>Ga0007792_10000654_pt1 | contig 12489 bp, 15 predicted proteins | sample CryBogmetaGMA6M_FD_60371 | JGI IMG/M metagenome (GOLD analysis project Ga0007792, IMG submission 60371) | Freshwater microbial communities from Crystal Bog, Wisconsin, USA - MA6M | ecosystem: Environmental > Aquatic > Freshwater > Lake | place: Crystal Bog, Wisconsin, USA | collected 2009-07-06
GGGGCAGCAAGTCCGCCGGGTCGATGGCCAAGTCGAAGACATCCTCGTTCGTGTACTCGACGTCGTACAGGATGCTGCCGCTGAGCAGGTTGACGGAGATCGTCGTGACTTGGTTGGGGTTGTAGATGTCCAGAGGCCACCAGTCCGTATCGGTGGCTCCGTCATAATCCAACGTAATCTCAATGGGACGCATGCCGCTACCTCGTGGACTGCTGGACGACGGTTACACGCAACTGGCCCGCACCGGAGGCCACGTTGACGCGCACGGCGCGCATCAGGGTCGTGGTGAAGGCCGTCTGGCTGGTTGAGGCGCTGGTCAGCGCCGCAACCGGGTGGGCCACGGCGAGCTGCGTGATCGTCGTGTTGAAGGGGTCTTCATTCGTGTACTGCACCGAGTAGGTGGCCGATCCGCCGGCGAGGATGTTGGCTGAGATCGTCGTCACCTGATTGGGGGTGTAGATGTCCAGAGGCCACCACGGGCCCGTGCCCGTGCCGACGGCCGCGCCGCCCGCGGTAACGGTTTCTTCCGTGTAGTCGTCGCCAGTCACGACTTCGATCGCGGTGACGGTGGCAAAAATCTGCGTGGTCGTGACGGTGGCGTTGTTCGGCCCCGTGATCGTCTCGCTGATACTACTTGAACCCGCGCTGTCGACCGTGGGGGCCGTGCCCCTGACCGTAAACTCAATGGCGCTCATGTCCGTGGCGCTCGCCAGCGTGACGTACGTTGGGTAGATGAAGGTCGCCACGCCGTCGGTGACTAGGACGCCGTCCAGCGTCAGGTCGACGCCGTCGACTGGGGTCTGCGCCTCGGCGACGCCGTTAGCATCAGCCGCCGCGATGTTAATGGTCTTCTGAATAGGGCGCATCGGCCGATCCTCTTATAACCTGTCGGCCGCTGCGGATTAGCGCAGCGGCCTACAAGTCGTTCCGTTACTGCTCAACAGCCTGCTCGGCAGGCTCATCAGGAAGATCCAAACGCGCGATCAATGCCTTGAGGACATCAGCCGCCGCCTGCGCCGCAACAGCCACTTCGTGTGCGTGGTTGCGCTGCGCCTCCATCTTCTGGAGCTCTTCCTGCAGAAACTTCCTGTCAATCTGCATGGTTAGGCCGTCGTCGAGACCAGAATGAAGTAGGTCGTGCCGTCGGAGCCCAGCACCGGCATGGTGTGAGTGACCGCAGGCGAACCCAGTTTAGCGCGCAGGACACCGGCGACGTTGGGGGCCGGGACGCGCATCAGGTTGGCGAGGATCTTGCTGCCCGAATTGGTCACGCTGATAAACGCGGCCGAGGCGGGGACCGTGCAGTTAGAGGCCAGATCACTGTCGATCTGGATGGCCGACAGAGTGCCGCCCGGGTTGGCCAGAGCGCCCATGCCCAGAGTAGCGCGCAGGGCGTTGGCGGAGCCAGAGATGGTGCCCGGAGCATTGATCGACAGCGAGATGTGCGCGCCGTTGATCGTGCCACCAGTCGCGGCGGCCGCGCCGGTCACAACCGAGAACGCGCGCAGCGTCTCGCCGGAGCCGGTCGAGGTGAAGGTCAGTTTCTGATAGCTCAGGCGGGTGTCGCCGGTGGCGGCCGAGGTGGTCGCGTATGAGCTGTTGATGTTGCCGGCCGTGGTGACGGCGATGGGGGCAGTTGACGTGCCGCCGATGAAGCCGTTCAGCGAAGTGACTGGACCGGTAAATGTCGTCGAAGCCATAATTCATAATCCTTTATGCACAAGTCGCTCACTAGTCTGTGCATCGTCCGCCGGGGCGGTCTAGCGAGCTGGGTTTTCCCCGGGTGAGAAACAAGCCCCCATCCGATTTCGGCTTGTAGCCTACTGCCGGATGGGGGTTTGTCGAAGTGCGCTAATAAGTTAGCTTTTTCAGCTAGTTATTAGATACCGGGAGTGCCGAATACGCCACGCGGGTCTGTCCAACCAAAATTATACCGTTCGGTTGCTTTGTAGCGCATGGAGTCGGTTTCGAAGTCGCCTTCCATGGACTTTTCGAGTCCACGGCGCATGGCCAGCTTCAGACCTTCCGGCGCATCAGTCTGGATCCACCACGCGGTGGTCGAGGTGATACGCGACAGGTTCGCCTGACCATCGGCAAGCAGCCCCATCGACTTGACGGGGTTGATGTCGTTGTCAGCCGTACCGGCCCGCAGAGCGGACTTCAGCAGCACTTCGGCTTGGAAGACGTTGCTGGGGCCAGCGACGATCTTCTTCGGCGTCAGGCGGATGCGCTTGCCGTTATTGTCCACCGCATTGCGGATCTGGATCAGGAGCTGTTCCAGAGACGTCTGCGACAGGTTGGCGGCAGTGCTCAGCTTGTTGCTGAAGGTACCATTGGCGATCGGGTGGTTCGTCGCCACCAGTTCCACGCCATCGCCACCGGCATAAGCCGAGTTGAAGGCACGGTTCAGGATGTTGGCGCCAAGGGTTTCCTTGGTCTCGATCAGGGACTGCGCCAAGTGACGGGCGTAGGTCTGGCCGATACGGATGTGGTCGCCATCTTCCACCAGCACTTTGGTCAGGGCGAAGGCGAGGCCATACACCCGGTACACATAACGCTGGATAAAGAGGACGCCACCCGACTGGTAGGTGACAGGCATGCCGTCCGGGAGTTCCGGCGCGGCGCCGAAACCATACAGGACGGGTTCTTCGTGGTAGTTACGCGGGATGCCGTTAAACGTCTTGAAGACGCCGGCGTATTCATCTGCACGCTGCGTGTAGATGCCGTCGAACTCTTCGTTCAGGATCGGTTCTACGATTGAACGAAAGTCGGTACTGCGCATTGGGGTAGCCATGGTTCAGGGCTCCTCTCTTAGTAAGCGGCCGCGTCAGCGACATTCTGATGTTCGCTGATCTGGACCTGAACGATGACGTAGTCGTCACCCCAAGCGTTGTTCGGGCCCGGCGTGATGCCGATGACGCGAAGCGACGCATTCGAAGCAGAGGTAGCAGTGTCGAGCATCTGCGAGGAGAGGCCCGTCGTGGTGTTACCGCTGATGGACGTGAGATTGTACTGCTTGCCGATGCTGGCGACGGTCAGCGTGGCGCTCGTCTGGATCTCGTAGATGATGGTCGAGTCCAGCGTCGAGTAGGCAACCACTTCGGTCGCATACTGCGAGGCAGTCCACTTGTTGGACACGCGGCGACGACCGTCGCTGTCGGTCCACTCAACGCCCTGAAAGGTGCCAATGAACGCGGCGCCGACGGCGGACGCGACAAGGGTGCCTTCCACTTCGCCAGCGCCCGTCGAGGGCGCGATGCGAACCGGCTGGTTCTGAAAGATGTTGGCCGCGTAGCCGTTCTCAATCGTGAAAGCGGTGGGACGGACCACACCACTCGGCGAGTAAGACGGACGGAGGCCAAACGGCTGGGATACTGAAGACATGAGCCATTTCCTCTAAAGTTGGGTTTAAGATACCCCGGCCTTAGCTAAACGCTACGGGACGGGGCGCGGGTTCATACATGTCCGTCATACCGTCGCCCTCGATCAACTGTCCTCCGGCACGAGCCGCCTGTTCCCGCATAATCTGTGCGGTTTCAGCCAGCTTGTTTTCCTCACGCAACGGCGCATCGTGGTGAGCTTCCTGCATGAACTTTTGGTACAAGCTCATGGGCAGCTTAAACGCGAGCATCTCGTTGACGCCCACAAAACCGGCCCATTCGCCGGTCTTGACGGACGCGTATTCCAGTCCGGGGATCTCTTCAGGCTTGATCGGCTCGTATCCGAGGCGAATGCGGCGATGAATACTGTCACGCGGATTGGTAGTCGTGAGCCAGATTGAGTGATACCCGGGCAATTCGGGTAAGTCCGGCAATGCATCATTAAACAGTTGCTGACGGAACATCTCCAGCCTGTCGTCATCGGTAGTCGTGCGGTCCTCGGTAACTTTACGTTCCTCGGCTTCACGGGTACGGCGACTGGCACCGATTTCCTTCTTAAGGCGATCATCTACGTTCATCTGGTTCGCTCCTTTAGCGTGCCGAGTTTTTGTCGTAGGCCTGATACGCCTTGAGATAGCGCGTCCGGGCTGTGGGATCTTCCCACACTCCGGCATCAATCATAGCCTGTTTACGTTCTGGTGTCACGTACACCTCTTTGCGCGTCGACGGAGGCGCATGCTCGCGACTGTTGCCCGTCGGCGGCGCCTTGCGGCGTGCCGTTGCCGCCGGCGCAGCCGTAGCCTCGTCATCCTGAGCTCCGCCCAAGCGAGTGGACACGCGACGTGTCAGCTCGTGCCAGTAGTCCGGCTGCTTGGGGTCGTAGCCCTGCGCCACCAGACCGTCGTCGATTGCCTTCGTGACGCGGCTGTCCTCGTCACGGCCACTGGGGTCGTACCAAGGATTGGCTGTCAGCCACTCCTGCGCCAGAGACCGCACGCGCTGGTCCACGACAGGCACCGCCTGCTGTTTGCGGATCTGCTCAACCTGCTGTTTTGCTTGGTAAAGCTGGTGGGCTCGGCCATTGGCCTCATCGCGAAGACGCAGCGCCGTGGCCACGTCATCGCCATTTCCCGCCTCCACCGCCCGAGCCATGATCTGCTCAGCCTGCTTGGCCTCGCGCATGGCGTCGTGCATGCGCTGGTCTAGGCTCTGCTCGTTCGTGCTGAGGGCGTGCCCCTCAACGGCGGCGAGACGCCTAGCCATGTCCGTGTTCTGGTCGCGCAGAAGACGCAGCTCGCGATCGGCATTGTCCTTGGCCCGCTTGCGTACTTCGCGCCGCTTCAGGCGCCGCTTGCGGTTGGGGGATATGTCGTCCTCGCTGTCGTCCTGACTTTCAGCGAGGCGCGCGTCGCCCTCCTCGTGATCGTCAGCATCATCCTCGTCGTCCTCGGCGTCAGCTTCTGCCTTCGGATCTGTTTTGCCCTCGTCCTTGGGGGGCGTCTCTACGGGGATCAGTTCGTCGTCGTCAGTCTCAGTCAGTTTGTTATCGCTCATTTTGACCGGCTCTCCTTTGCAGCCTTATAGGAAGGCCTTGATGGCCAGCGGATCGCCGGTCACCTTGCCTACTAGGTCGAGATCGTTGAAAATCACCAGCACGGCCTCTTCGTCGTCTGATGTCTTGACCGTCCATCGGTCGCCGCCGTAGCGGGGCACGCGCACGAAGTCTCCGGGCACGCACCACGAACCCTCTGGCCAGCTCTCCATGGTGTTACGGTTCTTGAAGGCCAAGCTGCCCACGCTAACGACTCTGGCGACTTGGGTATTGGCGTGCTCAATCTCGCGGCTCTCGGCCACTAGAATGATGCCGCCCGAGGTGGTCTTCTTGGCCGTCCTGATCTGAACTAGAACGCGGCTACCAAACGGTGCCACGCCCGGGTCACAGGCCGGAAAGGCCTCGTCGACGTCAGTTGTCTTATTGGCTTGCATTGGTGCTCCCTCTTGCAAGTAATGGTTAAAGGTCAAAGTCCTTCCGTTCCCGTTCCGCCACAAGGCCCACGATGAGGTCCTTGGCGTGCTCAAGTCCGGCGTACATCCCGACAGCGCGTCCATAGTCGAACGCGTCACGTCCGGTAGGCTGCTTCAGGGCATCTCTCGCAAGCGATGCCTGCGCGTCCTCGATAACCCGAAGCAGTGTGGCAATGTTCAAGCGGGCGTCTTCTTGGTCGACGCCTTGCTCATCGGCTCAGTCGGCAGGCCCATGGCCATGCGCTTGTGCTGGTTGATGATGTCGCTCGGCTTGACGCCGACGCCCTTGGGGTTGTTGTCGTTCTTGGGGTTGCTGTCGTTCTTGGCCATATTCATTCTCCTTACGGGTTGATGCCTGTGCCAGTGCTGAGTGCCGTCTTCTGGCCGCTCACGGCCTCGAGGTTGGCGATCTGCATGGCAGTCTGGTTGTCTTCGGTATTCATCTGCTGGCGAGATGCCAGCTCGGCCTGCGTGCGCCGATCCTCGGCCGCCTGACGCGCGGCGCTTTCCTGCGCCTTCTGCTGCAGGCCCGCACCCTTGAGCTGCAGATCCTGCTGGTCGAGCTGGGCCTGAGCCTGATCGGCCTGCGCTTGAGCCTGCGCCTTCTGCCCGTCGAGCTGGGCCTTCTGACCGGCAATCTGCTGGCGTGCTTGGATGTCGGCCATGGCCGCCTGCGTCGCCGGATCGGGCTGCGGCTGCGGAGCGAACTGCTGCATGAGCTGCTGCGCCTTCTGGATGGCGGGGGGCAGGGACTGGAAGACGCCGACAGCGCGGTCGGAGACGAGCTGCGACGCCTCGGCCAGCATGCGGTCGAAGGCGCGCTTGTCCTCCGGCGTCTTGTTCTCCTGCATCATGTCGCCGATGTCCTCGCCCGTCGTCTCCGTGCTCACGTCGAACACCGACATGGCGTACCACCACGCGATGTGCTCCTTGATGTGGCCCAGCATGGCCGGGATGTAGGCCGGGGCGATCAGGGGGTTCATGCCCAGCGCCGGGTTCATCATGTAACTCAGGTGCGCCTTGAGGTGGGCGATGTGGTCCTGCTCTGGGAAGGCCACGATCGGCTTGCCCAGTGTCGCCTTGACGTTCTCGTTGACGGCGTTCTGTGCATGCGGCTCGACGGAGGGCGCGAGAAGATCCTTGGAGTTCGGAACCTTCATCGTCTCGAGGATGCGCTCCTCAACCTTGCGCGCATTGTAGAGCTGCGGCATGGCCGCCGCGCGCTGCGCAATCGCCTGTATCTGCGCATACCGCTGCGCCTCGGAGAAGATGTTCGGATCCGACACCGGCACCACGTCGAGCGGGCCCTCGAAGTCGGCGCGCGTGGCCAGCTCCTCGCCAATCTCGGCCTCCACGTCCTCGTCGTCGAGGTACATGCCGTTCAGGCGGTGCAGGATGCGCAGCATGCGCCCCATGGCGTCGTGCAGGCGGCCGTGGATGGCGGAGAAGACCACCATGCCCTGCTCAACGCGCGCCAGCGTCGTCCCGACGGGCGTGTTGACGGTGTCGGTCGCCATGTCGTCCAGCGTCGTGCGGACGACGCCCTTGCCCGCGTCAACCAGCACGCCCAGTAGGGACAGCAGCACCTGACTGGGCGGATTGTACGGCAGGGGCATGGCCAGCTTGCGGACGTCGTCCACGTTCAGGCCGCCCTCGATCTCAAGCACCTGCGTCGGCTGGATCTCAAGCGTCTGGCCGCCGCGCGTGCCGCCCTTGAGCTTGAGCATGGTCTGCGAATTGGAGATGTGCGCGCTGTCGAGCAGGGCGCGCAGGGCGCCAGTCGCGGCGGCGCTGAGGCCGCCGATCATGTGCGGCAGGCCGATCGGGTAGGCGCCGCGCCACGGCACGAACGGGAACTCGACGAACCACTGCAGCTCCTCCTTCGTCTCGTCCAGCTCGTCCCAGTTGCGGTAGATGCTGAGCACCTTGCGGGAGAGCTTGTCGACAGTGAGGATGTAGGGCGCGGGCTCGACGTCCACGTCCTCGTCGGCGTCCTGCCCCTCGAGGCTGGCGATGGCGTAGATCTCGTAGACCGTCCGCAGGCCGTCCTCGTTGTAGCTCGTCTCGCTGCGCCCCTCGATCTTGTCGTTGGCCTTGGAGGCCTCACTGAAGTCCGGGTCGGCGCTGGCGGGCACCACGTCCACGTCGCGGTACATGCCGCTGCGCACGCGCTGCTTGTAGTCGAGCTGCGTCAGGTACTGCACATGCGTGCGGCGCTGGGCGCTGTAGAAGTTCGTCGCCGCGAATGGCAGGTACATGTCGTCGATCGCCGTGAACAGGAAGCCGGGCCGGTTGCGGTGCTCGTCCCAGCTCATCTTCAAGTACTGGGCCCCGCCCAGCGGCACCTGCGTCAGGAGCTGCTCGATCTCGGCGCGGAACTCGGGCGCCTGCACGGTGAGCTGCCAGTTCATGAACGCAGTCTTGCGGTGGGCCTTCTTGACGCGGGCCATCGTCAGCTCGCCGGGGATGAAGTCCTTGGCGGGTCCGCCGGCGGGCATGAGCTCCTTCATGGCGCGAGCCGCGAAGTCTATGCAGGCCTCCGTCATCATGGGGTGCACCACTTTGGATGCGCCTTGGAACTGAGCTCCGCCGGGTGCGTCGTTGCCTAGCCCAGTGCGGCGCAGGCCCTCCTCGTACTGCTCGTCGCGCTTCTTGCGCGCCTCGCGGTCGCGGTCCACCAGCTCGAGGAACTGAGACGCCAGCTTGTCGAGGTCCGACTCGGCCATCTCCTCGGCGAGGTTCTTGTAGAAGTCGGGCGACTTGGCCTGCTCGCTCTCCTCCTCGTCCAGCGTGACGATCGCGCCGCCGTCGTCCGTGTCCTCGACGCCGTCGTCCTCCTCGGCGGGTGCCGGGACGGTCTCGCCCTGCATCGGCTCGTCGAGCTCGTCGTCGGGCATCTCGTCGTCGGGCATATCGTCGTCAGCCATGTATGCCTCAAGCCGCGTAGGGGTTCACGACCGTGCGCGGCGGCGTCGGTTCGCGGATCTCAGTCTTCGCTTTTACAGCAGACAGCATGTTCTTGTCCATCATCAGGCGGATCGCCTGCGTGGCGCTGTCGACGTAGTCGTCGTGCTTCAGGCTGCCGCGCCCGGTGAAGCTGCAGAGCTGGTGCAGCAAGTCGTCGGTCCACGTGCGCGCCCGGCCGGGGAACTTGTCGCTCTCCGGCAGCCACACTTGGCGCCGGGCGAAGATCGGCGAGACGATGTGCAGGCGCGTCAGCTTGTCGGCGCGCCCGGGGTTGTAGGCGAAGGACGCAATGCCCTCGCGGTCGAGCACCTGACGCAGGCTGATGCCGCTGCCCTTGTCCTCAATCACGACGATGTCGGGCTTGCGGCCGCTGGTGCGGGGCTTGGAGCTGCCGAGCAGGGGCTTGATCAGGGCCGTATCCTGATCGTCGCCGTATGCCGTGTTGAGCTCGCGCTTCACCCGCTTGACCAGCTCCGGCAGGCCGAGCTGCTCCTGCCAGCAGTCCAGCAGCAGGACGTGCGACCGCTCGTCCACCGAGCCGTCGGGCATCTTGACCTTGTGGCGGAAGCCGCCCCAGACCGTGCAGGCGCTATAGTCCGGGTCGTGGCTCTTGCGGTCAATGGTCGCCTCGGTGAACGCCGTGTCCAGCGACATGACGATCCAGTCGAACACCGGCAGAGGCTTGGCCGCCGGCCAGAGGCGCAGCCACGATCGCTTGATGACGCCCTGCTCCTCCGGGTCGATCAGCTCGCCCTCCAGCTCTTGGCGGCCGATCACGGTGCCCTCGAACTGGGCGAGCTGGTCGAAGAAGCTCTGGGGCAGGTTGGCCTTGTTGTCGTAGGTGCTGCCCCGCACAAGGATGCGGCTGGGCTTGGGCTCGGCCAAGCGCCGGACCAGCTCGATCGGCTTGGGCGTGGTGGTCCACAGGATCCGTGGCCGGTCGCCGAGGCGCAGGCCCATCAGGGCCATGTCCCAAGTCTCCTGCGGGTATTGCCACGCCGCCAGCTCGTCGCACCAGATGTCGGCGTGCTGCGGGCCGCGCAGGCGCTCGGGCTTCTCGGCCGTGAAGCCGCGGATCATGGCCACCTTGCCGGAGAGCGTGCGCACCTGCACGATCAGGTCGGTGCTGTTGTAGTTGACCACCAGCTCGGGCGGGATGACGTTGAGCAGCCCGGCCGGGCCTTGGAAACACGTGAACTTCACGTCGCCGTAGGTGGGCGCGATCACCGCGCGATCGAGGCCGTCCGGGTCTTCGATCGCCTGCGCCGCGATCCACTCGGCGCCGACGCGCGTCTTGCCGTAGCCGCGCCCGGCCATGTAGCCGCACTCGGTCCAGTCGCCCGGCGGGGGGATCTGATCCGGGCGCGCCGTGTCGAGCCACCGCTCCTGCCAGATGTAGTAGCGCAGGACGTCGGGCGGCAGCGTGCCGAGCTGCGCCTCGGTCAGATCCTCGAGCCTCAAGGCTTGGCCTTGGGCTTGGGCGAAACCTCGCCGGTAATCCTCGCCGGGCCCTCGCCGGGCTTATTGGCGGCGAGCTTTCCCTCGATCTGCATCTGCTTCTTGCGGCTGCGCAGCAGGCCCAGCAGTTCGACGGCCAGCTCGGAGCCCTTGTCCTCGACCACGATGGGGTTGTCGGCGTCGCCGCTCAGGGCGACCTTGTCGCCGTACCGCTTGGGATCCCAGCACTTGAGCAGCTTGAGATCCGTCTCGATGATCAAGCGGTCACGCTGGACGTCTTTCGTGCTTTCGCCAAGGCCGCGCGCGGTCGCCCGGGCGGTGATGGCAATGTGGTCATAGCCGGCGGCTCGCGCGCGCGCATACGCGAGACCTAGTTCGGCGTCTGCGCGGCACCAATCATAGAACGCCGTGTAATGCGGCATTCCGGGTTCGCGCAGGATCGGCGCGAGCGGCTCGCCCAGAGCAACGCGCGCCAGCACGCCGTCAATCACCTCCGGGTCTGGCGACACCGGCGACTTGCGCTTCACTAGGCTGGGCGTGTCTGTGTTGTCTGCTGGCATATGCTGTCCCGCATCGCTCTGTGTGCCGATGAGATAGCACCGAGCGATCGCCGCTACAAGCTCAAGGCACCTTGCAATAAACTGCAAGCACCCCCGCAGCAGCAGCACTCCAGCACTCCAGCAGCAGCACTCCAGCACTCCAGCAGTTCCAGCACTGCTGCAATCTGCTGGTCCGGGGAAACAATTTACGAGCCCAGCAATCCAGCCCAGCGTTCCAGCACAGCAGCAATCCAGCTCGTTCCAGCAGTCCAGCAGCAGGGTCCCCCCTAAAGGGGGGTACCCCAAGATGCTGCAGGACGTGCTGGACCCATCGCCTGCTGCAGCACTCCAGCAACTACAGCATCTGCTGGAACTGCTGGAATGCTGGCTACCATTCGGTTGCACCTCCACACCACCCCATGCAAAAAACTGCAAACTGTTAAATTGGACAAACTGGTCGTCCACATTTCCTGTTTACCTCACCGCCGTCGTGCTATCACGCCTGCCTGCGGCGTCGTGGTGAGACACGATGCGCTGAGACCGCGCCCACGATGGGCATCGCAGCCGCTCGATGGGCGACCTCTCAGCGCGACCGGCGCTAACCCGCCGGAAGTGGGCTCGGACCCCACCCGCAGACTGCATCATGCGCGCATCGTCGTCCCGATCCGGCTAATTCGTCGAATTAACTGCGGCGATCGGGCGGGGCCCTTGACGCTGATTTGTCAGATTTCGGCGGTCGAGCCCTAATTGGCGGCTAATCAGCGGGTAATCAGCGGCCAATCTTGCCCCTCAAAAACCCTGTGTTTTCAGCAACTTGCAAATTAGCCGTAATAATTTGCATACAGCTATTGCAACCATTCGGCTGCAATGAAATGGTGTCTTTGTCGAAACACCCAACGGAGTGCCTCACATGACCAAGATCATCGCCACCTTCTCCAACGGCTTCACCGACAAGTACAACGGCAAGCGCGACGTAAAGGCCGCTTGGCTGATCACCAAGATCGAGGACGGTTCGGTCTATGCCAGCGGCCACAGCAACGACGCTCTGGCCGCCGCCAAGACGGCCGCCAGCAGCCTGCGCCGCGTCCACAGGACATTTCGCGGCACGATGAGCCTCGGCTGCCTCGCCTCCGTCATGGCGCTTTACGTCCGCCCCACAGGCTGCAAGTCGCTCCGCGAATATAACGACTTCGCCAGCAAGGCCAACGCGGCCGAGGCTGCCAAGTACAAGATCGAGATCATCAACCTCTAACCCACCCCGGCGGGGGCTTCGGCCCCCAGCCACCCACGGAGACTAGACCATGCCTGTGCTGTATGAATGGGACATCGAGGACTACCACGTCGACGGCGACGACGTGATCTGTCTGGATCACGACCACCGGGATAAGCTGGCCGACTTCAGCGGCGCCGAGATCCGCGCCGCGCTGGCGGACCCGGCGGCCGAGGGCACCCGCCTCGTTCTGGTCCGCGATGACTACGACGACCTCGACGGTCTACAAGACCGCCAGTGGGCCTACGTCGACTACGGCAGGCTGCCGACGCACTTCGACGGCGGGAAGGCGGTTCCCAAGCGTTTCCTGACCGAGTTTGCCCGCCGCGTGGCCGCCATATCCTGAATGATTTGAACGACTTGTAAGATACTTGCAGAAAAGTGCATACACCCCCTTGCAACCATTTGGCTGCGATGATCTAAGTTCTGTGTCGAAACACCAAACGGAGCGCCTGACATGACCACCAAGATCCGCATCAGCCCCCGCATCGCCGTCATCGCCGCCGCCCTGAGCAGCCAGTTGCTCCAGACACAGGTCTGGGACAACGAGCCCGCCAAGGCCGACGCCGCCCGCAAGCTCGCCAGCATCGGCCAGATCAAGGCGCTGCGGAACGAGATCATCAGCACCAAGCGCACCCACGCCCACGGCGTCACCTACGCCCTGACCGACACCCGCGATCAGGTGACCTTCCGCGAGCAGCACGCCCTGCATCTGGAGCTGCGGGCCGCCTACTGCGTGCAGGCCTGCACCAAGAGCGAGGCCGTCCTCGCCAAGGCCCGCCGCACGATCGCCCGCCTGCACGCCGAGCAGGAGGCCCTGAACGCCGCCAACGTCGCCGCCGCCTAACCC
>Ga0007792_10000655_pt1 | contig 12471 bp, 24 predicted proteins | sample CryBogmetaGMA6M_FD_60371 | JGI IMG/M metagenome (GOLD analysis project Ga0007792, IMG submission 60371) | Freshwater microbial communities from Crystal Bog, Wisconsin, USA - MA6M | ecosystem: Environmental > Aquatic > Freshwater > Lake | place: Crystal Bog, Wisconsin, USA | collected 2009-07-06
GCTTATATGCTTCCGCCCGCGCTGCCTTGGTTTTCCGCGAAGTGGCCTCGGGCAGCAGCAGCGTGCGCCGGGCGTGTTCCGACATGCTGTGGTAATACATCGGGCTTATGCCGACGATGCAGACCGTGAGGCTGCCTTGGGATAGCTGTTCGATTTCGATTGCGGTGGTCTTGGTAGCGGGTGACTTTGCCATGCTTACGCTCCTGCGTGTTGATAGTTTACACGGGTTAAGGGGTTGCCGATCCTGTGTCAACTGTTTATACGGGTGACATGAGCGAAACTGATAATCTGCACATCCGCATGAAGCCTGAAGATTTAGCTGAACTAAGGTTGTTCGCGGCTGAGGATGGATTGCCGGCCTCGGCGTTGGCGCGGACCTATATCAAAGCGGGTATGCGCTCACGCCCCCAGCCGGCGGGAGTGCCGGCGCAACCCAAGGAGAAACCATGAGCGACCCCGTAGTGCTTCCCGGTCTTCCTGTCTCGGGATACCGCCCGCAAGCGCAAGCCGCCGTCGATTTGGTCAACGACAATAAGCGTATGGAGGAAGAAGTTCTCCGCGCGCTGGACCACATGACCGGCAACACCATGTTCGATCAGCGTTGGACGGCAATTGCCCGGACCAATATTGAGCAGGGTTTCATGGCGATGAACCGGGCCGTTTTCCGCCCGTCGCGCGTGCGCCTTCCCGGCGATCCCAATAACGGGGAACCAAAATGAGCGACGTAATGACGAACGATGCCTCCAACAAGGCTATGGCCGCACAAAACGCAGCGGCGGGAGGGTCATTAGCCTTTGCCGGAAGCCATTATTGGGCGGCGAATATGCTGGCGAGCATCATGCACGCCATCCGCCGATACGGCCCCGAACTGCTGCAAGCCGGCGAGGAATTTGCAGCCACACCGACCGGCCAGAAAGTCGAGGCGTATCTCGCGGCGAGGGCCGAGGCGGCTGGCATCCCCGACGCTTTCGTTGCCCACGCTGGCCCTGAAGTTCTCGCTCTGGCGGCAAAGCTGGAGGCGTGGCTGCGCTCCACGCCGGCCCCGTGACGCGTGATCGCGCCATTATAAGGAAACCGATATGAAACACACCCACCTATTCGCCACTCGTCGCGCTCGCGTTACCGTGGTTATCGCCGTCGCCATGGCGCTGGCAGGCTGCACCGCTGGCCAAATCGATACCGCCACCACCGCCGCAGTCACACTGGCCGAGGTCGCCGCTGCCAACAATTCGACCGTGGCCAAACTCGTCAACGGGGGCGCGCTGTTCTGCCAAAAGGAAAGCGGCCTTATCAGTGCGGCTGCATCGCTGGTTCCCGTGGTGGCGGTTATGACGGGTGCGGGCGCCGCTGCCTCGGTGCTTGACCAGTCGGCTCAGGCGGTCGCTGAGACGTGCGCCAAGCTGGGTGCGGTGCCGGTGTCCCCGCCGGTAAATGCCGCGTCCGTGCCCATGGTGGCGGTCGCGACGGCGTTGCCCGCTGTGGCGCCCGCTGCCGCCGTCAAGCCGTGACGACGGTTTTGCTTGCGCGCTCCGGTGCGGTTGGATAGATTCATCATGATGCGGCGGTGTGGAGAAGCATTGGTGACTTCCGGGCTTTACGGCCTAGCAGTTGGTTCAAACCCAATCATACCGGCTGGATGACGATCCGGCCCGCAGCAAACTCTCCTTAACGCCCCATCCCGCAAGTCGGGAAACCCTGTCAGCCGTGGAGACAGGTCAAAAATGCCACGGGTCGCTATAGGCGCGTCGGAGTAGCGCTTCGAAAACTGGAAACAACGGGCGAGTCCAGGCTTAATGCCCGACCAACGAAAACCCTTGACGCAGGGTGCGTGATCGGCAAAAGTCGCGGGCTGCGACACGGTGAATTATCTCCAGGTCGTGCCCGTCCGGTTCGCCGGACTGTGGATTAGGGGGAGACTTGGAGTCCCTCCGCAGCATCTCCGACCATCATGCCACCTTCCCGACCGCCTGCCCATACATGGACGCGATATTGGCGATAGTGTCCTTGTCCGGCTCGGCTCGCGCCGATCCCGTTACCCATTCTTTATAATACGCTCGCGCGAGGTTGGTGATGTTATTGACCGCCATGCTGGTGACCCGACTCGTCGCGCCGCCAATATAAAGTCCTCGGCTCCGCACCCGGTCCAATAGGAAATCCGCGCTGCCGTTCCACGACTTGAACGCCATGAAAATCCGCGTCCTGCCGGTGCCGTTTTCGATGTGCGTTACGGTGCCGGCGAACAGCGGGTCGAATTTCGTCGGCCAGCGGGCACCGTCGCCCTGGCAGCCGACATAGTTGTTGTTGAGGCCGTGCGAGCCGTTGCCGCTCTCGATGCGGAACATGATGTAGGCGGCGCGGCGGACCTCGGCCCATGCGGCGGCTGCGACGCCCGCTGGCGGCGGCAACGCTTTGAGGTAGGTAATCACGTCGGGCATCGCCACCGTGGTCTGCTGGTAGGGCAGGACGGGCAGTTCGGGGTATGCGTTGGTCATGCGATCCTCCCGAGTTCTTCGCGGCCTTTGTCAGTCAACACCACGTCGGCAAAGGACCGATGGCGCTTCGGCAATTGCATAGACGCGGCCGTGTTATCCTGTGGAGCTGGCATGATGCTGACCGTACCCGCCCTCTGCCACGCCTTCACTTGTTCCCATTGCGGCACGCCGGTCCAAATCCGGCGGGTTGTGGTGAAGTAGCCGAGGTCGAAGGGCTTGGGTGTGCCGGCTTTCATGCCGCGTCCCCGACGAAACTTTCATCCCAGGCGGACATGGCCACGGGCGCGATCGTTCTGGCTAGTTCGCGCATCGCATCGGCGTAGACCCGAATTTCGTGTTGGGCGTGTTGGTCGCATCGCAGCGTCAGGAACCGCATCATATTCAGCAGGTTCACCGTTCCGAACATGTGGCTGTAGGTTGAAACGGGGAGCACAGACCGGGCCAGTTCTCGCGGCCAGCCGGCGGCAAGTAGCTTGCGATATGTGGCGAACGAGTTGGCCATGGCGTCGTCGGCCAGTTGTATCTGCGCGTACCGCTCTATGAGATCCGCCGGATTCAGCTTCGCATGGTCTCGGCCCTGCTTGTTCTTCGCCGCCTGCTGCCCGATGGCGCCGGGGTCTGGCAGGAAGTAATCCTCTGGCAGTTCACGATACCGGGCCGACAGTTCGTTAAAGCTCCAGGTCCTATGGCGGTGCCACTGGCGCAACACGAAGATTGGCGCCTTGACCTCGAACGTCAGTGTAACCGCCTCAAACGGCGTAGTGTGGTGGTTCCGCCAGAGGTAGCGGATAAGCCGGTCGTCGCTGCCGGTGTCTTCGCCGGATCGCCATGCCCCGTCGTAAGACACTCGGGCGGCCCGCACGATGGACAGGTCCCCGCCCATGTGGTCGATTAACCGGACAAAGCCGTGATCGAGAACGTCAATTTTATCCAACAGATTTCTCCAGGTTGCTAATTTCACGGTCGAGATACCAACGGGCTTTCTTCAAATCTTCGATCGCCGCGCCTTTCTTGCCGGCGCGGGAGATGTACTTGGCCGTGTTCCCCAGGTTGAACCCCAGGCGCCACGCTTCGATCACCTTGATGGCTTCGTATGGATTGCCCGCGCCCCCGTAATGAGCGGGGTGGTCAACGGCTTCGGCCACCGAGCGCCGCAGGTTTTCCCGCGCCACAACGACGGGATCGGGTGGGATATAAGAGAATGCGGCGTCCACAGCTTTTATGAGGGATGCGACGACAGGGTCTAGGTTCAAGTCTAGCCCGGCAAAATCCCGGCGCCACCAATCCCGATACGCAACGGCCGCGTCTATCAGCGTTTTGATTGCCGGCGTCATGGGTTCATCGGATATGTGGCTCATGCCATCGCCCCTTCAAATCTAAAAATCTCGATTTTGAACCGTGGCACGCCCTGGTTGATGCGGAACTCATTTACATCCCGAAGCGTCAAAACGCCCGCCGCCGGTTTGACATTGTATTTTTTCGCCCATAGCCAGATTTCTTCTTTCGACGCCGGTACGGGGTCAGCCATCGCGGCCATATTCCGCGCCTCGTCACCTACATTCTCGGCGTTCTTCGCCACTTCTCGTTCGACACTCTCACACTTGCTGGCCTTGCGCCGGCTTCTCGGTTTACGCTGAAAATTCACAGGCCGGTGCAGCCCCATTCGGGTCGCGAGTCTCGTGACCGCACCCCGCGAGGTAATTTCCGGACCGGGGAGAGCCACTAGGGCCGGGTAAATCTCTGCGATTGGCGTGTGGGCCGGCCAGTGCGCTCGGAGATATTCACGCCGAGCTTCGGTTGACCATTTGGTCAAGCTGACCTTGCTCATGGCGTTTCAGTTCCCGCAATCGGCGTAGTCGTCAGCCGCAAAGTCGCTCATGTCACTCTCCCTCAATCGGATCATCGCCGGGGATGTGGTCAGCCTCACGTTTCGCCGGTTTTTGGCCAGACTTTGCCGAGGACGGAGGCTTTCGCATTTCCGCGACGGCAGATGATAGACCAGCATCGTTTAGAAGGTCATCAGGCAAAACGTTCGGCAACACATCCCGGCAGATCAATCGCACCGCATCGTCAAAAAACCGGCAGAATGCGTCGTGCGGCATGGACGCGAAGCTAATGGACTGCGGAACCGGAACCATCTTCCCATTTGGTAGCTTCATCAGATCGTATCGGCCGAGGGCGATTTTAAGCGCCACAAGCAATTGCTCCGGTGTATCAAAATCGGTGGCTTCGGCAACGTGCGTCAGAACCGCAAAAAAGAGCCGATGCTGGGCCAACGAACGCGGACGAGTGATCTTGACCACAACAAACGCGCCAAGGTCGATTTGCGCCAAGGCCGCGTCAGTGCTGGGGTCGGCGGCACTGAGGCCCGTAGCCGTCCGCTGCATCGTCAATTCGCTCATGGCAAAAGCGCCGTCTCGGCATCGTCGGCGCCGAGGTATTCCGCATCTTCAATTAAAGGTTTCGTCAACCGTTCCCGAGTAATGCCGATGGCGCGGTTGATGCTGGCATGTGCTTTCGGGGCATGTTCTGCACACTCTCCAACCGCCTTGATATTCAGTTCGATCCATTGTTCGCACTCGTCGTAAGTGCCGGCCGATTTTAGCGCGGCGATCAGTGATCCGCCCCATTTGATCCAATCATGCCCGCCAGTGCTGGTCTGGGACACAACGATAGTGTGTGGCAGAACCTCGCCAGTTACAGGGTCGTGTGGCGGTTCGATAGGAGCGCGCTGCGTCACCTGATGCGTGGGTATATTTTCGATAACTGCGCCCGATGTCGCTTGATCCATCTCGTCGTTGGTGTAGAGGCCGGATAATTCCTGTGGAAACGCCTTCCGCAACCCTAAAGCCTCCGCGCATTTTGCGATCATAACGTCCGACATGGACGCCCACATGCGGGTCAGTTCGCCGCCCTTCTTGGTCTGGGCATAGCTCTTGAATCGTGCAACGCCCCAAAGCGGTTCCTTGAAGTCCGTCCGTAGAACGCCAACGCGCGAAGCCATCGGAGGGTTGTCGGCCAGCCACACGTCGCGCCAATCGCCATCTTCGCCGCACCAGTATGGGCCGATTTGCCCAGCGTATTTTCCCGTTCTCTCCGCAATCAAGCGAAGGCCGTCAATCGAGGTCTGAATCGACATAACCTCGCGGCCGGCCTGTTGGTCCCATCGTTTGACCGCGTGAACCTGTCGCGCCAACGGATCTAGTCCGGTCTTTTGGGCTTGATAGAGGAACAGCCGAAGCTCATCATCATTTGCCCCCTTACAAATCGTTCTCTTTATGAGGTCGATTTGGTCGGGCGTGAATTGTGCTGATGATGGCAGGTTAGCACCGACAATGGCGACGGATTTGCTCATGGTTCTGATCCTTTGATGGTAAGAGCGTTATTCTTGGCGCGTGTAACGTTCAACCCGCACCCATGTGCCCGTTGGGCGTCTGCCGGGACAAGTGCCTTGATATCCTTTGCCGCACTCTCGAACGCCTTGGCGGCGGCTTGGTTGGCTATCCATACAGCGGCCTTATCAGCCCAGGCGTTCGATTCCTTCATGTCGTATGTTTTGACGGCAGGCGTCGGCGCCAGAACGGGGGCCATTACAAACGGCGCGGAGAGGGAGGTCACACAATCCCAGAACCAAGCGATCCGTTCCCAGACCGCAGCCTCATATTCCGTATCCCATGTGATTGGGTATTCAGCCGGTTCGGAGCCGCCATGCACGATCAGAAGCGCAGCGGCATCCGCTCCTACGCAAGCTCGTTGCACAACCATTTGTGGGACATATTGGGATCGCACATCGTCGATCTTGCGCCACATACCAGGAGCTTTGCAATCAATAACAGTGCGGTCATCGGCGCGGAACGCGTCGAGTGTGCAACATATGTGCGACATTGAGGGATGTGTCACAACCTCGCCACGACGGGATAACACTATGCCGGTTTTGCGCTCATGCCAATCGAGTGCAAAAGGCTCAACCCACGTTCCAAACTGGACCGGCCAGGAGTCAGATAGGTCTTCTTCCTGATAATCTTCCGCGCCGATCAGTCGCTTCCACTCCCGCATGATCTTGGATTCATCGCCAGCCATGAGGGACGGCGCGAAGCTGGCGGTTATTTTCCCGTCGCGAAGACGGAGTTGTTCGGTAGTCAGCGCCATAACATTATTCCTTGTTTGTCAGTATTTGCCTCGTATGCGGCCCTGCGGCGATCAGTTCGGCCTCGGTCATCATGGTTGTTCATCCCCCATCGCCCGCCGGTTTGGTCATAGCGTTATCCCCTGTATCCGTTGCCGTTTTCGCTCGCCTCGTTTTCCGCATGAATGCGTTGTGCCATTTCTAGCGCCGCAACCCAACCTTCCCACCATTGGACGCGGTTCGGGCGCGTAGGGTTTTCTCGTCGCCCATCAATCGCCATCACAAGGTTTCGTTTGGCGTCGGATATCGCGCGCGCGATCTGCCGTGAGAAACACCCGCGAACGTCTGCCGGAATGATGTGATCGGCCATCTACCCCTCCCCTGCGAACGAAACCCGTGCCGCCGATAGGGCAGCCACGAACCCGAAGCCTTGATGCGCGGCGTCAAGCCGATCATGGGCCTTGGCGATGCGTTCCCGATCCCCCGATGCGTCTGCCCTCCGCATTTCGGCGCGGGCGTCCTGTAAGAGGTCGAGTGCGATGGTGTGAGCTTCGGTCATGGTGTCACCTTCACACCCATAGCTTCGAGTGCGCCGCGCATGGTGATTGCCAGCGGTTGCGGCCGGTCTGCGTCGGGTGCCAGCTTTGGCGCGTGTCGATCTTGTGATAGGTGCGCCAGTAGGCCAAGCGTCGATTGCTCCCGCAGGACCGCCATACGCGCCGCCGGGTCCATATCGTTGGTGCGTTCCATCGCCGCAGTCATAGCTCGATTGCTGCGGTTCGATACCTTGCGGATGCGATCGCGGGCGGTTGAGCCGATCTGATAGAATTCATCCGATGTGAGCCGGCGGTATCCAACGCAACGAATGGTGGCGAATACGGCACCGGTCTCCCGTTCAGCAACGCGAAGGGCCGCAAGTGCGATGTATCGCACGGGGCGGATATCGCGTCCGATGGCGTTGGACATGGCGTCAATCGTGACTTCCTCGCCGTAGGATGCGGCGTTCAAAAGGTCAGCAATTGCGCGGGTGTCGGCGCTTATTGTGGTGGTTTGGGGCATTGGGTTGTCCTGTGTTGTGATGTGATGTGATGTGCTGTGCTGTGCGATGCGATGATGTGGCGTGTTGTGGTGTGTCGTGCGGTGTCGTGAAATTAGGCCGCCAAGCGCCGGTTATCGGCCCACTTGACGGACTTGACCTGGAAGCGGCCATTGGTGCCGCCGTTCTGGGGGCGGAACTGGCCAAGGCCGATGAACATGCCCGCGAGTTCCATCATTTCCCCGAATATGTCTTTGGTTATGATCGGGTCCAGAATTAGAACCTCAAACGTCGTGGTCCATCCGGCGGGAATGACAGGGAACCGGCGCGGCACACGCTTGCCGGAACCACGAACACCGTCTGCGTTGGCGCTGATCGTGATCGCGGAAACGCTGTCTGGGTCGATATTGAGGGCAGGATGGTCCAAAAGCGAAATGCCGGCGGTGAATTTCGCGGTCCATGTCGCTTTGCCCTGTCCGGGGATTTGGCGCTTGGAATATTTCGCAGCGGCGGCGATGCACTGGTGGACGCCATGCGCCGGAATGACAATGGTTTTCTTACCGTCCCGCGTATCGACGGTCAGCTTGGACCGCCATGTGCGGATGTCGTAATCGTTCATACTCTCACCTTCCAGCTTCGGTTCATCATGCTGGCGGGATTGGGTCATCGGCGTTATGCCGCTGATTGTGACGGTAGCGATGGATGCTTGGATCGTCATGGGTTGGTTCCTTGTGATGTGGCGTGGGGTGACGGGTTGTGGTGTGATGTGATGTGAAGTGACGGGGCGTGGTTGCCCTTGGGTTCTTGCCAAGGCTCTTGAAGCCCGAAGGCTGCAAAAGGCTTGGTAAGGTGTTGTGTTGTGTTGTGTTGTGGTGTGATGTGGCGTGATGTGTTGTGCTGTGAATTGGCGTGGTGTGCTGTGGGGTAATGTCCTCAGTTCTTACCGAGGCTCTTGAAGCCAATAGGCTCCAAAAGGCACGGCAAGCGCTCCGGCCATGTGCTAATCAGTATGTGGCCCGGAATGTTCATCTGCTGGCGGTATTCACTCGCGATGGCGAGCCGATCCGGGCCGGTTACGATCATCTCTGGCCATTGCGGTGTCGGGCCGAGGGTCGGCCGAACACGCCATAAGGAGGCGGTCATGCGGCCCTCTCGATTTTAATGTCGGACACCGAAGCGGCGATGATTGCTCGCTTCACATTGTTGATGTCGATGCGGATGTATTCGGCTGCCGCATCGCGGCCCCTATCGGTTTGGGCGTACGACATCTGGTTGAGCACGCTCAGGGCCGTATCGAGGTTCGCGAGGATGACGCGGATGTCGTTAGATGTGAGGGTGCCCATTACACCACCCTCACGATTTCAAAGGCCAGGGCCTCATCCGGGGCGCATAGGTCCGTCCAATCGACCTCTGCTATTGCAATAATGTCTTCCCAGTCATAGCCATTGACCGGGCAGCCGAGGGGCCAATCACACGCCTTCACTGCGGAAACGAATGCGGCGCACGCTTTGGCAAACGCATCAATGCCGAGCGTCTGACGTTCGATCAGTTCGGCGGCTGCCGCTTCCTCGCGGATGGCGGTGTTGCTCGGGTAGGGATTGAAGCCGTCCATGGTGTTGGTTCCTTGTGATGTGCTGTGGTGTGACGTGCCGTGCGGTGGCGTGATGTGACGTGGCGTAGTGTCCTCAGTTCTTACCGAGGCTCTTGAAGCCCGAAGGCTGCAAAAGGCTTGGTAAGGTGTTGTGTTGTGTTGTGGCGTGGCGTGCTGTGTTGTGGCGTGGAGTGCTGTGCGTTGGTGTGCCCAGACATTGCGCGCGGTTTAGGGTGGCGTCAAGCGAAAAAGTTTGGATTTAGGTGATTATTTTTTGTCTTGCGATTTGGTATGCGTTGGTTTATGCAATCCGTTATGGATACATCGGCAATCATTGACCGCCTAGGTGGCACCGGGAAAACGGCTGAAATCTGCGGGCTTTCGCGGGGAACAGTCTCAATCTGGCGCCAGTCCGGCATTCCGCCGCGCCATTGGGAACGCATCGTGGGGAACGCTGTCCACCGGAGCATCCCCGGCGTTACCTATGATGCGCTTGAAGCGGCTCGGGATGTTCTTAAAAAGGTCTCCCCATGATCCCCATAGTCGCACGGGCTTCCGCAGGGGCGTGCGACTGGCGACGCGGGCCGGCAGCTGGGGTGTGTCTCCGCACGCTTGGCGGGTCTGCGTCGCCTTATTATCGGCAACCGAGGCGCGTCTCGGGTAGCCGTAGCTGGCGCGGTGATTGCTGTGATGGCAACGCCGTGCCAGCGTCCACCATCGCGCCAGTTCTCCCCGTCCTGGCGCGGTCCCGGCTGCGCTCCGTGGCGCATCACGTTGCAGCGCGGCCGGGTCTCCCGTTGGCTGGCAGGCCCCGGTTGTCGAAACCACGTCTGCCCGGCTGGCCACCGTCAAGGCTGTTCCCCCTGGGCGCGATGCCCCAACTCTCCCCCCGGCGTTTCTGATCCCTGCGCCGGGGGGATTTTCTCGGAATTGACCAATCAACCGGCCACGGGCCCAAATGAGGAAGCAACATGACGATCATCATTCACATTGAACCTGAGAAGCGCGAAGGCATGTTCGGCCCGGCGCACGCATTGGCCGCGCTCGAAGCTCCCGTGCAGGCGTTAGAGGAAGCGTGTGCGGCGCTCAAAGCGTTTGTGTCAGTCAGGCACGTGGATAGTGCCCCGCCTCCCCCTGCGCCTCGCGTGCGGCGGTCTAAGGCCGATGTTGCGGCGGCACAGGCGCTCGCCAATGCCATGATTAAGGCCGCACCATGACCTATCCCAAGAACACCGACATCGAACCGACCGAGCAAGCGGTTGGCATCGCGGCTGACCGCCTCCGGTCGATAGTGGATAGGATCGAGCGGCTTGAGGAAGAACGGAAGGCAATCGGGTCGGATGTGAAGGACATTTACAAGGAAGCGGCCAGCGCCGGTTTTGATGTGAAGGTGCTGCGCCAACTGATCGCCCTACGTCGGAAAGAGCCGGCTGAGGCCGAGGAACAAGAGACCATGTTGGGCGTCTACAAGCGTTCTTTGGGGATGTAATGTCGATGGAACCGCCCCCAGACCCCACGCCAACGCCGCCTATTCCGATGATGTGGTGGTGCCAGCTTTGCCGGTATGGGAACTGGCGGCATTGGCTTTCGTGCGCGGCGTGCGGTGAGGGGAAACCAGCGGAGAAGGCAGCGTGATCGAACCCCTGTCCAAAACCCGCCTCGCGTGGGCTATCTTGTGGCAAGAGGAAAGCCGGCTTGATGGGTTTAGACAGTATTTTAGCTGGGAGCCGAACGGCACCACGGAAACGATGCTTTTCCCAACGCGAGCCAAGGCGCGGCTCCACGTCAAAACGAAATACGGCTACATCGCCAAAAGCCCGGACCTTCGCCGCGAGCCTTTCGGCTGGAAAATGCCGCGCGTGGTCCGGGTTGAGGTTAGCGTGAGGATGGTCGATTGATCGAGTTCACGATCCCCTTCCCCCTCCCCAGCCTCAACGTCCGGGACCGCCAGCATTGGGCCGTTCGGAACCGCGCCAAGTGGTCCTTGAGCCGGTCGGTCATGATTGCCATCGGTGGTCCGCGATACCTCCCGATAGCCCCGCTGCAACGCGCGAGGGTGACGGTGACGCGGTATGGGCGGACGATGGACCTTGATAACCTTTATGCCTCGGTGAAAGGACTTGCTGACGTGCTCTGTGCCCCGACGAAAACGCATCCCGCCGGCCTGGGGTTTATCGTGGACGATGCCCCATCGTGCTTGGAATTGATCGTGCGCCAGGAACACGCGCGGCCCAGGGAGGCGAAGACTGTTGTTCGGATTGAACCTATCCCGGAATTGTAGGTGTGCGAACAATGGACGATGACACCCGCGCCCTATATCTCGCGACAATCGCGGAAATGAACCGGCAGATAACTGCACATCTTGATGCGGTCGATGCAATCCGACGTAACCGGCGCGCTGTTCGGGATGAAATGCTGCGGCGGGAACTGGCAGGGATCAAAATGCGTTCTGTTGGCGGTGAAGTGATCCACGGATCATGCGCTCCGCCGAAACTCCCCGAATAGTTCCGCCGCCGCTTCTTGATAGGCGCGCGAAGCTGCCTCGACATCATTGAAATATCCGAGAAATTTACTTCTTCTATTAACCATAATCACCGCACGCCATTTCTTGTGTCTCACCTGCCAGCAAACCCCCTTATGACCGGATGTATTATTTATGCCAATGCCTGCGTTACGACAATTTTCAATGCGGGTCGCCTCTCGAAGATTGAGCCAACGATTATCACTGCGCTTTCCAGATATATGATCGATCTCGGCAGAAGGCCAAACGCCAGTCATTATGACCCATATTATACGATGGGCAGAATATACGTGACCGCATATTCTAACAGTGATATAGCCATATCTGTTGACCGTATTTACAGGCTTGCCGGCGCGTGTATTATTCCGATAAATCACTCCTGGCGGCAGGAGTTTCCAAGAAAGAACCCCCGTGTCAGGGTCGTAGCCGAGGCGCGAGCGCACGAATTCCGCAGTGAGGTCATTGCGCGGCGCTCTGGAACGTGTAATTTTCCCGTTAGCCATGAGACTCTCCTAAGTCCGATTGGTCAGGTGTTGAGAGGACGTTTGCCGCGTCCTCTCAATTCCGAATTTAATCCCAATTGGCGTGCAAGGTCAAGCCTTCGCGGGGCGTTTTGGCGTTCAGTCAAACCCGCGCATTGGGCGTATCGGCTTCCGTTCCTTCGCGGCCTTCTTCCTGCCCCTGAATGGGCGCCTGGGTCCTTTG
>Ga0007792_10000656_pt1 | contig 12462 bp, 9 predicted proteins | sample CryBogmetaGMA6M_FD_60371 | JGI IMG/M metagenome (GOLD analysis project Ga0007792, IMG submission 60371) | Freshwater microbial communities from Crystal Bog, Wisconsin, USA - MA6M | ecosystem: Environmental > Aquatic > Freshwater > Lake | place: Crystal Bog, Wisconsin, USA | collected 2009-07-06
TCCAGCCCTATGACGGTGAAATGGATGCCGCTGTGATAGAGCGGTATCTGCTGGATCGGGAAGTTTACCGTCGCACGGATATTATTATTTTGCATAATTCCCGGCAGAAATATGCCGTTGCTGCCGTGCAACGAGCCGGTTCGGAAACTTTATTCACCGCAGTTGAAAAAGTGGAAGTATTGGCACTGCCTGATGACTGCGTTTTTATTACCGACCCCCATACGGACCCCGCCAACCGGTCGGCATTAGCCAAATTAGCCATAAGAAATAACGTTTCTGCGGATCAGACGGCAATAGTGCTCGGCGCCTTTGACCATATCAATATAATTCATCGCCCCAATCCTCTGGTGTTGCGTGTGATTGAGGTAGTCCCCCCCGAACCGCCCAAGCTTTATCACATGGTCGAACAGGTATTAAGTTATGCCGACTTGCCACCCATCTTATTGGAATTGGAAACTATTGATCTGCGAAATATCGCCGATACAGTGGCCCCTGAAGCCTATTTAGTGCCCTGTCGTTCCGGCGGGCTCACTGATTTGAGCGCGCCGGTTTACTTTCTCGATGAGCGGCCAAAGCATCGCCAAAACTGGACCCTGCTGGGATGTGAACGCAGTTTGCAATTTCATCGCCATTACTACGGAGACGAACCTCCACGAGTGGAAATGTGTCCCCGTAAACTACTAAATCCCGATGAAAAAGCGACCATACTGAAATGTTGCCTGCTGGAATATGATATTGAGCAGGAGGGTAATGTCATGATTGTGCCTTGGGGTTCGGATTTAAAAATTATTGAAAAGGCATTACGTCAACTATCGGGAGATGTAGCGTATGTCTGAACTTGCGTGGGGAAAAATCATAAAAAGCCTGCGTGATCCGCGAGTGGAAAAACCGCGTAAAACCGGTTGCACAATGGTGATGGATGTCGGCAAAAGTCTGGAAGAAACCAAGAGTATATTGCAGATAGCCTCTAACTATATTGATCACTGGAAGTTTGGTTTTGGCACCACTGTATTCATGGATAAGGCCTTGTTGCAGGAAAAGCTGCAAATACTGGCGACGCATAATATCCTGACCTTTCCTGGCGGAACATTACTTGAAGTAGCGCTACTTGAACACCATTGCCGGGTTTATATGACTCATGCCCGGGAGCTGGGCTTTACAGCAGTAGAAATTTCTGATGGCACGCTGCCTATCCCCCGGTTCAGACGCCAAAGGATTATTGAATGCGCCTTAAATGCCGGACTGATTCCGATTACCGAAGTCGGTAAAAAAGACCCCAAACGGCAGCCGACAGCCGAGAAAATTGCTCAAGAAGCCTCTGAAGACATAGACTGGGGCGCTGCCTGGGTCATTATAGAAGGTCGCGAAAGCGGTCAAGGGGTAGGCGTTTTCGATGATTCGGGAAATGTTGACGATTTTGAAGTAGACATGATCGTTGAAATGCTGGGCGATAAACTGGATTCCCTGATATGGGAGACCCCGCTCAAATCCCAGCAGGTATTTTTTATCGAAAAATTCGGCGCCAATGCCGGATTGGGTAATATTCCGATCGATCAGGTTCTCGCTTTGGAAGCATTGCGCAACGGCTTGCGTTTTGACACACTGAACCGCGTTACCGGAAAAATATTACGCGAAGGCTCCTGGAACCCCAATCAGGTTGAAGCCAATGGAACCAATGATAATCCTGCCAACCCGACCCGTACAAAAACGTAATGATCAGCCATGAACAACAGCCGGCGTCAATACAGGACAAAGTTCTGGAGATTGGCACAAGACTGAAGGCGGCGCCGTCGGACAGGCTGATTAATTCAGTATTTGCCGCTGAACTAAGCCATCAGGCCTGTTTGTTTGAGGCGATGGGTCTGGTTGATATTGCCCAAACTTTGGTTGCCATCGAGCTGCATATCATCCCAAAAACAGAGAGCTATCAATTACTGGCTCAGTTACTCGAGCTGCAAAAAATACCGGAGACGTTTGTCATGATGCCGGCCAGAGGCGATATTTATACCAACCGTGAGGCCTGGCTGGCAGAACGAACTCAGGCTACAGGTTGGCTGGGCGCAGGCCGCGCCCGAAGGGAAGCGACCACTACAGCCTTTATCCTGGTTATGCGGCAATTGGTCGTTGAATTTACCGAAATGCTGATAAATTTGATCCTTATGATGACCCAACAGGCAGAGCGCCACAAGCTGTCCATTATGCCTGATTATACTTATTTGCAGGCAGCCCAGCCGACTACGTTCGGCCACTATTTATTGGGTTTCACATACCCGCTGTTGCGTGATCTGGAACGGCTGCAATCATTATTGACACGGCTTAATTTTAGTCCTATGGGTTGCGGCAGTACCAATGGCTCCCGATTATTACAAGGACGGCAACAACTAGCTGATTTATTGGGATTTAACGGCTTGATTTCCCATGCTCGCGATGCCATGTGGCAAGCGGATTTATTCATTGAAGCCACGTCTATACTGACGACGTGTAGTATCAATATCAGTCGTCTGGCGGAAGATTTACAGGTCTACAGTACTCAGGAATTTGCTTTGGTCGAACTGGATGACCGGCATGCCCGTGCCAGCAAAATCATGCCGCAAAAGAAGAATCCGTTCGCTTTAACGCATATTCGGGGCGTCGCCAATAAAATGATCGGGGTATTGGTCTCAGTCACCGCCGCCTCCAGAACGCCCTCCGGTCAACCTGACAATAGATTGATAATCTATGGGGAGTTACCCGAAGCGATGCAAACCGTTAATAATGCCGTAGCATTAATGACCGAAGTGCTGCAAGAAATCAGTTTCAATATCGACCGTGGCAAGGCATTGGTGGAATCCGGCTGGATACTGGCTACCGACTTGGCTGAAACGCTGGTACTGGAATGTGGGCTTGATTTTAGAAGCGCGCATCAATTGGTGGCTTTTCTGGCTAGAGAATTTCAGGGGAAAAGCATCATGGAACTCGATCATAAAACATTAATGCAGTCTGCCGAGAAGGTTCTTGGGCAACCTATTACACTGACTGAACAACAGCTCAAAGTAGCTTTAGATTCCAGTCTAGCCATACAGGCACGATCAGAACCCGGGGGCACAGCGACCCATTGCATGGACAATATGATTGCCGAATGCCGTGAAACACTGGAACGCTGTCATGAAAAAAACCAGGCCAACAAAATTTATTTTGCAAGCAGACAACATGAATTGTTGGAGCGAGCAAAGAAGGAAGTCGGCTAATGAAAAAGAGTAATTCCAGATTCGCATACGAGGAATTTAGCAATGCCCAGACCCATCGTTGATTATATTATTGTCGGCGCAGGCTCTGCCGGTTGTGTCCTTGCCAATCGGCTGAGCGAAGACCCTAACTGCCGGGTATTATTGCTTGAGGCAGGCGGTGAAGACGATGCGGCCGCCATCCGTACACCGGCATTATTTTCACAATTGCAGGACAGTCCCTACGATTGGAGTGACCGAACCCTGCCGCAACCGCACATGCAGGGGCGACGCATCTATATACCACAAGGGAAAGTTTTGGGCGGATCAAGTTCCATTAATTACATGATCTATATACGCGGAAACCGCGCAGATTACGATCACTGGGCGAGCCTTGGCAACACCGGCTGGGGTTATGACGATGTACTGCCGTATTTTATCAAGGCTGAAACCAACGAAACCTTTGCCGATCGCTATCACGGCCATTCTGGACCGCTGATGGTTTCAAGCCATCCGCACACAGCCCCAATGACTGAGCGTTATATCGCCGCCGCACAAGAAGCGGGTATTGCCTATAATCCGGATTTTAACGGCGAACGGCAGGATGGCTGCGGACCTTTGCAACGGACTATTGCTGACGGTTTCCGAAGCAGCACCGCCGCTGCCTATTTGCATCCGGCGCGGTCTCGCCCGAATCTGACCGTTATCAGCCACGCGCAGGCCACCAAACTGCTGTTCAGCAACAATCGCGTGATCGGCGTGCAATATTTGCGTTGCGGTATCGTCGAACAAGCCTATGCTGCTGCCGAAACCATCTTGTCCGCCGGTGCTTTCCGTTCGCCTCAATTGCTGATGCTGTCAGGGTTGGGCCCGGCCACCGAACTTGAAATGCTCGGTATCGAAGTGCGCCTGGATTTACCGGAAGTCGGCAAAAACCTGCAAGATCACATTCATGCCCGAGTGCGCTGCGAGCTGACACAGCCCTTGACCTTTGCACCGCTACCCAGCGACGATAAAGCTAAGGCTGCACGTACTTATGAATCCGCCAGAACAGGACCCTTGGCTTCAAATTTTCTCGAAGCGGGAGGCTTTGTTAACAGCCGTCCTGATGTAGCTTTCCCCGATCTGCAATTGTTTTTATTCGGCAATTTAACACCCGAATATCCTGAAGCAGGGCCGCCGAGCCGTCATGGCATAGCCCTGACCGCTTATGTCAATAGGCCACGCAGTACCGGCCAGGTCACACTGTCATCCGCCGATCCGTTAGACCGTCCGCGTATCGATCCGGGTTATTTCACTGACCCTGACGATCTTCGATGTCTGGTGGCAGGCGTACGCTGGAATCTTAAAATTCTTTATCAACATGCATTTGACGATATAAGAGGCGCAGAGCTGTCGCCGGGCGTAAATGTGCGAGATGATGCAGGTCTGGAAGATTTTGTGCGGCGTACAGCATCCACAACCTGGCACCCAACCACAACCTGCCGGATGGGAATCGATGCAACAGCGGTTGTCGATCCGGCTTTGCGGTTCAACGGTGTTAACGGCTTGCGAGTGGTTGATGCATCCATCATGCCGGCCATCGTTAGTGGTAACACCAACGCGCCGATTATTATGATAGCGGAAAAGGCCGCCGATTTAATTCGGAAAGGCTAGCAGCTTAAAAGGAAGTCAAAAAATGATTGATTCAGTCCATTTAAATGATTCTACGATTTATGGCTCATCTTGGGTTGCTCCTGAATTACGCCCATTATTTACCGAGCAAAACAGAGTCAGGGGCTGGCTTGAAGTCATGTCTGTCCTGGCAGAAATACAGGCAGAGTTCGGATTGATTCCTGAGCAAGCCACTGCAGAGATAAAAATTACTTACGAAAATCTGGAAATAGATGAGGCTTTTTTAAAAGAATCGGCTGAGGGTTTTGCCAAGACCAATCATTCTCTGATGGGTTTGATCAATGCGGTCAAGAACCGGTGCGGTGCAACAGGCGGTGAATGGCTCTGTTATGGCGTAACTGTTCAGGATATTACCGATACCCATACTGTCCGTACTTTATTGAAAGTCCATGAACACTTTTTGGATCAAATAACTGGGATAGAGCACATTCTGGTTGATCTGGCCCGTTTGCATCGACAGACCATCATGTGCGGCCGCACACATGGGCAACCGGGCTTGCCGATAACGTTTGGCTTTAAAGCCGCCACCTGGCTGGATGAACTGGAGCGTCATCGTCAGCGTTTATCCGAACTTAAAGCACGCCTTGGCGTAGGCCAGCTTGGCGGCGGTGTCGGCAGCCTGTCTTCTCTGGGCCCACAGGCTTTGGCCTTACAAAAAGCCGTCATGCAACGCTTGGGATTGAATGCTCCCGCAATCTCCTGGACCAGTACCCGCGACCGCTATGCTGAATGGATGAATACGCTGGCGATGATCACTTCCACCGGCGATCGTATCGGCCAGGAAATAGTCAATTTGCAGCGCCCTGAAATCGGTGAGCTAAGTGAAGGCTTTGTCAGCGGAGCGGTTGGCAGTATTACCATGCCGCAGAAACGTAATCCGGAAATTTCCGAACATCTGGGTACCTTATCGCGAATGGTCAGGCATCATGCCGCACATATGGCTGAAAATCTCGTCCATAGCCACGAACGGGATGGACGTTCATGGAAAGGCGAATGGGTGATTATTCCTGATGCGACGCTGGCCACCGGCAAATCACTGGATTTGCTCAAGCTGCTCCTCAAGGATTTGCAAGTCAATCAGCAGCGTATGCGTGCCAATATTATGGCGACGAACGGCTTTATCCATGCCGAAGCGGTGATGCTGACCCTCGCGAAGAAATTAGGTAAACAAAGCGCGCATCAACTTGTCTACGAAGTGACCATGCAAGCCCAGAGTGAAGATTTGCATTTTAAACAAGCCCTGATCAATAATCGGCAAATCAGCGCTATTCTGAATAACGATGAGATGGATGCATTATTCGATATTGAACAATGCACAGGCGTTTGTGCTGACATGGTTGATCAGGTCATCGCGCAGATTCATCTACTCTGATGGGATGGCTGCCATGATTTCAGAAAGTGAAAATCTTATTCGAAGCGCTGTCATCGAACGCATTACAGCTCAGATACCCCGCCATGTTCTCGCGCTCTATCCAACCCCGCTCATGCGGGCAAATCGATTGACAGAAACGCTTGGGGGGGCTGAACTCTGGTTTAAGCGCGATGACCTGATTAGTTTCGGTTTGGGCGGAAATAAAATACGCGGATTGGAAGTCATACTGGCCGATGCCTTGGCCCAAAATACAAATTGTTTGATAACAGGTGCCGGAGTGCAATCCAATCATGTACGTGCTTCGGCGGCAGTGGCCGTATATGCTGGAATGCGTTGCTTTGCCGTTTATTGGGGAAAACCGCCTTTAACGGTAGACGGCAATTTTCGTGTGACCAAAATGCTGAACGCCGAGGTACGTTTTACCGGTGAAGATGACAGGACATCAGTCGATATGCATATTAACCAGGTTGCCGAAAAGTTGCGTAATCAAGGCCATCGAGCTTATGCAATTCCGCGCGGAGGCGCTTGTGCCATGGGTGTATTGGGGCATGTGCTGGCTGTTTTCGAGCTCTATCAACAATGCCTTACTCAAGGCGTGGAGCCTGATGGGATTGTGCTTGCAGTGGGTTCTGGCGGTACCTGCGCAGGCTGGTTGTTGGGATTGAGGTTGTTAAATCTGCGATGGAAACTGCAATGCTACACGGTCAGCCGTGAACCGGAACAGGTTAGTCAGCAAATCGTTAATTTGGCTACCGAAGCGGCTGCACTATTGAAACTGGACTGGACTTTTAGCATCGCTGATGCGCCCGTGCATGGCGGCTTTATTGGTCAAGGCTATGGTATTCCGAGTCCGGAAGCAGCCGAAGCGATAAAGTTGGTTGGCCGTACCGAAGGCATATTGTTGGATCCGACTTATACGGGCAAGGCCATGGCAGGCTTTCTGCACGGACTAAAAAACAACCAAATTGATGATTACCAAAGAATAGTTTTTGTGCATACCGGCGGAGAACCGGCTTTTTTTGCGGGTAATGGCGATTGGTTAAATACTGACCACCTCGCGGTTTAATTAATCGATAATCAGAGATAATTCATGCGAATCATTATTATAGGTGGTGTCGCCGCAGGCACTAAAGCAGCAGCAAAAGCTCACCGGGTTGATCCAAATCACGAAATCATCATCTATCAGGATGAAGCTGAAGTGTCTTATTCCGCTTGTGGGCTGCCTTATGTCATCAGTGGTGTCATTGAGGATTATCGTAAAATTGTTATTCGCCAACCTGAAGAATTTGCAAAAGAAGGTATCAAGGTTTTTACTCAGCACCGGGTCACGAGTATCGATAAAACTAAGCGGCAACTCACAGTAAAAAACCTGCAAAATAATGCCGATGAAGTGGTTGACTATGATCGTTTGATTCTGGCAACCGGTGCATGTCCGATTGTTCCGAACGTCGAAGGCATTAGTCTGGAAGGCATTCTGACCTTACGTAATATCAGCGATCTTGGCCTCTTTAAAATGCTGTTAAATACGGTGCGGCCTAAAAGAGCGGTCATTATAGGTGCTGGTTATATCGGGTTGGAATTGGCTGAATCTTTTCATGAGCTCACTATCAAAACCACGATTGTTGAGAAAGCGAGGCGTATTTTACCCAGGTTCGATGCTGAAATGTCAAAGCCTGTTCATGACCATTTGCTTGAAAACCAGGTTGAATTAATACTTGGCGATGGTCTTGCCAAATTGCACGGTGAAAACGGCCAGGTTACATCTGTAGAAACCGAGTCCGGCAAAATGATCCCCGCCGATCTGGTTGTTATCGCTATCGGTGTCAAACCCAATGTCGAACTGGCAAAAGCCGCTGGTATAGAGCTGGGCAAAACGGGGGCAATTGCGGTTGATTCGAGAATGGAGACGCGGACTTCCGGTATTTTTGCAGCCGGCGATTGTTGCGAAACGATCAATCGAATAACGGGTACGCCGATTTGGATGCCCTTGGGCGATATTGCCAATTTACAGGGACGTGTTGCCGGTGAAAATGTTGCAGGCGGAAATGCTTATTTTCCGGGTGTTTTCGGAACGGCAATATTCAAGACCTTTAAATTGACGGTAGCCATAACAGGGTTATCGGAACAAGCGGCACAGGAAGCCGGTTTTAAGCCGGTCTCCATTGTGATGAAAGGAACGGATCGCGCCCGTTACTATCCTGGCCGCCAAGAATATTCTCTAAAACTTATTGCTGATCGACAGGGTGGCCGCCTGCTGGGAGCTCAAGTGATTGGCTCCGGTAACGTCGATAAAATGATTGATATTGCAGCAACCGCGCTACTTGGGAAGTTAACGTGCGCAGATATGGAAAATGCTGACCTGGCTTATTCACCACCGTTTAGCCCGGTACTTTCAACAATCATCGTGGCAGCAGGCATCTTAAAAAGTAAACTTGTTTAATTTATTCGACCGTCGGTTTTGGGAGAGCGTCCGCTGATCATAGGGCGGCTCTGAATGACTGCTTTTCAGGGTTAACCAGCCGTTCATTAGAGGCCTGAGTCTGTCTCTTTATGGCCGTAATGCAAAGCTTTGCATTACGACCATTATGACCAGTGTCTTTTTATGCACAGTGGCTTGGTGGTGAATGATTTTTAGTCGGCCGCGCGTGGCTTGAGCAGGGTACCTCAATTGGAAAGCTGGACATAATTTCTATAGTCGGCTGAAGTGGACATTCCTTGTTCCATTTCTGGAGACTGACATGAGCTCAAAAATTCACCTTTCCCCAACTACCCAACGCTGGCTGCGCGACAGCCCACTCACGCCCTACGTGATGGGCTATTTCGATCATTTGATCCAATGCCGATATGCGACTGAAACCACCGAAAGATATATGGCCGGCATCGCGCATCTCGGATTTTGGATGGGTCAGAGCCACCTCGTCATTGAGCAACTCGATGAAAAGGCGGTCACCCGATTTCTTGATGAGCATTTGCCGATATGTTCTTGCCCGCAGCCTGTCTTTCAATTACGGACTGACCTTCGCGCGGCCTGCGCTCATCTAATACGTATTCTGCGTGATCGCGGCGTCATCCCGAAGCCTGTAACCCAAGCAGTACCTTTCGATGCGGAAGTCGGCCTTTTTGACGAACACTTGCGCAACGTACGAGGCCTAGCCGATGAAACGCGCCGTAATTATCGGCGTATCGTCCGGAGTTTCCTAAAGGCGCGCTTCGGCACTGAAGAGATCGTATTCCCAGCCTTGCAACCAGCCGACGTACGTCAGTTTATCGCCGCACAGTTGGAGCATCGAGCAACAACCGCAAATGCTCGCGCAGTCGCGTCCGGTTTACGTGCCTACTTTCGCTATCGCGGTACTTGTGGCGATGATGTCCATACGCTCACGGGGGTTATCGCATTACCTGCCCAGTGGAGCCTGGCGTCATTGCCGAGGTCGCTTAGCGCTGATGAGGTCGATCGCCTACTTAAGGCGTTTCCCCCGGAACTTCCCTCATATCGACGGGCTTACGCGATGGTACGTTGCGCCTTGGATCTGGGATTGCGTGCCAGCGAAATTGCCAAGCTCGCATTGACCGACATCGACTGGCAAGCGGGCACGGTAACCTTACGGAGTACCAAATCGCGCCGCTAGGATAGCCTGCCGCTGCCAATAGCCACCGGCGAGGCGATTGCCGACTACTTGCGCTACGAACGGCCACGGACGACCAATCAAGCGGTTTTTGTGCGCCGCCTTGCGCCACACGATGTCCCCATCAGCTCTGACGCGGTACACCGTCTTATCCGGGATGCTTATCAGCGCATTGGACTTCAGCACGGTAGGACCCATGCCCTTCGCCATACCCTGGCACGCCAGCTATTGGAACAGGGTAGCTCGTTGAAGGGAGTTGCCGACATACTCCGGCACCATTCACTCGACACCTCGCTGATCTATGCCAAGCTGGACAGCCGGCGGCTTTCGGCCGTCGCGCTGCCTTGGCCGGGGAGTGCGACATGAACGCGCTCGCCAATATGCAGTCAAGGGTTCAGGATTATCTGGATGAACGCCGTCGTCTTGGCTTCCAACTGAAGTCTGCTGGTCGGACGTTGATGAACTTTGCACAGTTCGTGGATGCGCTGGATCAGGTCGGCCCGCTGACTTCGGACGTCATGATTGACTGGGCACGGCAAGATAAACAGGAACATCATAGCCCCGCGACGTCGGCACGGCGGTTCAAACTATTGCGGCCATTTGCCCGTTATCTGCAGCAGTTCGAACCGGCAACAGCTATTCCTGACGAAGCCGTTTTCGGCCCGATTCCGGGCTGGCTTATGCCGCATATTTATCGTGACCAGGAGGTTGTTGATCTGCTCGCCGCCGCACGCGGACTTGGACCCGCCAGAGACTTGCGTGCAGCCACCTACGAAACGCTATTCGGGTTGATTGCCGCAACCGGGCTGCGGTTGTCCGAGGCGGTTCATCTTCTCGATGCGGACGTGGACTTAATGCTCGGCCTGCTGACCGTTCGGCAAACCAAGTTCAACAAGTCCCGCCAGTTGCCGTTGCATCCCAGTACAACAGCCGCCTTGCTGCGCTACCGGCAGCTCCGTCATCAGTATGTCCAGGAGCGTCCGGAAGCCCCGTTTTTCGTGGGCACGCGCGGCAAACATCTGGGGGAAAAACTGAGTTTGCGCCAAGTCGATCGCGTTTTCAATGGGCTACGTAAGCAACTGGGCTGGATCAACCGCGGCGCCCACGATGCACCGCGCATCCACGATCTTCGGCATACCTTCGCGGTACGACGCGTGCTGCTTTGGCACGAACAGGGCACTGACATTGATCAGGCAATGCTGGCATTGTCCACTTACATGGGGCATGCGAAGATATCGCATACCTACTGGTATTTGACCGCCGTTCCGGAACTGATGGCAGTGGCGGCAGAGAAATTCGAGCGTTTTGCGCAGGCCAAGGAGGTGGACTATGTCCAGTAAACCACCCGGCGCAGAACCCTCAATCTCGTTTCCAGCGCTGGTTCAGGAGTTTTTTACCCATTACCTCGTCGAGCAACGTGCGCTGAGTCCCCGAACCGTGGCAGGATATCGGGATGCTTTCATACTATTCTTGACGTTCGCCCACCAACATCTGGGCACATGGCCGGCGGCGATGAAACTGGCCGACATCACGCCGGCGCTGATTCTGGCTTTCCTGGATCATTTGGAGCAGGAGCGACACAACAGCGTATGTAGCCGCAACGCCCGGCTCGCGGCATTACGGGCGTTCCTAAAGTTCGCCTCACACCGCGCCCCATCAGCCTTACAGATAATTGAGCAAGCTTTGGCCGTGCCCATGAAACGTTTCGAGCACCCTAAACTGGAATTTCTTTCACGGGAAGAGATGCTCGCAATAATCGGATCACCCGGAACGAGTTGGATTAGCCGACGCGATCATTTATTACTGGGGTTACTTTACAATACGGGGGCGCGGGTATCGGAAATTATCAATGTGAAAGTGGCGGACATCGTGTTTGACGGCGTGGCCTGCGTCCATTTGCATGGCAAAGGGCGAAAGCACCGTGCGGTGCCATTATGGAAATCGACGATACAGGAAATCCGGGCGTGGCTGCGATTGAATCCACAGATGGGAGACGATTCGGCCTTGTTGCCCAACCGCGACGGGCAAGCGATGACGCGAAATAATGTCGCTCAGCGCGTGAGTTTGGCGGCAACCGCAGCCTCCCAAACGAACACCAGTTTGTCCGGACGTCACATTTCTCCGCACTGCATTCGACACGCATCCGCGATGCACCTGTTGCAGGCCGGAGTCGATATCAGCGTGATCGCGTTGTGGCTGGGACATGAAAGCTCGAAAACCACGTACATGTATGTCGAAGCCGATTTGTCGATGAAAGAACGGGCACTGGCCAGACTTCAGGATCCCGGTATGAAGGCACTCCGGTATCACGCTCCAGATTCCCTGCTCCAGTTCTTGAAATCGCTATAATTATGCAAAGCTCGCGAGCGGGATTGATGCTTCTAACCCAGGCTGCATCTCGCTCGCGGCAACGCACTGTGCATAAAAAGACACTTGTCATAATGGCCGGGTGGAGCCGATGAATTTGCTTTTATATAGTGCTTGAACGGAATCAAATTAATTAATATAAAACAATGAGTTGTGATATAATTAACGTTTAAAGATTAATTAATACCCTATTGGCGTAAAAAATGCTTAAAATATGTAA
>Ga0007792_10000657_pt1 | contig 12457 bp, 12 predicted proteins | sample CryBogmetaGMA6M_FD_60371 | JGI IMG/M metagenome (GOLD analysis project Ga0007792, IMG submission 60371) | Freshwater microbial communities from Crystal Bog, Wisconsin, USA - MA6M | ecosystem: Environmental > Aquatic > Freshwater > Lake | place: Crystal Bog, Wisconsin, USA | collected 2009-07-06
GCAGTTCGACCACTGGTGGTGCCAACGGCGGCCCCTGCCGCTGCCCCAGATTCCTGTCCATGCCGTCCTCCGGCGCCCACCATGCCCCTTTCGCCCCCGGCCGCGCAAGGGCCTGCCCAACGGCTTGCCCCAACAGCTTGCCCCACAGCTTGCCAGATCCCCGGATTCGCGCTACCCCGCTACACATCATGGCACCAGTCCCGCCCATACCCGTGGCCCTGCTCAGGCAGGCCAGCTACCGCCGCACCGAGCTGGCCGGGGCCGTGGAGCGCCTGTTCACGGCCTGCGGCCTGGACTTTGCGCGCGGGGAGCGGGTGCTGGTCAAGCCGAACCTCGTGTCCCGGACCAATGCGAGGCTCTCCTGCACCCACCCGGAGGTGGTGCGGGCCGTGGCCGCGCACCTGCTCGACTGCGGGGCCAGGGTGACTGTGGCCGACTCCCCGGCCTTTGGCAGCGCCGGGCGCGTGGCGAGCGCCTGCGGGCTCACCGAGGCCCTGCGCGACCTGGGCCTGCGCGTGGCCACCCTGGACCGCCCCGCGGCGCTCACCTTGTCCGACGGCAGCACCATCGGCCTCTCGCGCCGGGCCCTGGACGCCGAGCGCATCATCAGCGTGGCCCGGCTCAAGGCCCACTGCCAGTTCCGGCTCACGGCCAGCACCAAGAACCTCTTCGGCGCGGTCTGCGGCTGCAGAAAAGCACTGGCCCACATGCGCCTGGGGGCAGAGCCCGGCCGCATGGAGCGGCTGGTGCTCGACGTGCGCGCCGCCCTGCCCCCGGCAATCGGCCTCATCGACGGCATCATCGCCCTGCACCGGGGCGGGCCGGTCCACGGCCAGGCCTTTCCCTTACACCTGCTCGGATGCTCCCCGGACACGCTGGCGCTCGACGCCGCGCTGTGCGGCCTGCTCGGCCTCACCCCAATGGACGTGCCCCTCTGGGCCGAGGCGCACAAAAGGCAGCTGCCCGGGGCTGACCCGGCCCAGGCGCGGTTCGTCCTGGAGCAGCCCGGGGCCTTTGACGCCCGTGGGTTTGAGATCGCCGCCAGCCTCGACCCCATGCGCTTCGAGCCCCTGCGCTTCGTGCGCGGCCGCATCAAGAGCCTGCTGCACCGCCTGGGTTGAGCAAACCTCGCCCCTTGCCACCAGCCCCGGCCTTGGCTATCACCACCAGGATATTTCCAGCCAAGGAGCGCCCATGTCCGACATCCCCCACCGCCGCCGCATCACCGTCACCGGTCAGGTGCAGGGCGTGGGCTTCCGGCCCTTTGTCTACCGCCTGGCCCTGGACGTGGGTTTGAGCGGCCTGGTGCGTAACGCCCCGGAGGGCGTGGTCATCGAGGTCCAGGGCAGCCCGCGCCGCCTGGATGACTTCCTGCGCCGCCTGGAGGCCGAGCAGCCGCCGCTGGCGCGCATCATGCGCGTTGTCACCCAGGACATGGCGCCGACCAAGGACAGCGCCGGGGCCAGCACCTTTGCCATCCACAAGAGTACCGGCGGCGCGGGCCACGACGTGCTCATCAGCCCGGACATCAGCACCTGCGCGGACTGCCTGGCCGAGCTGACCGACAAGAACGACCGCCGCTTCCTGTACCCGTTCACCAACTGCACCAATTGCGGCCCGCGCTTCACCATCACGCGCAGCATCCCCTATGACCGGCCGAACACCTCCATGGGCTGCTTCCCCCTGTGCGCTGACTGCCAGCGCGAGTACGAGGACCCGGCCAACCGGCGCTTCCACGCCCAGCCCAACGCCTGCCCGGTGTGCGGCCCCAAGGTCTGGCTGTCCGACCGCTCGGGGCTGGTGGTGGCCCGGCGCGACGAGGCCATGCGCAAGCTGGCGGCTGTCCTGCTCCAGGGCGGCATCGCCGCGGTCAAGGGCCTGGGCGGCTTCCACCTGGTCTGCGACGCCACCAGCCAGGAGGCGGTGCTGGAACTGCGCCGCCGCAAAAGGCGCCCGCACAAGCCGCTGGCCATCATGGTGCCGGACATCGAGACCGCCCGGCAACTGGCCGTGGTCGGCCCTGCGGAAGAGGCCTGGCTCACCGGGCATGTGCGGCCCATCGTGCTCTGCCCCAAGCGCCGCGGAGTCCCCCTGGCCTCAGCCGTGGCCCCGGACGCCGACCAGGTGGGATTGATGCTGCCCTACACGCCGCTGCACCATGTGCTCTTCCGGCGCTTCGGGCGGCTGCTCACCCAGGAGCGCCAGAACATGCCCGCCGCGCTGGTCATGACCTCGGGCAACGCCAGCGACGAGCCCATCTGCCTGGGCAACCGCGAGGCCCTGGGCCGCTTGACGGAGATCGCGGACATCTTCCTGTTCCACAACCGCGACATCCTGCTGCGCACCGATGACTCCGTGCTGCGCATCCCGCCAGGCAGCGACCAGCCTATGTTCCTGCGCCGGGCCAGAGGCTTTGTGCCCCAGCCCGTGTTCCTGCCGGAAACCGGCCCCAGCGTCATGGGCCTGGGGCCGGAGCTCAAGTGCACGCTGACCCTGACCAAGGGCGACAAGGCCTTTGTGAGCCAGCACCTGGGCGACATGCAGAACATCGAGACCCTGGGCTTCCACCACGAGATCAGCGAGCATTTCCAGGACATCCTGCAGACCGAGCCGGTGCTTGCGGTGCGCGACCAGCACCCCAACTACCTGACCACCAGCGTGGCTCAGGAGATGATGCGCACAACCGGCATTGAGGCCATCTTCCTGCAGCACCACTTTGCCCACGCCCACGCCGTGCTGGCCGAGAACGCGCACCAGGGCCCGGCCATCTGCCTGGCGCTGGACGGCACGGGCTTCGGCCCCACACAGCCCAACCTGGGCCTGGCCGCCAGCTGGACCATCTGGGGCGGCGAGTGCCTGCTGGTGGACACCACGGACCTGCGCCACAGCCGCCTGGGGCATTTGGCCGAGTTCAGCCTGCCCGGCGGCGAGGCCGCGGTGCTTGAGCCCTGGCGTCTGGCCCAGGCCCTGCTCTGGGAGCTGGACATCGAGGAGAGCGGCCAGGAAGGCACCCCGGCCTGGCCCTGGCTGCCGGAATTCGAGCAGGCCAGCCGCTTTCTGCCGCAGATCCTGCGCAAGAACCTGAACTGCCCGCTGACCTCGAGCTGCGGGCGGCTCTTCGACGCCGTCTCGGCCATGCTCGGGCTGTGCCTGCGCACCACCTACGAGGGCCAGGCGGCCATCGTGCTGGAGCAGGCCCAGGATTTAAGCATCCCCTTGGCCGAGGCCGCGGTGTACCCCTGCCCGGTCATGAAGCAGGCGGGCTCCTCGCGCCTGTCCGGCGGGGACGAGCCCCGGCAGCTGGACACCTACACCATGTTCCGCGCGCTCTTGAATGACATGCAGGCCGGGACGACGGTGGCGGTCATCAGTCGGCGCTTCCACGCCAGCCTCATCACTGGCCTGGCCGACATGGCCGCGCGCTTTGCCGAGCGCGAGGGTACCCGCTTTGTGGCCCTGTCCGGCGGGTGCATGCAGAACCTGACCTTTGCCGTGGAGCTGCCCCAGGCCCTGGCCGAGCGCGGGCTGGTCCCGCTGACGCACAAGAACCTGCCGCCCAACGACGGCTGCGTGTCCCTGGGCCAGGCTGCCTACGGCCAGCGCCTGCTGAACCTGCGCCGGGAGCGTGGCCAGTGAGCGCGCCGACCTATCAGAGAAATCAGGCCAATCAGACAAATCAGGCCGATCCGTCGCCCCCCACCAGCCTGCCGGTGCTGGCCCTGCGCCGCGGCGAGGACCGCCGCCTCACGGCCGGGCATTTGTGGATCTTCAGCAACGAGGTGGACGTGGCCAAGACCCCGCTCACCTCCTTTGCGCCCGGGGACTGCGTGCGCGTGGAGTCGGCCCAGGGCAGGCCGCTCGGCAGCGCCTATGTCAATCCCGGCGCGCTCATCGCCGGGCGGGTGTACTGCCAGGACGCCACACGGCCGCTGGACGCCGAGCTGCTGCGTTCGCGCCTCAAGTCCGCCCTGGCCCTGCGCCAGAGCCTTTTTGCCCTGCCGTACTACCGGCTGGTCTTTGGCGAGGGCGACCTGCTGCCCGGCCTGGTGGTGGACCGCTTCGGCGATATCCTCGCCGTGCAGATAGGCACCGCAGGCATGGAGCGCGTGCGCGGGGAGATCATCAGCGCGCTGACGGACCTGCTCGCGCCCACGGGCATCCTGCTTAAGAACGACCTGCCGGGCCGCGAGCTGGAAGGCCTGGCGCGGGGCGTGGAGGTGGCCCAGGGCCAGGTGCCCGACGAGGCCGAGATCGAGGAAAACGGCTGCCGCTTCGTCTTTCCCCTGGCAGGCGGCCAGAAGACCGGCTGGTTCTATGACATGCGCGCCACCCGCGCCCTGGCGGCCAGCCTGTCATCCAATGTGACGGGCGGGCGGAAGGTGCTGGATGTCTTTTCCTACGCCGGGGGCCTGGGCCTGGCCTGCGCGCGGGCCGGGGCAGCCTCGGTGGTCTGCCTGGACGCCTCGCACACGGCGCTGGAGTATGCGGCCAAAAGCGCGGCGCTCTCCGGCCTGGCCGACCGGGTCGAGACCCTGTGCGTGGACGCCATGTCGGGGTTGAAGGATTTGCGCGCGAGCGGCCAGCGCTTCGGCCTGGTGAGCGTGGACCCGCCAGCCTTTGTGAAGCGCCGCAAGGACCTGGAAAAGGGCCTGGCCGCCTACCGCACCGTGAACCGGCTGGCTCTCGACCTGGTGGAGGACAACGGGTTCTTCGTGTCCTGCTCCTGTTCCCAGCATGTAGGCCGCGATGATTTGCGCAAGGTCCTGTCCGGGGCCGGGCGCGACGCCGGGGTGCGCCTGCAGATCCTCACCAGCTGCCACCAGGCCGCAGACCACCCCATCCTTCCGGCCATGCCCGAGACCGAATACCTGAAGGGCCTGCTCTGCCGCGTCACCCGTCCCGGCCGGGGCCAGTGAATTCTTGCGCAGAAGTGCGCAGAAATTTCACAAGTCTACGTACCAGCGCCAAGACCAAAAATAAATATTTTTATATATCAGTGTATTGCAAATGGCACACCCCTTGCTCTTTCACCTCGACACTGAAGAGCAGCACGCCCTATGCCCAACGTTTCGCCGAGGAGGAGCCCATGAAGAGGTTTGCCCTGAGTCTGGTGCTCATCCTGGCGGCCACCACCCTGGTCTTTGCCGCTGCCAAGACCGACGAGAACCAGACCAGCCAGGCCTCCAGCGTTGCCGCTGGCCAGAACGTCCAGGCCAAGACCAGCGTACGCTCCCTTGATGTGAAAGACGGCGCCAAGGACAGCGCCAAGGAAGGCGTGAAGGAAGGCCCAAAGACCGGCGACATCATCATCAAGGGCAAGGCCGGTTCCGTGCCCAGCGTTGAAACGGCGCAGGGTGTGAAGCCTGAGACCAGCGCCGGCAGCGTGAAGGCCCGCGGCCAGTAGCGCTTAATTTCCAGAATTTCGCCAAGGGCGGGACAAAGCATGGTCCCGCCTTTTTTCAGGCCCGCGCCCGGCCCCAGGGAGCACTCCTACAGTAACGGGAAGGGGGGCGGGCGTACGGAACGTCTTGACGGGCTGGCCCGGATTGGGCCAGGACAGGGCAGCACGCGCCCCTGGCGCAACCCTCAGGAGATGCCCATGCCGTCCAGCCCTGCCAGCCCTGTCGAACCTGTCGACCCTGCCGGCCCGGACACCCGCCCCACCCTTGACCTGCGCCCTGTCGTCGATCTGCGCGAGGTCTGCTGCGGGCTGGTGCCCGCCATCCTGGCCGAGCTGGCGCGCCTGGAAACAAACGAGGTGGACGTGCTCGTGCGCGCGGGCATGGAGCCGGAGATCATCAGCGGCTTCGGGGCCGGAGGGCCGTGGCGGCTGACCTTCCAGGCCAGCTTCGGGCACGGCCTGGCCCGCTTCACCCGGCGCGAGACCGGGGCAGGCCCCAGGGTCCGCCTGGACACCCTGGACTACTAGGCCATCTCCCCGCCTCTGGCCCAGCCGCAAACCCCGTCCACATACCCTGAAGAAATTTTGCGGGCGTGCCGCCCTCTCCTGTGCCTTCGATGGCCGCGGGCCGCGTCCAACGTACCCGTGGAAAGATCCTTGAGGCGTTGGACCAGCCGCGGGCTAGCCCCAGCCGCGGACCTCGTCGCTTATCCCCAGGCGCGGACCTCGTCCGCGAAGCGCTCCAGGTCGTTGGGCTCCCCAGCCTTGTGCTCGTCCGGGTAGAGCAGCGCGGACATGTAAAAGGGGCTGCCGATGCTGAGGGAGTTGGCTGCGCTCTCGGCAAAGCGCGCCAGGCGCTGCCCCGCGGCCCGGGAGAGCAGCGGCTCAAGCGCGGCCACCAGCCCCTGGGCGTCTGCGGCCAGCCCGGCCAAAAGCTGGGCCTTGGCGCGCATCCTGGTCTCGTACCCGGCCTGGTCGCCCTGGCCGCCACCTTGGCCGCCACCTTGGCCGTGGATAAGGGCCTGGGCCTCGGCCTCTATGGCTTGCACGGCCCTGGCCCGCTGGTCCAGGAAATCGGCCAGCTCGGCTGCGGCGTTCTTGCTCATGGGCTTGCCTCCAAGGTTGCTCGCGTTGGCCGCCAGCGTATGCGCCCGGCCCGGCCTTGGCAAGCCCCGGTGCCAGGGCGCGCCCCGTCCAGACCCATCCCCCAAGGCCCGTCCACCAAGGACAGCAGCGCGGCTGGACAGCGCACCCGTTTCCCGGTACCCCCATGCCCTTGACCAGCACAAGCACCCCAAGGAGGCCCCCAGTGGCTATACTCTCCGCAAGCCTCGGCCTGACCCGCTACCGGGTGGTCGAAACCATCCCCGACTCCCTCTGGCGGGAGACCCCCAAGCGCCTCAAGGACAACGCCTTCCGCGACATCGACGCGACCACGGACGAGCGCTCCTGGGGCTGGTGCAACCTGGACAACATGCTGGACATGGACTGGGCCGAGTCCCCGCCCGAAAAGGGCCACTTCATGTGCTTCAGCTTGCGCCTGGACACCCGGCGCATCCCGCCCGCGGTGTTCAAGAAGCACTGCATGATCGCGCTCGCCAAGGAGCTCGAACAGGCCAAGGCCGAGGGCAAGTCCTTCATCTCCAAGGACCGCCGCCGCGAGATCCGCGAGCAGGTCATGCTGCGCCTGCGCGCGCGCAGCCTGCCCGTGCCCGCCGTGTTCGACGCGGTGTGGAACATGCAGACCGGGCGCATCCTCTTTGCCAGCACCAACGCCAAGGCCAAGACCCTGTTCGAGGACCATTTCGTCCTGAGCTTCGGCCTGAACCTGGAGCCGCTGACGCCCTTCTTCCTGGCGCTCGACATGCTGGGCGAGGCCGCGAGCGTGCGCCTGGAGACCCTCGAACCCTCGAACTTCGTCTAGACCGGGAGCAGCATATGGACCTTGCACTGGCAGAACGCGAAAACACCATCCTGGGCCAGGACTTCCTGACCTGGCTCTGGCACGCCACCGAGGCTCGGCGCGGCGTGTTCAAGGACCGCGACGGGCGGGAATTCAATTTGCGCATGGAAGAGCGCCTGAGCGTCCAGGGCGGCGACGGCGAGGGCCTGGAGTCGGCCACGGTCAAGAGCCCCAGCGGCGAGCTCACCGAGGCCAGAAGCGGCCTGCGCACGGGCAAGAAGGTCAGCCGCGCCCAGCTCCGGTTCGAGCGCGACCCCGAGGCCTGGCAGGTGACGGTGAAGGACAACGACTTCTCGCTGTCCGGGCTCAAGACCCCGAAGATCGAGACCAGGGACCGCGAGGACGACGACCCGGACGCCCGGGTGCTGGAGAAGCTCTTTCTGCTGGAGCAGTGCCTGGAGCTTTTCGACGGCGTGTACCAGGAGTTCCTGGCCGTGCGCCTGAGCCCCAAGTGGGCCGAGGAAACCCGGGCCGTGGGCGCCTGGGTCGCCAAGGGCTAGCTGATGTGTGCCGCGCGGGTGACCATCGCCGCCTATGGCGACAGCCTGGTGGAGGGCTGGGGCCTGGCCCCCTCCGACGCACTGCCCGCGCAGCTTGAGGCCGAGCTCATCCGCTCCGGGGTCAATGCGCGCGTGCTGAACTTCGGGGTCTCCGGCGAGACCGCGCCCGAGGGCCTGCTGCGCCTGCCCGCGGTGCTGGCGGCCAAGCCCCAGGCCGTGATCCTGGAATTCGGCGCCAACGACTGCTACCAGGGCGTACCGGTTGAAGAGATCGAAAAGGCCTTGACCGCAATGGTCCACGGCCTGCTGGGCGCCGGGGCGGCCGTGCTGCTGGCGGGCTGGCGCACCCGGGGCGACCTGTTCTCGCGCTACGCCGACGACCCCATGCTGGCCGGCATGGTACCGCTGGCCCCGCCAGCCTTCAACGCCGAGTACGTCGAGCGCTTCAACGCCATCCACCCGGCCCTGGCCGCGCGCTTCGGCCTGCCGCTCATCGGGCACATCCTGGACCCCCTTGAACCCCAGCAGGACGGCCAGCCGTATTTCTTCCAGGCCGACGGCGTGCATCCGAGCGCCGCGGGCACACGCATCCTGGCCTCGGCCCTGGCCCAGGCCCTGCTGCCCCTGCTGCCCCTGCCCTGACACCTGGCTCCTGCGCACCTGCGCGCGGGCTCCAGGGAACTGGGGTCCGCGCTTGCATTTTGGGTGGGCATTGCCTACCAAGGGCGCATGCTCTGGCGCGAAGGCATCCTCATCCTCTTTAGCTCGAACCTGTCCCTCAAGGTTCTGGCCTATCTCTTGACCCTGGCGCTGATCACCATCTTCTCCGGCGGCCTGCACGGCTTTGCGTTCCTGCTCCTGCCGCTGGGGCTCGACGCCTACGGCGCCATGCTCATCAGGCTGAACTTCAGCGCCTTCCAGGAGGACGTGCTGGAGATCCTGGAGGCCGACTGCCTCAAGTCCTGCGGCATCGACAAGAGCCAGCCCTTCTACCCGTTCTACGAGATCACGGGCAGCCTCGACCACTGGATGCTGAAAGAACTCAAGACCGAGGTGGCCTACAGCATGATGGCCCCCAAGGAGGACTTCGTGGTCATCGCCGCCCGCCGCGGCCGCATCTTCCCGCTCAAGGGCTATTTCAAGGTAGCCTACCAGACCGAGGACGCCGGAACACGCGACGTCTACTACAGCGACATCAGCGCCGTGGAGCTGTCCGGCAAGGTGCTGACCATGACCACCGCCAGCGGCGAGGCCGTGGCCTATACCGGCCAGGGCAGCAAGGCCGAGGAGGCCGCGGCGCACCTGCGCCTGCGCCTGCGCGCATTCAAGTCCCGCCGCAACGGCGAGGTTGACGACGCCTGAGCGCCCTGTTTTTCCCGAATGCCTTGCGCTAGCGCCCGCTTGGCGGTACAGGACAGACAAGTCGTGAAGGGTACAGATCTTTTTGGCCCGAGGAGCAGTCCGTGGCGCAACGCAGTGTGTTCTCCCGCCTCCACCCCAGGGGTCTGGGCCTGCTCAACCTGCTGCGCCTGTACAGCCTGCTGCTGCTCCTGCTGCCCGCCATCCCCGCCGGGCTGCTGCTGCTGAGCACCGACCTGGACCTCTTCAGCCGCCTGGATTTCCTGCTCCTGGCCAGCCTGGGCCTGCCTGTGCTGGCCTCGGCCGTGCTCGGCCACTCCATCGTGCGCGCGTTTCTGGGGCCGCTCAGGCTCCTGCTCCGGGCCGCGGAAAGGGTCCAGGACGGCGAGTACGGCCACATCATCAACCTGGCGGAGCACCCCGGAGCTCCGGAGGAACTGGTGCAGCTGGTGCAGGCCTTCAACAGCATGTCCGTAACCGTGCGCCAGCACGTGGAGACCATCCAGGCCACCTCGCGCACGGACCAGCTCACCGGGATGTGCAACCGCAGGCACCTGCTGGCCGAGGGCTACCGCATCATCAACGTGGCCATCCGCGCTCGCAGGCCCTGCTCCTGCCTGATGGTCGACATCGACCACTTCAAGCTGGTCAACGACGAGCACGGCCATCCCGTGGGCGACCGCTACCTCATCCACATCGCCGGCTGCATCATGGCGGCCACCCGCGAGTCGGACCTGGCGGCGCGCTACGGCGGGGAGGAGTTCGTGGTCCTGGCGCCCAACGCCGGCCTGGAGGAGGCGCGCACCCTGGCCGAGCGCATCCGCGCAAGCGTGGCCGAGTCCCCGCTCAAGCTGCCCACAGCCGTGTTGAACAACACCGTGAGCATCGGCGTGGCCGAGTACAGCATGGAGCCGGACTTCGGGGCCAACATCCTCGAGGACATGATCGAGAAGGCCGACAAGGCCCTGTACCGGGCCAAGCAGTTCGGCCGCAACCGCGTGGAAAGCTGGCCCTTTACCCAGGACCCCGGCCACACGCCCTGAAGCACCCCCGCACACCGCCCTTGTCCAAACCCCGCCGATATTCTAGAGTCCCGCCCCAGGCGGGATAGCCGCCCATTTCAGTCCGCAATGCTCAACAGGAGTACCCATGCGCTACGAGCTCCGCCTCATGGACACCCTCTCCGGCGTCGGCTGCTTTGCCGCCCACCCCGGCCCCAACCTCTCCTTTTCCGAGATGCTGGAGCACCTGCGTGAGCAGCCGCTGGACGACTTCATGCACCAGCACCTGCTGTTCAAGCTGGGCCTGCACCGCACCAAAAAGTTCGAGAAGCTCATCGACGAGGTGCAGCAGGACGGCCGCTGCACCGATCCCGTGCTGGCGGCGCTTTTGGTGGAGGCCTGCCTGGGCCACGAGCGCTTCGCGCACCTGCTTCCGCGCTTAAGCTCCCTTGATCTCGCCGAGATCTCGCGCCACACCCCGGCCGTGCACATCCGCTCCTATCTTCTGGCCGACCAGCCCCTGCACAACGAGTGGACCATGCGCATGCAGATGAACATCGTGGCCCATGAGGAGCTGGCCGCGCCAAAGGACATGGGCCTGGCCGAGCCCTATGCCCGGGAGGCGCTACCGCCCGAGGCCAGGGTCACGGCGGCCGGAGCGCGCCAGCGCCTGGCCCCGGTGCTGCCGCCTGCCAAGGCCCGCCGCCCGGCCCCGGAGACCTCGGCCCAGGCGCTCTTGAAGCTGGAGGAGAAGAATGTGTTCCTCGGCCAGGAGATGCGCCACAAGGCCTCGCTCAGCCCCATCGCGCTGTTGCGCATGTGGCTGGTGGAGCTTTCGGTGAAGAGCGGCAGCCTGAACTACAGCCTCTCGGGCCTGCAGACGAGCTACGGCCGCGGCCTGGAGATAGAGGGCGCGCGCGCCTCGTACTCCATGGAGGTGGCCGAGCGCGTGTCCTCCTACGCCAGCATCGGTCGGCGCGGAGTCATGGGCCTGGCCAAGGCCTGCCCGCTGGCCCACGGCTCCTATGAAGAAGTCACCGCAGGCGGGCAGCACGCCCTGGACCTCTCCCGGGTGCGCCTGGAGGTTCCCTACGCGGGCCAGCAGATCTACTGGATGCCCGGCGAGGAGCGCTACAACACCGCAGGACAGGGCGGGGGCCTGCGGCCCATCCTGGTGCCGGTGCAGTTCGTGTATCTCTTCTGCAACCTAGAGGAGCAGAGCCTGTTCAGCGCGCTGGGCTCCACGGGCCTGGCCTCGGGCAACACGCTGGAAGAGGCCAAGGTGCATGCGCTGTGCGAGGTGCTGGAACGCGACGCCGAGGCCGTGATGCCCTTTGACCTGGCGCGCTCGTTCCGCCTCACCGCGCGCGACGAGGCCGTGGCCCGGCTGCTCGCCGACTACGAGGAAGCGGGCCTGCACGTCTGGTTCGTGGACTGCACCTCGGAGTTCGGGGTGCCCTGCTACAAGGCCGTGGTGGTGGGCCGGTACGGCGACGTGAACAAGGGCATGGGCGCGCACCTCTCCGGCCCCAAGGCGGCCATCTCGGCCATGACCGAGATCCCGTACCCCTTCCCTGGCCCGCTCACCCTGCCCGTGCCCGAGAATCTCCCGGTGCGCGTGCTGGAGGATTTGCCGGACTTTTCCACGGGCAGCGCCGAGGGCGACCTGATGGTGCTGGAGGAGACCCTGGTGGGCAGCGGCTACCCGCCCTGCTATGTGGAGCTGACCCGCGCGGACCTGGGCATCCCGGCGGTGCGCGCCGTGGTGCCGGGGCTGGAGTGGGTGGCCGACTTCGACCGCTTCTCGCGCCTGCCGCCGCGGCTCTACGCCAACTACCTGCGGCAGTTCGGGGCGCTGTAAGCGCTTTGCCGCGCCTGGCGCGTTGACGTGGGCCCGGCCGGGCATGTAGGGAATACGCGGCTGCCCGGGTGGCGAAACTGGTAGACGCAAGGGACTTAAAATCCCTCAACCTTCGGGTTATGCGGGTTCAAGTCCCGCCCTGGGCACCAATGAAAGAGTAAGCTTCGCTGGCGAATGAAAGATTTCGCGGCGGGGCTTTTTCTTGGTGTGTGGCATTTTGTACTACCCCTGTACTACTTTGGCACCTGCCTCCGCCCGCTTGTCCGTGCCGCAGCCCTACCCCACCTTGGGCAGGTCGTCCCAGTTGGTGGTGTAACGCGGCGAACGCCGCTGCTGACGCATGTGCCAAGGCCTGTCCGGTGCAGACTGCAA
>Ga0007792_10000658_pt1 | contig 12450 bp, 10 predicted proteins | sample CryBogmetaGMA6M_FD_60371 | JGI IMG/M metagenome (GOLD analysis project Ga0007792, IMG submission 60371) | Freshwater microbial communities from Crystal Bog, Wisconsin, USA - MA6M | ecosystem: Environmental > Aquatic > Freshwater > Lake | place: Crystal Bog, Wisconsin, USA | collected 2009-07-06
TCTGTGAACCTTGATAGTTGAACTTGTACGGAAGCTCTTGCACTACAGAGAAAATATTTTCCTCAAACAAGGCATTGCCGTGAATTACGCTGTCACTGGTGTAAAACAAATGGAGCTTGATGCCCTGCAAGGTAATCGACTTATTGGCATTGATGAACAAGGCCATATTCCGACTGCTGGCGATGCGTTCGGCAATCAATGTCATTAGCTCTTGCAGCAAAGCCTTCTTGTCGCCCTTATATTTCTTGAGCAAAATCTCGTAGGGCTTTTGGTTGAGCGAACTCTCCGCAATAAACGCCTGCAAGTCTTCTTCAATAATTAGCGTTTGGGTGACAGTGTTGGCTTTGACTTCCTTGAAGCCCAAGCCCTCACGAAAGAAAGGGATCAGGAATTTGTCTTGCAGATGAAGTTCGTTCATACGGCTTGTCCTTCGCTCACAACTTTTATTTTGCCGGTGACAACATCGTTAATCAGCGCTTTGCGCAGATCTTTAAGCTTTTCGATTTGGCTGTTGATCGTGTCGATGATGCGATCCAACTGGGCTGTCTTTTTTTCCAGATAATCTGCGATGGCTTGCTGCTCCAATAGAGGTGGAACCGGTGTCAAAGCATCCGCAATTGCGGCCTGCCCAAGACCAACACGCGTAATGCCTTTCGCAGCTATTGCAAAGCGGTGACCATAGCTTTTTGCCTGAAAAAGCCTGAGCAAATATGCCCCCAGCAGATATTTAGGATTTGTTCTGATTTGCGCCAAATGATATCCGCACAAAACACCATCGAGCGTTTCAGTCGCCAATGCTGGTATTGCAATATCATCAGCGGTCTCAGAATCTTTAGTGATTAGGAGATCATTCTTCCTGATACCAAATTTCTTAATCTCAGATTCATCAGCCGTCGCCCACATAAAGTCTTGCGATAGCTGGCCGGTGATGAATTCATTCTTATAGACATCAACGTAATTACAGAGACGAACGGCTGTTTCTTCGTCATGCGATTTCTTATCGACATTGCTATTTTGAATGCTGACTAACTCTTTCAATCTTTTTAGCTCCCAATGCTTCGGCACCGCCCTAAACCACTCCACGTGACTTTCTTTCATCGGGACGGATTTATCTAAACCGCTCACAACGGTCTCATCAATCAGCGATTTTTTGAGCTTGCCGCACTGCGTCGCCTTCTGGCCGAGCAAATCCATTTGACGATCAATCTGTGCCGTCTTGGTATCAATGTAATTGGCAATGGCCTGTTGCGTCGAAAACGGCGGAACGGGAACAGTGATTGCACCGAGCTTGTCAAAATACAACCTCAGCCGCATATCCATGATTCCGCGCGAATTTCTCTTGAATATTTGCTTGGCGATCTCGGTTCTAAACAAATATGAAAAATATCGCACATCAACGAGCTTCGATGTTTTTCGCACAACATCGTAAGCAGGACTGGTAACTCCGTCGTATTCAGACAAGCCAACAGAACCCATCCAGGCCAAGAGTTTATTGACGACAATATCGCCCTTTTTTACTAGCCAGTAGCCATCGGTGGAACTGGCCTTGTTGCCTCTCGCTTCCAAGTCTTTACGTGGCCTGACGCCTATGCTGGCATAAAGCGACAACAATTCGTGATCGTTGTCGTCCGCCGCCTTGTCGGTGACAAGCCTGAAAAGATCTTTGACTCTTTTCTCTTCCCATTCGGAAGGGGTTTGATCGACCCATTCACCATTGCTAGCCCTATACGATTCATACGGATGGGAACGGAGATTCACAGCAATATCTCCTGCTCAAGAAGTTTCAGCTGCCCATCAATATTCGCGAGCTCACCCAAAATTGCGCTTACATCACGTAGCTTTTCAGGTTTATAAAAAATCTTGTTGAAGTTCAGCTCAACGCCGACGACGTTTTCCAGATACTCAAACGGCTTGCTGATGTAGCGCACCATAAAGGCTTCGATAGCGGCTTGGTTTGCCGTTGCATCTTTATGGAAGGGGACAATCTCGTAGTCTTTTTGATAGTCCGCAGTCAGTTCGACACAAATCTCAATGCGCTCTGATAATTTCTTGGTGACCTTTTTGCAGTTGGCCGTAACGATGATTTTGCCGCAGCCGAGCTCTTCTTTCTTACCATTGGATTCCTTAATCAGGGTTTCTTTATCCACGTCGTAATAATATTTGGCATTGGCAGTGGTTATGACCAACGGCTGTTCTTTGTAATCGAACTGGGCAACTTTGGGTTTGATGGCGTCGAAGCAATAATTATCCAATGAGGCGTATTGGATCGCGTCGTACTGAGTGATACAGAATTCAGTCAGTTCAAGTTCGCCCTGCGTAATCTTCGTTGGCGTCAGTTCGATTGAGCTGACGCGATTCATTTTGCCGAACTTATCTGCCGTCATCGGCAAGTGTTCTTCAAATGATCTGTCTTGCTCGTCGATATTTGTGAGCATGATGGCTTGTTTGTTAAAGTAGAAAAACTCTTTGTCAAACACGCGGGTGTAATCGTTGTCTTGGTAAGCGGAGAGAGTGGCCACGATTTCAAGGCGGCTTTTTTCATCCACTTCATTTTTCTTAGATCCCTTGCTTTTCTGCAAGGGTTTGAATTTCTCGCTGGCGTTAATCAGCATTACCTTGTTTTTGTGCTGTACCTGCTTGTTCTTATTGAGTACCCACAGATAGGTGTAAATGCCGGTATTGAAAAATTCATCAGTAGGTAGCTGGATCACTGCTTCGACAATATCGCTGTCCAACATCCATTTACGGATATTGCTCTCAGCGGAGCCCGCATCGCCACTGAACAGGGTCGATCCGTTGTGTACCACGACACCCATACCGACGCTGTCGAGCTTGGAGATGAGGTGCTGCATGAAGAGGAGTTGACCATCTGAAATGGAGGGTAAATATTTGAAACGATTGGTCTTGTCGTTGGTTATATCTTGTTCATAGCCCCTCCAGCTTACGCCGTAGGGTGGATTGGCGATAACGACGTCGAATTCTTCATTGTCAAACTTGTCTTCTACCAGCGTATTGCCGTGCTCGATCTTGGAATCTTTGCGGAAGCGGCTTTCGATTTTTGCCAACGCGTACAGCGCATCATTCCAGTCTTGGCCGTAGGTTTGGGTCAGTCGTTTGAACTTCTGGTTGATGCGATCTTCGACTCCAAATAACATGTTGCCGCCGCCACAGGTGCAGTCATAGATCTTGAGGAGTGTGTCTGACTCTTCGATTTTGGAGGCAATGATTTCGGCAATCAGTGCAATCACATCGTCTGGGGTGTATTGCTCTCCGGCAGTCTCGGCAGAAATGTCCGCCCACTTGCGCTTGATATGTTCTTCTAGCGTAGTGATTTCTGAGTTATTGAAGGGCTTGAGATCAATCTCTGCCCAGAGCTTGGTGTAACTAAACAGCACCTTCTTTGCTTTGAGCTTGGTGATTACACCTTTGATGTCGAGAAATTTTTCACCCTCGGAGGCATCGACTCCGAGCAGGTCTTTTGTTTCGCCATCAAAGCCTTTCAGGTAGGCATCGAAGTCGATCTCAAATGACTTATCGTTTTTACAAATATCCGTCAGCGTTTGAGTCTTTTCAAAAATGAAAATGTTGTAGCCCTGGCCTTCGTCTTTGATTAGGTCGTACAGATCGTCTTTTTGAATCTTGGCAAAAGCATCCGCCCCAATCTCAAGCTGGAGATCATCGAACATTCGCACCAAGCGGCTTTCAATCATGGCTAGTGCAAAGAAGGGCATCATTAAAGATGGCCATTCGGATTCTTTGATGCCACAACCACGCAGTAGGTCGGCAGTGGCCCATATTTTTGATTCGTATTGGAGGATGTTCATTTTGGATTGGGGTGTATTGTTTTTAAAGCGTTTGAGTAGCTATTCGCTTGAACTGTCGCCGGTATATGGAGGGGAGATTCGATGGATTTGAATGGCCTGCTATCAATTTGCCTTGTCCATCCCTTGTAGCTGGTCAGGAGTTCGATACCCGGGGGCCAGAAGCGCATTCTTCACGCCGTAGAGCGAAAGATGATCCCTTAACCAGAGTCGGTATTCAGGCCCGTGAATGCTGTGATCGGGTGAGCAATCAACGCTCCACTTGCGCAACACATAACCAGCAGTGGCAGCGCGCAGATTCATTTTGAGCACACCGTTGCACATGCCGTAGTCCTGCAAGGTGATCTCTGGTCGTTTCTGATCAGGATGGGGGACGAGCTCAAGTTCAACAATTCGTGTCCACTGGATATCCTGATCCGGGCGCTCATGAGCCCCGACTTGTGAGTCTTTCAGAACGACTGGTTCCTGAATCCGGGTCAGCACAAAGTCCCGGAACTCACCCGACTTCCGGTCGAAGGCACGGGTGTGCCAGCGCAAGCCCGTGTCGAGTAAGGCGAAAGGCACAATTTCTCGTTCGCTTAGACCACTTTCGACGGATTGGTACTTGATGCGCACTGGGCATTTGTGACTGATGGCTCGTGTGATTCCAGCCAACGTACTGAGGTCAGGCTGTCCCAGCTTGTTGGGGATATCGCAGGTGATGCCAGTACGAGATCGAACAGGCTCTCCATCACCAAATCCTTCAGCCAACCATGTCAGCACCCGCTCAGCCGGAAAGTCGAACATGGGGGTGAACGCTCGACCAATGATGTACGTCTTGGAACTACCGTCGTACTCAATATTTGCCGGGGCCAGTTCTTTATAGAGTCCAAGGTCACGCGTAGCGGCAGCCGTCTGGATACCGAAGCGAGTCGCCAGGTCTTGACGTCGGATTTCGCCCACGAACCATAGCCTCAGTTCGATGTACGCCATCCGGTCACGCTGGGCATGCCCAAGGTCTTGCAGGCGGTTAGTGCTCATCTTGGGGTACTTGTTTTCCAATGGGTGAAAGTTGATCTCTGGGAGTATAAGGTGGCGATTGTCATGTGTAATGATGATCACTTAGTTTAATTATTAGAATCATAATGATTCTAATTGAAGTATGATTGTGGCAACAAAAGCTGATATCTGTGCCAAATCAGCCATCTAGGGTTCGCAGCATCGTTCGACTCCCAGCAAAAAGCAAACCGGCACGCTGAAACATAGAAAGGGAAAATTATGAGTACCGCAGCGATCGTGAGGGCAGCACAATTTGCAGCCGAGAAGCACAAAAACCAGCGTCGCAAGGACGTGGATGCCTCTCCTTACATCAATCACCCCTTGGCTTTGGCCAGCGTCCTCGCCGTTGAGGGCGGTGTCGAAAATCCGGATGTGATCTGTGCCGCCATGTTGCACGACACCATTGAGGACACTGATACGACGGCCAAAGAATTGACAGAAATTTTTGGTGACAAGGTTACGAGCATCGTGCTGGAAGTCACCGACGATAAAAGCCTGACCAAGGCTGTTCGAAAAGAAGAACAGGTGCGGCACGCACCTTTGATCTCTCCAGAAGCCAAACTGGTCAAGTTGGCTGACAAGATTTGCAACTTGAGAGACATCTTGGCATCGCCACCGTCTGATTGGACAGCGGAGCGAAAAAAAGGCTATTTTGATTGGGCGGCTCGGGTGGTGGCTGGGGTACGTGGCATTCACCCTGGACTTGAAACCACCTTTGATGGTCTGTTTGCCCGACAGTCAGAACTACTCTAACGGAGACCCGTGATGAGCATCGAACAGCACATCGTTGCGGCTTGGGCAACACAGCTCTCGGACAAGATCATCATGGAAGCCATCGATGCCTTGCAAAAGATGGACTCTGACGAGATGCTTTCTGGTGACTCTGGGCTGAAGAACGTTTGGGAGGAAGTCTGCGTCCAGGTTCAAGATGAACAGTCCTGCTTTTGGGACACCTATGTCGAGACGATTGAAAGTTTGCTGGATGGTTACGTGGCCATGCTCGATCCTGATGCTCGGTTGGCCCTGTGGGCGCTCACCGACGAGGGGTGTGATTACATCTATGACCATCGTGCTGAAGATGTGGGCGTGGGTGATGTGCCTGTCATGTCAGAGGAAATCGTTGTCAAGCTGAAGGACTCACTGCTGTCAGCCGCCGCCGATTTTGAACATCCACGAATCGCGAAGTTTATTGCGCGGCACGAGGATGGTTACGACGAACTTGAATACGAAGACGATGACGATGACGATGACGATGAGTCTGGCAGCCACGAAGATGAGGATGCCGAAGATGAATCCGGTGACCAGGAAAGCCCAACTGGAAGATTTTTTGATCTACGGCCTAGATTAACTGACCCTGTCATCTTCGTTATCAGCCGACAGCAGATCGAAGCATCTGATGTTGAAAGCTCACTGAAGTTTCTTCAATCGCTTGTTCCGACCAAAAATCCTGCGCATGCATGGGCTTACAAAGGGCGCTTGTCGTTGGCGATCAGCGGGTATGACACCGATCCGCGCGAGTTGTTTGAGATTCCTGAGGTTTGTCGTTACATCAAAAGTGTCGATGAGCACTGGCCGTTCTGGCTGTTCTTTCTCAACCAAGTGGATGAGTCGATAAAAGTGGTTGCCAGTTGCTTGGCATCGTCTCTGGAGGTTGTTCCTGGTGCAGTGCATATTGATCCAGCAGGTCTGCAACAGTTCATGGAGCGTGCGTTTTCAGCCGTCAATTACCTGTTTGAAAACTATGGGTTCCCAGAGTCAGAAAACGAAGCGCTATCGATAGGTGTGTCGCAGATTTTTGCCAACAGCATGATCGACCCAGGTCGAGATGGGTACAACCTTGACTAATTTTCATTGTCCTGCAAACGTTGACGCTTGGCGTGAGCTGAGAAAGCAGAGTGCAGCATGACCATCGTTCGTGGTGTTCGAATAATGGCAGCGCCGTGCTGTGGCGCGCAATATGCATTTCCAAACTACGTATCGATGAATTTTTCGGCATTTGAGTTCTGGACGGATGGTTGGCGCGAGTGGTCACTCATGCCCAACGACGAAGGCTTGCGACGGTGCAAATGTGGGCAATTTGTTCTGACAAAGGACATGGTCTCGGTTGAGAAATCAGAGGCGCCCGATGCGAACGAAGATGATTCCAATGATCTGCCTTACATGGATCACGTGCCCGATGAACTTTTGCCCGAGTGCATCTCAAATGCTAGCAGCGAGGATATGGAAGTCGCAGCAAGGCTGGGTTACTGGCGACATCTCAATCACGAGTACCGAGAAAGATATCGTCAGCACAGGGATGCTGAAGAGGCCGCAACCAAAGCGGCATGGGAAGTAGCCAATCCAGATCGCAGAACCTGGTGGGACATGTTCCTGCGTCGGAAACCACTGGAATACAGACGTCCGCCGAGCAGTCCGTTCACTTATCCGGCTTTCGAGCCAACGGATGTGCAACTTCAAAACATGCAGCGTCTCAGCAAAGTTCTATTTGACCGGTGGGAAACATCTCGCAAGGGGTATGGCATTGATCTGGTCGATCTATATCGTGAGCAGGGTCGTTTCGATGAAGCAGAGTTGTTGATTTCGACTATGGACATCAAAACGGATGATGTAACCGGTCAGCTCATTGCGAAGCTGATCAAAGAAAGACAACCTGCTCCGATGCGTTATCGGATGTGAGGCGTGGATAGCACTACCAAAGTTCTTCAACGTGTTGGGACTATGCACCATTGATTGACATCGTTCGTAATGAGCCCGGTTTTGATAGGCTTTTCTTCACGTGCAGCTTAAGGGCTGCCAATATGTCGCTTCGGCGTTGAATTTTATTTTCACGGCCTTGAGCCATTCAGTGTAAGATCAGCTTGGACTGAAAAATCGGAGTCCCAACAAGGTCCACCTGTTGTAGCCGGTCAAGTACTTTCAGTGCTTGCTAAGTGCGTCAAGCATTTCAAAATTACGATGCAATCTTGCGTCGTCAAAACTCAGCCCGACACTGGGCAATACAACAACATTACGCTTGCGTTTAGCGCTATTTCAACATTGAGATAAGTCAATATTGGAATGGATAACGAATTTTCTCGGTTCTGATCACTGTTTCAGACTCGTGATTGTTGTCGTTTAAGTGTTCTGCACCGCAAACTTAAAAACTGGTGCAGACGCTGTTCTGGAGAAATTTATGGAACATGAATTCCAAGCCGCAATGAACATTTTGGCAGGCCCCCCACCAACCGCACCCTCTCGTTATAACCAATCTTCAATCCCGATTGTCTTAATCAGCGGCAAGCAGCTCCAGGTGCAGATTCGCATCTCACACGCGGGAATGTATGAAAAATTGGACCCGAGCTCTCCGCGTTACGACCCCACATTCCCCAAACCCATAAGAATTTCAGGTAGGTCGATTCGCTTCATCCAATCTGAGGTCAATGACTGGATTTTGGCTCGAATAGAAGCAAGTCGCAACATCGATAAATCTGAAGGGAATGCGAAATGAAACGCACCTTCCAGCACAAACGCACGCCCGGAATTAATGGACGTGACTTGCCATTTGCAAATGCTCTCCTCCTTTTAACTGCGGCGACTACAGCCCCCATACTCATCAAGTGGCTTTGGTACGGATGGTTGGCAGCAGGGAAATTTCATATATTGGCGGGCGCTCCAGGAACAGGCAAGACGACCCTGGCGATGTGCATCATTGCAGCCATTTCAAACGGGGGGCACAACCGCTTCAATTGGCCAGACAAATCAGCGACCCCACATGGGCACGTGATTATCTGGTCAGGCGAAGATGGCATCGAAGACACCATCATTCCACGACTAATCGCCGCTGGTGCCAACCTGAACTTTATCCACATCATCCACGGCATTGCCGAACATGATCATTCGCGTTCTTTCAACTTTGACACGGATCTGAGTCAACTGAAGCAGAAAGTTGAAGAAATTGGTGGCGTCGTTCTGATTTTGATTGACTCGATAGTCCAGGCAGTGTCAGGTGACTCCAACAAGAACTCTGATGTTCGCAAGGCCTTGTTGCCTCTGATTGAGCTGGGCGAAGAGCACAGCTGCGCCATTCTTGGTATCACCCATGTGAACAAAAACTCTAAAGGCAAAGATCCATTGGATCGTGTTACGGGCAGCTTGGCATTTGGTGCTGCTGCACGACTCGTCTGGTTTACAACGAAAGTCAAGTCAGAACTAGATGATGGCACCCCACCCAGCTGCATCCTTGTACGTGCCAAATCAAATATCGAAAAGGACGATGGCGGCTTTGAGTACTTTATCCAGTCAGCAGATTTTCAGTATGGCTCAGAAACTTTCCGCTGCTCAAACATTCGTTGGAATGAAACTGCGCTGGAAGGCTCGAATAAGGAACTTGTGAAGGCAGCTGAAGGTGGTGGAACGTTCGAAAACATCGGCGCGGTCGAGGCTGCGGAGAATTTCTTGAAAACCAACCTGGCCAACGGTCCTCTGCCGTGGTCTGAGATAGAAGCCAGGGCATTACTGGCCGATGTGTCGAAAGGATCGATCAAAAAGGCCAAGGCTAAATTGGGCGTACAGCACAAAAAACAAAGTGGTGTCGGTCAAAACGGTCCAAGCATATGGAGACTGCCTGCGGCTACAACGCAACCACTACTGACTCGATTTGGCAATTGCGCGACCCCTTTGGACCCCATAAATCCGACCATTTCGTTGCCAGTACAAAGCATGTTTACTGCAGGGCAACTGTTCCAAAACGCTGTGCCAGTTGAACCAGTTGAACCAGTTGAACCAGTTCCAGACTGGCAATTACAAGCTGACGCTGCGGAGGCTGCTGATGCAGCTCAGGAACCCGAGGCTGAGCCTGAGCCCGACTGGCAGTTTCAGGCTGATGCGGCTGAAGCTGCTGATGCGCTGTTGCCATCACCACCGGATGACGACTGCGATCTGGTCATAAATCAGAACACGTTGATCGGTATGGCTGCGATGCCCATGCATCGGAAGGCCATGCTGGGAAATTAGCGCACAAGTTAGGTGTTTCTTGCACAAGTTAGGTGTGCAGGAAACACAAGTTATCGATTCGGCATTATTTGGACAGGTGTGGACAGTACTACTGGCTATAGCAACGTTTTTTTCAAGGATGCCGAGTGCCTTAGAACTAATCTCTATTAGGAGGATAACTACGTACATGAATCAACATTGCGAGATCACTACAACCATTAGAGAATTATTTTAAAAGCATCTACAGTCAAGATGAAAAAAAGAAACTCGAATTAAGGTTATTAATATCATTGTATTTACTACTCTAGTAGTAGATGGCAAACAGCTGGAGATCAATGTGCATATAAAACAACCTACATCATAAATTTTACATAGAACCAATAGAACCCTTTAGCCACATGAATATTCCAGTCAAACAACCTGGACTAATTTCATGAGGAAAGAAACAATGAAACATAGAAAATCAAAATGAAACTATTTAAGCAAGCAATTCCTGAAAACAACACAATCGACGAAGACCATCTGATTGAAGAGATGTATCGTCAAATCGACCTTGATTCCAATGTTTATGAAGGTTATATCAATGGAAAGCCAACTATCTTTATCGCTGGTTCCTACAACTCACAGTTAGTTGAGATTGAAATCTTCATCCACCAAGTGATTCGAAGTGATAAACCAGCCTTTCGATGGAAGTTGGGGAAGAGTGGCAAAACTGTGATCGAAGTATTGGCACTTGGAAAATACTTTAAACAAGTACTGCCGTACCAAGCCTGTTACTCTGAAAAATACAGATATAGCGAATTCGTAATGCTGTTTTTCGATTGCATCGAAACACTCAACCTTCCAGGATACAAATTTACCAATCCCGATATATTGATGCTTCCATCAGGAAAACGTGAGGGTGACTTGTTTAACGAACTGATTGAATTGATCCGCAAGGAGTCTAAATCCAGTAAGTTTCGACACAAGGTTAGTCAACGAGCCATCAACGCGGATAAGAACTACTTGAGTGGAAAAAACTACATTGCAGCCTTATTTAATAATCATGAAAAATTAATGGTAATACGCATTGATCCTGGCTATAAAGCTGAGTTTGCTGCCAGTGTCACGATTGAAGAAGCTCAAGCACACATGAAAAAGTTTCTCAATAACTGGCGCAGCAACAAAATGTTTGATGTGTGTGTTGGCTACATCTGGAAGCTGGAACAAGGTGCTGAAAAAGGATTTCACTTTCACATGTTTTTATTTTTTAATGGCAACGTCTTGCAAAAGGATGAATACATAGCTAGAAAAATCTGTAACTACTGGATTGAAACCATCACAGACAACCGTGGTCACTGCACTGACAGTAATCGTCGTAAGAAAGATTTTGATCGTTGCTGTGTTGGGGAAATTAATTACACAGATCATCAAAAGCGTGAGTACCTGCTTAAAAACCTTGAATACGTGACTAAAAAAGAGCAGTTTGTTAAGTTGAAAACACTTTTAAAAACCAGAGTTTTCGGTCGTGGAGAAATGCCGCGCTCCTCTGGCCTCGGTAGACCACGAACTAAGAACGTGGGGGTGCTTGCCTTGGTTTAGATTGCGCATCTCTCAGAAGGGCCTTTATGGCCCTTTAAATAGCGTCCTAAATCAACCCAAGACTTTGGAAGCGAAGCAAGTATTGACGTAATTAGCGTTCTAAACTTCGTGCCTCTGCGACGATGCCAGCTGTAAATGATTGTGGTCAACTAGCGTGATGGTCTTTGCGGGAAATCTGACTCATGGCAGGTGCTCGGTAAGTTCTGCTGAACTTAGCCCAAGCAAGAAAATTCATGATGTCGATTTTGGGAGATAGATTTCAGGGGCAAGGTCAGCGCATAGATGTGATGCTTCAATTTCCATTTGAATGTCACATCCATTCATCACGTAAGTCGGAGACCGTCTGACCAACATTGGGACCCCAGAGCCCGCGACCAGTGCCGTGCAACGACACTATCCCCGATGCCAACTCAGCGTCATTAGATGATTTTTTAACATCCTGAAGTGGCACGATGGCTGCATAAGGTTTGCCATGCTTCGTGATGATGCATCGAATGCCGGCATGGGCATTCGCAATGATGTTTGGCAATTGAATCCGCGCTTGCGCAAGTCCATAATTTGCAATGCCAGACATATTGAACTCCTTAAAAGTACGGACCGTTCAGTATATTTCAAATGGAAATGTTCACCCATTTTCAATAAGGCGCGATGGACATCCTCTTGGATGTGAGAGCTGGTTTGATCGAAGCGCAAAAGGATCGTTTTGTAGCCGCATGGACTGTTTGTATCCCAGAAGTGGATTCAAAAAATGATGCAGGTTGTACAAGAACTACGCACTGGAGCCTGTGCTGCTACTGCCGCTCAAGGCTGTAAGCGGGTGCAGCGGTTTGGAATCTGCCCACTCCTGACCTGTCATTGGCATTCAGGAAATGACCGGCAGCTTTGTGGTGGGCACCTTGTCAAAACGAGCACCCGCCATGGGCTGGATGTCGACATTCGGAATGTCAGCAATTGGGTTGCCCAGTTCTACGCCAATCTGGAGCCGATCTGGGAATTCGGCATCTTGCAGTTTGCGGACAATTTCTGCGCTGTCTCACGA
>Ga0007792_10000659_pt1 | contig 12446 bp, 13 predicted proteins | sample CryBogmetaGMA6M_FD_60371 | JGI IMG/M metagenome (GOLD analysis project Ga0007792, IMG submission 60371) | Freshwater microbial communities from Crystal Bog, Wisconsin, USA - MA6M | ecosystem: Environmental > Aquatic > Freshwater > Lake | place: Crystal Bog, Wisconsin, USA | collected 2009-07-06
GCGAGCACACCTCTATGGCCATACTCTTTGGCAAATATTTCGCTCAACTTCATGACTTCTGCGTGAAAGGTCTTGGAATACCATTTCTTAGGCCTTCTTCTATTTCCAAGCATTTTCCCTGAAAGTTTACGTGAAGTGATGGATTCTTTCACATCTCCGATCTTTACTCCTTTGCCGACACCCATATCGATAAAGCGACCGTAATACTCGAAAAGCAGGGTGATTTTCAGCACATTTCCCTGTGCCGATGCAAGAACATTGTATTGAAAGCTTTGGAGAAGTGCTCCAGAATTGCCTACCTTATTGATGGCGAGTTTTTTCTTCCATTTGATAATGGTGATTTTAGCCCAAGCTTCGGCTACCTCACGTTCGGAAAGTTTGTGTTGGGGACTTTGCATTGAGCAAAGAAAGGCACAATGCGATGCTGAGTAAAGGACACAAAGAAGACAAAGAAAAACCGGGAATTCTTCAATTTATACTATAGGGTGGACAATCCATAATATCCCGATGGCTATTGCCAGGAACCCACCGGTAAGGGTGAACCATTTCAGGAACACCTGTTTTTCTTTGACAACCGATTTAAAGGCAACCATCCCTAGGATGACGGCGAAAAGAACCATGGTAGCGACGGTTCCGGCAGCGAAGGCCCCCAAGTAGATAACCGATTCCAAAACAGTCGGCAGGGCCAGTGAAGGCAGAAGGGCTAACAAATGGCTGAAGCCAGCAAAACCATGGATAGTGCCGATAAAGAGGGCAGTAAATGCATTTTGCCTTACCGTTTTGTCGTGTGAATGTTCGTGCTCAGGTGAATCACCATGCGTATGCCGGTGAATATGGGCATAGAGGAACGGCCGGGTGTGGAAATGGGTGTGCGGCCGGTTTCCATGGGAATGGCGACGGTAGGTCCTGTAGATGGCCAATGTTCCGATGCATACCAGTAAAACCCCGATCACCGAATCGCTGTATTTCGAAATCAGGTCAACCGGGAGAATTTCCCTGAAGAGGAGAAAAAGCAACCCGATCAGGAGCATTCCGACGGTGTGCCCGATGCCCCATGACAAACCGACTGCCCAGGATTTCCTGCGGCTGTCGATGGCCAGTGGCGTAACGGCTGCAAGATGGTCGGGGCCGGTAACAACATGGGCAACGCTGGCAATGAAACCGGTCAGTAATGTCAGCATCGGATCAATTTAGGGACTAAAAATAGATCAATTTACTTTTACACAGTTTAGATCTTATTTCTTCTCTTTCAGTAGCTTAATGATCGAGTTCATTTGTTCCGATATCTTATTTAATACTTCAAGTTGCTCAAGTGAAGTTTTCTCCAAATGTTCATGCAGGTGTTTTAATTCGTCTGCCAGAATTTCAAAATCGTCGTCGTGATCGTGTTCGCACATAATTTTTTCTCCTATTTTTATATATTTAACTTAATTTGTTCTAAATCAATTATATCAATCCTGTTGTTTCTGCAATTTTTCTAACGGCCATCAATGCTTCATTATCTGATGGTAGTTTCCAAAGCGACCTTCCATCGCGGTCAAATTGTTTTAATGTTTCATTTTCGGGAATAACACCTGCAATTTCGATATTTTTAGTAATATTTAATAATTTATCAGGTAAAACTCTGTTAGCAACCACAGTAATTATTGAACTATCAACCATGTTTGAAATAGCATTAAGCGTGTCTACGCTTCTTTGAGAAGCATCTAACACAACAATAATCCTATTCACATTGCAGGTAACATCCCGGTTGATTTGCTCAATACCGGCCTCAGCATCAATAAGGACAAATGCAAAAGCTGAAATAATTTCATCCATGGCACTGCGTAACAATTTATTTGCAGAGCAGAAACATCCTTTTTCGTTCGTATGCCCCATTGCCAAAAATGAATAATCATGATGTTCAACAAGTGCATTCAGAATAAAATAATCAAGCTGGTCGGCAATCTGTCTGGAGCTGACTCTTCCACCTTTTCTTGTTTCTTCAATAAACATATCTCTGACGCCTGAAAGTGTTTTAACCGCTTTTTCGCCAATAGCTGAAACAAGTCCCCCAACAGGATCGGCATCAACTAAAAGTAAAGGTTTTAAACCATTTTCAACAATAACACGTCCTAAAAGCGCCGAAAATACAGTTTTTCCAACTCCTCCTTTACCACAAACCGAGATTATTGGTTTGTGTGTTATAAATTTATCATGTTCAATAACTGATGTAGTCATTTCGGGTTATCCGTTATTAGTTCTGTTTTTCTTCATTTTATCTTTCAACACCTCCCGGATATCATCGCAAACCGGCTTATCATCGCAGGTATTGCAGTCGGAAGAACATTCAATATCATACCCTTTAATTTTCCAGTTTTCTTTTACAATCTCCTTAGATATTTTTAGAATCTGTTTAGAATATTCTTTAAGAATAGAGATGTCGTCTTTATTTGTTGTAACAAATCCCACTTCCATGGATTCTATTTTAGGATGTGCAGTTTTAAAAATAATCATCAATGCTTTACCTAATGTTTCAAAATTAAATCCTTTAGCAACAGCTTGCTTACTAACCCGACTCCAGATATTCTCAGAAAAACTCCTTACCCTATAGCCTTCAATCTGATCACCTATAATCAATGTTTCACGTAAAGATTCAAAATCTTTTTCGGTTAATTCTTTCCCTCCAAGCATGATTATTTGCCCGAAAGGAAAACTTTGAGTCGCGTTTTTATTCCTGCTTATAGATTCTAATTCTACAATATCCTTATCGTTACCATGCAAACTACCGATGATTACAATTTCATCGAACGAAAGATTATTCACTCCCGAATCATTGATATCCGGTCCTATTAAAGTGATCCTGCCATCATTTAACATTGCAGGTTTATCTGTATAAAGCAATATTGAACAGGAGCCCATTTCAGGATTTCCAAGCTCAATAAATGTATCTTCCCTTAAAATTACGCCACTGCTTTCCTTTTCACCTACTTTAATACAAATATCTTTTCTTATTTCCGATACTGACGAAGGGAGTTGAGTGAATTTAATTCTCCTACCTTTCGCATACATGTCATCAATTTTGGCAGTACACTTTTCTATATAAATATCATAAACATCCATAATTCAAAATATTAGGAGCTCTAGAGGGCTTAAATTTTATCTTCTTCCAAGGTTTCACCTTCCTTTTTAACACGATATTTCATGAAGAAAAACCAGCAATAGATAATGAGCCATCGCAAAACAACCCATCCAAAAACCGTAACCAGAAAATCAAAACTTTTATCTAATTCAGGATAAGCCAAACGAGCAATAAATAAAACTGCCGCCATATTACCCAGTGAGCAAGCAAGCGAAATACTAATACGTTCCTTTCGATCCAAACCTTTTGCAACGTAATATCCCATGATAAGAGTAATCGAAATCATTAGAAACATTGCAATAATGCCGGTTAATCCAAATACAAATATTATTTTACCGATCGAACCGGAAATAAAGAAAACCGTGATCAGCAGGGCTGATATTACAAAATATTTTTTCAATATTTTCTCAAGGATGTCGGTAACTTTAGGTAAATACTGGCGGAACAGCAATCCCAAAAATGCTGGAACCAGTACAACGATGGATACATGAGTGACCACATTCGCCGGTGTCGCTGAAAGATGCAACGGGAACCATTGACTAAAAACCCACATCCATACAGGAACTGTTAAAGGCATTAATATAACCAAAATAATCATGATGGCAGAGGCCATCAGAAGACTTCCTTTTTTGCCGTGAGCATCAACCAAATCAAATGGGTCGCCAACTGCAATCGAAGCAATCAGCATGATCCCGGCAAGCACCAGCGGAACGTTAAAAATCGCGATGATGCCCGAAGTAATCAATGGAGTGGCAATAGATACGATCAGAAAAACTTTAAGGAGTAACCACTTATTTTTAATAATTACTTCAATAATTGATTCAAATGTAAACTTTGAAGTTACTACAAATACATAAATCGGGAAAATAGTTCCCAGCCAGGTTAATATTCCATGCATTAACTCTTTATTATTAAGCAAACCATCGTACCATGCGACTACACTTTCCATAAATAGTTTTTTTAAAATTTAAATCAAATTGTTTTTAAATTAGTCCTGATACCTCAAAGAAAGTCTTCATCCGGTCGAAAACCACCTCGGGGGTCATGTAGCGCTTGTCCCAGATGTCCATTCCCAGCACCAGGCAAGGGATGCCGTGTTCGCGGCACAAATCCCGTACGATTTTCATCCTGGAATTGGTATCCCTGTGGCCGATATGGGCCGGCATAATCACCGCATCGCATTTAAACTCTTTTACGATCTGCAGGATATCGTTGCAGAAGAGGTCGGCGGTGTGAAGGGCCTGCCGGTTCATGGCATCTTCCAGCAGAAAACGCTTGCCGAAGGAGGTGAACATGGTCTCTTCGCTGGACAGGTCAATCGGAGTCCAGGTTGCATACGACACATAATCCATGAGGCATACCGCCCCCAGCTCCTTTTGCAGGCGGGCCAACACGGTTCCGGAGGCCCAGCTCCCTGCCAGATCCTGCCAGAGGAACCTCACCTTCTCATTCACTCCGTCAATCCCCTTTCCCTCTTTCACACGTTGCTCAGTGGCGGTGACCAGTTGTTCAAGCCATGCGGTCACCGTAGGAGTCACACGGTCAGAGGTCCAGGTGGTATATTCCGTGCCCTGTCGTGCCAGGTCGGGTTCCGTCGGACAAGGCACCGCTTTCTTCAGTTCCTGGAACTCGAGCAGCAGTTGTCGCTGCTTGTTTGATTCCACGCACACTTCCCGGAGGCGATCCCAGCCCATTTTACGACCGGTCACCGTCTCCATGAAGGTAACAGCATTGCGCAACTGATGGCCGAAATACAGGTAGCTCTCCTCGTCGAAGCTGTGCGGAGCATCCATGGTAAATTTCGGCACGTCGGCCCACGGCTTGTATCCATTCATCAGGATCCCGAGCGTGGTCATGGAGTCGCAACAGGAGTTGGAGGTGATAATCATATCGGGTTTGCTGATCAACCCCGCTTCAAGATAGTAGCTGGCCACCTTGATGGCATTGCACATCCTGCTTCCTACACCCGTTTCGATCCCCTTGTCTATGAGTTCAGCAGCGGTCGGTAGCGCCGTGCCGTTGGCCCCGGTGAGAGTAAGGTCGGAAAAGGCGCAGCCAAAGGCCACTGGTATTTCGATAAAAAAGTCACCGTTTCCCAAAACGACCGGACCTTTCGACGCGTTCTGCGGATCGATGGTAAGCCCGTACAACGATTTGTTGGCTTCCATCATTAACTGAGAAAAAATATTGATCATAACAATCCTCCTGATATGGTTTCGATGAATGCCTGTACCCGCGTTTGCACTTGTCCCAGCGAGTCGGAAGTGTACTCCCGCTCGATCCGGAGCATGGGAATCCCGGCTTCCTTCAACTCCTTCTGCAGTAGGAAAAGTTCGCCGCCCCAGGTTTCGCAGCAGAGGTAGCTTTGGCCGATGATTCCGTCAACCCGGTACTCTTTAATCTTATCCATGACCTCCCTGTTGATGATGGGATGGGCATCGAGGTTCTTAGGACAGAGCGGACGGTCGATTACCTGGTAATCGGCCAGGGCCTGAAGAGGATCGGGATCTGCTTCACGCACGCTGCCAAAGAGTGTTTTCCCGCCATAGCAGGTGAGGTCAGTGACCACGGTGCCTCCCATTGTCTCAATAATATCGCACAGGGTGGGTTCGTCGTGCCCGGGGCCAACGACCATCAGCCTGACGGTTTTTTTGTTTTCCGGTACTGTTACGCAGCGCAGTTCTTCCAGCAGTTGGGTCAAATCCGCCTTGTACGCTTCTTTTGGCATGGAATAGCCGGCCACGACCAACGCGATGGTTTCGGAGGCTGTGATGGGCGGGTTATCCACCTTCCTGAGGGCATAAATGGCTTTCTGAAGATCCCGTATCTCGTTGCAAAGTACGATGGCATCCCGGAGTTTATCATCGGTGATCTTCAACCCGAAATGCTCCTCAAGTAATTGTTTCAGATTTTCCAGTTGGTTGCGGAAATTTTGCGCCATCAGTATGCCGGAACTGTGCGGAAAAAAGATCCGGTGCAGGAAAGGAATGCGCGCCTCACTCTTTTCCCAGTTGTCAAGGATGTGCCGGTTCGCATCGCACCCACCGCCGATCACGCAGCCGTCGATGAATTCATATTCACCGGTGAGGATTTTATTGAAGCAATGGCGCACAAGGCTGCAGATATTGGCCGCTTCAAAATAGTCGTCGGCTCTGCCCGCGCTCAGGCTTCCTGTTGCCCGTATCCGGAAGGGCATCAGGCCGGCCGCCACGAAGAGTTCCTCCGGAACAAAGGAGCAGGTATACCCGATCACCTTGCCGCCCTGCTGCTTCCAGCCCTCCAATTCGGAGTTGCTGATGCTGCCGGCAAGGGCTGCAAACTTTTCAAATATGTCCGATTTCAGTCCTGATCTCATTTCGCGCCCTCCATGTTAATTTGTGTTTCTGTGGTTTTTGCTCTGAACTTTTCCATGGCAAAGACGGCTGCTCCAAGTGCACCCATGAATTGTGGGTTGACCGGCAACCGGTTGACTTTCAATCCAAGAGCCTGCTCCAGTGCGTTCACCAGCCCTTCGTTGCCATAGCAGCCGCCGGTGATCACCACCTTGTCGGCCAGCCCGGCCCGGCGAACCAGACCGCTCACGCGGCTGGCAACTGCACGGTTGATGCCGGTAATAATGTCAGGCAGCGGCACATCGTTGTTCACCAGGCTGATGATCTCCGATTCGGCAAATACGCTGCACTGGTTCGAGATGGTTGCCGCGGTGGGACTGATGTTGCCGGGCGATCCGATCCCCTCCAGGCCACAGGCCAGAACCTTGGCCATAACCTGGAAAAATCGGCCCGTTCCCGCCGCACAACGCTCGTTCATCTCAAACCCCAACACGGCTCCTTTCGCCGACAGGGATATGGCCTTGCAATCCTGCCCACCGATGTCGATGATGGTGCGCACTTCCGGGTCGGTATGAAAGGCCCCTTTGGCGTGACAGGATATTTCCGAAATGTTCTCATTGCCGAAATCCACCTTAAGCCGGCCGTAACCGGTACTTACGATATACTGAAGCTCATCCTGCGCGGTCAGGCCGGCATTTTCAAGGGCTGCCTCGATGGCCAGCCTGGCCGTTTGCGCCGGCTTGATGGAGGCCATGATGATTTTTCCCAGGATAATTTTATCATCGATCATGATGACGGCCTTCCCGGTAGTGGATCCAATGTCAATTCCTGCTACTACCATAAGATTTATTTTTTATTGTTACTTTTTCCCCGATGGATATTTCAACAGATCATATTTCACCCAATCGGCATAAATATCCTGTGCAATCTCAGTGGCTGACTGGTCCACATAGTTCGGGTCGGTTACCGTAATGTCACCGGTCCAGATGGCATCGTTCGAAGACCTGGTGTATAGACTTGCTTTCAGGTTTACCACAGAAGTAGTAGTCCAGTAGCCTCCGGTCGTTACGGTACTGCCTGCATCGAAGCCCGCTGCCCCTCCATAAAATCCGCCGCCGTATCCGCCCCAGGAACCTCCGCCCCAGTATCCGCCACCCCACGAACCGCCAAACCCGCCGGTTGTATAAGTGGTTGGGGGAACGTAACTTTCAGATTTGTCAGTCCCCTTATAAACGAATACCAGAATGGCATCAGCGCCCAGACTGTCGCACCTCTTTTTAATATCAGAAACCGAATATTTAATATTTGGGTTGAGTATATCAAGCGATCCAAGCGCCTTCAGCCCCTGAGTGATAAAATAGGCATCCATTGATTGTTCAAATGGTTTCATGTATTCAAGCTTGTCGAACAGGGGCATCACCACTACTTTCGAAATCTTTGAGTTGTCGGCAGGGTTTTTCCAGCTTGTCAAGGTTATCGGTGAAGAGCAGGAGGTGATTACAAAGGCAGCCACGACTGCCAAAAGAGTGAAATAGATGTTCCTTGTTTTCATAATTGGTTGTTTAGTGATATGAATGGAAAAAATTCCCTTGTTGATCATTTTTGATTTATTAATTTGTTGGTTTTGCTTTTCTTGGAGATTTATCCGAAGCTTCATTGGCTCCCCCCTGTGGAACATGCTCAAGCCAGCAATTTCCATTGGTGAGTTTTTGCCCCTTGAAGGTTCCGTCAACACTTCCCCAGCATTCATAAAGTTTTGGATTCATTCCCCAAAGGTTGCAGGTGATTTCCAGGTCGCCTTCTGAAGTTTTGGCTGAAATGGTGAAGGTTTTATTCGGTTCGCCCTGTAGTATCTTATATTCCGAAGGGATGATGTATTTCCCATTGACATAAAGACCGGCATCTTTATAGGGTCCGGTCACCACAAAGATCCCCGAAATCTGATCGGTGCTGAAGGGAACCCACCATTCGTTGCCGTATTTGATCAGCGAAGTGCGGTAATCTGCCCCGCCTTTGCCGCCGCAGAAATAGTTTTCCAGTTCGCCGCCACCGGTTACCTTAATGGTTTTTCCTCCCATGGTAATGGTTCCTTGTGCCAGCCCGGGTTGTTCAAAACCTGCTGAAGGGGTATTCGGCAAAACATCAACCGGCTGGATGCCTTTGTTATACCAGAACGAATACAAAGTGGAAAGCTCTAGGTTAACGCTGTATTCCGGTGATTTATAATCAATAATGACCTTTTCTTTGTAAATTGAATAAACCATGGATTTCCCCCCTTCCTTGGCGGTAAATACCAACCTGTCTTTTTCCTGTTTACGTGTTGGAATGACCTTCAGCGAGCCATCCATCAGTTTGGTGCCGTTATCTTCCATGCTTAAAACAAACATCACTCCCTGCACCAAAGCCCCGGTACCATGATAATTCACACAGGCATAGGCAGCATATTGCTTCCCATCGTCTCCTTTTCCTGAAAAGTTGAACCAATAGTTCCACCTGGGGACCCCTGCCATCTCGAGTTGACCAATGTCGTCAAGTGTTGCTTTACGGATTTTTCCAAGATCCTGAAAGTTTTTCAGGGGTGTTTCCGGAGTAAAAACGGGGAGGTTTGTCTTGGAGTACTGGTTAAGCAGGGTATCTGCCCTGATGAGTAGTTCCGATGCCTTTGCAAGTTCCCCCGAAGCCAGTTCAGTCTGTGCTTCTTCAATCTTTTTTGCAGCCACTCCGGCACTGTCAACCAATCCGGTTTCATAAATGTCGTACCATTGATCGTTGATCAAAGCCAGTTTGGTTTGAAGTTCTGTGATTTTTTGCTGAGCTTGTTCTTTGGTCATTTTGGGCTTCATTGTGCAGCCCACATTGATTACCAGGCCAATCACGGCCAATAAACATAAGATAATGGTTGTTTTTTTCATAGGATTTGAAGATTTGAGGATTTGAGAATGAATACACATTATTTTTCATAGATGATGATGTCGTGTGCTTTTGTGGTTTCCATAGGTATTTCAATGGCCATCTGTTTCACAATATCTTTTTGTGGAACTTTATCGATGGTGACGGCATATGTTTTCGCCGGATCCAGGTTGATGACTTTAAAAGATGTATTCCCTCCTTCATTCTTCCCAAAGGTTGACACGATAAGTGCCTTGTTAACCCTGTCATAAATTGCCCGTTTAAGGATGACATTTTTAATATCCACCCCGGTAATGCCAGGTTCAGTGTAATACTTGTCATCGAAAGGTTGGTTTACCATAGTATAAAAGCCATTGGCTGGTAATGCCCTGGCCATGCCGATCAACCGGTCGGCCAGATCGGAGTGTGACGGAAAGCTTTTCATGTTGGTGGCATCGCCATGGCCCTCGACCTGGGTTGAGCGGCAGCAAGCAGGAACGCTTTTTTGATTGTCTGCTGATATTGGAACGGGTGTGACTGGCGGGGCTGCTGGTTTCTTATCGCCATCGGCTGCCGCCAGGTTCACTGTGGGAACGTTATCCATAAAGGGGTAGTGATAAGTTCCGTCAATCCAAACTGGTGAATAGATGCTATCAACAGTCTTAAGCAAACCTTTTCTGGCCGCTTCATCTCCAATCTCTGCCGCCAGTGTCGCGAAAAAAGCGTAATAAGCGTCAGGGGCCACTACATCTTTTGTAAGGGTTGCAATGCCTTTATCCATCTTATAGTGTTTCTTTTTCAGGAATGGATAGAGGTTTTCTACAAGTTTTGGATTCCATGCATGCATGAAGGTTCCGATCCACCCGTCATTTCCTCCCGAATTGAAATCAATCCCCTTTTGCACCATTCCTTCCATCACAGGATCCATTTTGTTGCCGTATCTGGGATTCCAACCCGAAAACGCCCACCCCTGCTTAATGAGATAAAACGATGCAAGGTCCTTGGTTTTCGGATTGATGAACACCTTCTCAAACCAAGAATCAAAGGGCAAATGGGCCGCCTGATAATAACGGCTGTTGTGCAACTGGTCATACAACATGAAACTGATAATTGGGTGGGTGTTGCAGGCCGGAAAAACCGCATTGCGTTCACATTCGATGCCGGGAACCGGATTGGTCATCATCTGATCGAACATCACTTTTTGCAGGTTTTTATTATCATAGACAAACTTTTCATTGTCATTGATTTGAAAGACGATTGACCCGGGTTGGTCCCATTTCATGTCATGATACAGCATTTCATAAAGGTTGATCATCATCCCGAGATGTCCAGAATACATGATGTTTCCAAGAGATACCGGGTCATCGTTGCGGGAATAAGGCCGGTCCATGTTGGGTTCAAACTTGGTAATACCCTGGCTTTCGTGCGACCAGTAACCCCAGATCTGCTTCTGCAACATGCGTTGGATCAGTTTATCAAAGGCAGGCTGTAAAGCTTCACGCCAGGCAGGAAATTTATGGTACTGTTCAATGGCCAGGAAGTAGGCTGAAAAGGCAACGGTATAGCGGCAGGCGCTTATGCCCTGGTCATCCACCTTTTGATAATTTGTAAAATCAGAAATATCCTGGTCAGCCAGTTTCATGTTCCACAACAACTGTCCCCATTCTTTATTATCCGAGGAAGGGTATTGATTGGGGTTGATTGTTTGAGCAGAAAGACCTGAACCTGATAGCAGAATCAGAAATAGGAATAAATAGAAATTGGTTTTTTTCATGGTCGTTTTTTTGTTGAGTGATTACTTTTTAGGGAATAGAAAAGTCAACCCGGCCTTGATATACATATCAGGGTAATCGGCGGGTCGGATGACATTGTAGTAATAAGCGAAATTGGCCGACATCGGCTGTTTCCCGATTTTAAAGACTTTGGAAACATTCAAACCTATAGGCAGGTTCCATGCATAGTCAGGCTGGTTCCAGTTAACATAGATTTCAGGTGTATAGCCCAATGCCCATCCATGCTTGAAATTATAATTAGCGAAGGCATCAATATACAACTGGTTAATGACCGGTTTGTCACTTTCGCCGGCAAACGACCATCGCTGAGTAATCAGAGCTCCTATTACCCAATGCTTTAATATGAACAACCCAACTGCTGCCGGACCAGCAGTCCATTTACCTGAAGACATATCACTGGGAATCCCTGACGGTAACGAACACATGGGACCCAATCCACAGATAAATTTCGACTTGAGCACAGGTGACAGGTAGAACTGTAATTGGATGTCGCTCAACCCTGTTTTGTTTATGGGTGATGGCATATATGTAATAGGTGCGATGGCTCTGAAAATAAGGAGAAGATTTTCGGAAAGCGTAATCGGGATCACGGGTTTTAATGATAGTGTAGAAATATAGGATTTGGTTACCCCGGAATTGAAATTTCCCACATACCCGAGCGGAAATTGATACATGTTTGCCACCGGGTTTTGTGATTGCTTGGCAAGCTCCTTCATCTCACCCTCTTTGCTGTCATCCTGGGCATTGAGATTCTGTGATAGAATACAGAGAATTGGAAAGAACATCAACCAGAGAATCGATTTTATTTTCATATTGATTATTTTTAGTCTAGGCCAATGTTCAAGATGCCTTGAAGTTTAATCTTTCAGATATTTCAGAATTACAGCTTCAAGCGATTCTTTATTCACCGGGCTTTGCAGCACCTCATTGCATCCGATCTGTGAAGCAAGCCTTATAGATTCAATGGTCAGGTGATTTAAAAGCAGGATGATTGGTGTCTTTATGTGCTGTTTTCTTATTGCAAGGATGGTGTTAATCCCGTTCATTCCTGGCACATCTATGGACATCAGGATAAGATCAATCTCTTGATGGTCACAAAGTTTTTGAAGGATGTCTTCTCCTGTTTGTGATTCCAGAAGATTATACTTGCTGGTTCGCAGTGAGTTGACAATCTCAGCGGGGGGGATTGTTTCATTTATTGCAACCAGCAGGGTATGATCCTTTTTTGAAATCATTGTTTCCAGCATTTTTTCGCCCTGGAGCAAATGTAGCACAGTAAATCAGGGAAATGACAAAATGATACCCGGAAAA
>Ga0007792_10000660_pt1 | contig 12445 bp, 6 predicted proteins | sample CryBogmetaGMA6M_FD_60371 | JGI IMG/M metagenome (GOLD analysis project Ga0007792, IMG submission 60371) | Freshwater microbial communities from Crystal Bog, Wisconsin, USA - MA6M | ecosystem: Environmental > Aquatic > Freshwater > Lake | place: Crystal Bog, Wisconsin, USA | collected 2009-07-06
TCCGCGCCTCGATCGCCTCGCGCAACTCGGCAAGCGGCCAGCGGCGGGTCAGCGGCATCAACTCGTCGCGGACCGCCTGCCGCACGCTGTGCAGGCTCACCGCCAGCCCGACGCGGGGAAAGCGCTTGGAGAGCGCGCGGATCCCCTCGGGAATCCCCACCGTTGACACCAGCATATGCCGGTCAGAGAGATGGAATCCACCCGGACTGCACAACTGCTCCAGCGCGGCAAACAGGGTCTCCGTGTTGTGAAAGGGCTCCCCCATCCCCATGAAAACCACATTCCGCAGACGGCGCCCCTCCGCCTGAAGCATCTCCCCCGCCTGAACCACCTGGTCCAGTATCTCGACCGGGGTCAGGTTGCGCACCCCCTTCACCCTGCCGGTGGCGCAGAACAAACATCCGGCGGCGCACCCGGTCTGGGACGACACGCACACGGAGGAGCGGCCGGTCTTGATGCGCAGAATCACACTCTCGATGCGGCAGCCGTCCAAGGTTTTGAACACCAGCTTGCTGGCGCCGTCCAGGACCGAGTGGAGCGTCTCGACCCGGTCCAGTTCATGGAACTGGACCGCACCCTCGACGGTGGCCCGGCTCGCGTCCGGCACCGTCCCCAGGGCAGCCGCCTGCCCGGAGAAGGACCGGAGAAAGGTGGCGCGCAAACGCCGGATCACCCGCGGATCAAGCCGGAGCTGCCGCCTCAGCGCCTCCATCCCTGTCTCGTCGGTAACGGGGATCACTGCTCGAAGTAGGTGTAGCCGCGAATACCGGTCTTGTAGGACTTCAGGTAGGCATTCTTTTCCTTGGCCGTGATAAGGCCGTGCTTGCATGCCTTTTCGGCGCGCGCCTTGATCGTCGCGACCATGCTTTCCGGGTCGTATTCCATGTACTCCAGGATTTCATCCACCCGGTCGCCGGTGATCTGCTTGGCGGACTCGATGCGGCCCTTGTCGTCGATGCGGACATGCAGCACGTTGGTGTTCCCCAGCAGGTTATGCATATCCCCGATGGTTTCCTGGTAGGCACCCGTCAGGAAAATGCCCATGTAGTATTCGCGCCCATCCCACTCATGGAGCGGCAGGACATGCTTCACGTCGTGCAGGTCAATGAACTTGTCGATCTTTCCATCCGAGTCGCAGGTGATGTCGGCAAGGACTCCCTTGCGGGTCGGCCGCTGGTTGAGCCGGTGGATCGGCATGATCGGGAAGAGCTGGTCGATGGCCCAGAAATCCGGGATCGACTGGAACACGCTGAAGTTGCCGTAATACACATCGGCAATGGCGGAGTCCAGCCCCTCGAGCTCGTCGGGGATATACTTGCGCCCGCGTGTCATCTCGGACATCTGGCAGACAATGTGCCAGAAAATCGTCTCGGCCAGGGCACGCTCGCGCAGCGAGATCGTCCCGTGCAGGAAGAGGGTCCTCAGCTCATCGCGGTAGAACACGGCGTCATGATACGCCTCCTGCATGTTCCGGGGCGAAAGGGAATGGCAGACCTCCATCAGGTTCAACAGCATTTCGTTGGAGTTGGCGGCCAGTTTCTCGGGGATGCTCAGCGGCTCGAACCGGCGCACATCCAGGATGTTGAAGATCAGAACCGAATGATGCGCCGCCGTGGCGCGACCGGACTCGGTGACGATGGTGGGATGCGGCACCCCGCACTCATCAAGGGTGTTCATGATGGTCTCGACCACCGTGGACGCGTATTCGGCGGTGGAGTAGTTCGTGCTGCAGGCGAAATTGGTGTGGGACCCGTCGTAGTCCACCGCCAACCCTCCGCCCATGTTCAGGATCCCCATTCCGGCGCCCTCCCGCACGAGCTCGACATAGAACCGGCAGGCTTCCCGCAGGGCGGTTCGAACCCGGCGGATATCAGAAACCTGGCTGCCCAGGTGGTAGTGCAGCATCTGCAGGCAGTCGAGCATGCCACGCTGGCGCAACTGGTCCACCAGCTCGATGATCTGGCTCGCGTCGAGGCCGAACTTGCTGCGGTCGCCCCCCGACGAATCCCAATGCCCGCCGGCGCGGCTCGACAGCTTGGCGCGAACCCCCACCACGGGGCGGATTTTCAGCCGCTCGGCCCGCGAGAGGACGAGCTCCAGCTCGCTGGGCATTTCAATGACCAGCACGGTGCGGGTGCCCATCTTGAGGGCCTGCAGGGCCATGTCGATGAACTCCTCGTCCTTGTAGCCGTTGCAGATCACGAAGGCCTCGGGATCCTTCATGAGGGCGAGCGCCGCGATCAGTTCCGCCTTGCTGCCCGCCTCGATGCCGTGGTGGTATTCGCGGCCGTATTCCGTGATGTCGCTGACCACCTCATCCTGCTGGTTCACCTTGATGGGGAACACCCCGCGGTACTGGCCCTGGTAGGCGGCGTCAAAAATGGCCCACCGGAAACTCTCGTTGATCTCCTTGATACGCGAGGCCAGGATGTTGGAAAAACGGAGCAGAACGGGCATATTCAGGCCGCGTCCGTGGCACTCGTCAATCAGGTGCATCAGACTGACTTCCGTCTGGCTCTTCGGCCCGTTCGGGCGCACAATGACTTCGCCGCCGGGAGAGATGTCGAAATAGCCCTGCCCCCAGTTCCGGATCCCGTACAATTCGGCGGAATTTTCCGCCGTCCACCTTGTCAATGCCTCATGCCTCATGCTCTCAGCCTCCTGCACCAGAATTCAAATGCGGAGCCTAGCATGCGACCGGATGATGTACAGGGAAAATGTTAACCCGCCGGGGCGCTATCGGACATCGCCCTTCGGGGAGGAGCCAACGAATTCATAGAGCCGCATGGTCTTGGCGTCATACCAGTAGTTGCGGTCGCGGGACATGGAGAACTTGTCCTTAAGGGCATTCTCGACACGAACCATGGCGGCATCCTTTTCCCGTGTCAACCGGACCAGGACAACCAGATCCTCCTGGACAATCTGCTTGGCGGCCGCCAGTGAGGCGAACTTGCGGGAATCCCCCTCCGTCGCCAACGTCTTCACCACCCTCGCCTCACCGGTCGTTGCGGGTGCGTTGGTGGCAGCGGCGGTCTTCGCGACCTCCTCGTAAATCGTCATCGTCTTGGCGTCATACCGATAATTCCGATCCCGCCTGATTCCAAAAACTTTCTCGAATTCAGCGTCGAAATTGGACAGGTCACGCCTTTTTTCCTCGATCAGAATCCGGAGAACCTGCCGCTCCTGCAAAAGGACGCGCTTTACCCCGGTCAACTGGAGCAGCTCTTTTTCGGCGGCCTTGTCGGACACCGTGAGGTGCAAGCGCTTGACCGTGTTGGTGGACACCGCCTCAGGGGTTTCGCCGCTGTCTTTTTTTCCGATCCACCCGAACAGTCCCGCGTGGAGGGAAAGGGGGGCAACACAACTCGCAATCGCCAGACTCAGGACCATTCTTTTCATCGGGCTCGCTCCTTACTAATTAAAAGGGGATCCATCGTAAGATGGATCCCCTTGATTGTCACTCACATCCGGTCTGGCGTCACGGAACGCTCGGATCATCCGTCAGGTACGGATCCGCGAGGATGTTCCCGTAATAGTCCGGCTCGCCGGCCCAATAATTGTTCTGGGCTGACAGCTGGTCATCCCGGCCGCTCTCATCAGCCCAGCGCATGCCGAAATCGGTATTCCCGGCGAGGGCATTATTGCCCGCATCCGCTTCCGTTCCGAAGTCATACGACCCACTCCCCGCCAAGGCCGTCACATCAATGCCATCCCCGCCGTTGTCCTTCGCAACATTGGAGCGGCCGGTCAGGGTTAGATAGTTGCCCGTGGTGACATTGGCTCGCAAGCCGTCGGCCCCGTTCTCATTCGACACGTTATCCCTCATCTCAATGGTAGCGTCCGTGGAGGCTGACATCGCCACCTGAATGCCATTTGATCCGTTGCCGGAGGTCGTGTTGCCATGCAGATACACATTGGCATGGCCGTCGTAACTGGAGGATTCAACCTCGATTCCATTTCCGGAATTCCCCGATGCCGTTACGTCCCCGACATCCACGAGTGTGTTGCCCCCACCGTCACAGGCGATGGCGATTCCCGATCCGCCGTTATCGCTGGTCTCAATGGCGCCGGAAGGCAGCATGGAGATAACATCCAGGCCCAGAAAATCCCAGCCGCCGCCATGATCACTCATATCCTGGACCGCGGTCTCCGAGATCCAGACATGGCTGTCACCGAACGAGCTGTCGGTCGCGATGGCGATACCCCGGGCGCCATTGTCATTCGCCTGAATCCCGGTCAGGGCGGCCATTACCACACCCTCGCCCCCCATCCGGATGTCAATGCCCGATCCCATGGCATTCCGGTTGGCTTCGACGCCCGCAAGAACCAGGTAGGAGGAAGACGGCGACTGGCTATGGATGTCCATTTCCACGCCCTGGTAGCCATTGTCATTGGCCTTGATGTTAATGCCGCCCACCATGGCCTCGCCATCAGACGCCATGGCGTTCACATTGGCATAGATCCCGTCACTGGCATTTCCGGAAGCCTTAACATTAGCCAGTCCGGCCATGGCATCGCCATACTGCGAATAGGCATAAAGGTTGATGCCATCCCCGCCGAAGCCGTTCTTATCGGTTAACCACCAGCCGTTACGCTGGGCCTCAACCCCGGCGATACCCACCATGGCATCGCCATAGGTGCTGCTCGCATAGACATAGACGCCATTATTGGCGTTGTCGTTGGCCTGCAGGGAGCCGAGCGTCCGGACCTTGGACAGATCCAGCGGCACACTCTCCGATTCAAGGATGGGGCCGAGAAGCCCCATCAACGCCTCAGTGGATCCGACCACACCGACCGCCGCGCCGTTTTCACTGTTCACGTTAACTTCAACACCATTGGCCATGGGTGGCTTAAAGGTGGGAATAAAATTCAACCCATTGCCATTGGCCTGGGCATCAAGCACCACGCCGAATGCCGCATCATAGCCGCCGGCATAGAGGGATATCCCGCTAGCCCCGTTGCCGTTCGCCTGAACCTGTCCAGACGAGGGAATAAAACTCAAGTCCATGGGACCGATCATGCCAGAGAGCAATGGACTTTCGGAAACCGTCTTGACAAGGCTCAGCAGGGGGGCACTGGCAAGTACCACGCCTCCAGCCCACCCGTCATTGGCATAAGTATAGGAATGGATGCCATACATCCAGTTGTCGTTGGCCATGACATCCACAAGCACGTTCAGCGCCAGATTTTCGGCTTCCGAGTAGAGGTCGATTCCCGACCCCTCGTTCCGCTTCGCCTCACTCCGGATCACCGCCGCCACGGAGACAGAAGGATAATCGCTGTAGGATGTCTGCCGGATATTAATGCCACTCGCTCCAATCTCTTTCGGCGGGCTTACCTCGTCGAAAATGGGGTTGTTCCAACCATTATCATTCGCCTGGACACCCAGCACTCCCGCCAGGTTGATCCCATTATCAGAGGACTGATTCACATAGATCCCGTTCGCGCCGTTCCCGTTGGCCTGCATGGACCCGCCCTCACGATAGAGCCCTCGAACACCAAGCAGATCACCGACATTGAACCCGTCACCCAGGCCCATGGGAAGGAAGGGAATCCCCTGTGCCACGGCACCCACAAGCTTGTCAATCCGCTCGAGATCAGCATGGGAGGCGAGCAGCACCGCCGACAGGTAATTGTCATAAAATGAGGCGTAGATTCCGTCACGGCCATTGTTATTGGCGACCGTATCCACGAACAAACCGGCTGCCAATTCATAGAAATTCACATTCATATAGACGCCATTGCCGTAATTCCCGGAATAATTACCGGAAATCCTGGCAATGAAGGTGTCCCCGTAATTCCCGTCCGCGTAAATCGCCAGACCATCTCCGCACCGCGTAACGGTGTTGTTGGCAAGCGTCACGTCCACCCGGGGAATCCCGTAAAGATCCAGCTCGATCCCGCTTCCGCCATAGTCCCGCTTCTCGTACGAGCGGACATCCTCGATCCGGTTGTCCGAGATATTTGCCGAGAAGGACGGGATGGAAAACGCATTGATCCGAATACCCGTCTCGGTATTGTGGATGTAGTTATGATGGATGCTCACATCGGTGACATCCTCGCCGTAGATCCCTGCCAGATAACTCCTCTCCCCCTTGACTTGCGGGGGGTAGGCCGGAATCTGCTGGGTGATCTCAAACCCCGCCACGGTCACATGGCTGGCCAGCGTGATCGCCGGGCCCCGGCCCAGACCGTTCACCACCGGGTAGATTCCGCCCAGGAACCGGTCGCCCTGCCCGTAGATCGGGGCGCCGCTGCCCCACAGCGTCAGGCCTTCCCGCAACACGACGTTCTCATAATACTGCTGGGCCGCGTCGCGTACATATACCATGGTTCCGACTGCCCGCTGGACGCCCGTATTGATCTGGCGGTAGGGGTTTTCCCAGGTCCCGTTCTCGACGCCGCTACGGTTGTCGTCATCCACAAACGTCACGCCCGAAGCCAGCACCAGGTTGTAATCCTTGCGGTCGGTGCCCACCAGAAGCTTCTCCAGGATCTTGCGGTCCGACACCACTTCCTCGGGCTCGGACACATCCGTGCGGATATGGAGGTCGCGGACCACCATTTCCGTCATGCGGGAGGCAAAGGCCGGTTTGGCGGCCCCGGGCTTGAACCCTTCCAGCGCGCCGGCAAACGGATTCTTGCCGCGGCTCAGGTTGGCGAGATCAAAGGGCATGGAGACACGGGCCCCGACAGAATACCGGGAACCCAGGAGCGCCTTATCCTCAAACCAGGCCGCATCCAGGTAAACCGAGGGCATCGGCTTGATTTCCAGGCGCCCCTTCATGCCGGCGAGGTCATCGCCATAGTGGGCATTGTAGTCATAGAAGCCGACAAAGGCCTTGACGTCGGCAACGTCCTTGATGACCGGAATCGGCAGCAGGGCGCCGATTTCACCGTCGAAGCCGTCCATGGCCTGCTCGCTGATCTGGTAATGCTGCAGGGTCTTGACGTCATACGTGGAGGTAACGTCGTAGCCGTACTGCGTGATCGCATTCCCCTGCCCGGTGGGCGCGTACCAGTAGCTCCCCCGCTCCTGCGTTTGCGACGTCGCGGTGGCGTATTCATCCGCCGTCTTCTTCCCGCCTTCGGGCAAATAGACATTCACGCGGGCATCCACCCAGGTGCTCAGAAATTCCAGCCCGCACCCGAACTGGTTGAAGGTGTTGTCGAGCGAGGTGTTGCGCAGATCATAAAACACGTTCCCGCCAACGATGATGTTGCGATCCGGAAACAGATGACGGTATCCCAGCCCCAGGTTGAACTCCTGGCCGTCGTCGTCATTCCAGGTTCCGCGCGGATTGACGAACATCAGGCCGGACTTGAACTGGATGATCGGCGCCACGATATCGCCAAAGCTTTCCACCTGCTGGTCGCCGAAGTGGATACCCAGATTGAGTCGGCCGGGCGGAAGTGGATTACTCCACGGGGCGTCCATCGCTGCCACTTGTTCCTTGGCGGGTGCCGCTGCGGGTTGAGCCTGCTGAGCGCGCACGCTCGTGGCCACTCCCAAACCCAGAATCCCCGCCGCGATCCAATAACCGATTTTGCTCAACTTTACATTCATGGCTCGACCTCCTTATGCTCTACCTTGCGCAAAACAGGACTATAATAGTACACTAATCGCCCTATAACAAATCACCGAAAGCAGGGATATATTTAAGCCGCCCGAACCGTCAGGTCAAGTACAATGACGCCAATGATAAGGATTTCTCAGACGCCGGAATAGGCGAGGAAACCGCCATCCACGGGGATGACTACGCCGGTGACAAACGAGGCCTCGTCGGAAACCAGGTAGGTCAGTGCGCCGCATAAATCCTTGGGCTCCCCGAACCGGTGCATCGGGGTCTTGTTGATCACCTTCTGCCCGCGCGCCGTCAGCGTGTGGCCGTCCTGCTCGAGCATCAGGAACCGGTTTTGCTGGGTGATGAAGAACCCCGGGGCAATGGCGTTGACGCGGATCCCCGCCGGCGCCAGGTGGACGGCCAGCCAGCGGGTGAAGTTCTCGATCGCGGCCTTGGCCGCGGAATAGGCCGCCACCTTGGTCAGCGGCTGCGTCGCAGACATCGAGGAAATATTGATGACACTTCCGCCGGTCTTCAGCATGGCCTCGCAGAACACCTGGGCCGGAAGCAGGCTGCCGATGAAATTGAGCTTGTTGACGAACTCGAACCCCGTCAGGTCGAGCCCGAAGAAGGAATCCTCGAGCTTCGTCCCCTCCACGAACTGTTCGGCGGGACAGGTCCCCTTGGGATGATTGCCGCCGGCGCCATTGACCAGGATGTCGATCCTGCCCCACTTCGACAGGACGGCCTCACGCGCCGCCTCGAGGGAGCCGCGCTCCAGCACATTGACGCCCAGCGCCAGGGTTTCACCAAGCCCCTGCCCCGCGAACGTCTTCTGGAGCGTTTTGGCATGCTCCTCATTCAGGTCGGTCAGGACAACCCTGGCCCCGGCTCTCAGCAGGGACTCCGACATCACTGAACATAGCACGCCCGCCGCCCCCGTCACCACCGCCACTTTGCCGTCAAGCCGTCCCATAAATCCACCCTCCTCGCTTATTTATTCAGCCCTGGGAATCACCAAAGAAACCGAAGTAATTTCTGGCATTGTTGTAACAGATGTCTTCCACCATCCGGCCCACCAGCGGCATGTCATCCGGAATGCGCCCGCGAGCCATATCGTCCCCCAGGATGTTGCACAGCAGGCGCCGGAAATACTCATGCCGCGCATAGGACAGGAATGACCGGCTGTCGGTCAGCATGCCGACGAACCGGCTGAGCAGTCCGAGCTGGGAGAGCGCCTCGATCTGCCGGGTCATTCCGTCAAGCTGGTCCATGAACCACCACGCGCTGCCGAACTGCATCTTGCCCGGCGTGACCCCGTCCTGATAATTCCCGATCATGGTGGCGATCAGTTCATTATCGCGGGGATTGATATTATACAGGATGGTCTTGGGCAGTTTCCCGATGCGGTCGAGCCGGTTAAAATGCCCGGCCATTCCCTCCCCCGTCGGCCAGTCTCCGATGGAATCGAATCCGGTGTCCGGGCCGAGCGCGGCGAACTGCCGGCTGCTGTTGTTGCGCAGCACCCCGTAATGCACCTGCATCGTCCACCCTTTTTCCGCATCCATCACGGCCAGCTCATCAAGCATGAAGGACTGGAACGCGAGGGCCTCGGCGGGCAGAACCGGCCTCCCGGCGCGGGCTTTTGCAAAGAGGGTTGCCGCGTGCCCCGGCGTGCAGTCTTCGGCCGGAAAGAAGCTGATCCCGCGGTCGGATAGGCGGCACCCATGGGCATGAAAGACATCGTGGCGCTTCCGAAGCGCCGCCATGAACCCGTCAAGGTCGCGGATGTCCGCATCCACAGACGCGGCAAGCTTGTCCGTCCACGCATTGAACACCGCAGGATTGGCCACCGCCCAGCACTTGTCGGGACGCCAGGTCGGGCGCACTTGAACCGGAAACGGCATTCGAGATTTACGATCCGAGATTTGAGATTGCTCCTGGGCGATGGCGTGGTGGTGCTCCAGGGAATCCACGGGATCGTCGGTGGTGCAGACGACCTCGACCTTCGCCTGCTTCATCAGCCCGCGGGCGGAGAAAGCCGGAGAGGCAATGACCTTGAGCGAGTCGTTCCAGATGGAGTCGGCCGTGGCGGGCGACAGCAGCCGGTCGTCAATGCCGAAAGCCTTCTTCAGCTCCAGGTGCGACCAATGGTAGAGGGGATTCCGCAGCGCCTGCGGCATGAGTTCGGCGTACTTGTCGAATTTCTCGCGGTCGGAGGCATTGCCGGTGCAATACCGCTCCGCGATCCCGGCCGTGCGCATCTGGCGCCACTTGTAATGGTCGCCATTCAGCCAGACCTGCGCAATGTTATCCCACCGCTTGTCACACGCAATTTCAGCGGGCGGGAGATGACAGTGGTAATCGATGATGGGAAGGCCTGCGGCATGATTATGGTACAACTCGCGGGCCTGCTTCGTCTCCAACAAGAAATCCTCGCCGATAAAGGTGTCTGCCATACGATCCTACTCCCCGTCTGAGAAATTCCCGCGGCAGGACCAGAGACCCAGTGCGGGGTTGCTGATAAAGTACACCTTCTCGCCCGCGACCTGATTGACCCCGTCAACCAGGGAACACGGCGGATAGCGATCCAACATGGCCTTCAGGTCCCCGTACCCGTAACCGACCGACTCGATTTCCTGCCGGCTCAGGCGGCCGGGACAGTACGTCACCGAAAACCGGCCCTCGGTGGAGCCGTGGATGAGGTGGGCGGCGGCGGAGAGGTTGTTGCGCAACTCCTCATGCTCCGCAACGCACCGGAGGGTATGGGGTGTTCCCTTGTAACCGTAGCACCGGATCAGGCGGTCGATTTCGCGATCCTCGCCGAACTCCTTGAGGCCGGGCGCCAGAATGATGAGCTCCCCCGCGTCGGCGATGGCCATGCGGGTTCGGTATATGGCCTTGTTGCCCAGCCAGGTGGAGCGGAATTCCTCGGGATCCAGCCAGACGACCACCTTCGCGAGGGGTTCGTCCAGCAGGGTGATGTTGACCTTGCGGCATAGCCGGCACGCCTCCTGGAAGAGCGCGTCGCCGTTGCCGGCGTAAAACCCGCGCATCTTCATCCGCCCGGCCGCGTGGTCGCGTTCCATCACGGTGAGGATATACTGGATCGGGAGTCCGCCCAGGAAGGTCGAAACGCCATGATTGAAGAGGCGGCGCACCGGGGTGTCGGCGTGGCCAAGCGCCTTCTCCATATTGCAGACGGCTCCCAGGAAATGCGACTTGTTGATCGTCTCGGCGCCGCCGACGCCAACCAGCACGTTCTTGGTGTAGTTTGCCATCCCCGCCACTTCATGAGGGACCACCTGGCCGATGGAGAGGATAAGATCATAGCCGGAAAACAGCCGCCGGTTCACCTCGATGTTGACGGCGTAATCCACGCGCCCCCCGGACCACTCCCGGAGTTGGTCGCCGGGAATGATCCCGCGGGAAACCACATCGTTGCGCCAGTCATGGGGCAGAAATCGTTCCAGCGGAATGCTATCGCCGAACATCATCCTCAACTCCGCCTCGCCCATCGGGGCATGAGTCCCGAGCGCGGGCATGATGTCCGTCTGCGCCCCCCAGCCGGACAGCAGCCGGTAGGCGATGGCGGTGACCGGCCCGGCCATGGAATTGAGCCGTGTGTGATCCGGCGGCAGGAGCAGCACCCGGCGGAGTTTCCCCCCGCCGAATCGCTCCATCGCCTGAGTCACCAACCGCTCCAGTTCATCCCCCTGGATGTCGAGCGTCTCGCCGGCCTTTATTATGAGGTTCGTGTCCATCAACGGAAATTACACCACATAGGTGGACGAAGTCGTGGATCCCCCCAGCTTGCACCAGTCGGTATGGAAGAACTGGCCGCGCGGCTTGTCGATGCGCTCGTAGGTGTGCGCCCCGAAGTAATCCCGTTGCGCCTGGAGCAGGTTGGCGGGAAGCGTTTCGGTGCGGTACCCGTCGTAGTACGAGAGGGCGGACATGAAGGCCGGCACGGGAACCCCGTGCTTGACGGCCCTGGCGGCAACCCGGCGCCACGCCTTATGGCTCGTGCGCATCGCCTTCTTGAAATACTTGTCCAGAAGCAGGTTGGCCAGCTTCGGCTTCCGGTCAAACGCCGCCTTGATATCCCCCAGGAACCGGGCACGAATGATGCAGCCGCCGCGCCACATCAGGGCGATGGACCCGAAGTCGAGCGTCCAGTTCTGCTCCGCCGCCGCAGCGCGCATCAACTGGAAGCCCTGGGCATAGGAACAGATCTTGGAGGCATACAGGGCCTGGCGGACATCCTCGATGAAGGCCTCCCTGTCGCCCTTGAACTTGGCCTTCGGCCCGGCCAGGACCTTGGAGGCCGTCACGCGCTCCTCCTTCATCGCGGACATACAGCGGGCAAACACGGCCTCGGAGACGGTCGGCGCCGCCACACCGTAATCGAGCGCCGCCACGCTGGTCCACTTGCCCGTCCCCTTTTGTCCGGCCGTGTCGAGGATGAGATCCACCACATGCTTTCCGGTCTCGGGATCCTTTTCGGCCAGGATGTCGCGCGTGATCTGAATAAGATAGGAATCCAGTTCACCCTCGTTCCACTGCGTGAAGACCTTGTGAAGCTCCTCGTTGGAGAGCCCGAGCACCCCCTTGAGCAGCGAGTAGGCCTCGCAAATCATCTGCATGTCGCCGTATTCGATGCCGTTGTGCACCATCTTCACAAAGTGTCCGGCGCCATCGGAACCGACCCAGTCGCAGCAGGGCACGCCGCCCTCCACCTTGGCCGAGACAGCCTGGAAAACCGGCTTCACATGCGGCCACGCCGCGGGGGAACCGCCGGGCATGATGGACGGCCCCTTGAGCGCGCCCTCCTCGCCACCCGAAACCCCGGTGCCGATGAACAACATCCCCCGGGATTC
>Ga0007792_10000662_pt1 | contig 12413 bp, 9 predicted proteins | sample CryBogmetaGMA6M_FD_60371 | JGI IMG/M metagenome (GOLD analysis project Ga0007792, IMG submission 60371) | Freshwater microbial communities from Crystal Bog, Wisconsin, USA - MA6M | ecosystem: Environmental > Aquatic > Freshwater > Lake | place: Crystal Bog, Wisconsin, USA | collected 2009-07-06
AATCTGAATCAAGCATTTGAAAATTACAAAAATATAGTTAAAAAAATTACGGGTAAATATAGGGGGAATTTAATGCAGTTGGAAGAGTTTTTAAAAGATCAAAATGTTTCCGAGTTCTACACTGTCTTTAATGAAATTGATGAAATGCAAGAAAGAGTAAGTAAAAATTTTATTAATACATTGGACGGATATTTAAATGCGATTGATGGAAAAGAAAAATTTAGTAGTTTTATTGATATACCCATACGTGAATATGTAATTCGATTGTATTTTAATGGAAGCGAGTTAATTGTTCAGATTGGTGATGAGAAAGATAGATTTATAACATCAGTGAGTGAAGATAAGAGAGAGAATTTTTTAAATATTTATAGCGGTGCTTCTAAACTTTCGAATAAAAAATGGGCAAAAGGTTATGGTGAACTCAATCTTGGAAAAGTTAGGCTGCAAACACAAGCACTTGTCTTGGAAAAAGCAGAAAAATTTATCAATGAATTTAGTAGTATTGAGGGAAATGGATGAGCCTCTCTAAATCCCAATACATCCGTGGTCTACAATGTGAAAAAGCACTTTGGCTACACAAACACAGACCTGATCTGCGAAAAATATCGCAACAATCCGATATGACTATGACTACAGGAACCAGTGTCGGAGAATTGGCACGTAATCTTTTTCCTGATGGTGAATCTATCGAATTTGATTCTAAAGACTTTCAAGGAATGGTGCAGAAGACCAAAGAGTTGATAGAGCAAGGTGTAAGAACTATCTATGAAGCATCATTTAATCATGATGGGATATTTGTCATGTGCGACATTCTTCACAAAGATGGTGATAGGTGGCAAATGATCGAGGTTAAAAGTGCCACAAATGTCAAAGAATATTATCTCAACGATATTGCCATGCAGTGGTACACGCTCTCACGTTGTAATATACCGCTTTTATCTGCTTGTGTAGCGGTAATCGATAATTCATATGTTAGACAAGGGAATCTTGAAGTCGATAAACTTTTTAAAATTGTTGATGTGACACTCGATGTCCAATCACGTCAAGATGATGTTATGAGTAATCTTATGAAACTTACCCCAATCATTGAAGGTCAAATGCCAAACGTATTGATCGGACCCCATTGTAATGATCCATTTGGATGCGATTATATCGATCATTGTTGGAGTGATGTTCCCTCGGTATCAGTATTTGATTTGTATCGTCTCAATTCCAAAAAAAAGTTTGAATCGTGGCATGCGGGAGTGAGCATTGATGATGCAGATTAAAAGATGTCTCTCACGACTATACAGCAATTGCAAGTAGAAGCTTATCGTGATAAGCACATTCGAATTGACCATAAAAAGATAGAGCAATTTATGGAGCGATTGGTTTATCCTCTCGCTTATTTCGATTTTGAGACGTTTATGGATGCAATTCCGAGATTCGACTCTCAACGTCCTTATCAGCAAATGCCGTTTCAATATTCACTTCATATTGATCACGGGGTTAGACTAGAACATCGTGAATTTTTAGCGGATGAGCACTATGATCCAAGACGTACACTAGCAGAAAAAATGTTAGAAGATATTCCCAAAGCCGGAAGCATTATCGCATTTAACCAATCATTCGAGATCACACGAATTAAAGAGCTCGCTGAAATGTTTAGCGATTTAAGAGAACCTCTATTGGCTCTGATTCCACGTTTTATTGATTTGATAGATCCGTTTCGTTCTTTAGCGTACTATCATCCTGATTTCAACGGTAGTTTTTCAATTAAATCTGTTTTACCCGCAATGTTCCCGAATGATTGTGAACTAAGTTATAAATCGCTTGGAATACAAAACGGTGGGATGGCGATGGAAACCTATGCCGCATTATTGTATATGGCACCTGAACTAAGAGTCCAAAAGCGACAAGAACTTTTAGAGTATTGTCATCTTGATACGTTGGCAATGGTTCAAATAGTAGGGAAGTTGCGAGCGATAATAGAAAAATAATAAAGATTATGATTCGGAGATGGTAAAACAGTAATTACGTGAGAGGTACCATGTTGCAATGGCATAATCGTTGTATTCGTATTCACCTTGAGCGGGGGGGATGGATTCGTTGCGGAGTTTGGAGCGGATGATTCCAAAAAGGACAAACCCAAATAGCAACATACCAATAGCGATAAACCAATCGCTTTGCCACCATACAAAGAGGGCTAAAGCGTAATTACCATAACTTAAAGTCCATCCAAGAAGACGCGCCATAAAACGGCAACTGCGTGTCGGAAGGGTTGGCGTTGGGTCAATGTGGAAAGTAAAGGGAGCGTTATTCATAGGGTGAATTATAGCTTATGAGAGCTTACTCTTTGATAGATTTTGTTCGCATGGTCGTTAAAGTAACCCCATGTGAAAAGAACGTCAAGAAATATGTCAGAAGTTTTTTAAGTTGACTTGTTAATAAAAAGAGAAAGAAGAGTTGGATACTGTGTCACGAAATAAGGAGTGGCTATGTTAAATTGGAAAGAAGTATTAAGATTGGGAAAAGAAGGAAACTTAACTCCGGATAAACGTGTAGAAAAAACTCCGCAAGAATGGCAAAAATTACTCAGCGATGAAGAGTTTCGTGTAACGCGTCAAGCGGGGACTGAGCGAGCCTTTAGTTCACAAATGTGTACACAGTTTGAAGCAGGTTTATACGAATGTGTATGTTGCAGTACGTTGCTTTTTGATGCGATGGAAAAGTTTGACTCGGGTACAGGTTGGCCGTCGTTTACTCAACCGATTAAAGAGAATGCGATAGCTTACAATACAGATCACTCTCATGGAATGACGCGTGTTGAGACGGTGTGTAATACGTGTGATGCTCATTTGGGGCATGTATTTCCAGATGGACCAAGTCCAAGTGGATTGCGCTATTGCATGAATGCATTGGCATTGAAGAAAGTAAAAAATTAAATGGATGTATTCCCGCATAAGCGGGAAGAGTAAAACCTCATTATGGATTTGGTCCATTATGGCAGTCGTAACAGCTCACTTGATGTTTAAGTGTAAAGGTTTTAGTACCATTTTCTACGGTCAATGTTCGTACTTGAGACGTTGCCGATAGCACTGTTCCTCGATAGTCGGAACCATGGCAAATTTTACAACTTGCTTGATTACCATCAGCCGCACTTTTATGTGCACTGACCGCATTTTGTCCGACAACGTGCATACCATGAGGTCCTTTGGCAAAATTTGCTGTACCTGTAGGAACGGTTGTATGACATGTCGTACATTCAGCAATCGTTCCAGTATGTCCTTGCAAAGCGACACTTTGGACGTTATCATTTGCGTGAGAGCTTGGATATTCTGCGTGGGTTGCACCGTGACATGACTCACATTGAAGATTACCATGTCCTTTGCTAAATCGGTAGAGTGATTTACCCGTAGCTGGAGTATTGGCAGTCGTTGCAAATTTAGGATCTACAATTGTTCGAACGTTACCTGTAGCAGCAAAAACACTCGTAAAGCGTGTAAAGTTTGCCGTTGTAGATCCATTACGATCATGACATTGTTGGCAGTTTGGCTGATCCAACCAGCCTTCACGTGTTGAAGCACCGACTTTACTCATACTACCATGACAGCTTTGACAATCGATAGCATTAGCACCGGTTGCTGTTTTGGCATTTCCCATGACTCCACGAAGACATTTGGTTACAGACCCTGGATGGCATTTGTAACATGAGTCACGATTTGTACTGTTGTTCATGGAAAGACCTGTAGTTGGGTCGATGACGGTTGAGTGCTTGGAGTGAAGCGCTTCCGTGAGAGGTTTAATACCTGGTATTAGTTTCGTTCCCAATGCATTGGATTTGTGACATGCTGCACACAAAATCGGTTGTCCAGCTGCAGCGGTTGCAAACAATGTCCCTTTTGTATACTTTCCACTCATATTTGCATCCGCAATCGCAGTTGGATGTTTGTCATCATGGAGTTTAAGAATGTTTTGTTTCCAATCCACTTCTGCTGCACCATTGTTGACCCATCCAGCTGCTGGTTTTGCTGCTGCAACAGTGTTGGATTTATGACAGGTAATACAGCTCATTTCATCCGAAAGAGGAAGAACGACTTTGGTCGTTGCCAATACTGTACCGGCTGAGTCTTTTGCGACTACTTTGACCATCGGATAGTAGTTTTTAGCACCGTTATCATCGTAAGGAGTAATCGGAATTCCTTCGGCTTCCCACCATCCATTTGCACCGTTGTAAGTCATTCCAGCAGGTGTCATGCTCGGCGTTGGATTAGAAGTTCCTCCTGAGAGATTAAGTCCATGGTTAGCTGATGGAGAACCACCAAAGAGTGATAGAACCCATGTCCAAAAGTTTGTTTTTGTACTGCTTGATGTGTTTATTGATCCCGTAGCATCAGCTACAGATTCATACGAAAGCGTGACACCACTAGTAATGTTTTTACCGGTTGTGACATCTTTTTTGATGAGATGGGCATGAAGGTTGTTGTAAGGAGGAAGAATACTAAAGACAGAATAATCTTTTCCATCCATGCAGTGCATACCTAAATCATTCCATGCTACGAGGGTATAGGTTCCTGTATTACCAATATTACTTGCTGTTCCTGTTCCAGTAACCACTGGCGGAATGTACTTGGTACTATTGGGTGTTGCATTGGGTGTAAAATTACTTTGAGCTTGAGCTGGCGTTACTGACAAAGGTTGGTTAATCATTGCGACAACGTGCGCATCTGTGGTTGTAGAACTGTTTAAGTCAACACGTTGAGGTTGGGTTTTAAGTGCATCTCTTACGGTCGAATTGATTTCGATACCATTCGAGGCATTTCCATCACTGTCAAGTGTTTGGAGGGTTTGGAGAATACGAACAACTCGTGTATCATTACTATCCGTAGTATTAATAATGTCTAAAGGGGTGATTTTCCCATTTTTTGGTGTTGCTGAACCGATATAAAGCTGTCCGATATGAAACGTAACAGACTCCCCTTCTTGGTAAGCAAAATTACCATTTGCATCGGTTATCCCGCTTTGGGTAGCACTTTCAAATTCCAGTCCTGTTACAGCACTGTCGATAAAAGTTCCCGTAGATGCAGTCGTAGCTGCTGTTGTTCCGCTACTACTTCCGCCTCCGCCTCCACATCCTGTGAGAATAAATGCGGCTAACGCTGATGAAACCAGTCCTATTGCTTTTCGCATAGTGACTCCTTTATTTAAACTTTATCCGTTATGGTAAACTACGTTTGTGAAGATTTGATGAACGAAGGAATTTTATGCACTTATTAATTATTGATGACAATGAAGAGTTGCTTTATGCTTTGCAACAGCTTTTGAGGGATGCACAGTATCATGTTGATGTCGCTACAACGCTATTAGAAGGTTCCCGTAAAATTGATGAAAAAAAATTTGATTTGATTTTATTGGACTGGATGCTACCGGATGGTACTGGGATTGAGTTGTTGACACGATTGCGGCATGAAAAAATACGGACTCCTATTTTGCTTTTTTCCTCTAAAAAAGAGGTAGAGGATAAGGTGGAAGCACTCGATGGAGGAGCGGATGATTATCTCGAAAAACCTTTTTCAAATATCGAACTTTTGGCTCGGATTAGGGCGCTATTGCGTCGTGAAAGTAGTCAAAAGCAAACACTGATAGAACTTGGAAACCTTATCATTGATTTTTCTTCTCGAAGCGTATCGGTGGATAATGAGCCTGCAAAGCTCTCGGCTAAAGAGTTTGAATTGTTAGAATTACTGATTCTTAATGCCAATACGGTATTGACTCGTTATCAAATATCAGAACATTTAAGTCGCGATTTTGACCATCTTAGTGCCAGTAATATCGTCGATGCTCACATTAAAAATTTACGTAAAAAGCTCAAAGCGGATGAGCTGATACAAACAGTAAGAGGGGTTGGTTATATGATTTCCCGCTAATCTTTAAAGGATTTGAAATGAAATAAAGCTATGGACCCTTTCCCTTCACCTTCACTGCGGAGATACAAATCCCCTTGCAGCAATAAAGCGATGCGTTTACTAATGGCAAGTCCAAGTCCGCTTCCCTCTAAGGTATTTTGATCTTTTGTCCGTACTTGATAGAAATCATCAAATAAGTTTTCCAAAGCTTCTTCTTTTATTCCTCGACCGCTGTCTTTTATCTGTACAATGAAAAGCTCTTCATAATAGTGAAGCTGTACGTCAATAAATCCATGCTCCGTAAATTTGATAGCATTGGAAAGCAAGTTGATAATAACTTGTCCAAAAAGTCGGGGATCACTTATGAAATCTCCGTCAAACGGTTCAAACTTTGTTCGAATGAGCAAGCCTTTGTCCTCCGCCAAGGGAGAGACAAGATCCAGAGCATTTTCAATGAGGGATACTGGGTTACAGAGGGAAAGATGAGGTTCCATTTTTCCTGATTCAGCTTTGGCTAAATCCAAAATATTATTAATAACTCCCAAAAGGTGATGGGCTGAATTTTCGATTTTTTCGAGGGTTTCACATACAGGGTTAGGAGTGTTTGGTTGAGTTATCAAATACTGTGTCAGGCTTAAAATAGAACCAAGCGGGGTACGAAGTTCATGAGACATAGCAGATAAAAAAGAAGATTTGGCTTGTAATGAAGCCTGCGTTTTCCCCAGTAATTCCAAGCGCTTAATATTGACCATTGTAGTGAACATAAGGGCATTAAATGAATGAGCCATAATTCCGATTTCATCAAATCCTGTCGCAACAACGGTTTGAGAGTAGTCGCCTGTGGTTGAAATTTTCATTGCAGTATCCGAAAGCTCGCGTAAAGGGTTAATAATACGAAGAACAATAATCCAAACTAAAAATGCAATGAGCATGAGTCCAATACCAAAAAGACTCAGCAGTAAAGTTTGGAAGTGATACAAAAGAGCCAACGCTTCATTTTTTGGCATGGCATAGTGCAATGTCCATCCCTTTAACATTCCATTGAGCTCTACGCTGTCATGCAAATAGGCACTTACATCCAAGATTAGATTGTTTTTTTTATAGTGGATAGGTGGAACACTAAAGAGAGGGGTTAGCCAGCCATAAAGATTTTGATCGGTATTGAGTTGGCTGGCAAAGTTTTTTAAGGGATAGACCATGACCAAATAACCTAAAGAATTTTTTGTATAAAATGATCCATTAATGGAGGTGAAAAAATAGAGATTTTCTCCAAAAAATAGGTGATCTTCTCCTTTTTTAATGCTAGTTATTATCATATCTTTTTCGGGAAACGATGCATTGATTCGTGTTGCTTGCGATGAAGCTGTAATGGCAAAATCCGGTGAAATCGTAAATAATGTAATAGATTCTTCTAAGTCATCTGCTTTTTGTTCCAAAATACTTGCGATACGCCGATCCATATCCTGTGTTACCATATCGTTCATTACTTCAAGCCGTGACAAAAATAAAATCTCTTTTTGTAATTTATCAAGATGGTTTGTGAGACCTTTGGCAACATTAACGGACTGTATATGGAGTAAATCCTGCTCTTTTTTGAGCATTAATTCAGATTCATATCCCCATAAATACGAAAGCAGTGCGATAATAATTAGGGCAATTCCCCCAAAAAGGGTAACAAAAAGCTTGTACACTATGGGTAAAGAATTCCATTGATGTTTCATATATTTTTAACCTAATTTAAAATAGTTTCATTTATGGAATAATTATAGTCATTTAGAATAAAGTTCTGCCACGTATGCTACAATGATAAAAGATAGAAATAAATTTTTTGGGATGTGTATGTTGAAAAATGCAGTGTTGTTGCTTTTGTTTTCCTGCACGCTCATCGCCAATGTCGCACAATATGAAGCTTATTTTCAAAAAGCGGGGAGTTATTACAATATTCCGCCATTGCTTTTAAAAAACATCGCTACCATCGAAAGTGCTGGTAATCCCAATGCCATTCGAATCAACGATAATGGGACAAAAGATTATGGATTGATGCAGATTAATTCAATCCATTTTAAAAGGTTGTCTGCATGGGGAATCAATGAACGTAATATTCTCAATCCCCAAGTCAATATCTTCGCAGGAAGCTGGCTTTTATCGGAACATATCAAAGAACGGGGATTTAATCTCGAAGCAATCGGGAATTATCACTCTAAAACACAAGTGTATAAAGAACGATGGCTTCATCGGCTTGTCCTTTCTCTAAAGACATCATTGTAAATTTAATGAGAAAATAGGCAGCAGCATTGCGGTGACCATCACCCCAATGATTCCTCCGATGATAAGCATCAATGAAGGTTCGAGCACTGAGAGGAAGAGGGTGATTTTATCTTTGTTCGTGTCGATGTAAAAAAGAGAGAGATGTTCTAACATAGAGGCTACTTCGCTCGTCTCTTCTCCAATAGCCACTGCTTCAATAAAAGAATCATCGATTTTGTATCCTACCTCTTGTTTTAATGCCTTTGAGAGCGAAGAACCCTCTACTACTTTTACCGAAGCTTTCTCAAAAAGTTCTTTTATGACTTCCGATGAGAGGGTGATACAAGAAAGTTTGATGGTGTTAACGACGGGTATTCCTGATCGAATTAAGAGTGAAGAGATGGTGCAAAAACGGGCCAAATCACTGGTTTCGACCATTTTTCCGACAATGGGAAGGTTGAGAATAACCGCATGAACCCCTTTTTTGAATTCATAATGGGTTGCCATTTTATAAGAAAAAAATCCCACGATACTCAACACACCCACCGCCATAAAAAACCAATAATTAGAAAAAAAGTGAGCCATTGTAATGACAATCTGTGTTAAAAGGGGAAGTGCTTGCCCTGTAGACTCGAAAATAGCGGTGATTTTGGGGACAACGACGGTGAGCATAAATGAAATCATCAAAATTGAAACCACGATAATAAAAGAGGGGTAGACTAAGGCTTGTCCTAATTGTTTTTTGATTTTCTCTTGGAGGATTAAATACATCGAAAGTTCACTTAACACGACAGCCAAAATACCGCGATCTTCAGATATTTTTAACGTTCCGGTATAAAAAACGGGGAGGGTGTAGTGTTCTTGGGATTCGAGGGCTTGGGCAAAACTTTTTCCTTCGTTGATGAGGGTGATGAGGGTGTCAAAAAAACGTTCCAGTCGAAGTGTTTTATGGTTTTGGTGTTTGAGCAAGCTGAGTGCTCGTATCAATGGGATACCTGCATTGAGATAGACAGCAAGATCACGGCTTAGGGTTGCCAAGAGTGATAAGGGGAGGGCTTTTTGTTTAAAGAGTGCTAAAGCTCCAAAAAAAGATTGTTCGCGTGTTGAGATGTCACTATAAAGAATCCCTTGCGCTTTGAGTTTCATTTTTGCTTCGTCCATCGTAGATGCTTCAATCATTGATTTTAAAACATTTCCAGTACTGTCCATTCCTTTGTAATGAAATTCCATTATGCCTCTTTGACTCCCACACGGATGATCTCATCAAGACCGGTCGTGTGATCGAGTAATAATGTGATGAGTTGATTGGAGAGAAATTGCATTCCTCTGGATTTCATTATTTCCCGAATTTCAAAATCATTTTCACTGTTTTTCAAAAGGGGACGAAGCGAATCATCGACCATGAAAAACTCACCAATAGCGACGCGCCCCTGATACCCCGTGTAATGACACTCTACGCATCCTTTTGGGTGTGCTATCTTGAATCCGTGTGCAATTTTTAAATCATCGGCATCGGCATCGGATAAAGAGACGGTCTCTTTGCACTTAGGACACAAACGTCGTACCAGCCGTTGAGCCAATACGCCGATTAGCGTTGAGGTAATTAAAAATTTATCAATCCCCATATCGGCTAAGCGTGTCAGCGCAGCCGTGGCGTTGTTGGTGTGAAGTGTTGAGAGAACAAGATGCCCTGTCATCGCTGCTTGAATCGCGATATGTGCTGTTTCGGTATCACGAATCTCCCCAATCATGATAATATCAGGGTCTTGGCGTAAGATAGAGCGCAGTCCCCCAGCAAAGGTTAGTCCCGCTTTGGTATTAACGGCTATTTGACTTACATGAGGAGCATCATATTCTACTGGGTCTTCGATAGAGATGATATTTTTTTCAGGGGAAGCCAGTTGTTGCAAAAAAGAGTGTAGAGTGGTTGATTTACCGCTTCCAGTAGGACCTGTGACCAAGATGATACCGTGCGAAAATTTGAGCAATTCTTCAAACTCTGAGGTGGTTTTTTCATCAAATCCCAACTCCCGTAAAGATGGGATGGAAGTTGCCTGCATCAAAAGGCGTAAAACCACCCGTTCACCGTGATAGGTGGGAAGTACTGAAACCCGCACATCGAGATTTTTACCTGCCACTTTGACTTGTGTCCGACCATCTTGGGGAAGCCGTTTTTCCGAAATATCCAAAGCAGAGATGACTTTGATACGACTGATAATCAAATCGATAATATTTTTATCCAAATCAATATGTTTGATAAGAGCCCCGTCAATGCGGAACCGTACTTCCCCTTTTTTTTCATGCGTTTCGATATGAATATCACTGGCTTTACGCTTAATGGCTTGGTAAAAAATGGTATTGACAAATTTGATAATCGGGGCGGACTCTTCACTGGTCAGCAAATCCGCCGAATTTTTGATAAAATCAACTAAAGAGAGTTCTTCATCGATGAACTCATTGTTACTGGGGGCGGTTTTGGAAATATCGAGATCCGTTTTAAGTTCTAAAAATTTCAAATAAAGATTTTCATATCCAGAATGCGAAAGATGAGCGATTGGATAGGTGAGAGAGAGTTTATTGTACAGTTGAAGTGCTGCTAGACGCTGTGCTTCAGGGATAATGGCATAGAACTCTCCTTCATACGTACAAAATAAAAGCGAGTGACGAATGGACAAGGTAACATCAATATTTTCAGGATATGAGAACAAGATTTGTGTTTCATCCAAAAATGGGAACGCTATCATGGTTTGGCATCTTTTTTTGGTTCAATATTTTGGGTAATGTTGGCAATATAGCGATCTTGAATGGCATCAAGTTCACTTAATTTGGCACGTAGAGAATTTAAGTCACTACTTTTTTCGATGATATAAGGAGTGAGGATAATAACTAGATTAATTTTGTCGCGACTGGTGGCTTTATTTTTAAAGAGATTTCCTAAAATAGGTATGTCTCCAAAAAATGGGACTTTCGTGTTGGTTTCAGCAATTTTTTCTCGAATAAGTCCTCCGATAATAACGCTTTCCCCATTATTGACAATTGCGGAGGTTAAAACTTCTCGTTTAGTGGTGCTTGGGAGCTGAAGATTTGTATTGCTGGCATCAATGTCTTCAAGTTTGGCTGCCACACCTAAAAGAACTTTATTATCATTGGAGAGACGCGGTTTAATTTTGAGGGTCAGACCAATATCTTGACGGGTGTAATTTTGCGTTATTCCTGTTCCTACCCCTTGGGTTACTCCGGAACTAATGGACTCTGTTTTACCCACATAGATAGAGGATTCTTGATTGTCAATACATAAAATAGAAGGCTCAGATAAAATATTTGCCGCTCCATTAGAATTTAATAAAGCAATATTGGCTCCCAATGCAATTGCGCTTGTAAGGGTTGGGATACTGATAGATCCAAGTAAAAGAGGATCAAGTGACAGTGCGGATGTTTTACCGTCTCCCAAAAGAGAGTCAAAGGTAAAAAGCCCATTTGAACCTATTTTCCCTCCAGATAATCCATATTTTATTCCGACTTCTTGCGATTTATTTTCACTGATTTCGATAATTTTAGCTCTTACATACACTTGTTGGCGGTCGTGGTCGAGACTCTGGATTGTCGATTCAAGATTTTTAAAAAGTTCATCACTGGTAATGACAATAAGTGAATTGGTTGTGTCATCACTGGCGATACTGGGTGGCTGTTGCCCTGGCATCAAGGTCATTTTTCCCAAAATCGTATTGAGTGTTGTCACGAGAGATTTGGCATCTGCATTTTTAAGAGGAATCACATGGGTCGTATTGGCAATAGTCTCATCTCTGGAATCCAATATTTTCATTGCTTTTTGGATAGTGGCAATATTTTCGGGAAAATCGGTAACGATGACGGAATTGGACTCTTTAGATGCAGTAATTTTCCCATTTTTACTCGTGAAATGTTTTATTTTTATGCCCATATTCTCAGCCGTTGAAAAATGAAACATAAAAATATACGTTTGCATTTGCGGTATTTCACTTTTTTCCATTAGAGGAAGATTCATCTGTGTTGCATCGGCAATTTTTACAACACTTAAAAAACCAAGACCAGTATCTACTAATGTATATCCTCTTGATTCAAGGGTACTTTGCAGTATTCCAAAAAGATCTTTTTTCGTGATAGGTTTATTGCCGGCATAACTGACTGTTCCTTGTACATCTTCTCCTATAAAAATATTTTGGTGAGTAGATGTTGCCACTAATTTAATAAAGTCAGAAACCCCCATTCCATCAATTGCTAGGGATATTTTTTCATTTTGGG
>Ga0007792_10000668_pt1 | contig 12325 bp, 9 predicted proteins | sample CryBogmetaGMA6M_FD_60371 | JGI IMG/M metagenome (GOLD analysis project Ga0007792, IMG submission 60371) | Freshwater microbial communities from Crystal Bog, Wisconsin, USA - MA6M | ecosystem: Environmental > Aquatic > Freshwater > Lake | place: Crystal Bog, Wisconsin, USA | collected 2009-07-06
TTTGAAGCCTGCTGAATACCTTTTATATTTTTTCATTTCTAATCTCAAATTTTATTTTTTCTTAAAATTTGAGGCGACAACTATTCTGACGCAGGGGGGCTAATGAGGATTACCCTTACCCGCTGCACTCTGAAATGGAGGCGGTGAATAAGGCGTATGACCAGTTGTTTGCTGTGCTGGAAACCAAGGAGACGGATAAGGGGACGATGCTGTTTAGCCGTAGCCAGTCAACTCATGTTCAGCTTATTGAATTAAGCGGTGATGAAATTAAAGGCAGTACACCTGCGGAAACACGCAAAAATGCGAATGACTATATCAGTAGTCTTATTGATGATTTAATTAAAGAAACAGGAAGCGATATCTTACACAACAACTCAACAAATACTGATATTCGATTAACAAAAAAAGGCGTTGTACATGGTTTTCAACATCGTGGCGTACAAAATGTTAAAGCGATTGCTGCTATAAGACAGCTCATTGAGAATGCTGTAAAAATAGCGACTAACAGCCATGATCCAGCTAATGATAACTTTAAGAATGTAATAACCTTGGTTGCTCCGCTTAAACTGGGCGATCAATACTATGCGGTGAAACTGACAGTTAAGGAAAGCTGGGACGGTAAATTTAAGCTTTATGATCACCAAGCTTTAGACATGGAAATGCCAGACGGTATCTCCGAGTCCACATCTGATCAATCAGACAGCATACACCGGCCTACATCTGGCACTGAGATAAGTATAGAACAAATGCTATCCGCTTTCAAGGGGGATAATGAAAAATACTTAAGCTCAAAATCCACAACCCCCACCACCAACCCGCACACACCCAATACCCTACGCGCCGCCATAACCAAAGCACTTGATGGCGTATTCGGTAGTGGTTGGATGGCACGGCTTGAGGCGACGGGTAAGTTTAAGATTATCGGGCGGGATGAGGGTGTACAAATTGCCGGTAACGAGGCGCTTGATGCGAAGGGTTTTTATGACCCTAAAACTGATACAACATTTCTTATTGCAGAAAATATATCAAAAAATAAAGATTTAATATCACTCTTACTTCACGAAATTTCTACACATGCCCTGCAACTAGGAAAGTCGAATGAAGCCTTTCAAGCCTTGCTGAAACGCTTTGAGGCCATGCAGAAGTTTAACCCGAAAGTTAAAGAAGCCTTTGCACGGGTTCCAGACGATACCAAGCCGGAACATCGTGTCGAAGAAGCCTTAGCCTACTTCCTTGAAAATAATCCTGACTCGACCTTTAAGCAACGCATTATCGAAGCCTTTAGGCAACTTGTCCGGGCAATCGGCAACACGCTTATCGGCAAGGACAAGTTTCTATTCTCGAACTGGGCAAACAAACTGACCGAAACCGAGATACTGAGCATGGCGACTTCTGCTTTGCGTAAAGCGCCGGATAGTTTGCAGTTTGATAATGTCGGAAGGGAGAGTGAAGCGGTTAAGTTTGTAAAAATACCTCAAAGTGATATTAAATTAGGCCAGAAAGCTAACGACCCTGTGAAGGTTGGCGGTGATCCGGATTTGTGGGTAATTCCAGAAGAAGTAGATGTTCGTACAAAAGGCAGGTTTAAATCAAAGCCTGTGCGCTTGTTAATGGGCAAGCATTTTGGTGAAAATCATGGTTTTCGACTGACTCATATAGAAGCAGGTCATGCTAAAGAAATCGCCGAAACTGGCATGACTACCGAGCAATGGGTTGTTAGTGTGATTAAGTCAGCAACTAAAATTTTTGATAACGGCTCAGGTAGATTAGTAGTGTATAGCGCGAAAGCGCCAAAAGGAGTTGCATTTATTGAACTTAGAAACGATGGTGATTTTTATTCCGTTGTCTCTGCATACGACACAGAGCCTAAAGGAAAAATAGTTTGGAGTGGGCGCCGCCATCTTATTAGCTCAGAGGGTTCTAACGTTTCAGGTACACAAGGTACTGTCGCCACCACTACAGGATTGCCGATAAACCCCGCTGTCAGGACTGATGCAATTGCGGGTAAATCATCGACGCAATCTCGAGAAACTCTTACAGACCAAACTACAGATGAAAATATAGCACAACAAGAAAATAGTTCAAGCGATATTAAATTTAGCCGGTCAATGTCAGACCTGACCGATCAGGCACAACAGTTCTGGTCGAATCATACCGATACTTCAAAAACTTTTAATTTATGGCACAAAACCATAGGCACACAAACCCATAAGGCTACTGTTGATAAGCATTATAAAGCGGTAGTCGATAAGTCGATGGACTTTGAAAATGATGTCGCAGCATTCGCCAATGAAGCCGCTGATATGGCTCCTTCGTGGCTGCCCAAGCTTGATGAAATAAGTCATGTAGCTAAAGAGGTGTTCTTGCGTAAAGGCTGGACAGTGAAAGACACGCAAGCCGCCGTCAACCGGATTAAGTCTATTGTGTTGCGGTCTGTGCGCCGGGCATCCAGCACAAACGAACTCCACAATAAATTTACTGAACAATGTATAATAAAGTAGCGATTCAATACTATTAATCCGGTAGACGGTAAGGCGGGTAAAAACTCGTTTACCTTGACGACTGTAGACCGCTCCACCTTCTTTTTTTGCACACGCAGGAAACTGGAAGTTTTAGCTCGGTGTTATATTATCAAATTTGAGGCCGGTATTATTCTGGTCTTTTTTTGCCTGAACCTTATTGATGCACATTGCATTATATTGATTGACACTTACATCTGAAATCTGTAAAAATTGAAATTCTCATACCGATAGGCAACTATTGAACACACAAAATAAATGAACCGCATCCATCTGGATGTGTTTTTTTGTGGGTTTTACTTTGGAATGCAAACATTGAGGGTTATATGAAAGTATTACTTACACTCGCTGTACTCGTTTTTTTGTCAACTACTGCTGCGGCTCATTCGGGCGGTACTGACGCTATGGGCTGTCACATTGACCACAGTATTGGAATTAGACATTGCCACTAAGTCTGTTGCTAAAGATTTTGAATCAAAAAAATGAATTTTAAACCAGTAGGAGAAATGCAAATAAAAAGGGAAGAGAGCGTTAACTCAAAAATAAAGGCCGGGTAACACCGGCTTTTTTGTGGCTGGTTGCGCTTTATTGTTTGTTCCGTGAGTTAAATTTATTTGCTTAGTAAAATTTAGTTACTATAATGTGTTCACAACTCATCTTATGGGGCTGTCATTAGGTTGGCTTCACTGTAAGACGAAAAGACCGCCTTCTGGCGGTTTTTTCATTTATAGGGTAAGGAATGCGTACAATAGTCTATATTGACGGCTACAATTTTTATTTTGGTGTCCTAAAAAATACAGCTTACAAATGGCTTGATGTTGTTGGCTTGGTTAAGCATATCTGCCATGTACAAAATCCCGAAATGACAGTTGTCGCCGTAAAGTTTTTTACTGCCCCAGTAATAACACGGGTTGCAACAAAAGGTGATAAGGCTTTGCATTCTCAGGACAGCTATCATAGAGCACTGCTGCATAGTCACCCAGGAATCGTAGAAATAATTAACGGTTATTATCTTATGGAAAAAGGTAATCCGCCCCGCTATAAAAAACCAATCGACAAGCAAGACCGGGTTGAAATATGGCGACTTGAAGAAAAGCAAACAGATGTCAATATTGCCTTGCAGCTCTATCGTGATGCTGTTCTTAACCATTGCGACCATGCCGTTTTGGTTTCAAGCGATTCCGACCTTGTGCCTGCATTAGAGTTTCTAAAGAAAGATTTTCCTGATTACCCGGTTGGTTTAATTTTGCCGAGAAGGGAATCAAATAAAATCGAGCGACCACCGAACTCAAATTTATCCAGTCTGGCTAATTGGACTCGTTCGTACATTCTTATTGATGAGTTGGAAAAATTTCAGTTAGCGGCCAAAGTACCCACTAAGAAAAAGCCAGTAATTAAACCTGATTACTGGTAAGGGGAGTTTTTTATGCTGCATCGTTTAGAACAAGTGAAATAATTTAAGCCGGTTCATTCCGGTTTTTTTATGTCTGAATTGTTGGCAGTTGTTGCGGGTGTTTTTTTGAAACTGTACCAAAATTGCACCATTTTAAATTTTAGGCAATAAAAAAGGCCTTAAATTTACGATAAGACCTTGATTTTATTGGTGCGCCCTAGTGGATTCGAACCACCGACCACAGCCTTCGGAGGGTGAATAATCTAAAAATCCACAATAAACCATAATAAACAATAACAATATTATCAATAACTTAACCATAATATCTTGTTATCAGTTATTGCCATTTACTACCCTTATTTATAGTTAATTGTGTCGTGAGTGTGACGTGGGTGTATACTGTAACCCTAGTAACAAAGCGGCCTTGCAGGTGTATCAGCACCAAACAAGGCCTTCCGATTCACTTAACAAGCAGGGTTAAGCAAGTGGCTACACATCATACCAAAGCCGGTTGTTATCCCATAGGATGCAATCATGGCCAATATTAGAAAACGCGAAACAGCAGACGGCAAACCTTATTACACGGCACAAATCAGGCTTAAGGGTTACCCAGCACAAACAGCGACCTTCCAACGGATAACGGATGCCAAAAAATGGGTGACGGTTACCGAGGCGGCAATCAAGGAAGGTCGACACTTCAAAACAGTCGAAGCAAAGAAACATACCCTAGGCGATGCAATCGAACGTTATTTAGTAGATATTGCACCGGGCAAGTTTAAACCCCACGAACTAGAGAAACGAGTACCCATACTTAACTGGTGGAAGTCTCAAATCGGTTATTGCATTTTAGCCGACTTATCCATTAAAGATTTTGCGGCCTGTAGAGATACCTTGATTACGCACGGCAACAAGGGCAAACCACTTGCAGCCGCAACTATCAAACGGCACTTTCTTTCAATCAACCATGTATTAAAAATCTGTCAATTAGAATGGCATTGGTTCGAAACAAACCCCCTAAAGGATGCCGTTATTGAATTGCCAAAACCACCGCGCGGTATAGTTCGATTTTTGGACGATGACGAGCTGGCGCGTTTAACTATCGCCTGTAAGAATTCACTTAATAATCTACTTTATCCGGCGTTCATATTGGCAGTATCTACTGGGATGCGACAAGCCGAAACGATGAACCTGTATTGGAGCGAACCCGATGCACCCCCAGTCCACACAGCATGGGGCGTGGTCAATCTGGCTGACAATTGCGTCATATTGCATCAAACCAAGAATGGTAATCGTAGACGCATACCTTTATCAGGCAATGCACTTTTAGAATTACAGAAACTTGGCAAGGTGCGTCGACTTGATACCAAATTAGTATTTCCAAGCCCAACACATCCACATAAACCGATTGAGTTAAAAAAAGCATGGACAACCGCACTCGATAAAGCTGGTATTGTGAATTTTCGTTGGCATGACTTAAGGCACACAGCCGCTAGTTATCTGGCGCAGGATGGTGCTACTTTGATTGATATTGCCGCAGTATTGGGGCATAAAACCTTGGATATGGTGCAGAGATACGCGCATTTATCGGACAGCCATATCAGTTCAGCGATTGAGCGAATGAATAAGCGTATTGGCGGCGCGTGATGGGAGTAATTGACAAGATCAATCAGGGTAATATTGAATTTATCCGGTTACGCTATTTCATAAACGTATTGAATTTTGCAGTATCCGGTGATGGGTTCAGTGGGTTCTATATCCTGCCTGAATTGCTGGATAAAGGCCTTTCTTTGCACTATCGGGAATCAGGGAGCCTATACGACCAGAAAGAGCTTAAAGGCTATAGTAAGGCTATTACACAAGCCTTAAACCAAGTATCGAATAATCTTTTTGATACGGATGAACCTGTAAGCAAGATATACCAGAACGCCTTAATAAAAACCTTGGATAATGCTGTTCTTTCTTTATGGAACCTATACGTTAAACGTAGTGATGTAGAGAAAATCTATTGTTCTGTTTATGGCGAAGAACAATTCCCTTGGGCTTTGGTATTCGAGCCGGTAACGAATAAGGAATGGGCATGGTTCCCTGATATTGCGCCTATAGGTGTACAACAGATTCAAGTGATTCAAACCTATATACCCATTCCAGATACTACGTTGCCAGTAGTTTTAGAGGACGCCGACACAGCTAGTCAAATATCAGGGAAACCACGAAGAAGATTGATACCAATGGAACGAGAAACAACCGAAGGCTTGGTATTAATTCATAAACTATGCGAACACTACAAGGTTGTGTATTTAGACGACCTAACAGGTGCGGATGCGTGGGGGAAAATTGTTTCAGGCGAGTTTACCAGTGCGTCAATAAAAAGCATCACCACCCAAAGCATTACATTTTCCAGCGGGTACAAGCTATCGAAACAGGATTTTTTAGAGAAGTATCGAAAGCGATTTAAACCGATATAGCAACCAAACAGACCGGCTTAATGCCGGTTTTTTATGCCCAAAGCGGCACTAAGACCGGCACTAACGGAAACAACGGAACTAAAAAGACATTTTAAAATAAAGGGTTACCATTTCATCACCAACAAATTTTAGTAGTTGGCACTAATTTTTAACATCCACTAAATAGAGGTGAGACATGGATATTCCAAATTTATTAACAGTCAGGCAGTTTATTGATAAACATAAGGCATTTACAAACGGAGGTATCCGGTCGTTAATATTTAACGCAGATACCAACGGCCTTGCTGATTCAGGCGCACTTGTCCGAGTAGGCGGTAAGGTTCTAATAGACGAAGTTAAGTATTTCACCGTTTGGATTCCATCACAAAATAAGAAGGTGGCAGCGTGAACAGGGGCGCGGCGGCGAACCGCGACCCAGAAACCATAACATTTTTAGGGAGTGTTTTTAAACCTGATGTAATCGAACCAATGGGATTATATCGCTTCCTTGATGATATTAAAACGGGTAAGTATCGAAGAGTAAATGACGCGCGTCGACTTTACGAAGTCGGGAATAAAAAAGATTATGAGAAAATTAAGGTATCCCTACCGGCTGTTTGTTTAGCTGGCATATATAAAACGAAGGCCGTCAATATAGACTTTTTAAAGTCGTCAGGTGTTTTGCCGATTGATATAGACAATCTTGGCGACGACTTAATTCTTGTGGATAGCATTATTCGAGAGTTGTCTTGCTGTCTTTTTTGCTTTCTAAGCCCGAGTGGTAATGGTTTAAAAGTAGGCTTGCGGGTGAATCCTGATGACATAAAGAACGATGCGGATTTTAAGAAAATTTTCAATCTAGCAGTTCTGATGTTTAAAGGGCTTGGTATTGAGGTCGACCCATCCGGTAAAGACGTATCTCGAAAATGTTTTGTAAGCGATGACCACCAAATTTTTATAAACGAGGATGCCACAATTTTCGACTGGAGGGCGTGGGTGGTTCCTGAACCCTTACCGGAACAAAAGCCGAAAGCAGAAAAACCAAAGTCCAAAAAAACCAACGTATCAAATCCATTCATTCAAAGCACAACCGAGGAGTGCGTAAGTAAACTTCAAAATCTTTTAATAAAGGCCAAGCCAAACGAGATCCACAGTCAACGACTGAAAGCCGGTAACTTGGCCGGTGGCTACATATCCGGTGGTCTATTAACTGAAGCCGAAGCACTCAACGCGCTAAGGTCAGCAAGTGATGCCATTGCCAGTGATGGAACAACTTCGGATAGAGAGTGGCGAACAATCGTGGATGCCGTAGAGTTCGGTAAATCGAAACCGATTGAAACATTGCAAACTGAAGTTGTAAAGGGTGATTTGTTCATAAAAGCAAAAATTGAAGAATCCAAAAAACCCAAAATTAAATTGGAGACAGGTTTTTCACAGTTTGATGTAAGAGACGGCACAAACACGACACGCGCTCTTACCGAGCTGGGCAACCGAGACAGGATGTTAGATTTGTATGTTGGGGACATTTATTATTGTCCCGAGTTACGGGCGTGGCTTCGATGGGACGGCCATGCGTGGGCATGGGATATTGATGGAGCGAAAGTCCGAAGTTTGGCCGCTAAGCTACCCCTACAAATTTACACCGAAGGCGGCCAATTTGTTAATGCCGACCCTGCAAAAATCAAAGCGTTTCATACATGGTCGAGACAAAGCCAAACGGCCCGCGTGGTCAATTCTGCTGTCCTTCTTTTGTCTGATGTTGAGGCGGTTAGACTGCCTGTCAATTTGATAGACGCTGATTTGTTTCTTGCCGGCTTCGACAATGCCAAACAAGTAATAGACTTAAGAACAGGAAAAATCCGACCGGCCAAACAAGCCGACTTTATAACAAAGGCATTGGCCGTTTCAGAAGTAGGCGACCCGACCAAAGCTATACGCTGGCTTAAGTTTCTCGATGAAATTTTTAATGGTGATATTGAATTGATAAACTGGTTACAGCGTTTTTGTGGCTATCTTTTGACGGGGTCATCCGAGGAACACTTTCTGCTTTTTTGTTACGGTTTTGGGCGAAACGGTAAAGGTGTCTTGGCTGAAACACTAAAGTTCATCATGGGCGACTATGCACGGGTAATAAAATCAGAAACACTGGCAGAAACAAGACGTAAAGGCGCGGAAGCGTCGCCTGATATTGCCGAACTTCCGGGCGCACGAATGGTTTTGAGTTCGGAGACACAAGAAAACACGGCACTGGATGAAAACCTGATTAAAGGTTTGGTAGCCGCCGATAGCACGGCAGCGAGGAAGTTGTACAGTGCGCAGTTTGAATTCATCCCGCAATTTAAACTGATTATTTTGGGCAATCACCAGCCTGTTATTCGTGGTACTGATTTGGGGATTTGGTCACGAATACGTTTAGTCCCTTTTGTCCGGAAATTTCAGGGTACAGACTGCGATGCCAAACTGGGAGTTAAATTGAAAGTAGAATCACCGCATATTTTGGCATGGATGCTGGCGGGATGTTTACAGTGGGTAAAAAACGGAATGGGCGACACACCGAAATCTGTAGAAGTTGCGACTAACACATATAAACGCGACCAAGATATTATCGGGAAATGGCTCGATGAATATTGTGAATCAAAACCAAACCACGAAGAAACCATATCCACGTTATATACAAGTTATAGGAACTGGACGGATGCTAACGGCCACCGACCGGTTGCGAGTGCCGTACTGGGACGTAAGTTGGCCGAGAGGGGCTTTATATCCCGCAGGTCTAACACTGTAACGTATTGGAACGGAATTGCCGTCCTTTTACCCCCCTCTTTAAGGAGGTAAACAGGCGGGCAAGGCAGGCAAAAAGCCTGTTTGGTGTAACTTTTACATATACCCCCTACTATGTAAAAGTTTCTGTAAATAGCCATAATGCCCGCCTTGCCCGCCTGATTTGTATTAAAAACGCAGGTAAAAAAAGACAGCAATATTATATAAAACTACGTTCCTTTATGGGGTTTGCGTATTTTTTATAGGTTGTGTCATGCACCTGCCCCCTGCCCATCCAATGTTTAGAGGTTTGTTATGTTGCAATCAATTCTAAGAGGTTTTGCCAAACGTTGCACCGCAACGGCAAAGTCCACAAAACAACAATGCCAATGCCCTGCCGCTTATGGTTGTAACACTTGCCATAAGCACGGCGCACACAAAAAAGTTGTTTCAGGTAAAGACCATCACTGGTTTAAGAATGGGCAAAGCACTAGAGCCATTCGTAAGGATGCATCCAAAAAACTCAAAGAGCTTAAGCAAATCGAAGTGTTATTGAACTCGGATGAGCCTATTTTTAATTTACCGTTCGATACACCGATAGCCCAAACACTTAACAAAGCCGTTGAAATTGAGTTGGCGAAAGCTGTTAAGCGCACAGTGAAAGCAGTAGACAAAGCAGACAAAGCAAAAACCGCTTCAAAGAAATCACCTGACCTGTTACCGGAGAAATAAAATGAAGAATATATGTCCACCCGCCGGCCATCCTGTAGATTACATCGAATACACTTACAACAGTTTGGGTGAATGGCAAAGAACACATAAACTCCCAACCTACTATTGCGGTTGTGGCTATGCTGAATGGCTTTCAGAAGCGGGATTCCCGCCTATAACTCCCAATATTGAAGGTGCAAGAAATTGCGAAAGTTTTACTGGGGCTACAACGAGCTTATGTATTTTTATAGGCGAACATGGTTGGTTGGCGCATTTGCTTTTCTATGGGCAAGGCGATACTTATGTTCTTTTGCCTGACTTGCCAAGCTATCTGATGTTTAAAAAAGAACTGGGGTGGTTGCCACCCATGAAAGCAGACCGATAACCCTGCATTACTGGTTACAGCCGCTAAAAATCGCCGTAGCGACACGATAATTAAAAACCCATACCAATACCTGCCCAGCACAGAGATTAATGCCTGATTTATGCCAGTTGGAGCAAGCCATACGGGTATTTAAGGAAATCCTAATATGCCGGTACTACTCCAACAGCATAATGCAAAGCAAATGCCGGTTACCTAAATGCTGTTTTTTACTTTTGAATTTAAAATTCTGATTACCTGTTTCCTTAAAGACCATAACCCCCCTGTTCCCTGAACAAGCTACACTACAAAACAGCCATAGTGGTTCACCCCTATGTACCCCTCGGAACAGGTAATTAAGAATTTTTGCAGAAATATTTTTTGTAAACGAATGTAAAGAACATGGGCGGGGTCGATTCTGTAAAGTGGTCGTCGAGTGTCCGGAATAGTTAGTAAAGAAATCCACCAGCGAAAACCAAAATGACGGGGTGGCGGTGGCATGGGGTGGGGTCTGGCAGGAAACAGGTAAAAACTGCCTGATTCGATTTACTGTTTAAAAATATCTACCATCTTGCGATACATCAAGGTTCTATACAGCTACTACACAACTGCGATATAGATTAAGTCAGGAAGGATTCAATCAGAGTGTTACACAGAGAACCGCAACTATGCGGCTTTTTTTATGCCTGAAATACTGGCAGGTATTGCGGTGGTTTAGACGGCAATTTATTTTCAACTGTGACGTGAGTGTGACGTGGGAAATTTCAGACAATAAAAAAGGCCTTAAATTTACGGTAAGACCTTGATTTTATTGGTGCGCCCTAGTGGATTCGAACCACCGACCACAGCCTTCGGAGGGCTGTACTCTATCCAGCTGAGCTAAGGGCGCTAAAAACGTGTATTGTAACCGATCAGTAAACTATTACGATAACATTGTTTTCAGGTTTGCCAGATTGGCTTTGCCGCGTTCCTTGATAACTTCGGGCGTTAGCTGTTTTTTGTTAATCCATTCCAGATCATCGGCCGGTAATTCATTTAAAAACCGGCTGGGCTCACATTCAGTGATTTCACCATAACGTTTACGATGCGTACAGTAACTAAAAGTACAGGTGCGCTGGGCACGAGTAATACCAACATAAGCCAGACGCCGCTCTTCTTCTATGTTATCCGTTTCAATACTGTTTTGATGAGGCAGAATATTTTCTTCTATGCCAATCAGAAAAACATGCGGAAATTCCAGTCCCTTGGCGGCATGCAACGTCATTAAGCTGACCTGGTCACTGACTTCTGCCTCCTGATTTCGCTCCATAATATCCATCAACATAATTTTGGCGACAATTTCAGCCAAGGGTTTTTGGCCGTCAGTTTCCTTGTCTGCTATGCGTTTAAGCCATTCAATCAGCTCGTAAACATTTTTTATTTTACGTTCAGCGGACTCTTTGCTTTTACTGTCTTCTTTTAAAAATTGTTCATAACCAATATGATTAATAACCTGCTCAATCACGACAAAGGTGTCACCCGTGTCAATACGGTTGGCGGTGTCAATCACCCAATCGTGAAATTTTTGCAGTCGGTGGATGGATTTCTCTGATAGTTTTTGGGTTAAGCCCAGTTCGGTGCTGGCCGCAAATAAACTGATATGTCGGTCATTGGCATAAGTACCCAGTTTTTCCAGGGTCGTCGGGCCAATTTCACGCCGGGGCGTATTGATGATGCGTAAGTACGCCGCATCGTCATCCTGATTAACAAACAAGCGCAGATAAGCCAGTATGTCTTTGATTTCTGAATTGGCAAAAAACGATGCACTGCCGCTAATCACGTAAGGGATGTTATTTTCCCTGAGACCTTGCTCAAACAAGCGGGATTGATGATTGCCCCGGTATAAAATGGCATAATCCTGATAACTGCCACCGTTTTTAAATTTATGATGAATAATTTCCGAGATGACTTGCTTGGCTTCCTCTTGGTCATTTTTATGACTTAAAACGCGCAGTGAATCACCATAACCCAGCTCACTCCACAGACGTTTTTCAAACGCATGAGGATTGTTGGCAATCAAATGATTCGCAACTTTAAGTATACGTCCGGTAGAGCGATAATTTTGCTCCAGTTTAATTACTTGCAAACGGGTAAAGTC
>Ga0007792_10000669_pt1 | contig 12320 bp, 6 predicted proteins | sample CryBogmetaGMA6M_FD_60371 | JGI IMG/M metagenome (GOLD analysis project Ga0007792, IMG submission 60371) | Freshwater microbial communities from Crystal Bog, Wisconsin, USA - MA6M | ecosystem: Environmental > Aquatic > Freshwater > Lake | place: Crystal Bog, Wisconsin, USA | collected 2009-07-06
GCGTAGAGCCAGGCATAGAGCAGCCGCAGGTTGGCCAGGCGCTCCCAGGGATCCCCGGGCATCCGGCCATAGAGGCTGTGCTTCCCGTGGACCACCTCGTCGTGGGAGAGGGGGAGGACGTAGTTCTCGGCATCGTGGTAGAGCATCGAGAAGGTGATGTCGTCGTGGTGGTGCGGGCGCGCCATCATGCCCTGGCCCAGGTAGCGCAGGGTGTCGTGCATCCAGCCCATGTCCCACTTGAAGCCGAAGCCGAGGCCGCCCTGGTCCGTGGGCCGGGACACGCCGGGCCAGGCCGTGGATTCCTCCGCCACGGTGAAGGCGTCCGGGAACTGGCTGTAGACCACTTCGTTCAGGCGGCGCAGGAAGGCGACGGCCTCCAGGTTCTCCCGGCCGCCGTAGCGGTTGGGGATCCACTGACCTTCCTCGCGGCTGTAGTCCAGGTAGAGCATCGACGCCACCGCGTCCACGCGCAGTCCATCCACGTGGTACTGGTCCAGCCAGAAGAGGGCGTTGGCGAAGAGGAAGTTCTGGACCTCGGTGCGCCCGTAGTTGTAGATCAGGGTGCCCCAGTCCGTGTGGCGCCCCTGCCGCGGATCCGCATGCTCATAGAGGTAGGTGCCATCGAACTGTCCCAGGCCGTGGGCATCCTCGGGGAAGTGCGCGGGCACCCAGTCGAGGATCACCCCCAGGCCCGCCTGGTGCAGGGTGTCCACGAACTCCCGGAAGTCCTCGGGTCCGCCGAAGCGGCTGGTGGGCGCAAAGAGACCCAGGGGCTGGTAGCCCCAGGACGGATCGTAGGGGTGCTCCATGATGGGCAGCAGCTGGATGTGGGTGAAGCCGAGCCAGCTCGCGTAGGGCGCCAGCTCGGCGGCGATCTCGCGGTAGCTCATGAAGGTGCCGTCCGGCCGGCGGCGCCAGGAGCCCAGGTGCAGCTCGTAGATGCTCATGGGCGCGGCGTGGGCCTGGGTCCGGCGGCGCTGTTCCATCCAGGCCCCGTCGCCCCAGGGGCGCTCCGGCAGGCCATGGACGATGGAGGCAGTGCCCGGTGACCGCTCACAGCGGAACGCGAAGGGATCGGCCTTCAGAGGGAGAAGGTTACCTTCAGGTCCGTGGATTTCGAACTTGTAGAGCGCCCCTGGGCCCACGCCCGGAACGAAGGTCTCCCAGAACCCGTTGGGACCCGCCTGGCGCATGGGCTGCTGCCGCCCATCCCAGCCGTTGAAGTCGCCGACCAGACTCACCGAACGGGCGTTCGGGGCCCAGACCGCGAAATTTACGCCCGCGACGCCATCCACCTCACAGGGGTGGGCACCCAGCTTCTCGTAGGCCCGCAGGTGGGTACCCTCGCCCAGCAAGTGCAGATCCAGATCGCCCAGGAAGGAGGCGGGACGCGAAGATACCATGGGCCATTCTAGGGCCTAAACCGCTGACCCATAACACTTGATTCAGGGATGCAGCGCCCTCCAGACCCGCAGGGCCTCGCTGACGCTCCAGGCCTGGGCGTCACAGCCGCGCTGGCCGTGGGGCGCGTCGCCCTCCAGGAGCTCGGGCAACTGCCCTAGGCACGCCACATCCAGGAGCGGACCGACGGAGGCCAGCCAGGCCCGGGCCGTGGCACGGGCTGCGGCATCCCCATCCCAGGCCAGGTCCAGGGCCTCGCAGAGCATGGGCAGCTGCCAGACCCAGGCCGTGCCGTTGTGGTAGGCGGGCTTGCGCCGGGTGTCCTCGTCGCCCTCGTAGCGGCCCCAGTAGGGCTGCAGCGGGTCGTTGAGGGTGCCGCCCCAGGGGGCCGGAATGGGCAGCGGCACCGTCACAGGCAGCGGTGCCAGGCTGCGCAACCCCCCTGGCACCAGCAGGTGACGGGCGCAGGCGGCCACGGCCCGGCGAGCCCGGTCGCCAGCCACCAGGCCCAGGGAGATCAGGAAGAGCTGGTTGGGCCGCAGGTGATCCGCGGGGACGGCCAGGGCCGCCGGTACCCCCTTCTCCGCCAGCAGGACATCGGCGAACCAGCCCCGGTCCTCCAGCCAGAAGGCGTCGAGGGAGGCCTCGGCCCGGGCGGCGGTATCCGCCCAGGGCTCCCCGTCGCTGGGCGCGAAGAGGCGCTCCAGCAGGCGCAGCAGCCGAACCCAGAGGGCCTGGATCTCCACCGGGTAGCCCTCCCGGGGCGAGCCCATGGGGTAGCGGGTGTCCATCCAGGTGAAGTGCGCGGGGCTCCACAGCAGACCCGACCCGGGATCCATGCCTACGCCATTGAGGGCACCCTTGCGCAGGTGCTCGCCCAGGGAGGTGAGGACCTCGAGCACGGTCCGGCCCCCGGCGTCCGCCTGGAAGAAGGTCGGGCCCAGTTGATCGGCGGCCTCCTCGCAGGCCACGGCCAGCCAGAGGGGCGCGTCGGAGGTATCCCGGTCCGCAGTGGTGTCGGCGCCCAGCATGTTCGGCAGGGTACCGCCCTCCTCCAGGGCCGCGAAGGTCCTGAGGATCAGCCCTGCGTCCTCGGCCCAGCCCGCAGCCAGCAGGCCCCGACTGGCGATGAGGGTGTCCCGGCCCCAGTCCAGGAACCAGGGGTAGCCGGCGATAACCGTGAGCCCCGCCTCGCGGCGGGCCAGGAAGGCGCCGAGCGCCAGGTGGAGCCGCTCGGGAAGGTCGCGGGCCGGCGGGGCCGGGGCCGGCACCGAGGCCTCGGCGCTGGGTCCTTCGGCATCGATGCGCAGGGACACCTCGGCGCCTGGGGGCAGGGACAGGTCGAACCAGCCCGGGCTCCAGGCGTCCCCGACAGCGAAGAGCCCCCGGGAACGCTCCACGGGATGCGGGATGTCCCGGCAGGCTTCGGGCTGGGACCGGTAGCTCCCGGCGTCCGCAGTCACCTGGAGCTGGCGGCCCGGAGCCGGCGTGAACGCGAAGCCGACGGCATCCTCCACGCTCTGGATGGACGCCGCGAAGTGGGCTTCCAGCGCGGGGTCGAGGCGGGTCTCGCCATGGAAGGAGCGGTCCTCCAGGTCCAGCCGCACCGTGAGCCGCACCTGGCGGTCCACCGGCAGGTCGCTGGCACCGGCGTCCTGGGCGGGCCGGGACCAGCGCAGCGCCACCGTGTTGTGGTCCGGGAGCATCTCCGCCTCGAGGTGGAGCTCCACCCGGCACCCATCCCCGGCGCTGGCCAGGAAGGTCCACCGGACCGGCGGACCCGCCTCGAAGTGCGTGAGGTTCAGGCCATTCAGGGGGCTGATGAAGCCGTCGGCGTTGACCCAGGCCCGCAAGCGCTTCACCAGCACGTGGCGGTCCGAGGGGGCCGAGGGGTGCAGGTTTGCGGCCAGGAGGCAGTCGTACTTGGAGGTAATGGCACCGAGATCCGCGTGGAGCCGGGCCATGCCGCCGCGCCCATTGGTCAGGAGCGCCAGCCCGTCGCGGCCGAGCCGCATGGGCTCCGGCACCACCGGCAGGAACTGGAGGTCCGCCTGGAGCAGCCCCTCGCCCGCCTGGTGGCGATGCAGGTGCAGCGTGGCCGCCCCGACTCGCGCGGGCTGGGGCGGCACGGCGGCGATGTGGCCGCCGGCCACGGAGATGCTGCGCAGGTGCAGGTTGGGGTGGCCCGCCATGGCGAGGGTGGCCTCGAAGGGTGTGGTCTCCCAGAGCAGCAGCCAGTGGTCCGGGGCCACGAGACTCACCCGCCGCAGGTCTTCGGCCTGCCAGAGGGTCACCCGGGGGAAGGCCCCGGCCCGCTGGGCCTGGTCCAGGGCGGCCAGCAGGTCCTGCCGGAGCAGGCCACCCTCCAGGTTAGGCAGGGCGGCCAGGAAACCGGCAGGATCCCGGGCGACGCGCCCGGCCAGCTCGCGCCAGTCTCCGGGGCCGAGGGCTTCCGCCGGATGGACCGCGGCCATGGCCTGGAGGGCCCAGGCCGCCTGGGCCCGGGCCTCCCGGTAGGCCTCGCCCGCCAAGCCCCGGGGGGTCGGCTGGGCAGCAAGACAGTAGCTGCCGCCAGGCGGCAGGAGGAGCCGCCGCGCCCCGCCCAGCAGCACCTTCCGGACAGGGCCTGGCTGGCCCAGGAGGTCCACGGAAGCATCGCCGAAGTCGGCCCAGACCGGGGCCTCGATGCGACAGGGCTGGGGCTGTTCCGGGTCCAGGTTGACGAGCACCAGCGTCCGGTCGAGGCCTTCGGCGGAGGTCCGCAGCAGAACCAGGACCGGGGCCTCCGCGAGACTCAGGCGGCGGACCTCGGCGCCATCGAAGAAGCAGGGATGCTCCGCCAGCAGGCGGCCGAGGCCCGCCAGCTCCTCGACCAGGTTGGGCTCCGCGCCCCAGGCCAGATCCCGGGCCTCGTGGACATCGACCTTCTCGGTGGCCAGCCACTCCACCCCGGAGGTGTAGCCGAAGCCCCCGTTCTGACTGGCCAGGGCGCAGAGCCGGTTCCGCAGGCGGGACCAGCCCGCCCCCTGGGCCGCGAGCCGCAGGTTGTCGTGGGTCTCGCTGTAGTGCACCAGCAGCCCCGCGCGCTCCCCCTGCCGGAGGCAGTGGTCGAGGTAGGTGGCCACCTCCGTGGGCTGGTAGTTCTGGAAGAGCTCGGAGTAGGCCCAGTGCATGCCGCCCCGGGTGAGCAGGGTCTCGGTGGCTTCCCAGGCGCCACCCAGCCCCTCCAGCAGGAACACGGCCTCGGGATAGGCCTGGTGGACCATGGTCGTGATGTACTGCCAAGCGGGCAGCGGCACCATGTAGCCCGCGTCGCAGCGGAAGCCGTCCACGCCCCGCCCGCACCAGACCAGCAGGGCCCGGGCCACCGTGTCCCAGAGGGCCGGGCTGCCCTGGTCCAGCTCCACCAGGTCCGCCCAGGTGTTGCCCCAGGCGCCGGGGCTGTGGAAGGTCCCGTCCGGGTTCCGGCGGAACCAGTCCGGACGGTGCTCCAGTAGGCGGGAGCCCCAGCCGGTGTGGTTCACGAGGATGTCCAGGAAGACTTGGCCACCCCGCTGGTGGACGGCGGAGGTCAGCTCCCGGAACTGGTCCTCGCCCGTGGTCCGCTGGTCGAAGTCCACCAGGGCGGGATCGATGGCCGTGAGGTCCAGCTGGGCGTAGGGACTGCCGAAGCGGCCCATCCGGGCGTGGGTGGTGGGCACCGGGCCCACGGGCAGCAGGTGGAGGATCCGGCAGCCCAGGCGCTCGAAGATGTGGGGCACCTCGGCCGTGAGGTCCCGCAGCCGTCCCGAGGGCGGGATCACGGTGTAGTCCGCCCGGTCCAGTTCCAGGATGGTCTCCGCCAGCTCCGCCCGCTGGCGACCGGCCGCGCCGCCGAACATCCGGGGGAACGCACAATAGAGGGTGTTGGCGGTGCGCAGCCGATCCGGATGGACCGTGATCCCCACGTTCTCGCCCTCGGGCCAGTGCTGGAAGCCCTCGGGGTCCACGCAGTAGGCCTTGGCGAGGAAGGGACCCGACTCCGTGAGGGCCAGGTCCAGGGTCCAGCCACCGGGGGTGGGCTGGAGGGGGATGTCCCGCCAGGAGGAGCCCGCGGGATCGCGCAGCTTCTCCCCGAGCAGGCTCAGGGTCTCCTCCCGCATCCGCGCCCCGCGAGTGAGGTTCGTGCGCAGGTAGGCCTGCCAGCCGGGGGCTCCGGAATCCGGATGGTCGAGGCTGAAGACCGCCCGGTCCCCCACGAAACGGAGCAGCCGGGTGCCACAGGGGGGACGCATCGCGGGATGGGACATGGGGGGATTTTCAGGCCAACGGCGCCTTTCCGGGACAAGAAATGCGTCTCGGTACCCCGAGCGCGGGTCTTTGGCCCCACCGGATGGGCTACGCTGGATGGCGGGAGATTCGATGGACAGACTGGTGATTCAAGGCGGCCACCCCCTGTTGGGGCGCATCCGGGTGTCCGGTGCCAAGAACGCGGCACTGCCCTGCCTGGCGGCGGTCCTGCTGACCCCGGAGCCCGTGGTCCTGTCGAACCTGCCCGCCGTGGCCGACATCCGCACCATGGTCAAGGTGCTGCAGGCCCTGGGCACCGAGGCCAACCTGGAGCCTGAGGGCGAAGGCTTCGAGCTCAAGGGCACCCTGGCCTGCGCGGGCAGTGACGACCCCAAGGCCCCCTACGACCTAGTGAAGACCATGCGGGCCTCGATCCTGGTGCTGGGCCCCCTCCTGGCCCGCTTCGGCAAGGCCACGGTGAGCCTGCCCGGCGGCTGCGCCATCGGCGCGCGGCCCGTGAACTTGCACCTGGAGGCCCTCGAGCGCATGGGTGCGGTGATCGAGATCAGCCACGGCTACATCCACGCCTCGGTGCAGGGCCGACTGAAGGCCATCGACCACCTGTTCGAGAAGGTGAGCGTGGGCGCCACGGAAAACATCCTCATGGCCGCGACCCTGGCGGAAGGGGTCACCGTCCTCCGGAACGCCGCCCAGGAGCCGGAAATCGGCGACCTGGCCCAGCTCCTGGTGGACATGGGCGCCCAGATCGAGGGCATTGGCACGGGGACCCTCACGGTCACCGGGGTCGAGCGCCTCCACGGCTGCGAGCATGTGGTCATTCCCGACCGCATCGAGGCCGGCACCTACCTCTGCGCCGTGGCCGCGGCCAGCGGGGACGTGGTGCTGGACCGCTGCGAGCCCGAACACCTGCGCTCCCTGCTGGACCTGCTGGAGCGCTCGGGCTGCGTGATCACCGAGCGCGAGGGCCAGGACGGCCGCCAGCTGCGCATCCAGCGGGAAGCCAGCCAGAAGCTGCGCTCCAAGGACATCACCACCCTGCCCTTTCCGGGCTTCCCCACGGACCTGCAGGCCCAGGTGATGGCGGTCATGACCCAGGCCCACGGCATCAGCGTCATCAATGAGGGCATCTTCGAGAACCGCTTCCAGCACGCCATGGAGCTGGAGCGCCTGGGCGCCAACCTGCGCACGGACGGCCACACGGCCATCGTGGCGGGCCCCGCGGACCTGACTGGCTGCACGGTGATGGCCACGGACCTGCGGGCCAGCGCCGCCCTCGTCATCGCCGGCCTCGTGGCCCAGGGCGAGACGGTTGTGGACCGCATCTATCATCTGGACCGGGGCTACTCAGGCCTGGAAAAAAAGCTCCAGGGTGTGGGCGCGCACATCGAGCGTGTCGGCGGCGGACGGGTCTAGGATCCGTTCACTCTCAAGGAGCTCCCATGTGATGCCCACCCCCCGGACGGGTCGGCTCACTAAGACCACCATCGGGGGATCCATGTTTGGCGAGATGAAGGTCTTTTCCGGGAGCAGCCACCCGGATCTGGCGCGGGGCATCACGACACACATGGGCATGCCGCTCGGTCGCCTGAAGGTGACCCGGTTCTCCAACGAGAACATCAAGGTGAAGGTGGAGGAGAACGTCCGCGAGGCCGATGTCTTCGTCATCCAGTCCTCCTGCCCGCCCGTCAGCGACCACCTGCTGGAGCTGCTGATCCTCATCGACGCGCTGAAGTTCGCCTCGGCCGCCCGCATCACCGCCGTGCTGCCCTACTTCCCCTACGCCCGCAGCGACAAGAAGGACGAGGCGCGCATCTCCATCACCGCCCGCCTGGTGGCTGACCTGCTCGAGACCGCCGGCGCTGACCGCGTGCTCACCATGACGCTCCACGCGCCGCAGATCCTGGGTTTCTTCCGCAAGCCCGCGGACCAGCTGCTGGCCACGCCCATCCTCACCAACTACTTCCTGACCAAGGACCTTTCGAACGCCGCCGTGGTGGCCACGGACGCCGGCGCCGCCAAGTTCGCCGGCCACTTCGCCAAGCGCCTCTCGGTGCCCATGGCCATCATCGACAAGCGCCGCTTCGACGACTCCGAACAGGCCCAGAGCGTGGCCCTCATCGGTGACGTGGAGGGGAAGGACGCCATTATCTACGACGACGAGATCGCCACCGGCGGCTCGATCAAGGAGGCGGCCCGCATCCTGCGTGAGCTCGGCGCCCGCACCGTGCGCGTGGGCGTCACCCACCCCGTGCTCTCAGGCAGGGCCGTCGAGACCCTCAACTCCGCGAACCTCGACGAGCTCGTGGTCACGGACAGCATCCCGGTCTCGCCCGCGACGGCGAAGGCCCTGCCCTTCCTCAAGGTCCTCTCCACCGCCGCCCTCTTCGGCGATGCGATCCTGCGCATCCACGGGGGACGGAGCATCAGCGAGATGATGGACTGATGGCCCTGCACCGGGGCCCCTTCGAGGTTCCTCCCAGCCTCGAACTCCTGGGGCCCCATGGTGCGGACATCACGCGCCTCTTCTCCCGCCCCTTCCTGCTGCTCCACTGGGCCTCGGAACTCTACACCGCGCGCACCTGCCTGCTGCTGCTGATGGATCTCGGCTGGGAGCCGCGCCTGCGGTCCGGAGTCACCCTGGAGGACCTCTGTGCAGGCCTGCCGGCGCAGTGCCGCAAGCCCCTGGCCTGGATGCTGCCCTTCCTGGCCGTCGAGGGCCTGCTGGCGCGGGAGGGCGAGACCTACGTCCTGCGGGGGGACCCGGACCTGGACCTGACCGAGCTCCGCCGGATCGCGGAGGAGGAGGTGCCGGGTCATGCCGGGAACTTCGACCTGCTCGACGGGGTGCGCTCGCACATCCAGCCGTTCTTCACGGAGGGGAAGCCCGGCGAGGGCCTGCTCTTTGACCTGACGCTCTACCCACTCTGGCTGGCCTACTTCCGCAACGAGAACCTGGGCTACTTTCCCAACAACCTGCTGACCCTGCTCGCGCTGCGGGAGGGCCTGCCGGAAGGCGCCCGCGTCTTGGAGCTGGGCGCCGGAGCCGGTTCCTTCGCCCAGCTGGTGGCCCACCAGGGCGCCGAGGAGGGCTGGGCGAGCCGCATCGCCGAGTACCGGTTCACAGACGTCGCCCTGACCTTCCTCCGCCGCGCCCAGCGGGAGCTCAAGGCGGCCGCGCCCGGCCTGCCCCTCCAGTTCCAGTCCCTGGACCTGAACCGTCCCCTAGGAGACCAGGGCATCGCCCCCCAGAGCCTGGATGCCATCATCGGCATCAACGTGCTGCACGTGGCCCAGGACCTCGAGCGCACCCTGGTGGACCTCCGGGGCCATCTGAAACCCGGCGGCCGACTGGTCATTGGCGAGTGCATGAAACCCGACCTGAGCACCCCCCTCTACCTGGAGTTCTTCTTCGGGTTCATCAAGAGCTTCACGGACGTCACCCTGGACCCCCGCTGGCGGCCCAGCCATGGCTTTCTCACCCCCGAGGCCTGGGAGGCGGCTCTGCTCCACGCAGGCTTCAGCGACCTCCAGTTCGTGCCACCCCCGCGGCCGCTCATGGACCGGTACCCAGGCTTCACCGTGGGCGCCGTGAGCGCCCGGGCCTGAAAATACGAACGGCGCCAAGGCACCGTTCGTATTTTCAGATGGCCAACATCAGAAGCCTGTGAAAACCACCACCGCGTAGGCCGCGAAGCTGTTGTCGGGCTTGGGCACCACGGCCACCCGGACCTTGGCGGGAGCTACCAGCTTGGTGCCCCAGGCACTCAGGTCGATGGGAACGACCGTCACCACACTGCCCTGCTTCACGACTTCGAGCACGGAGGGCTGGGCACCGACCGTGGTGTTCAGAGTGACGGTGATGGCCTGGCTCGCGTTGGCGCTGTTGACGAAGGTGAAGCCCAGCTGGCCACCGTTGTAGGAACTGCTGATGGTGCCCTGGGGCAGGTTCACGGGCAGGAAGATGGCGTTGCTCGCGTCCCAGGCGCTGGTGCCAGAGTTCCAGACCAGGTCGCTCACGCCCTGGGACTTGACGTCCCCCGCCCCAGCGACAGCCGCCGCGAAGGTGCCGGAACTGGAGAAGGCCGTGCCGGGGAAGCCCAGATACCACCAGGAGAAGGGGCTGGCGTAGGCGTGGAGGCGATCGGCGGCCTGCGGGTGCTGGTAGGTGAAGGACGTGGCGGTGGCAGTCTTGAGGACGCCGCCATCCACGGCGCGCTGGATGTTCACGGACTTGGCATGCATCGGGACAATTAGGGGATCCTTCACTTCGATCTGGACCTTGAAGCCCGTCCACAGGTTCGAAAGGATCGCCTGGCCGGTGCCCAGGCTCTGACCGCCCTGGAAGGTGAAGGTGGTGTCCGTGTCGATGGCAAAGGCCCTGGGCACGGCGGCATTGGTGCTGACCAGCAGCCGCTTGCCCACGAGATCGACGCTGGTGACGTGGCCCTCGGGGGTCCACTCCTGCAGGGCGCTGGCGCTGTACCACGCCCGCACCAGCCAGAGCGAGCCGTCCGGCTGCAGGCGGAGGGACACCAGCACATTCTTGCCCGCCGTCAGGCCTCCGAAGCTCCCCAGGGCCTTGGTGTCCACATTCCAGAACCAGGCATTGGTGTCCACATGCACGGTGAGGTCGTTGCCGGCGTCCGTGTGCAGTTGGAAGCTGCTGGTCGCGACAGAGGTGACGGTGCCACGGCGGTGCCGCAGGACCATCTGGGCCATGCCCATCATGCCGTTGGTGTTGGGCCGGTGCTTCACCTGCAGGTTCAGGGCCCAGTCGCCGTTGGGCAGCTGCACCAGGAAGAGGGGATGCCCCAGGTCGAAGTCCAGCTGCACCGCGTTGCTGCCGGCAGCGGTCACCACCAGGTCCGCACTCAGGGTCACCAGCACGCTGGCCCCCTGCACGTGGATCTGGCCGCTGGGGATGGTGACTCCCCCGGCCGTCACCAGGTTCACGCTGGCGGGGTCGATGGTGACGCGCACCGCGTCATAGGTGCCCACGGGCAGCTGGGCCGTGGCGAGCAGCTCACCCACGCTATCCAGGTCCACCAGGTTGATCTTGGCGCTGGTGCCCTCGAAGGCCACCACTTCCTTGGAATGGTCCGTCTTGTTGAGCAGGGTCACCTTGGTGACCACCACTTCCACGGCAGACCACTGGTCCGAGGGGGCGTCGGTGAGGATGATCGCCGCCCCACCTGTCACCGGAGCGACCAGCGAGGGGGTGTCAGAGGAAGACTTGGAGCTTCCGCCGCAGGCGAGGGTCAAGGCCAGGCCCGTGAGGGCCGGAACCGCCAGCAGGGAAAGGGTGCGGAGCGAAGGTCGCATGGAGGTCTCCTGGGGTGGGTAGCTCAGCGCGTGGCGTGGGGAACCCAATACCCCCACAGACCCGCAGGTCCCGGGTGGGGTTGACTAGCAATTTTACTTAGCAAGCTCCCCCGAGGAGGGACCACACTGGGCGGCATGGCCACCAACCTCCGGGAGCTGCTCATCCAGCGTGCTGCGCGCCTCCAGGAGCGGCCGGCAGTCTCGGCCCCGGATTGGGGTACCTTGAGTTACGCCCAGTTCCGGAACCGGGTCGAGGGCGTGGCCCGGGGACTCCTGGCCCAGGTCCCCCCACCCGAAGCCGTGGGGTGCGCCACCGGCAGTCCCTGGGACTGGGTCGCAGAGGTCGCGGCCGCCGCCTCAGGGCTGGTCTGGGACCCCGCCCGGGCCACCCTGCCCCCGGAAGTCCTGGGAGGGAGCCTGTTCAACGCGGAAGCAGGCCGAGGCCCCTTCCATGAGCAGGAGCAGCAGATCCATGAGGCCACGCCCTTCCTGGGCAGCCAGACCCAGGCCGAGCACTTGGCCAGGCTCAAGGCCCTGAACCGGCGCCTTGGCTGGGACCATGAGACCCGGGTCACCCTCCCCTTGGAACGCCTGGCCGAGCCGCCGGTCCGCAATGCCCTCTGGAGCGCCCTCTACGCCGGCGCCCACGCGGTGCTGGGACAGCCTTCGACCGGCGCCTCCTGGGAAGAGCCCCTGTTCTTGAGTTGTGGGAGCTCCGCCGAACGGCTTTGACCCCTTGCCTTTGGACAGTCGCTGACCAATCCTGGAGCCTGGAGGTCGCCATGGTCCGTCCCGCGTCCCGGAAAGCCCTTGAGTCCCCCCGCCCCGACGGCGGCCACCTGGTCAAGCCTGAGCGGCTGCAGGAGGTGCTGGAGGCCATCCGCGATGCCGGCGAGCGTGGCATCACCAAGGCGGGCCTGGCCCGGAAGCTGGGCGGCGTGGCCATGCGCACCGTGGACCGGGCGGTGCAGCTCCTGGAGGAGCAGGGTGCCCGCTTCGGCAAGGCCCGGGAGGGCCGGCCCGCGCTCATCCACTTCACCCTGGAGAAGGGGCCGGACTGGGACAGCCGCATCACGCCCCACGCCCGCATGGCGCTGGAGGTGGCCCTCATGGCCCTGGAGGGCACGGCCACGGAGCTGTGGTACGACCAGCTGGAGGGCCTGCGCGCCCTGGCCGACAGCCACCTGAGCACCCGGGACCGGGACCTCTTCAAGGCCCTGCAGGAGCACGTCTGCGTGCGCGGCGGCGCCGACGACCAACAGGCCCTGGACACGAAGATGCTCACCCAGGTGCTGCTGGCCCTGGGC
>Ga0007792_10000671_pt1 | contig 12287 bp, 12 predicted proteins | sample CryBogmetaGMA6M_FD_60371 | JGI IMG/M metagenome (GOLD analysis project Ga0007792, IMG submission 60371) | Freshwater microbial communities from Crystal Bog, Wisconsin, USA - MA6M | ecosystem: Environmental > Aquatic > Freshwater > Lake | place: Crystal Bog, Wisconsin, USA | collected 2009-07-06
TTTCCTGATCCTTGGCACAAAAAGAAGCATCATAAAAGACGTATCGTTAGACCTAGCTTTGTTGAGCTATTAAACAAGAAATTAAAAACCGGTGGCTATTTCCATGCCGCAACTGACTGGCAGGATTATGCTGAATCAATGCTGGCGGTGTTATCGGAAGATTCTGGCTTAAGCAATGCCAGTCCAACGCAGGATTATTGCACTTGCCCAGAATACCGCCCTCTCACCAAATTTGAGCAGCGGGGTATCCGCTTAGGTCACGGTGTTTGGGATTTAATCTTTACCAAAACCTAGTTCAACGTAGGTATTCTGTTCAGAAGCGTTCAGGTAACCAGCCTTTCTCCACGCAATCACGAAAACTCCATTGCGGCATCGTTTCAGTCTTATAACTCCAGAAAAACCATCCCAGGTATTTTTCAAAGGTCAGTAACTGTGCCGCCGCATAGCCTTTGTAGAAAAGGGACTGCTGAAATTCGTCGATGGTCTGCACGGGATCATCAAAAGATCCTTGTAGCCACTGTGTTTCCATTTTTAAATCCAGACCTAAACTCCATTCACCGACATAAGTTGCATGTCCCAGGTTTTGAATAATAGCATCCGCCTCTTGCTTCCACTCAACGACAGAATGCACGATATGGGTATAAATATCGGCCTCCTGATCCTTCGGATCAAAACATTGATAACGATGAATGTCGAATAGGACATGACTATATTCTGGCTCTGCTAAAAACCCCTCATACTCATGAAATGACCGGAACCCATCATGAAAAACAATAGCCACTTGATCCGCTATACAGTAGCGGCGAATACGATGATAAGCCGCCGTGGTATAGGCTTTTAATACATCAGTATCAATATCCCAGCGCGGTTCATTCAATACTTCAATCGCATGTAAGGCCGAGCGATCTTGGTAACGCTCGGCAAGACGCTCCAATACCTCTAACGAATAATTGATATAATTGGCATTGTTAGGCCAGTCACAGACATTTTGAATACCCCCATTATCAAAGCCATTCTGACATCCCGGTGCGGCATGTAAATCTAAGACCACCTGCAATTGATACTGTTCCGCCCAATCGAAGGCGTGATCAAGTATCTCTATCCCGCCTTCTACATAAGGGCTTAAGAACTCACCATAAGCAGAATGATAAGGATAGCCTACGCCAAAAATCCAATGACCGACGGGAATCCTGACCGCATTAATACCGATGCTAGCCAGCCAGGCAAAATCGTCAACGGTAATAAAGGTATCCCAATGTGTTTTTAGCGATTGCCGAGCCTGCTTACCTAACTCAACACAATAAGAGGTTTCATCAAGGGCTTGCAGACCTTCAAACAAACTGGGCGTCATCCATTTCTCAAGTACTAGCCAGCCGCCTAAATTAACGCCACGCAGCTTTTTAATACCCGTATTGTGTGATGTTAGTTTCATAAAGCCCAATCGTCTATCACTTGTTTTATAAGATAATTCGTCGTGAACGAAAGGCTTCGGCAACCGGTTGGTTTGAAAGAATGATTAAAGTTGCATCAGGTAATTGCTGACAAATCAGACGTAACATAACCTCTTCTGCCTCAGGACTTAATGAGTCAAACGCTTCTTCTATCAACACCCATTTAGGTGCGTATAACAATAAACGCACAAAACCTAAGCGCTGCTGCTGTTCGCGAGTCAGGACTTTATCCCATTCATCCACCTGTTCAAGTTGCTCCAGTAAATCCCCAACGCCAGCTACCTTAAACAACTCATCCAGTGAAGCTAAACTGCAACCCTCGGGTAAACAAGGATAGCAAATGGCAGCCCGTAATGTCCCATCAGGCAAGTAAGGTCGAGGCGACATAAAGAACATAGGTTCGCCATCAGGCAACTCAATACGTCCAGAACCCCAAGGCCAAAGGCCGGCAATGGCTTTAAACAGTTTTGATCCTGAGGCCATATCCCCCTTAATCAATAAGTGCGCACCCTGGTGAATTTTTTCATTAATATCAGACACAAGCACTTCGCCACTGAGCTTAGAGATGCATAAGTTATGAAACACCAAGATATTCTGTTCAGGTTTTTCTACTGAAATTCTTTGCGGATCGGGACGGGCGATTTCTAACTCCAATTCATTTAAAGCATTAACCAGGCTATTAACCCGCTCAACCGAAGCACGCCATTGAGCAATGGCCGGCATATTATTCGCTGGCCAGGACAAGGCGCTGGACATTTGTTGAAAAGCTTGTACTGATTGCATCAATGCACCCAGGGTAATATTTCCCAAGATATAACGCGGTGCCGCAATAAGAATGGGAAACGCCATGGATAAGACTGAATAACCTGAGTTAAAAACAAGTATGTTAGACCAGGCATTAGTTTGATGATTATAAACTTTAATAATTTCTTGAAAGAAATACTGAAAACGCCTTTGCTCATTGCTTTCACCATGAATAAGCGCAATGGCTTGCGAATGTTCTCTGGCTTTTACCAAGCTGAATCTAAAATTAGCTTCAGCCGTTTGCATGGCATTCGTCGCTATGGTTAATGGCTTTCCAACCCACCAACCTAAAACTGAAGCGACAGAGGCGTAAATGATAGCAACCCACACCAAATAGCCATAAACAGAAAAGCTAAATAACCCTAAATCTAGAACTACCTCGCCGGAAAGATGCCAAAGAATATCGGTAAAGCTAATGAGTAGTAACAAACTATAAAACAGGGAATGCAATAAAGTAATCGCTTCATCGGTTGCAATTCGAATGTCTTCGGCTATTCGACCATCGGGATTATCATGCTCTGCGGTCTGAATGTGAGTGACTTGATAATGACGCCCCTTACTCATCCACTGACCAATAACACGCTCTGTTAACCAGGCTCTCCAACCGACTTGCAAACCTCGCTTAACTTTTAGATGTATCGCCGTCACAACGATACTGGCGACAAAGATCAAAATGAGGTAGCCAATCTGAGTCAATAATCCAGACATAGAGCGTTGTTCAATCGCATCAAATAACGCCGCACTCCATTGGGTTACAATCACCGCAAGCGCCATCTGTAAGATAGTAAGAACAATTAAAAATAAGGTTTGTTGACGGATAATGACCTTGTTTTCGGAACACCAAAAAGGCCCAGCCAACTTTAAGAATTGCATAAAAAATCCGCGTTGCGCTTGCATAACTAATTCTCCTTGCGATGAGTTAATACCTCAAACACCGCGTTGTTATTATTATAATTTTTTACCTGTATTTTGCTCTTCTACCCTACTAACGACTAATCTTCTTTATCTACCCATTCTTCTAAAGCAGCAATAATACTTTTTGCCTGATCTTTACTGGATATATTAAACTTCGACTTTTGTTGATATTCACCATTACGTTTTTGATAACGACGAATAGTGTATTTATCAGGGCCATATTCTTCTTTAGCACGATTCCAATCCTGATAACGATACATTATTGTCGCCCATGCACCCTTAGTCAGCACTTTCTTATCCAGTTCTTTAACGGTCTGAATGCCGCCATCTTCATAGGTTACTGTTAACTCATCTACCGTTTCAGCCATGTCATTCTCACTTTATTCATTTAATTCATTTTAACTAGCAATTTACACAATGACCCAACCGATAAAAAAGCGAGGTCTCCTAATGTCAAACTCGCTTTTTAGGATAACTTATAGTGTACAAACCCTACAAACTTAATCACTTACCAAAAAACTGCCCAAATGCTCGACTGCCTTGACCGGTTTTAATCGTATCAATCACTCTAAGCACTTTAGCATCAATGACTGACACTGTATTATCAAACCAATTAGCTACATAGACATGCCGATCATCAGGATGGGTATTGATACCCTCCGGTTTACTACCCACTTCAATGACAGCCATTTCTTTTAATGTTTCCGTATCAATCACTGACACAGAACCATCATCCTGATTCGTTACCAATAAACGTGAATCATTGACAGCCAAGGCTGTAGCATACGGTAAGGTGCTTACCTTCACCGTCGCAATAAGCAATAATCGTCTGGCTTCCAAAACCGTCACATCATCACTTTTTACATTGGCAACATAAATACGCTCACCTCTACCATCAATAGTCAATCCAAAGGGGTGTGTTCCGACAAACGTTGTTTTAGTCACGGTTAACGTGGACAAATCAATTTTAGAAACTGAATTACTGAGTCTATTGGCAACATAGAGCCAACGGTTATCGGGGCTAACAATCAATCCAGAAGGCGATTGACCAACGGCAATAGTTTTAATAATCTTAAAACTATCCGCATCCACAACATCTACCTTGTTGTTATACCAATCGGCAACATAAACATGTTTACCGTCAGCTCCCACCGCTATTCCTAAAGCCCCTTCACTCACCGGTACTTCGGCAACAATGGCTCTTTTTTTAGTGTCTAACACTGCAAAACCATTAGCCTCTGGTGTGCTGATGTATACTCTATCACCTGCAGGAGCCACTGCGACCCCTGCCGGCTTACCCTGCACACCAATGGTGTCAACGACTTTACCCGACGCAGCATCAATAATTGAGACACTGTTACCTAATTGATTGCTGATATAAGCAAAAGGTGCGGCAGCTAAGGGTTCTATAAAAAAAGTTGTAGCGATCAATATCGCTACAACTTGGTATTTAGGTAAAAACACCTGCTCTACCTTACTTTTCAGCTAAAGACTTTAAGTTGAACAAACCTGTTTTAATCACTGCACCCACCGCAGCGTTTGCAGTTTCTTCGTTCATTTCAACTGGAGGATTGTTGTTAGTATAAGCACGGTAATAACCGGCAGTCCATGAAACCACTGACGTGTCACCTTTTGCTTCAACTTCTATACTTGCAGAATAGTTATCAACAGGCAATGCGGGCACTTTTTCTTCAACACCGGCATGGACAATCGTTTTTGCAGTACTGATATCGGTGATTTTGTAAGCATAAGTCATCTTAGCTTCGTCATATTTTTTTAATTCTTCAGTGATAGTCGCGCCGTCTTTTAAAGTCAACACGCGAGTGGCACCTTTAACATTTCCACCAGTAGAGGTGGTGTTAAAGATATCAGGGTGCCAAGACATATCACCATAATTTTTAATAATGTCCCATACTATGGCAGCAGGTGCATTAATAGTAATTTGTTCTTCGGTCTTTTGACGTACAGGCCCGTGAGCATTGGCAACCGCTGAGAACAAAAATAAAGCGATTGAGCCAACAAACATAACTTTCTTCATGATAACTCCAAATGTAAACTAAAAAACTGAGCTGAGCATTATATGATAAGTAATTGATGCAAGCATCAGTTGACGCATTTAAATTGTCATTGATGGTCAAAATGCATCCTTAAAAACCTCTAATGATAGATGTGTTTTCTTGATGGAAGCAGCATGAAGGATAGCCCAAAAACACCGATGCAGCCCAAATTAAATAGAGATTTGGACTCCATCGGTTTAACGCTTTATTTAGATCAAGTGTACAGGTGTGCTACCAACCCCCACTAATTGCAATTGCACCTCGGTGTCATGGGTAAAAATAAATTTACTAATGATTGCCGAAGTACTGTCCAGTATGTCTATCTCCGTGCCGGTGGTGTTATAGACCTTTTCGTTGATAGTATTGCCGTTCAGATTGATCAATGATCAATGATAAATTGAGATTAGTCACCTGAGTATTTTCTTGCACAGTTCCACCAACAATTAAGTTGGTAGGTAAGAATTCAATTGATGAGGTATGCAAACCACTTAAATCCAGCTTGTTAATAGTGCTTGCAGAATCATTAACCGACAACAAGTAGTTTGACTGAATGTTATTTAACACCGATAGATCGCTGCTCACCGAGGCGACTGTCAGTTTTAAATTGGGCGTGCCGGTATCGGTCAGGCTGATGCCGGAAATATTGGCAGTATGTGCCTGAAGAGCGTCCAGATTTTTGACAATATTCGCTGCACTATCCGCTACGGATACCGCCGCCCAATGGCTATTGCCCAATTTTCCTGCTAAATTAGCGGCAATACTGCCTTGAATACTCAAACGGTAATTGCTGGAAATCAGACCCAATGAACTGTAATCATTACTAAATTGCGTAGCATTAATCTTTATGGCTGGTGCGCCGATGTCGGTCAGTTTAATATCAGTGACGTAGCCGCTTTGCGACTGGACAGAATCCAAACCTGCGAGTAAATTAACTGCACTGTCTTTTAAGGTGACGGAAAGCGCATTCACTAAAGTCGAATTCATATTAGCAACCGAAACGTTGGTGACAGTAATATTATATTGACGTAATAGCAGACAGTTTCGCCGCATTGGCTTGCAGGTTGTCTAATCCGGCCAATATATTAGTAGCACTGTCCACAATACCCACTGAAGTGACATGCGTGTTGCTTTTGATCTGTACCCCCAGTTTGGCGAGAGCATCGGCATTAGCGAATACATTGGCATCGGTATCCACCACATTAACCGGGAAGGTAATGCCTTCCTGAGCCAGTTTAACGGCATCGTGAGCGATGACATAGAAGCCGCTGCCATTGACAGTAAAACCTATCTGGAAGCTAGTACCATCGGGTAGGTTGATGGTTGCTAGGCTAGCCAAACTGCTTAAGTTAGCTTGGTTGGCATTGATGTTGGCGACAGTATCGCTAAGCTTAATGCTAATTTGCAAATTCAAATTTGATAGGTTGCTGACATTGTTGGCTATGTTGGCTATGTTGGCTATGTTGGCTATGTTGGCTATGTTGGAGGCAGTGTCGGTGACATTGTTGAAAAGCATAGAGCCACCAGTGTGCCATCCATCACTACCATTATAATAATCAGTTGATTTAGGTGCTAAAACCAGCACGTCGGCGACGCTAATGGCTTGAGTAATAACAGAGCCATAACTGTTAATTTGATCAGGATCGAATATAGACACCAGTTGCGAACCCAAGGAAGCCAAAGCATGTAATTTGACGGTATTAAGATTCGCGGTAGTATCTTGTACTTTCAGTGGGAAGTTTAAACCCTTGTTAGCAAACCCAGCCGCATTAGCCGCGTTAATTAATAACGTTTACCCATCAGAAGTAAACGATTGCAGGATAGTGCTATCGGGCAAGGTCAACGACAAATTATAGCCATGCAATGAACCAACCATCCAAGATAACAACTGGGTTTTAGCGGTATTAATATTGGCGACCGTATCACTAAAACCGATACCCGTCACTTGCGCACCAAGATTGACTATTGCGGCCACGTTAGCATCGGTATAGTTGGCTACTTTATCGGTAACATTACTGAAAACAGCGGCGTTGCCATTGACGTCTTTAGTTTTGCCGACAAAGCTAAGTGCATTGGCAATGCTGTTGGCGCCGGATAGGGGATTAGTATCAGTTTCTTGCAGCGAGGCGACCTTCGCACCCAATGCAGTTATTCGGCTGAGATTAAGAGAAATTGTGGCACTGCTATCGACAATGGCGATGGGTGCGGTGCCTTTGTAGACTAAGGCGTTGGCAACGTTAAGTGTAGCGGGCTGAGCTGAGCTGAGCTGAGCTGAGCTGAGCTGAGCTGAGCTGTATTTTAACTGTTTTCATTGGTTACTCCTAAACTAATATGTTGTTGGTAATATGACAACTTTATTAAAATAGTTAGGAATAGAATGAGTTATGCTACTATTTAAAAAAGTTGGCGTTATTAACGTAACATAATTAATTGTAGAATATTTTTTGATGCAGGACGGGATCAGGATAAACTTAAATATAACTTAACTTACCCCAACACATGATCAACCAGCTTCGCCCAATAAGCTGCGCCGATAGGTAATATCTCATCATTAAAATCATAATGAGGATTATGCAACAGACAACTGTTCTCAGAAGAGCCATTACCAATCCAGCTATAACAACCGGGTTTCTCTTGTAGCATAAAAGCAAAATCTTCTGAACCCATGCTGGGTGTCGGTTGTTGATTGACGCCATCGACTCCGGCAATAGCCAAGGCAGCTTTTAGAGCAATAGCGGCTTCAGCTTGGGTATTAAATGTAACGGGATAACCTACGTTTTCCGGGTTAAAGACAAGGGTTGCATTAACCTCAAAGCCCGCGCAAATGCCATTAACTAACTGGCTTAGTTTATGAGTTATCAGGGTTTTTACAGAGTCACTAAAACACCGAAAAGTACCTCTTATAATGACAGACTCAGGAATCGCATTCCAGGTATTGCCGGCATGAATTTGAGTAATAGTGACAACCGCAGCATCGGCAGGATCAACATTTCTACTGACGATAGTTTGTAAGGCCGTTATGAGTTGAGCGCCTACAACAACAGCATCATTGCCCAAATGTGGCATGGCGGCATGAGTTGCTTGTCCAGTGACGGTGATTTCAAAGCAATCAAATGAGGCCATTATGGGGCCTGCTTTCACAGCAAAGTGACCCACAGGGATGTCAGGAAAGTTATGTAATCCAAAGACACAGTCAGCAGGAAACTGTTCAAACAAGCCATCCAGGATCATTTGTTTGGCCCCCGCACGACCTTCTTCTGCTGGTTGGAAAATAAAGTACACCGTACCGTTAAAGTTTCTATGCTCAGATAGATACTTGGCCGCACCCAGGAGCATCGCCGAATGACCATCATGACCGCAAGCGTGCATTTTGCCATCATGGCAGGATTTATGAGCAAAAGAATTTCGCTCCTGGATAAATAAAGCATCGATGTCAGCCCGCAGTGCTACTTTTTTACTGCTGTCACCCACCGTAAGCGTAGCAACAACGCCAGTGACTCCAACACCTTGATGCACCTCAAGTCCAAAGCTTTTAAGCTTATTGGCGATAAACTCAGCGGTTTGGTTTTCCTCAAAAGCGGTTTCAGGAAACTGGTGTAAATGACGCCGCCATTGACGCATGTCTTCATGGAGTTGCTGAATAGCCGTAGGGATAGTCATGCGCAGAGTCGGGGGTAAGTCAAGGAAGTGGTTATGCTAAACCGCTTTGATCACCATGGCAAGATGAAATGTTGGCGTGATATCGTGCGGCCAAGTTATTAAACTGTGTTATATGACGCATTTTATTGATTAAACTATGTTATATAACACAGTTTAATACACACGGAGCCGTTATTGTTCTGCTGTTATTAAGGATTTCAATGGGATAGATATTTGGCGTAATACGTGCTCTACTAAATGGTTGAGACATTATTTTCACAAGCTAAACTGAATATTCAATGCTAAATCTTACTTTCTTTAATGAGCAAAAATACTGGTTTTGTAGCCTCGTTATTCTTGCTGTTGTCTTATCAATAGTGCCCTTTCAAAATGTTCAGGCCACCACTTCGTTTGCAAGACAGACCGGTGAGCCGTGTACCGCGTGCCACATGCAGGCTTATGGCCCTTGGTTAACGCAATACGGCCAGAAGTTTAAGCTGGATGGTTATGTTGCAGGTCATGCCAATAAGCTGCCGGATGTGATTAATCCTTTGGCGGCAGAAGTGATTGGTTCTGTAACCAATACTCAGCAAAATTATGATGGTGATCCTTATTACAGTAACTCCACTGGGCATTCAAATCCTAACAATAATGTCGTCACTGATTGGGCTGCTGTGTATTACACCGGTCGAATTACCGACAAGATTGGAAGTTACTTGCAGTTGAACATCAACCCCCAAATTGGCCGTTCAGTCAGTTTAGCGATGGCTGATATTCGGGTAGCCGATCATGCCACTATCAAAGGTAATGCGTTAACTTATGGTCTTACGTTTAATAATGCGCCGACCATGTCCGATTTCTGGATGACCACGCCGGCTTGGATGTATCCTTATACACAATCATCAGTGACTGTGAAACCCGCCGCTCAACCTTGGTTACAAGCCTTAATGGGTGGGGCAAATACGGCGGGTGCTACGGCTTATGTGATGATTAATAATCATCTATACCTTGAAGCCGGCGGTTATACCTCACAATCTCAAAATATGGCTCAAGGCTTAGGGGTATGGAATGCCGGATCTCAAAGCTCTGGGACTCAAGGTGGCTTGATAGACGGTGGCGCACCTTATTGGCGGATGTTTTTGCAGCATAGTATAGGGCCACATACCATGATGATAGGGACTTACGGGTTAGCGGCTAAAGTTATCCCTTATTATACCAGTGGCGTAGGTACAAATTCCTTTGTCGAATATAACGCCGATGCCAATTATTCGTACATGATGGATGACAATAATATGCTGATGGCGATGGTTAAATATACCCATGACAGTATGAAATTAAGCGCTTCACAGCGTCAAGGCTGGGCCAGTAATGCCAGTAATAATCTCGATAGCGTCATGATGATGGGGATGTGGACTTATCAGCAAACCTATAATTTATCGGTGGGTTGGAATTATATGAAAGGCAGTTCGGATATGATGCTTTATAACGGAGCAGGTGCTTATGATGTAACCAGTGGTAACAATGGTGTCAATCCTATCACTGGCAGTGCTAATGGCTCTCCAAACACCAACTCATTTTTGTTCCAGGCCGACTATGTGCCGTTTGGTAAAGGTACCTTTGCCGCCGATCCTTATTTAAACCTACGTTTTTCTGTGCAATATTGGGCTTATACGCGGTTTAATGGCGCCTCAACAAACTATGATGGCGCAGGACGTAATGCAGCGGGTAATAACACGCTGTATTTCGTTGGCAATATGATGTTTTAATCCGGCGACTGACTATGAAATATAATTTTAAAATGACAACTATTTTCAAGGTAACACTGTTAGCGAGCTTATTGGGCGTTACCCCTCAATCCATTGCAGCGGAAGAAACCGCAGCGCCTATTGATCATCATCGACATAAAGGGGGGCACATGCACATGTCACATGGTGATGATAGTGGTATGGATATCCACAGTGAGCGTTTTGCGGCTATTAAAAAGCTTGCCGATAAAGCCTGCGCGGATTGCCACGGTACAGCCGGTATCAGTAAAACCGATGAAACTCCGAATCTGGCCGGTCAAGAGGCAATCTATTTTTGCAAATCGATGTATGACTATCGTAGTCGGGCAAGAAATTTACCACCTGTTAAAGACGCCGATGGATTGTATTTGCCAAACATGAATGAAGTGACTGATAAATTGACTGATCAACAGATTGTCGACTTGTCTGACTATTATGCGCATTTGCGCATCCAATAACAGTGTAGCATCCAATGAAAGATCATATTTTATCTCGTATCGTAGTTATTTATTCACTGAGTTTTGTTATTTTCGGGCTGTCTGGCTGTTCGGTTTTTAGCAAAAAACCGGATGCTGAAGTCGCAGTAAACACCGCTTATTATGTCTGTTCAGGCTGTCATGGTTCAGATAATGTTCGGGTCAATTTTATGTCGCCCAATATTATGGGTCAAAAGAAAGACTATTTAGTGACAGCTTTACGTGATTATCGTGACAAGAAACGGCTTGAACCCTTAATGAATGGAGCCGTTGCAAACTTAAGTGATCAAGAGATTGAAAATATTGCCGCCTATTATGCTAAAGTGCAAAGAGGGAATTAAACACACAACATTCTCCATGTTAGCGACTTCGTCCAACTCTATTACATCATCTGAAAACTCAACTACCCAAACCAAGCTCTTGCACCACGTCATTAAGTTTATGTGAAATAGCACCATTATCAATATGGCGTTGATAGGCTTTATCCGCTAAACGTGCATCCTGATAATCTTCTAAACATTCAATCAATCGCTACACACCCTTGTTGTAATCTTCATTTTTACCCTTCTAAAATATGAAAGTGTAATATAAGGGTAAGGGTAAAATAAGAAAACAAAAAAGGGCTTGTATCGCTACAAACCCTTATTTTATTGACTTTGTTTAGTTGTTGTTTTCGGATGTTTTACTCGATTACTTTCCCCAATACAGAAGGTACAGTTTAATTTAAAATCAAACAGTTATAAATACATAGGGGTAAATACGGGGTAAAAAATGTAAATTTTCTCTGTTTTAGCCTAAATTAAGCAATTTTGCATAAAAATACAAAATGTAAGCTGTGAATAAAACTTGTATAAGTCGGCTTTTTTTGTGGACAACTATGTGCAAAAAAATTACTCATATTTTTATCACTATTTTATACAAAGCTTATCCACAAGCAAATACTCCTATTTCAAATGAGTTAATCATTTGAATCAAAAATGAAAATAAAGTTATCCACCGTATTTTGCCAAACTAATAATAATAGAGTTAAATAAATGAATTATATTATTACGTCACCTGTATAAAATACAAAATTCTATTTCTGCCATTTATAACCGCTTTCATGGGGTTATTTTCACAAAACAAAAATGTCAGGTTTTGAATATTAAGTTTTTAATACCAACT
>Ga0007792_10000674_pt1 | contig 12252 bp, 8 predicted proteins | sample CryBogmetaGMA6M_FD_60371 | JGI IMG/M metagenome (GOLD analysis project Ga0007792, IMG submission 60371) | Freshwater microbial communities from Crystal Bog, Wisconsin, USA - MA6M | ecosystem: Environmental > Aquatic > Freshwater > Lake | place: Crystal Bog, Wisconsin, USA | collected 2009-07-06
GAAATACAATCGACAAGCCGACGAAGGAATTGTGGCTCGTTCTGAACCGGCAAGGCAATATGGATGAATGGTAATGTTTCCTGAAGATCCAAATCAACGATCGATCTTTAGTTTGTCAAACATAGCATCATTTTCAACTACCTCAACCGCTTTCTGAACCTCCTCGTCGACCTGGTTTGCCACCTGGTAGAACGAACTGATATCCCACAGTTTTTCGGCAATAAGGCCCTTGATCTGCGATTTGATAAGTTTTTCAGAAGCCTGGTATCCCTTTTCATCAAACTTCACACCCAGAGATTCAGCTTTTTCGAAGAAGGGTTTCATATATGCCTCATCAAGGATCAGTTCCTTGTCAAAAGTTTTAAAATCAGGGTAGGTCGACTGGAGTTTCTGGCGGTTCCTGTCAACATATTCGCCAATATAAAGATTGATCACGTTTTTGCGTCTGAGATCCAGGTAATAGTCTGAGATGATGGTTGAGTCCCAGGGGATGAACACATCGGGCATGATGCCTCCACCGCCGTAAACAGGGCGTTTTTTTGCTGTGAGGAATTTAAGTGAATCGGGGAATTTGATGCTGTCGGGATGGATGAGTTCTCCCCTTTTAACCCGTTTTGCAAAATCCATGTAGTATTTATCTGTTCCTTCGGCATACGATTTCTGGATACAGCGGCCCGAAGGTGTATGGTAACGGGCCGTTGTAAGCCTTACCTGTGAACTGTCGGGCAAACTGAACGGCCTCTGAACCAGGCCTTTTCCGAACGACCTGCGTCCGACAATGAGGCCACGGTCCCAATCCTGGACTGCGCCTGCCACGATTTCGCTGGCCGAAGCAGAATTCTCATTCATCATGATCACCAGCTTGCCTTTCTGGAAAAGTCCTTTGTCGTTTGAGGTATAATCCTCCCTGGGGCTGTGTATCCCTTCGGTGTATACGATTAGTTTACCGGCATCGAGGAACTGGTCAGAAAGGTCAATCGCAGTTCCCATGTATCCACCTGAATTATTCCGGAGGTCGAGGATGAGGTTTTTCATGCCCTGTGACTGCAGCTTGAGAGTGGCTTCAACAAATTCCTGCATTGAAGTCTGGGCAAAGCGGTTCAGGTTGATATATCCGGTCTGCGGAGTGATCATATACACAGCATCGATGCTGTTAATTGGAATTTTATCGCGGATGATCGAATAGTCGATCAGTTCTTTTTTTCCGGATCTTAAAATGCTGACAACAACCTTTGATCCTTTTTTTCCCCTGAGATGATCGAGTACGAACTGATTCGTGACATTTTTTCCGGTTGAAGGCTGACCATCGATTTTAACGATCTTATCCCCTGCCATGATGCCGAGCTTCTCGCTGGGTCCACCCGAAATGGAATGAACAACATTGATAGTGTCCCTAAGTATTTCGAACTGAATCCCGACTCCCTCGAAATTGCCTTCGAGAGGCTCATTTGCACGCTTGACATCCTTCTTTGAAATATAGACCGAGTGCGGATCAAGCTCCTGCAGTGTTTCAATGATGGCCTTTTCAACCAGTTTTGCATCGTTCACAGTATCTACATAGGCGTATTCGACCATCTGCATGAACGCACTGAATTTCTTGATGTTTTCATATAGTTCCTTGTTGTTCTGCGCCTGGGCCCTGCTCACTCCGAATGCAAAGCAGAATATCACCGAAACTGAAAGGATGAGAAATCTCTTTTTGTTTATCATATCATGTATAAATTACAGGCTGTTTAATAATATGACAAAATTATCCAATTTTGGCATACCATTTGACGCAGATCCCTGATTTAACTAAATTTAACCAGTCTTAACAAACTCTTAACAGCACAGCCTTGTCTGATCAATTCTATTCCGATCCAATTAAAGCCGAACAGAGACGGTTTTATCAAAGCATGATCTTTCCCATTGCCTTTGTTCTTTTGCTCTGGCTTATCAGGCTTGCCGATTTCGCCTGGGATATGGGGATGAACGAGTACGGCTTATATCCCATGCAGGTCAAGGGATTATTCGGGATCATCACGTCACCTCTCCTCCATGCAGGTTTCTCACACCTGTTTGCAAATACAGTACCCTTGCTCGTCCTCGGCTCCCTGCTGTTCTATTTTTACCGTCCACTGGCCTGGCAGGTATTCTTCCTGATCTGGCTGATGACAGGAGCCTGGGTATGGGTGTTTGCCCGAGGAAACGCAGCCCATATTGGCGCCAGCGGCATTATCTACGGACTGGCGGCCTTCTTGTTTTTCAGCGGGATCATCCGCCGGGAGCAGAGGCTGATGATCATCACCCTGCTTGTCACATTTTTATACGGCAGCCTTCTTTGGGGATTTTTTCCGCAGTTTTTCCCAAAAGAACACATTTCCTGGGAATCCCATCTCATGGGTTTTATTTCAGGAACCATCCTTGCAGTATGGTACCGCAAAACAGGGCCCCAGCGGAAAGTATACGAATGGAATGACGAAGAGGAGGAAGATGGTCAGGATGCTTATTGGAGGACTGCAGATCCTGAGGAAATTCCTCCTTCCCAGCCACCCGAAAGTTGAGTAGTGCTTTTTACTACGAGAGAATGGGGATCTCAACTACATCTTTTTCGGCCCTTGTTGTATAGCTTTGGTCAATTAATCAATTAAAGGATTTTGACAAGAAGCCAATAAGATGAAAAACAACATTCTTTTCCTGATCTTTTTCATATATTCCATTCCCTCCTATTGTGGCAGTTTAAATGACAGCATTGAATCACAACTCAGTTCTCTGAACGTTGAAAAACAGCTGGACCTTCTTTTGAAAGCTGCAGAGGCTTCAATGAATTCATCTCCCTTAAAAACCATTGCCTATGCAGGCAGGGCATTGAAGATTGCTTCGGAATTGAAAAGCAGGGATAAATCGGCTGAAGCAGCTTACCTGCTTTCAGAAGGCTACCTAAAGGCAAACAAACCCGACAGTACCCTGGTTTTTGCACAGAGATCGCTTGATCTTTTCAGGTCGGCAGGAAACCCGGCCGGAATGATCAGATCGTTAAACATGACAGGGCTTGCCTTTCTGAACAAAACCAATACCGGGATGGCCGAAGAGATCTTTATCAAGGCCTTCAGCGATTGCAATCTCTATCTCAGGAAAAATCCATCAAGCCTGGAGTTCAGGGATCTTGAAGCAGAAGTCCTCAATAACCTGAGCCTTACTTACGCCAGACAGGGAAATTATGAGAAGGCAAAAAGCAAGTTGATTGAATTCAGCAGGGAAGCTGATGCGGGGAACTCCTTTTCGTCGATGATTATACAGCGCAGCCTTGCGGGTGTATATCAGACCCTTGGACAATATGACAGTTCATTGATTTTTTACAATAAGGCTCTTGAAATTTCCCGTTCACTGGAGGACCAGTCGTATTCTGCTAAAATTTATACTGATATCGGAACCACCTGCTATTATATGGGAAAAGCCTCAGAAGCCCTGGATTATTATGAAAAGGCACTGGAAATTTTACGGGCTGTCAACGACAAACCGCAGATAGCCAAACTATACAACAACATGGCTTCCACTTACATGATGATATCATTTTATGAGAAAGCCACGAAATTTTATCTTGAATCGGCCAGAATAAAAGAAGAACTTGCCGATTCTGACGGTCTTGCTGCTACCTACAACAATCTCGGACTGGTATATTTTAATTGGGACAATAATAAAATGACCCGAACTTTTTTAAACAAAGCCATATCAATAAACCTGAAAAGGAATAACAAGAAATACCTGGCTACCAATTATACTGCCATGGGTGACCTCTGTGTGGACCTAAAGCAGGCCGATTCGGCCTTGTATTATTATCAGAAGTCGCTTGAGATCAAAACAGAGATGGGCAATAAATACGGCATGATAATTTCCTTTCACGCACTGGGGGATTTGTATGCCGGCCTTCTCATGAACGAGTCCAGGGCCATGGAATATTTCAGGAAAGCCCTTTCACTCGCCGAGAGTATAGGATCAGAATCTGAGATTGCCAGCCTGAACGTAAGGCTGGCGGAGATCACTTTCAGGAAAGGCAGACTCTCAGAAGCACAGGCAATGTTCAGGAAAGCATTTGATTATGCCAGCGAGGAGAATTCACTCGAACTGATGCATAAATGCAGTCAGTATCTGACCGAGATAAGCATACTTACCGGTGATAAAGCCGGGGCGCAGAAATATTTTTCCCTTTACCGCAATGCCGGCGACAGTCTTTTTAGCGAGGAAAAAACCAGGACTGTTCTTGAAATGCAGACCCGTTTTCAAACAGAGAAGAAGGAACAGGAGAATCTGTTGTTGCAAAAAACGAATGAAATTCAGAAATCGACAATTAAATTTCTCATTGGCATAGCTGTTTTACTGCTGATCCTTGGATTTGTCATCTTCACTTTATACCGGCAAAAAAGCAGGGCATTAGGGCAGATCGTCGATAAGAACCTTGAGATCGTAAGAACTGAAAAACAGATTGAAGACAGGAAAAGCATAGAGAGCAGTTATGATCATTCTATTATCCTCCCCCCTGACGAGGAAATTGAGAATACCACAATGGGCCTGATGGTAAAATTTAAACGCCTGATGGAAAATGAAAAGCCCTATCTCGAAGCTGGCCTCACTGTTGATGATGTTTGCAAAAAAATCAGCACAAACCGTTCTTACCTGTCGCAGATGATCCATGAGGATTTCGACCAGAATTTTAACGGGTTTATCAATGAACTCCGAATTAAGGAAGCGAGGAGGTTGCTCGCAGACCCGAAATACGATCATCTCTCGATTGAAGGCATAGGTGCCATGGCAGGCTTCAGTACGAAAGTGACCTTTCATTCCATTTTTAAAAAGCAGATCGGCGTAACCCCCTCCTACTTCCGTAATTCAATTCCACGAAGCAAGGACACAATCAATGAATAATCCTGGTATTACCTGGATAATCCTTTTGACAGAAATTTTCCAAAAGAAATACCAGCTTGCTCATAACATGCCTGCAGGCGCTGGCCAACTGCAAAATCGAAAGTCATGTCGCCATAACTCACCTGTACTTTTTTAAGTACATTTTTCATTTCAACCGAAGTAACAACCTTTGAATGATCTGCAGTTTCAGCTACATCGATCAACAGGCTGATGTAGGCCTCCTTTTTTGAAACACCGATATTCCAGCCAGGATCAACAAAAAAGGTTTTCACTAAGATCGTATACCTGGCATCAGGTGCATTCTCTTTCCCAACGATTCCTGATTTTTCAAGTTTCTCGTTGAAAGCCTGAATAAATGCCGGCTGAAAAAGTCTGGTACGGTCATCCTGCCATGCCTGGGCCCAGCGATCGCCGTCACCCGGGTTCTTGGCATTGAGTTCTGAAGTCTTTTTCTCCACATACTCCTTTTCAGGCATACCCTTGCCAGTTGCAAAGGGGTTTGCCCAATTGCCAATAGTTATATCTGAATACTCAAACATAACATTCAAGGTTTTTTCACCTTTTATTGCATCCAGGCTGCCTGAGGTTAATTTCTGGGCAGCAAGGTTGACGGATGATATCATGAATACCGCCATCAACATTAAAGTTCCTTTTCTTTTCATAGTGATTTGCGTTTTAGTTTTATGGTTTGTTTAGAATTGTGATTGACCTCATGGGGTTTCTTCCTTTGGGAGAATAAAAATAAAGTCATGAGAGGCCATAACCAAGAGAAGCATGTAAGAATATTACAATGGTTGTAAGAAAAGATAAACAATAGCTGCCTGATACAATTCTTTACTGCTATTGTTAATTCCTTACCAGTTGTTCTTGACCAGGGCAATCAACGGATGTAATTTTATCATTCAAAGTCAAGGAAACAACCTTAAAAGCAAAAGAAGTCATGGTAAACTTCAGAAAGAAAATTGAAGAACAAATCATCGAACAAGCGAGGCATGATAAATCGTTTCGGAAGAGACTGCAGGAAAACCCCAAAGTGGTATTCGAACTTGAGACCGGGATAAAATTGCCTGAATCATTTAAGATCACAGTTCTGCAGGAAGACCGGAAGACCGTTTATCTTGTAATTCCTCCGCTGAATAAAGATGCATTTGAAGATGAATCCATTCAAGTAAAACATGTTGCCGTTCAGGCAAAATAAAAAGCAAAAGGCTAACCACAAAAACATCAAACCGTATGAAAAAAATCATCCTGTCACTCATTCTTGCTGTGATATTGATCAGCAGCGGGTATGGAAAAACCGTTGTCGTGAACCGTGCAAAAACAGTTGCGTCAAATTACCTGGCTTCTATGCCAGGCCAATATCCTCAATGGATTTCAGGCAGTCTTACCTTGAGTTATTCGGCTGTGGAAAACATCACTACAGGGTTGAAGAAGTCCTCAATACCGTTGTTTTACATTTTTAATGTAACTGGTTCCCATGGCTTTATCATTATTTCGGCGGATGATATTATCCCACCTGTACTGGCTTATTCAAATGAAAGCAGTTTCTCTGCGGATAACATTCCGCCAAATGTCGAAGCCTGGCTTAAAGGGTATGAGGATCAGATCAGTTATGCGGTCCGGACGAACATCAATCAATCTCCCGGGGTCCGTTCCCTATGGAATTCTTTAAACAACGGCCCATCGCCCGAAAATCAGCTTAAATCAGCTGCAGGCGTAAACCCATTGATCACAAGCAAATGGGACCAGTCACCATTCTATAACGATTTATGTCCGTATGACAACACCGCCAGTAAACGCACACCAACCGGATGTGTTGCAACGGCAATGGCAATGGTCATGAAATATTACAACTATCCCACCACCGGAATCGGAAGCTATTCCTACAGTACGAATAATTACGGGACACTGTCGGCTAACTTCGGGGCAACGACTTATAAATGGGACAGTATGCCCAACAGTGTGACTTCAGCTAACTCAGCCGTCGCCACCCTGATGTATCATTGCGGAGTGAGTGTTAAGATGGGATACACAGCAAGCAGCAGTTCAGCCTGGATCCTTGCTTCTGACAATACGAAATGTGCTGAAAATGCACTGAAAGAGAATTTCGGCTACGCCAACACACTTCAGGGCGTTGAGAAAAAAAATTACTCTGACACCTCCTGGATTAACCTCTTGAAAACAGAACTTAATGCCAGCCGGCCAATGGTCTACGGTGGAGAAGGAAGCGGGGGTGGACACTGCTTTGTTTGCGACGGTTATGATAACACCGACAAATTCCATTTCAACTGGGGCTGGGGAGGCAGTTACGACGGGTATTTTCTTCTGACCTCACTGATCCCTGAAGGCACGGGGACCGGTGGAGGCTCAGGCAACTACACAAACGGACAGGAAGCCATTATCGGGATTCGTAAGCCGTCATCCTCGGGAGGAGGAAACAGGTTTTTCAAACTTGCATTGAATGCGCCTGTCACATGCCCTGCCGACACCATCAATTATGAAGATTCCCTGTCGTTTCACACAGATATCATCAACAATGGCCAGTTCATTTTCAGCGGTGATATTTCAGCCTGTATCTTTGACACCAACGGGATATTTATCAATGAGGTACAGACTATCAAAGGTATCGCACTTGCCCCCGGCAGCCACTTGCCAAACGGTGCCACTTTCACCAATCCCGGGCTCACATCCATGCTTCCAAACACCTATTTCGTCGGGATAATGTACAGGTCATCTGATACAAACTGGATCATCGTTCCTGACACAAACACTTTCCGCAACAATAAGAGGCTGGTGGTCATAAACTCCAACCCCATCGAAATGTATTCAACTATGATCATAAGTCCCGGCTTATACATTAAACAGGGAGATTCAGTATCGGTGAAAGCCGACATTGTCAACCACGGAACCACCGATTTTAACGGCACACTGGACTTGTCAATTTATGATATGGAAGGGTATTATGTAAATTTTATAGGTGAAAAGACAAATTTCACACTCCCGGTGAATCAGCACACCATGGACCTGACATTCAGCACACAAAGCATCAATGTCCAGCCCGGCAGTTATCTTATTGCCCTGCTGTACCAGCCCGCCGGATCGTCAGACTGGCAGTTGATCGGATCAAGCTCTTATGCAAACCCGGTTAAAATCCAGGTCAATGCAGTTCCTTTAGTTGCCGATCAGTATGAACCAAATAACACTTCCCAGGCTGCCACTTCCCTCCCGGTAAGTTTTTCAACAAACCCTGCAATTATCAAAACCGAGGGGGCCAACTGTCATGAAGGAACAGATTTTGATTTTTATTCACTTTCTCTCCCTGCAGGATTCACCTATATAATCAGTGGGAACCTTGTAGATGCTTTCAATGACCCTGCCCAGGTATACACCCTGGATGCACTCTGGTCCTGGTCAACCAATGGCACGACATGGTCGGAGCCTTATGATGACACTATCCCCGATATCACAATGAATAATGGAGGAACAATCATTTTCCATGTTGCACCGTATTTCCCGGGTCAGACAGGAACATACCAGTCAACTATGCGGATAAGCAGGAATCCGCTGGGTGTGAGGGATCAAATTTCGCCTGACGAGCTCAGGGTTTATCCCAACCCGGTCAATGACTATCTCTTTATTGAGACGGCAAACCGACAGGCTGTCATTTCAGGAGTTAAACTATTCAGTATCACAGGCCGCGAGCTTGCAGCAATGAACTTTACAGAACTGCAGTCCGCTTACCGAATGCCCGTCTCTGACATTCAGGCCGGAACATACCTTCTTGCCGTGACCACCGCCAACGGAATCATTCACCGGCAGATCGTCATCCGCAGAAAATAAAAAACATAAAACACCTTACAAACATGAAAACAAAATTCTTATTCCTTTTTGTCAGTCTCTTTTGTTTGATCAGCAATTTACAATCCCAGGATATCCTGGTGTATAAAAACGGAGACGAAATCCAGTCTAAAGTCATAGATGTTGCCGATGACAATATAAAATATAAAAAGTGGGGCAATTTAGACGGACCATCGTATACGGCCAATAAAAAGGACGTTTTGATGATTAAATATCAGAATGGAACAAAAGATGTATTTAATAATCAGCCGGCTCAGACAAATTCAAATACTGTTGCATCACAGAAAAAGGCTGAACCGGGAAAAATCTGCTTTTACACCTCGGATAAACGGATTGATCAGATAGATATTTACGTTTATTATTATGACGAAGCCGGAGTCAAGAAATCAAGAGTCGGTCAGCTGGATTTCTATTTTAAATCACCGCCAGATTGCGGACAGGACGGAACATATACGCTGAATCTCCCGCCGGGCGATTATGACTATTATGCAGTTGATGAAATTATTTATGAGATGAAAGGGACGTTTTCAATCAGAGAAAACCAATGTTCATTTCTTGATGTCATTTGCAGATGATCTGATTTGAAGTTAACCTCAATTCATTAATAAAACTAAAATTACAAGTATGAAAACAGCACACACAATCCTGATGTTAATTGCATGCGCCCTGGCATTTCCCTCATTCAGCCAGGATGCAGTGTTCTCAGCCAACACCAAGGCACTGCTTTTGCAGACAAGGCAGTATTCGCCCTTAAAATGTAACACGGCCCAGGTTTCAGCCGAACTGAAACAATTCTACCCGGTGCGAACCATTGAAAATCTGAATTTTATCGGAGCCCTGCTAAAGGTTGACCAGGGAATCGACGAAAAAGCCCTGCTGGCCCTCGGTATTAAAATCAACAGCCGCGTCAGCGATATCTGGTCTGTACTGATCCCCCTGTCCTCCCTTGAAAAGCTCAAAACTGTAAAAGGCCTGATTTATGTTGAGGCAGATTTTACCATTAAAAAGAAACTCGACAATGCGACAACAGAATGCAACGTCAAGCTAGTTCATGCGGGAACAGGAGTCCAGCGCAGCTGCTATGGCGACAGTGTGGTGATAGGGATCGTCGACGGCGGATTCGATTACACCCACCCCACCTTTTACGATACTTCGGGTACGAACCTTCGCATTGTCAGATCATGGGAGCAGGACAATACAACAGGTCCTCCTCCTGCTGGCTTTACCTACGGCACCGAGTTTTCGACCACCCAGGCCTTGCTCGACAAGAAGTCATCCAGCACATCCAGCAACCACGGATGTCACGTTGCAGGCATAGCAGGAGGTTCAGGATACCTGACCCCCGGCAAGCAGTATATGGGAGTAGCCCCGGCCGCATCACTTGTATTTATCGATTATAGCGACGGTGCATCGGCCATACAGGATGGAATAAACTACACGTTTCTGTATGCAGCCTCGGTGGGCAAGCCGGCCGTCGTAAACCTCAGTCTGGGAACTGCAATCGGCCCTCACGACGGCACATCCCTGCTGGACCAGGCGATAGACGGCCTGGTCGGACAGGGCAGGATAGTTGCGGGAGCTGCAGGCAATGAAGGCAAAACGCCCCTGCACCTGTATCACGCATTCAGCAACGACACGGTAAGAACATTCATGAATTTCGAAGACAGTGATGCTGGTCCGCAGATCAATGAGGGGAAAGTAGATAACTGGGGTTCGGTCGGGAGCGACTTTTCTGTCTCACTGAGCATGTTTGATCCCCAGGGAACGCTGATTTTGTCAACGCCATTCTATACTGCATCTGCAAATCCCTCTGTCGACACCAGCATTGTGCTGGGCTCAGAAACCCTGAAATATAAAATAACAGGACTCGGGAGCAGTCCGCTGAACCAAAAACCCAACCTCCTGGTCAATGTTGAACGCAATGTAAACACGAATCGTATTGGCATCACCCTTGCCAGTGCTAACAGCCAGGTCAATACATGGAATAACGGCACAGGAACCGGTGCATGCCTGTATGATACCCTGAACGGAACGAAAGTGCCGGGATATACTGCAGGAGATAATGTTTGCACCATAGGTGAGATCGGCGGCACCGCAAAAAAGATCATCACCGTTGGAGCTTATACCACAAAACACGAGTATGTCAACATCAAAGGAGCCACACAAACCAGTGATGATGAGCTGAATACGCTCGCCGCTTTCTCAAGCAGGGGACCCACGGTCGATGGGAGGACCAAACCTGAGATCACCGCTCCTGGTGAGGAACTGGTTTCGTCGGTCAATTCCTATTCCCCGAAGTATGACGAGAATAACAGCAGTACGGTGCTGAAAGTCGAGCAGGGGTCAACTTCATGGTATTTTGCCGCCATGCAGGGTACCTCCATGGCAACTCCCATGACCACAGGAATTATAGCCCTCATGCTGCAGGCCAATCACCTTCTGGGGCCAGAGCAGGTGAAGCAGATGCTGCAGAGTTCAGCCCGTTCCGATTCGTATACAGGTACTATCCCCCCCGAAGGCAGCAACAGCTGGGGCTGGGGCAAGATCGATGCACAGAAGTCGGTTCAGACCGCATTCGGATCAGTGGGTATTGAAAATCAGGAAGGAACCCAGATCGCAGCCTTCCCAAATCCGTCGGCTGGAATTGTGTTTCTGAAGAACCCCGGGGTTGACGGACAAACCACTGAGATCAGCGTTCAGAATGCTTTGGGCGCCACCGTTCTTCGCCAGTCCCATACCTGGAATACGAATGAAGCTTTGCGGATGGACCTGAGCGGCTATCCCCAGGGCTTATATATTATCACAATAAACAACAACCGGGATCAGCAATCTCGTACTAAAATCCTGATCTCCAGGTAAAAGTGAGAAGGAGGTTTTCCTTTCCGCGAACAAGGAAAGGAAAACCTCTTCTTTTTCGCCATTTTGCCATTTCGCTTTTCGCTATTTATTCACAAAATTGTTTATTTCTATGGTGTTCATTACGGCTTCGCCGAACGCCATTTCGCTTTTCGCTATCTCGCCATTTCGCTATTTATCTTAACATACGGCCTGATCTTCCCGAATACAGAATCATTCACCCCCTCGACTTTCTTCAGCTCCTCAACCGTCCTGATGATCTTGTTCTTTTGACGGTAAAGGACCAGTGAACGAGTGAGTTCGTAAGGAAAGTAAGGATGTTTAAGCAGCTCTTTGAAGGTGACTGTATTCAGGTCGATCTTTCTGACCGTGTCGGTTGTGATTTTAATGTTCTGGCGGATGAGATTATAGTGAACAGAATCCATTCCCCAGACTTCAAGGACCTGCCGTACATCGAGAAATCCTCCGAGTTTGTTCCTGTACTGAACGATACGGCGGGCATAGGACGGGCCGATACCTTTCAGCCTTTGAAGCTCAAGGGTGTCGGCCGTATTGATGTCGACAATCAGAACAGGCATCAACTGATGCTGTGATGCCCTGCCTGAATCTTTTGATTTCTCTGCTGACAACCATGAT
>Ga0007792_10000675_pt1 | contig 12242 bp, 10 predicted proteins | sample CryBogmetaGMA6M_FD_60371 | JGI IMG/M metagenome (GOLD analysis project Ga0007792, IMG submission 60371) | Freshwater microbial communities from Crystal Bog, Wisconsin, USA - MA6M | ecosystem: Environmental > Aquatic > Freshwater > Lake | place: Crystal Bog, Wisconsin, USA | collected 2009-07-06
TCTCTGTATAGATTGCGCGCCTTCTTTTGGGCCACAGTGCCCCCATCGTCTATCGGTTAGGACAGCAGGTTCTCAACCTGTTAAGAGGGGTTCGACTCCCCTTGGGGGTGCCATACGTCGGGAGGCATTCAGCGCTTCGCGATCTTGGCCCGCTTGATCTTCTTGATAATATCCCGGTAGATGATTGCGGCATCCTGTTTGAGGGTGCGGCAGAGCCAGAAGAATTCAATCACATCGAGGCGGCGCCGGCCGGTTTCGATGCGCCAGACGAAGGAATGCTCCCGGCCTAGGGCCTTGGCCAAGTCCCGCTGGGTCATGCCGGCTTTCATTCGCATGTCCAGGATCGTTTCCAGGACAAGCTTGTATTCAGGGCTGTTGATCGATTCTTTCATGGCTAAGCAATAGTGTTAAAATACGGCAACAATGATGAAAATGCACTAAAAAAATATTTGACCTCATCATGCGTTCAGTGTATCAGTATAATTTCTGATTTCAGTCTTTCGGATATCTTTATTGCGGTAGCCCCGCTGACCGCCACGCGTTTTTGTCGACTGGCCTGACCGGAGATCAGGGTGATTTGCCGACGAGTGACTCCAAGGATTTCCGAGAGGAATTCGATCAGGGTCTCATTTGCCTTGCCGTCCACCGGCGGGGCCTTCAGTCGGATTTTCAAGGCACCGCCATGCTCTCCCTGAATTTGATTTCTTGAGGCGCGAGGGGTGGCGTGGATGGTTAAAACGACGCCGTCTTTTGTGTCTGTGATCCAACTCATGCCGGAATACTGGAGTCCATTGCGGGGGCTGTCGAGGATAGAAATTTCCTTGGCTGAACTGTGGGGCAGGGGTAACATCTTGGTACAAGGGAAGGTTGTATGAAGAAGCTCCTGCATGTGATTGCGAGTCCCCGGGGCGAGAAGTCCAGAACGCTGATGGTGGCATCGGCATTTCTCAGCCAGTTCAGGCAAAGTCATCCCGAGTGGTTGATTGATGAGTTCAACTTGTTCCATGAACCGCTTCCGCCGCTGACGGCCCGGCATGTGGATGGCAAGTACGTGCTGCTCGGCGGCAAAGACCTCTACGGTGGGCTTCGCGAAACGTGGGAGGAGATCGAGCAGCAGATTGAGCGCTTCAAGTCGGCCGATGCGTATCTCGTCAGTACTCCCATGTGGAATTTCGGTATACCCTACATCCTGAAGCAGTATATCGATATCCTGGTCCAGCCGCGGTATTTGTTCCATTATGTGAAGGGACGCCCGGAGGGGTTTCTCAAGGGACGTCGTATGGTGGTTATTTCATCCCGTGGAGGGAATTACGCGGCCCCGGAGGACCTGCTCTCGGATCATGTGGAGCCCCACCTCCGGACGGCATTCGGATTTGTGGGAATTACGGACATCGAGTTTATTAAGGTTGAGCCGCTCGACGGTGTTCCCGCGAAGGCGGTAAGGGAAACTCTTGAGGCGGCACGACGGAAGGCACGCGAGGTGGCGGAGCGGATGATCTGAGGAGCGACCATGGCACGCGATATCCCCGTTGCAAATGGACAGATCCTGGTAGCCTACGATCAGGAGGGGCTGGTTCGTGATTTCTATTATCCCCACATCGGGCAGGAGAATCACGTCAACGGTGCGGTATTTCGCGTGGGGCTATGGGATGACGGGGTGTTCGAATGGCTACCCGGGGGATGGGAGCGACGCCTGGACTATATGGATGATGCCCTGGTTACACAGCTGACCTGGTCCAATGCCGCACGGGGATTGAAGCTCACCTTTAATGACATGGTCGATTTCCACGATCCCCTTTTCCTGCGTCGCCTCACCATTCAGGTCCTGGGCGGGAACGCCCGCCGGTTACGGCTTTTTTTCGGCTTTGATTTCAGCATCTCGGGAAACGACATTGGGGACACGGCTTCCCTTCGTCCTGATGCGGGCGGTCTGCTGAACTACAAGAACGACCGCTATTTTCTTGTCAACGCCCTGTTGTGCGGGCGGCATGGGTTTGATCAGGTCGCCACCGGCAACAAGCGGCGGCAGGAGTTCGAGGGGACCTGGAAGGACGCGGAGGACGGGATTCTGAGCGGGAATGCCATTGCCCAGGGCTCTGTCGATTCCATTGTCGCCCTTCATCTGACCGTTGAACCCGGTGCGACGGAGACGGCGTGGGTATGGATTGCCGCGGGGAAGAACTGGGGCGAGGTGCGGGATCTGAACCGGATGGTGCTCAAGCGCGGGCCCGCCCGGTTGTTCCAGCGGACCCATGACTATTGGCGCTTATGGATACGCAAGGAACCGGAGGATGCTGCCGGTCTACCGGCTGCCGTTATGCGGCTCTATCGCCGGAGTCTCCTGGTGGTTCGGACCCAGATTGACCGGAACGGGGCGATTCTTGCGGCGAATGACTCAGACAATATCCAATACAACCGGGATACCTATAGTTATGTGTGGCCTCGTGACGGTGCGCTGGTGGCCCATGCGATGGATCGCGCGGGGTACCCGGAAACAAGCCAGGCTTTTTTTCGATTTTGCGCCTCGGTGGTCGAGCCTGAGGGGTACTTTCTGCATAAGTACACGCCATCCGGATTGCCTGCCAGCAGCTGGCATCCCTGGGTCAAGGAGTCCCGCGGCCAGTTGCCCATTCAGGAGGATGAAACCGCGCTGGTGATCTGGGCTCTGTGGGAGCACTATCGCCGGTTCAGGGATATTGAGTTTATTACCCCCCTGTACCGTCCGTTGATCAAGAACGGGGCCAATTTCCTGATGAACTATCGTGATCCGGCGACGGGGCTACCTCTGGCGAGTTATGATCTCTGGGAGGAGCGGCAGGCGGTGCAGACCTTCACGGTGTCCGCGGTTCATGGCGGTCTGATGGCGGCCGCACATTTTGTTGAGGCGTTCGGCGAGCATGACCTCGCCCTGGATTACCGGATGGGCGCCTCACGCATGAAGGACGCAGCCCTGCGCCATCTGTTCCTGCCGGAGACCCGGTTTTTTGCCCGCAGTGCGTTCTTTCCGCCTGAAGGGGCGCCACCCGAGATCGACCGTGCCTTAGATTCCAGTGTATGCGGTATTTTCGCCTACGGGATGCTCTCTGCTGACGACCCCTCCGTCATCAGTACCCTCCAGGCCCTTTACCAGAAATTATGGTGTGGGGCGCCGGTGGGGGGGATGGCACGATATGAGAATGATTCCTATTACCGGGTGCACTCAAAGTTCCCCGGGAATCCCTGGTTTGTCACAACCCTCTGGTATGCCCAATACCTGATTGCCCGGGCGCGGGTGGCGGCCGACCTTGCCCCCGCGGTGAACCTGCTGGAGTGGACTGCCGCCCATGCCCTGCCCAGCGGTGTTCTCGCGGAACAGCTTGATCCTGTGACAGGTTCCCCGCTGTCGGTTTCCCCCCTGACGTGGAGCCATGCGGCCTATGTCACGGCGGTTTGCGACTATCGCGACAAGGTTCGATTGCTGTCGAAGTGAAAATATCATTTCGATGTTTCCCCCGAGTTATCAACGGCTTAACAATTTGACGCTAGCAGGGTGGGGAAAAAGGCTTGAAGAAGAACGTTAATGCGTCCATATTCTGTCTGTTTTTTTGTGCTCGATCAGGAAATCAGCCGGATGAATGAATCATCCGGTTTACTCTGGAAAGGGAGTTGTAGTATGGCTGAAAAGAAAAACATGATCATGGTGGATGGTAATCAGGCGGTTGCGAATATCGCCCATGCCACCAACGAAGTGTGCGCAATTTATCCGATCACCCCGTCCTCCGCGATGGGGGAATGGGCCGATGAGTACAGTGCCGCCGGCATGAAGAACATCTGGGGCACAATCCCCCAGGTCGTGGAACTGCAGTCCGAGGGTGGCGCCAGCGGCGCGGTTCACGGGGCGTTGTCCACCGGCGCCTTGACGACCACGTTCACGGCCTCCCAGGGCCTCCTGCTCATGATCCCCAACATGTACAAGATCGCCGGCGAGCTCACCAGCACGGTCTTTCATGTCACCGCCCGTTCCCTGGCCTGCCAGGGGTTGTCGATCTTCGGCGACCACTCGGATGTCATGTCGGTGCGCCAGACCGGGTACGCGCTGCTGGCCTCGGCAAGTGTCCAGGAAGCTCATGACTTCGCCCTGATTTCCCAGGCGGCAACCCTGAAGTCGCGGGTTCCGTTCGTGCATTTCTTTGACGGCTTCCGGACCTCCCATGAAGTCCAGAAGATTGAGTCGATCTCGAGCGATGTGATCAAGGCGATGATCACCGACGAGCTCGTGTTCGCCCACCGCCAGCGCGCCCTGTCGCCCGACCGTCCCATGATGCGCGGCACCGCCCAGAACCCGGATGTCTATTTCCAGGGCCGTGAGACCGTCAACAAGTACTACGATGCCTGCCCGGGCATTGTGCAGAAGACGATGGATGAGTTCGCGAAGCTGACCGGCCGCCAGTACCACCTGTTTGACTATGTCGGCGCGCCGGATGCCGAGCGCGTCATTGTGGTCATGGGCTCCGGCGCCGAGACTGTTCATGAGACGGTGGAGGCGCTGGTTGCCAAGGGCGAGAAGGTTGGCGTGCTCAAGGTCCGCCTGTATCGTCCCTGGGACATCAAGACGTTCGTCAAGACGCTGCCGGCAACCTGCCATTCCATCGCCGTGCTGGACCGCACGAAGGAGCCCGGCTCCATCGGCGAACCGATGTACGAGGATGTCCGCACCGCGATCGGCGAGGCGCAGAGCGAGAAGCTCATGCAGACCAAGTTCTATCCGCTGGTTGTTGGTGGCCGCTACGGCCTCGGCTCCAAGGAGTTCACCCCCGCCATGGTGAAGGCCGTGTTCGACAACCTGGTCGCCGGAAAGAAGAATCACTTCACGATCGGCATCAACGACGATGTAACCCACACCAGCCTGTCCTTCGACCCGAACTTCCAGCTCGAGCACAAGGGCCGTATCGAGGCCATGTTCTACGGGCTCGGCTCCGATGGTACGGTGGGCGCCAACAAGAACTCGATCAAGATCATCGGCGACGACACGGATTTCTCCGCCCAGGGGTATTTCGTGTATGACTCGAAGAAGGCCGGCACGATCACCGTGTCGCACCTGCGCTTCGGGCCTGGCCTGATCCGCAGTCCGTATCTGTGCACCAAGGCCGACTTCGTGGCCTGTCACAACTTCTCGTTCGTCGAGAAGTACGACATGCTGGCGACTGCCAAGACGGGTGCCACGTTCCTGCTCGCGAGCCCGTTCACGGCCGCGGAAGTCTGGAACCACCTGCCCGATGAGCTGGCGCAACAGATCATCGACAAGAAGATCAAGTTCTATGTGATCGATGCCAACAAGCTGGCTGCCGAGCTGGGGTTGGGCGCGCGCATCAATACCCTTATGCAGACCTGCTTTTTCAGCATCTCGGGTGTGTTGCCCCAGGCCGAGGCCGTGGAGGGCCTCAAGAAGGCGATCAAGAAGACCTACGGCCGCAAGGGCGATGACGTGGTCCAGTCCAACTTCAAGGCCGTGGATGCCGCTGTTGCCGCGATTCAGGAAGTCAAGGTTCCCGCCAAGGTCGCCGGCAAGCTGAAGATGCCGGCCGTGGTCCCCGCGGATTCCCCGGAATTCGTCAGGACGGTCACCGCGACCCTCATCAAGCAGAAGGGCGACAGTATCGCTGTCAGCCAGATGCCCGAGGATGGCACATGGCCGACCGGCACGACGCAGTACGAGAAGCGCAATATCGCGGTTGAGATTCCCGAGTGGAATCCCGATCTCTGCATCCAGTGCGCGCAGTGCTCGCTGGTGTGCCCGCACGCAGCGATCCGCGTCAAGGCGTATGATCCCAAGGAACTGGCCAAGGCGCCGAAGACCTTCAAGTGCACGGAGGCCAAGGGCAAGGAATTCGCCGGCCTCAAGTTCACCGTCCAGGTGGCCCCTGAGGATTGCACCGGTTGCGGCGCTTGCGTGTGGAACTGCCCCGGTCGCGAGCGCGACAAGGCGACGAAGCAGGAAACCGGCAAGCGCGCGATCATGATGGCGCCCCAGATTCCGCTCCGCGAGAACGAGGTTGAGAACTTCAAGTTTTTCCTGGCACTCCCCGAGACGGATACCAAGCTCTACAAGAAGGACACAGTCAAGGGTAGCCAGTTTGTGAAGCCCCTGTTTGAGTTCTCAGGCGCCTGCGCGGGTTGCGGCGAGACACCTTATGTCAAGCTGCTGACCCAGCTGGTCGGCGACCGGCTCTACGTCGCCAACGCGACGGGCTGCTCCTCGATCTATGGCGGCAACCTGCCCACCACCCCGTATGCCAAGCGGGATGATGGCCGTGGTCCTTGCTGGGCCAACTCGCTGTTCGAGGATAACGCCGAGTTCGGGTTCGGAATGCGCCTGACCGTTGACAAGTTCAACGAGTACGCACTGGAACTCGTTGACCAGTTGATCGGCGGAGCCTGCGACAGTCTCAAGGCTGACAAGGAACTGTTGACAGCCATCAAGACGGCAGACCAGTCGAGCCAGGCGGGGATTGAAGAGCAGCGCGCCCGGGTGGCGACGCTCAAGTCCAAGCTGGCCGGTTGCAAGACTGAGGCATGCACCCGGTTGCTGTCCCTCGCGGATTACCTCGTGAAGAAGGCGGTCTGGGTGGTTGGCGGCGACGGCTGGGCTTATGATATCGGTTATGGCGGTTTGGACCATGTCCTCGCCTCCGGCCGCAATATCAAGGTGCTGGTGCTGGATACCGAGGTGTATTCCAACACAGGTGGCCAGGCGTCCAAGTCGACCCCGATGGGGGCGGTGGCGAAGTTCGCGGCGGGTGGAAAGCTGGCCATGAAGAAGGATCTGGCCATGATCTCCATGACCTACGGGAATATCTATGTGGCAACGGTTGCCCTGGGTGCGAATCCGGGCCAGTGCGTCAAGGCGTTCATGGAAGCCGAGCAGTATGACGGCCCGGCCATCATCATCGCGTACTCGCACTGTATCGCGCACGGGATCGACATGACCTCGGGCATGCAGGGGCAGAAGGATGCCGTGAACTCGGCTCACTTCCCGCTGTACCGGTACAATCCGGAGCTGCTGGCGCAGGGCAAGAATCCGCTTACGCTGGACAGCAAGGCGCCGACAATGAAGTTCAGTGAGCATGCCATGAAGGAAAACCGGTTCCGCGTGTTGAAGAAGATCAACCCGGAACAGGCCACGAAGCTGATGGCCATTGTGGATCAGAAGGTGTTGGCCAAGTATGATATGCTGACCAAGCTGGCGGCGATGACCCCCTGTACGGGTGAGGTGGCTACCGCTCCGCAGGCGTAACACGACGGGATAGAGAATGAGCATGGGGGGATCTGGTCTCCGATCAGATCCCCCCATTTTTTAATAGCCCTGTTGCCTTTGGCGTGGAGCGGGTGTATAGTTTTCGATCAACTTGAAAGGAAAATGCTATGCGTAACTTTGGAATGCCCGAATTGCTGATTATCCTGCTGGTGGTGCTGCTTCTGTTTGGAGCCAAGAAGCTACCTGATCTTGCCCGTTCCCTGGGGCGCAGCCTGAATGAGTTCAAGAAGGGCCGTGAAGATGGCGCAAAGCCTGATGATGACGCGAAGAAGACGGACGAGAAGAAGGGCTGATCTTACAGCTTCACTGTCGGCGTTCGGGCTTCGCGGTCCAGTTGCTTGAGCGCCTCTTCGATATCATTTTTCCAGTCGCTCTTGGGGTTGGCGGCCAGAAAATCCTCATACGTCGCCCGGGCTTTGTCGTACCGCTTCAACGCCTGCAGGCAGCGGGCTTTTCCGAAGATCGCCGTGGGAACCAGGAAGTGGTTCGGCTTGTTGGTCGTGAACCGGGTGTATTCCCCAAGGGCTTTCTCCGTCTGACCGGCGGACTCCTCGCAATGGATCAGCCCGAGTTCGGCGATGCCAACCATCGGGTGAGAGGGGTACTTGGAAAGGAAGTCCTTGTACTCCGCCTGGGCCGCGATGTAGTCACCATTGTCAAACTGGGCTTTTGCCATTTGCAGGCGGGCCAGCATGGCCGCCGAGGATGAAGGGTATTGGTTGAGGATCGACTGAAGGGCCTGAACATTGCGGGCTTCGCCAAGCATGCGGGATGCCTTTTCCTCATTGCCCGCCTTGTTGGCACGGTAAAGGAATACGGCCAGGATGATAACCGCAGCGACGCCGGCTGTGATGATCCAGCTTTTTACTTCCTTGGCGCCGTCGCTTAGTGTTTCGAGATCGCCCTGTTGCGGCTGATTCTCAGCCAGTCCTTTATTTTCGGCAGTATCCATAAATAACATCCTTCCGCTCGTAAAAGTGAGTGCATTTAATACGGGCTTGTCGGCGTTGAAGCAAGTTCAAAGTTCCTTTTGGATAAGAGCCGGCGGTGTGGCGGCGGCGCAGATGTGATCCCAGTCCTCGTAGCGCCAACCGCGGGGGAAGTCCCTGCACTGGCGGGGCTTGGCTTCCTGGATCCGGCAGGAGGGTGGGGTGCCTTCCAGGAAAACACAGGAACCGTCAGGATGGTCCACGAGTAATAGCCCCCGGCGATCCTCACGAAGCCTCGTGAACCGGTCGGTAAAGTCTGCCGTCTCCATGCCGAGTGCCTGCGCGATGGACTCCGCCTCCCCGTCAAGCAGCCGAACCTCGCCCTCGTGGCGACAGCAGTTCCCGCACCTCAGGCAGTGGAAGTCCATGTCTGGTAAAGTGTTTTCAGCCTTCACGATGCCGGATTTTCTGAACACTGAACACTGGATACTGTCCCGCTCTTCCCGTCATCCCACTTCCACGACGCTCGGGTCGTAATTGGCCGGGGGCTCGAACCCGAGCAGCTTGAGGCAGGTGGCAGCCAGGCTGCTGATGCCCAGTCCGGTGTGCTTGCCCAACTTCAGTTTCGCAGTGCCGGAAGGATCATAGATGAAAACGGGAACCGGGTTGAGGGAATGCGCGGTTTTCACCTTGAGCTTGCCGTTCTCCACTTTGGCTTTGCCCGTCTTTTTCTCGTGCTCGTACATGTCGTCCGCGTTGCCATGGTCGGCGGAAATGACGATGATACCGCCGGCGGCCTGCACGGCCGGAATCAGGCGGCTGAGGCACAGGTCCACCGTTTCCACGGCAATCTGGGTGGCTTGATAGACGCCTGTGTGGCCCACCATGTCGCCATTGGGGAAGTTGAGGCGGATGAACTTATACTGGTTTGCCTCAATGGCCTTGAGTACCGCATCCGTGATTTCCGCCCCCTTCATCCAAGGCCGCTGCTCGAAGGGCAGGATATCTGAGGGAATTTCAATGTAGTCTTCCAGTTTGGCGTCAAATTTTCCCGAGCGGTTGCCGTTGAAGAAGTAGGTCACGTGCCCGAACTTCTGGGTTTCGCTGATGGCCAGTTGAGTCACGCCGCTTTTGACAAGGTATTCACCCATGGTTTCGGCAATAGCCGGGGGTTCCACCAGATAGCGTTTCGGGAGCTTCAAGTCGCCGTCGTATTGCATCATCCCGGCGAAGAGCACCTTGGGTCGGGGGGATCGTTCGAACTCGGTCACTGCGTCATCATCAAACGCCCGGGTCATCTCAATGGAGCGATCGCCCCGGAAGTTGAAGAATATCACGCTGTCGTTGTCGACGATCTTGCCGATCGGTTGCCCGTTTGTGGCAATCACAAAGGCGGGGAGATCCTGGTCGATTACGCCCGGCTTGGCTTTGCGGAGCGACTCAATGGCCTCATGGGCCGAGGCAAACTGGATGCCGATCCCGCGGACATGGGTATCCCAGCCGCGCTTGACCATGTCCCAGTTCGCGTTGTACCGGTCCATGGTGATGTTCATGCGTCCGCCGCCCGATGCAATCCGGTAATCCACGGCGCCTCCGGCGTTGAGTCCGGCCAGATATTGCTCAAAGGGATCCACATACTCCAGCGCGGAAGTCTCGCCCACGTCACGGCCATCCAGCAGAATATGGATGCGGGCACGCTTGACTCCCGCGGCCTTGGCCTGGGTGAGCATGGCCTTGAGATGGTCGATATGGCTGTGGACATTGCCGTCGGAGAATAGCCCCATGAAGTGCAAAGTGGAGTTGTTCTTGATGACATTGGCAACCTGGGATTTCCAAACCTCGCCGCGGAACATGGCGCCGGAGGCGATGGCATTGCTGACCAGGCTTGCTCCCTGCGCGAAGACGCGGCCGCACCCGATGGCGTTGTGCCCGACCTCGCTGTTACCCATGTCCTCGTCGCTGGGCAGGCCGACAGCCGTCCCGTGCGCCTTGAGGGAGCTGAATAGCGCGTTGGCCTTCAGCCAGTCCATTGTCGGGGTCAGGGCTGACCGAACGGCGTCGCCCTCCTCATAATGGCCGATCCCGACGCCATCCATGATCACGAGAACAACCGGTCCCTTGGGGCCCGGAAACGATGTCTTTTTCAATGCCTGCATAGTCTTGCCCTTTCGCTATAAAAAGGCGCCCAGTATAGTGAATGGAGCGGGGTATGTCGAGGCGGGGATTTTTTTCGAGAGTGTGATTCGTCCGTTTTTCATAATCGCAATCGTAATCTTAATCTTAATCCACTCTGGGGGAAGGGATTACGATTACGATTACGATTAAGATTAGGATTATGGTGGGATGAGAGGGTCGATAAACCTCTTGATCGGGGGGGCTCGGATAGGTAGCTTATGCGGCGGTTGTGTCAGTGCTGATATCTGGTTCCCAATAAGCCGGGAACCGGTGAAGGTTGGGGGCTATGCGACGGAAGCCGGCAAAATCCCGCCAGGCCCGGAAGGGAGCAACGGTATGCCATGAGTCCGGGCGCCGTGGTTTTCCTGACTGTAGCCGGAACCCGGTTTATTGGGAACCGATATCAGCAATGGTGTGAAATTGCGTGGAGATTCTTTTATGGCGTACGAAGTGTTGGCAAGAAAATGGCGTCCGCAGCAATTCGCGGACGTGGTGGGGCAGGATCACGTCACCCAGACGCTCCAGAATGCCATCAAGGCCAACCGGATCGCCCATGCCTACCTCTTTGTGGGCCCTCGCGGCACGGGCAAGACCTCTCTCGCCCGTCTTTTCGCCAAGGCCCTGAACTGTAAGACGGGACCCACGGTCACCCCGTGCGATAAGTGCGATTCCTGCCGCGAGATCACTGCGGGAACCTCCATGGACGTCCAGGAAATCGACGGTGCCTCGAATAACAGCGTGGATCAGGTCCGCGAGCTCCGGGATAACGTGAAATTTGCGCCCACCCTGGGGAAATACAAGATCTACATCATCGACGAAGTGCATATGCTCTCCACGGCGGCTTTCAACGCCCTGCTCAAGACCCTGGAGGAGCCGCCCCCGCATGTGAAGTTCTTCTTTGCCACCACCGAGGCGCACAAGGTGCTTCCGACGATTGTATCGCGCTGCCAGCGGTTTGACCTGCGCCGCATTCCCGTCGCCCTGATCATCGAGCGGCTCAACCTGATTGCGAAAGAGGAGAAGGTTACGCTCGACAGTGATGCCGCCCTGGCGATTGCACGGGGTGCGGAAGGGGGGCTCCGTGATGCGGAGTCGGCCATGGACCAGCTGATCGCCTTCCGGGGTGAAACGATTACCGAGGCGGATGTGTTGTCGGTGTTCGGCCTGGTCTCGCGCCAGACACTGGAGTTGCTGGCCACTGCGATTCTGAAGGGTGATGTCGGGGAGATTGTGCGGATCGTCGCCGAGCTCGACGCCGGCGGCAAGGACATGCAGCGCCTGGTCCTGGAGTTGCTGGACCATTTCCGGTCACTGTTGGTCTATCTTTGCGTGCCCCAGGCGGCGTCAACCATGGATGTGGTCTCCGCCCAGATGGAGAGCCTCAAGCAGCAGGCTCAACTGGCCCAGCCCGACCGCTTGATGCGCATCGCCGAGGTGTTGTCTCAGGCCGAAGACCGGATGCGCTATTCCCTGTCGCGGCGGACCCTGGTTGAAACATCGCTGATCCGGTGCGCCCGCGCGACGACAGTATCCGTGGATGAATTGCTCAAGCGCCTCGAGGCGTTAGGCCAAGCGGTGGGTGGGGGCGCGGTTATATCGGCGTCCCCAGCTGCCGCCAGCCGTGTCGAGGTGACCCGGGAGGCCCCGGCCCCCGCCTATGTCGCCCGTGCCGCCGCCCCGGCACCGGCCCGGCCAGCCGAGCCGACGGTCACGAAACAGGCCCCGGCACGTGCCCCCGTGGCTGCGCCCCCGGCGAAGAACGAGCTGGACGCCCTCATCGCCCAGTGGCGCGACCAGGTCGTTGAACGGGTGAAGCGGGAAGTGGCGATGGCCGGCATTGCCCT
>Ga0007792_10000678_pt1 | contig 12221 bp, 15 predicted proteins | sample CryBogmetaGMA6M_FD_60371 | JGI IMG/M metagenome (GOLD analysis project Ga0007792, IMG submission 60371) | Freshwater microbial communities from Crystal Bog, Wisconsin, USA - MA6M | ecosystem: Environmental > Aquatic > Freshwater > Lake | place: Crystal Bog, Wisconsin, USA | collected 2009-07-06
CTGCTCGCCCGAGTCAGTAAAACGCGCGAAGGCTTTGAACTTCTTCCTCTTGAAGTTGATTTCATCGAGTTAGTAGAGGATAAAACTGCAGAAGAAGCAGAGTCCCAGTGAGCGCCGCCTTCGATGTTGCGTCGTTGGAACGCAGCTACACATTTCTAGAAGACTGCCCGGAAAACCTGTTTGACGACATCGTCACCATGCCGATAGGCACGCTGTCGGAGCGGGTCAGCGGGGTGCGCCGTTGGCACGATGCCCTGTTGGCGGGCCACCTGCCTACCGATGACACCTGGCCTCCGGCGGAAATCAGCACCCCGGTGCGGTTGGCGCTCACCGAGCTGGGACTAGTGCGATTCTGCAAAGACCAGCCCGAGTTGGTGGATGCGCTGATGAAGGAAATTCTTGGCGCGTTCACTCGGCAGGTTGATGTGCGTCGCTCTGACGTGGCCGAGCGTCTTCATGAACTGGAAGAACTGGAGCGTGACCGCCTCATGCAAGAAAAAGCACAGGCACGCCGCAAGAAACGCCCTGTTCGTGCGATACAGCTTGACCTGCAGACCTTGGAACGCCTGCGCGAGCAAGCCATGCAAGAGGCCGCACAGCGAGAAGCCAGCGCCGATTGCGATTTACTGGCTGCGTGGGATGAGCGGGCGCGGGCGTGGGCCGATATTGCCGACGTGTTCGGCGATCTGGGTGAAATGATGGGGCGCGGTTGGGACCTATCCTGCAGTGTGCTGCGCCACACCGGCTGGCTCGACCTGCTTCGCTTGCGTAAGCTGCTTGAACAATTGCCACAATTACGCGACATCGTCCGCGCCCTTGGACGTTTGCATGCGGCAGATGGGGATGAGTCGATCGCGGAAAAGATTCTTGTCCCGGTACGCCGCGTCGAGGAAGAGCGCCGAGAAGTGCGTACACCCCTGATTCCGGCAGAAATGCGGGGGCTCGAACGCAGCGGCGAAATTTCGCGAATGCTGCCGGTAGAAGCCATGATGCTTGGTCACCCCAAGCTGCGCATGCTGTGGCATGCCCGCCGTTCCGAGCGGGCGCTGCTGACCTATCGGGTGGAGGGTGTCGAGATTGAACGCATTCAAGTGGAGCGTGAGGGCTTTGAGGAAATCGAAGGCAAGCGCCCGCGCCCGGAGCGTGGCCCGATCTTAGCGGTGGTGGATACGTCGGGTTCCATGCATGGCCTACCGGAACAAGTGGCCAAGGCGCTGGTACTGGAGGCGCTACGCACGGCGCATGCCGAAAAACGCCGCTGTTTTTTGTACGCTTACAGTGGGCCAGGTCAAGTGCTGGAGCACGAGCTGGATCTGTCATCGGACGGCATGGGACGGCTGCTTCAGTTTCTGGGCTTCTCGTTCGGTGGCGGCAATGATGAGGCAGGAATGATGGCCAAAGTGCTTGCCAGGCTCAAGGACGAGAACTGGAAAAAAGCGGACGTAGTGTTTGTCAGTGATGGCGAATGGCCTGCGCCTGCCAGTTTGGTTGCGGCGGTCAAGGGCGCCCGCGAGGGCGGGACGCGCTTCCACGGCGTACAAATCGGCAACCGGGACCGAACTGGTCTGCATGCGGTATGCGACCCAGTGCATATCTTTCAGGACTGGGCAATTGCTGGTGGCTGGGCGCGGTGATCTGTTGGTTAATGAGCTGAGAATTTTTTATTGAGTTGCTGGTATCGACTTTATCGAAATCGTCACCCTATTGCTAACCGACAAAATCCAATCTTCAATGACTGGTATGGAGCATGCTGTTTGAATAGTTCTACAGCCGCTTTGGTCTTGAGCAGACCTAGCCCAAACTAAAGCTTGACACTTAGCACCCGAGTTCCTGAAACCTCTTGCGCAGCTGATACAGCTTAATCTGAACATCCTTCAGGTCTGACTGTGTCGCATTTTTCTCGTCCTGCTGAGCTGCCGAGATGCCACCATCAAGGCTGCGACATTCTTTTAGCGCGTCAGGGCTGAGCCGACCACGACGATGCTGTACGCTGAGCTGCTTTGCATCCATGCCGGTGAGAGGTTTGATTGCATCTGCATAAGCCTCGCGGAACTGCTCCTGAATGACGTCAGTCCCAACGCTTTTTTTGCCCGAAGTTTGGTTGAGCCCTCTCGTTGGCTCCACATCAATTTGATGGGCACCCAGGCATGGTGCATCTGAGTAGACCGTCTTTCCGGCCTGCTGACATTTAAAAACTGTTCGAGAAACTGCTGGGAGCTTTTGCGCATAGCCAAGCGTGGTAGCCACGGCTGCAAAGATTAATGCAGGAATTAACAGGAGACGAATTTTCATGGCGGTTTCTTCTAGTATTGCTTCTGGGGGTGCCCTATGCCAATGCGAGAGGTCGAGTCCCTTTGCACACAGGATAGCCGCTACAACCCCAGAACACGTTACCAGTTGACCCACCGCGCTTGGCTGTTCGCTTGACCATCGGCTTGCCGCACACCGGACATGCTGGGACAGCATTAACCGGGCTTGGTGTCGTCGCCATCACTGCCGCTGTTGTGACAGGTTTTATTGTGCGAGCGACTTGCGCACGCTTTATGAACTGGACTAGGTCAGGTCCGCCCATAAGGGTCAGGTTTCGACCACTGGCAAAGGACTTGGCATCATCGGTAAAAGTCCCCGAGGTCACGACGAAACCGCCAGCCGCACCGTGGGCTGCCATCAAGCCATAGAGCTCGCGAACCACCGTTACACCAACAGTGAAAGCCTTCCATTGTTTGCATTGCACCAAGAATTTGTCACCGCCTTTGCGAAGCACCAGGTCGATACCTCCGTCAGCGCCACCGCCACCGTTTTCAGTGACTTGGTAACCTTGCTGACGAAAGCCTTCGCCGACCAAAAGTTCAAACTCCTGCCAACTCATGGCGTTCAACGCGTCGGTTGAATTTGCGTTCACCACACCTGACAACAGTTTCTGGCGCTTGTTTCGCCCGTAGGCAGACATCGCCGCGCCACACAGGCAAAGAAAGGGCAGCAGGTACTGTCCAAAGGTTGCCATCGCCTTCCAGATGCTTTGCGTTGCGAAGTCGACCGCTTGTCCGGGGCCTAAGGACGTTGTAACTTCATGCGAAGCCACACGATGCAGCATGACGTAAAACACCACTGCCAGTACACACCCGGCCCACCAAGGCATCATGGCAACCAGTTCAATCACGTCCTCTGCTGGACTACTTTTCTTTTTCCGAGCCATTTTTCTCTCCCTGCGATGACAATCGTTATTTTCTTGTGCGCAGTCGCGCCGGGCAATTATGCATAGGGTTGCCGACCTTCCTTTCCCATTTTCAATCTCGACGTTTGGTCGCTCCAAATTGCGGACTGGCATGCTTTTGCCAACGGGTCCATCTTCGCCCCATCTGGATGCGCTGATATGCTAGATTGAATTATTTCAGGTGCCAATCTGGTCAATAGACAAATCCGATTGGCCTGTCCCCGGTCCATGCCTTCAGCAGCAGCAATTTCCGTCAGTGATCGGTACTTGCCCTCGTCAAGCAATCGCTGCCAGTAGTGCGCCAACCCCAACGCCCGAATCAACGGGCTGTCCTTGGCATGTTTGCGCGCACTTCGCTCCACGACCGCTTCCTTCTGAAAATGCTCTGGCGCATCAATTGGCGTGATCACTTGCCGCCGTACTCCGCGTTTGACCAACGTCCACGGAATGAACGTCTCCATCTGCACACCGCCTGCTGGCGCTGGGATTTGGTACGTGACCGGCGTACCAGTCACCATGCCTCTGTCATTTTTCGCCATGTTGATTCCTATTTGAAGCCATCAATGATGGTGCGCTGGGCCTGCCAGTCCACTGGTAGCCGGTTCCGCTGAAACCACATCAAGTTCAGCCGCCGTGGTTGTGTGCCAGACATCAACTGCGTGATGATGTCCGGAGCCAGCAGTGTCAGACGCATGAGTTCGTTCACCACCGAGTGGTGAAGGCCTTCATTTTTGGCAATTTCGGAACCACTTTTCATGACACCGGCATCCAGCAGGCTTTTCCAGTAAAACGCACGACTCAATCCGACCAAAAACGTCGTGTCGTGCGCCACGGCACTGGTGGTGGCCAACCGCTGCACGCCACGCCGGGAATAAGTGAGGGGCACAAAGGATTCGAGGTCGGCGTTCATGCGGCCTCCGTTTCCACCAGTTCCGCACCAATGCCTTTCGCGGCGAACTCTTTGATGAGTTCCTTCCAGCCCAAGGCGTGCCATTTCACCTTCAACCCTCCAGCGACCAGATCAACCCGCTCGATCATCAATTTGACGATCCTGATGCGCTCGGCCGGGTACAGCTGCTCCCAAGCCTCTCCGAGTTGGTGAAGTCCCATCACGATCTCGTCTTCGTTGATCCGGACACCCTGCAGTTCAAGTGATTTGCAAACGGCGGTGATGGCTTCGGGGCTGGAGAGTACGGTTTTGACTTGGTTGACTGTTGCAGCTTCCACCTCTGCGGCCGGAATGCGCTCGTGCGTTTTGTCCGCTGCGCCAAATCGCATCTCCGCCTTGGAGACGTAATAGCGGTACTTGCGTTTGTTCTTGCTGGCGTAGGTCGGGTACATCGGGTCGCCACTGGGGCCAAAAAGTAATCCACGTAAAAGTGCATCCGTGCTCTCGCGTGTTTGCGTGTCGACCGACCTCACATGCGGGTCGCGCGCCAGCACTTCATGCACCTGCCCCCACAGACCGTGGTCAATGACGGGCAAGTGCGCGCCCGGGAACCAGCTGCCCTTGTGCGACAACTCACCCAAATAGATGCGGTTTCGCAGCAGCTTGTACAGGTACTTCCGGTCCATCTGGGTGCCACTGCGCACCTGACCGTCTTGGGTCGTCCAGGCTTTGGTGGTGATTCCTTCGCTGGCCAGTCCCTGTGCGATGCGCGTTGGCGACCCAATGGTGAGCATTTCACGAAAGATGCGCCGCACCAGTTCAGCCTCAGTCTCGTTGACCACCAGTAGCCGGTTGGCCACGTCGTAGCCTAAGGGCGGCACACCACCCATCCACAGCCCTTTGCGTTTACTGGCGGCAATTTTGTCGCGAATCCGCTCGCCGGTGACTTCCCGCTCAAACTGTGCGAACGACAGGAGCACGTTGAGCATCAAGCGGCCCATGGACGTGGTGGTGTTGAACTGCTGGGTGACGGATACGAATGAAACGCCCTGGCGCTCGAACACCTCGACCATTTTGGAGAAATCCGCCAAGCTGCGGGTCAGCCGGTCAATTTTGTAGACCACCACAATATCAATCAAGCCGCGCTCGATGTCCGCCATCAGTCGTTTGAGTCCGGGCCGTTCGGTGTTGCCGCCAGAAAACCCGGGGTCGTCGTAGTCGTCCACCACTGGAATCCAGCCTTCTGAGCGTTGGCTGGCAACATAGGCTTGGCCGGATTCCTTCTGCGCATCGATGGAGTTGAATTCCTGCATCAACCGCTCGTCAGACGAGACCCTGCAATACACGGCGCACCGCTTGCGCGGCTTGGGTGATGCGATTTGGGTGGTGGTATTCATGCCACCTCCTTGCGGTTGGTTTTGAGACCAAAAAACAGTGGCCCAGACCATGGCGTGCCAGAGATGTGCCTCGCCACCGCAGAGAGGCTCTTGAAAAACTTGCCCTCATATTCAAAGGTGCCCTCGGCGGTTACGGATACTTTGTGGTCACGGTCGCCCCATTCACGCAGCAATACGGTGCCGGGTGCCAGTTCAATGTCACGGGCAATCTGCCTGCTCTTGATCTTGGAGTGGCGCATGCCGATATTGACCAGTCGGCGCTGCGTCTCTGCGGGTAGACCACCAAACGCCTGCTCCTGGAGTTTGTAGGCCACACGCGACTCCAGGTAGTTGCGGTTGGGATTGTCTGGGCGGCGCTTAAAAAATCGATCCCACAATGTCCACAGGTCTGGCATTGGTAGGCTGGACAGCGTGGCCACTTGGGCCGCCACTGAAGTGGTGGTGTCATTCATTTGGAACTCCTCAGGTGATAGGGGTTCGTATGAACGCGCTGGTCGGGCATAAAGCCAAGTCCAACTTGTCTTTCATTTTGATCTGTCGCGGCCTGGCCACAGGCATGTGTACGCACAATGGCTGCGGCCAGGATGGATGTGATCTCGGCTGCGCGCTGGCGCGCTGTCATCTGTTCGGGGGGAATGAGTTTGATTGGTTTCATGGTTTGCAAAGGGCATTTGAATGACCCACAAATCATGATTCAAATCTTCCAAGACGATGGGTAACGCAGGGCAACGCCGAGCAATTGGAGCCCTTTTTTGACGTTCACCGCGCCTGATAGCTAACCTGTGAATTAGGTCGCCAACTCTTCCAATTCAATAGCAACCGCAGTCTCTCCGTCGTCAACAGGATCGTCGGACATTGGCAGGTTCAACTGCCAAGCGCGAGCACCGTTGACTCTTACCAAGTAGTCTTTCCATGGTGATGTTTTCGGGAAAAGGTTCGCTGGTGAATCGCAGTTCGTATCCGCCATCAATTTCTTGGTATTCACGTGTGGTGTACCAGTGGCAAATGCATCTACCAGCCGTTGTAACACCTTGATTTTCCCAACACCTGTAATGCGCCATTGTGCTTTGCCGGGAAGATGCAGTACGGCTGACTGGCCGTCTGACGATACCTTGAGGTGGATGCTGGTGCCACCCATCGCAGCCAACTGGCCATGTCGATACGCGACCTTGAGCCGTGCTTGGTCAATAACCGTGGTGGATTTATCCACAGCCAGCACATCTTCGATGGCAACGATGACATTCGTGCCCGCAAACGAAAATGGGACGGCCGCTGTGGTCAGGACGATTCCAGGTACTGTTCGAGGCCGCAACCGCAGTGCCGCATCTACTTTGGCGTACTGCCGCTCGTTGGACATTTTGGTGGCAAAGTACAGTGCAACAAGGTGTCCGTCGATATCGATTTCACCAAGGAATACTGGCTCATCATCAAGGCGTTTGCCGCGTAATCCCTGCAATGACGTCCCCAGTGCGGTAACGATTTCCTCTCGCAGCCAGTTGAAGTCGACTTTCCAGCGGCGTGCGTGTTTAGCTGGCAGGACGATGTGGGAACCTGTAAGTGGGTCAAGGTAGTGAACTTGCCCGGGGTCAACGCAGCGTTCCAGCTTGACCGTAAAGCGCTCACCATCGGCACAATCCACGACTTTTTCAGTGATGCGGTCGGCTTCAATGAGAATGCCTTCATCTGCGAAACGGTCAATGTTGATGCCCAGATGTGCCAGGGCGAAGCCGTCCATCGGACTGGTGGCATATTCCAGCAGGCGCGCAACCTCCTTGATAAACGTGGGATCGTCAATTCCAGAGCCCGGGTGCAGGGTCTTCAGCACACCCAAAGCTTCGAGCAACTGAGTTCCAATCCGACGCAGGCGGGGATCGCGTTCGCCCTGCAAACTGCAACGCCCGGGCTCAGCTACCTTGATCGACAGTGGCGTTTCGACCTTTTCGCCTTCCAATATCAGATCTGCCACCAGCGTTACACCAAGAATGGCACCCGGTTCTGAGAAGGGATGACAGCTCCAGCGTCCGCCGATGACATCTTGCAGGTCGACACCGCTGTCGATATGCAAGGTGACTGCATCGGTGGCGTGATGAAGCAAGGCCTTGGCCTCGGTCAGATAAAGTCGTTCAACCTTGGCCCCGTCAATCTGTGGCTTGACATCTTTGAGTGGCTGCGCAAACGGAGATAAGTCGTAACGCGAGCGATTCAGCGGCCGATTCGATAGCGGCATTTTGAAGCCGTGTTTTGACAGAACATCCGCCAACGGCGCTCTGGTGGACAAGGTGTGTGCATAGACCTCGACCACCTTGCGATCCGCTGAGTAGACCAATGTGGCATCGCGTGCAGGGAAATAGAAAAAGCTCTTGCGATTGCGGTTCACCATTTGAATGGCAGAAACCTGATCACCTGAAAAACGCACGACCAGAAAATGAATTGTCTTGCTGTTGCCATTTTTGTCGCAATCGAGCATCGGGACATAGACCAGCTCGCACGGCTCTGCCAATCGCATCACTTTGGTCAGTTGTGTTTCCAGTTCTTTTTTGACGGTGTCATTCCAGATGAACGGTGGCGGTTCATCGTCACATGGAACGTCGAAGGCGTCGTATAAACGCTTGTTACCGCGAATGTCGCCAGTGTTGAGAATGGTTTCGGCCACATCAAACAGTCGCGCAGTATCGTCAGAGTGGGTGCGCATCCAGATGGCACGCCCCATTTCGCCACCCTCCTGACCCAAAAATTCATTCTGAAGATCAGAGTCGTGCAGTTGGTCGGCAACCGTGGAGAGAATCGCCGCTCCGCGTGCGGAAGCCAAACGCATCACCCGCAAGGCCTCGCGCTCGGCCGAATCGCGCTGCTCCTTGCGCAAATGCTTGATGTGTTCGAGCAGGTTGGCGCATAAATCTGCCTCGTTTTGAGACCAGTCGAAACCTCTGACCAGTGCCTGGCATTCAGCAAGACCGCTGAATATTTTGAGTATCGAAACTGGAGCCTTCTCAATCAGATCAAGTAAGCAATGTGCGTTTGTGAGGGTCTTTTTGCCCATAAATTCTCCCTTCAGCCGTTTTACATGGCCACAGTCCATTGGCGCATCACCGCCACCGTTTGAGTTAAACCCTGCGCGAGCAAGGTGTCCAGGTATTCGTCTGCCGTTTTGGGCGGCGATTTCAAAGACCGTCGGTGACTGGCCGCGGCCTCCAGCACACCGGCAGGGTGCAGATCCAGAAGGTCAACGATGAAGTCGTCGGGATGCTGCGCAGCAAGGTTGTAAGGCTTGAGCGCACTGTCCGGGAAATCTTTCAGGTTGAACGTGACGATCAGGCTCGCTCCGCAATGAATGGCGGCGGCGACCACATGGCGGTCGTCTGGATCAGGCAGGCTGATGGACGAAATCATGTACTCGAAATCACTGACCACGCAGTCGCGCACAGAGTGATTCATTTGAAGCCGTGTTCGCTCCAGGCGGTCACGGCTGAGATCAGGCCGGTTCGCATGAACATTGCGTATCCACTCGTCGTGGATCATGTTGCTCCAGCGTGCCCGAAAAAGATCGGAGAGCGCCAGATGCATCAGTAAATCGCGCAGCGGCGCTGGGTAGAGCACGCAGGCATCGTAAACAACTGTGAAGTGTGAACTCATCGGAGTCAATACCCCATTCCAATTTCTTGTGCCTCCTCAGCCAACTCATCCAAGACTTTACGGCGCTCGGTGTCAATGCGCTTTTTGTACTCAATCACGTCTTGGTAGCGCACGCGGCGATGGGTGCCGATTTTGTGGAAAGGCATCTCACCTCTCTCAAGCAGCTGCACCAGGAACGGTCGTGAAACATTGAGTACGTCAGCCGCTTCCTGCGTGGTCAATTCGGCATGAATTGGAATGATGGACACCGCATTGCCTTGCCCGATTTCAGTCAGTACATCCAGCAGCAGACGCAGGGCCGATGTCGGGATGCGCACAGTGCGCACTGCGCCTTTTTCGTCATGAAAGTCAATTTGCTGGGTATCGGATCGGGTTAGCAGCACGGCCGACAAGGCACGCCCCGACTCCCGGGCAAGCGTGATGTCCTCTGGTGAAGGCAGGGTTTTAGGGGTGGCAAGAGCATTCATATTGGTCACCTCATAGGGAAAAAGTTCAGGCTAAAGTAAGTATAAACGAAATAACCGAAAACGAAATAACCGAAACGTTAAAAGTTTTCTTATTTGAATCAGTCACTTAGCTCTGTTTCATGTTCAAGCTAGTGGTGAGCAATGTCGGTCTAAACCCAAAACTAACCCGTCCAAGCCTAAGGCGCTGAGAATTCGAATAGAGGCTCCTAAACAAACGGAGTCTCGCTGTGAAAAACCATGTCTCAAATGTTCAACCTGGACGGAAAGTCACCCGGCCATTTTTGAACGTCGCTATCCGCATCGCCATCAATGAGAACGAGTTGTCCCAACGCTGGGGCCTTTCTGTAAAGACTCTTCGCCGCTGGAGGCAAGAAAAATTGGGTCCCATTTTTTGCAAGATGGGTGCCCGGGTCACGTATCTCATCTCTGAGATCGAAGCCTACGAGCGCCGCGTGTCGCGCCACTCCACCTTCACTTCGGTTTACCAATGAAGGGGGCTGTGACCATGACTGATCTCACCATTTTCCCTGCCGACATCGCCGAGATGTCCGTGAGCCAACTGGCCCAGTTGTCACCCGCTCAAAAACTTGAAGTGGATGTCAATCTGGACAAAGCCATTGCGTGGCTCAAACAGGCACGTACCAAGTTCGATGCCGCTTTGAAGCAGTGCTACGAAGAACAGGCCAAAGCCGCATTGCTGGCATCTGGTCGTGATTTTGGTACCGCCCACATCAACGACGGATCGTTGCGCATCAAGTTTGAGCTTCCCAAAAAAATCACCTGGGATCAAAAGCAGCTGGGCGAGATCGCCGAGCGCGTCGTGGCATCTGGTGAGCAAGTCAAGAGCTACATCGACATCAAGTTGTCTGTCTCTGAGTCCCGCTACACGAACTGGCCACCGGCGTTGCAGCAGCAGTTTTCCACTGCCCGCACGGTTGAGCCCGGCAAACCAACTTTCACCCTTTCCATCGACCCACTGGAGTCCTGATCATGTCCCAAATCATCCCATTTGAATTTGAAAGTCAAGCACTGCGCGTCAACCTGGATGCTGCTGGGCAGCCCTGGTTTGTCGCTGCCGACGTATGCGCAGCACTTGATCTGCCAGATACCCACAAAGCCATTGCCCGTTTGGATGATGACGAAAAGGGTCGGAATTCAATGCCGACCCCTGGTGGTCAGCAAGACATGTCGGTGGTCAATGAGTCCGGCCTCTACAACCTGGTGTTGGGTAGCCGCAAGCCCGAAGCCAAGCGGTTCAAGCGCTGGATCACCCATGAAGTTCTGCCATCCATTCGCAAGACAGGCTCATACACGTCAACCACGTCGATGTCCGCATTGCCATCGCCAACACAGGATCGGGTGTCATCACTGCTGTTGATCGGAGAAGCGGTGGCCAAGGTTCCCGGTGTCAAGCATTGCATTGCCATGGCTGCCACCTTGACCTGCATCTTTGAGAACACCGGCCTTTCCATGGAAACCATGCGTCGTGCGCTGCCCGCAAATGACGAGCCAATGGCAGCAATGAACCCGACCAAGCTAGGCCAGCAATTGGGGTTGGCCGCTCGCAGCGTCAATACCCGCTTGGCTGCAATGGGCTTGCAACTGCGCAATGACCGTGACGAATGGGAGTTGACCGAAGCAGGTCAGGCGTGGGGCGAGGCCTTGCCGTACTCGCGCAATGGGCATTCGGGTTACCAGATTCTCTGGAATCCGGCGGTGATCGATCAGATGAAAGAGGTGGCTTAAATGGCACTTCCCATCATCACTGCTGATCAACGCCGCGCCCAACGCCGTGGCGTCAAGATCGTCATTTTGGGCGTCAGTGGCATCGGTAAAACGACCCAGCTGAAATTCCTCGATACCCAGTCCACCTTGTTCATTGACTTGGAGGCGGGCGACCTGTCTGTCTCAGATTGGGATGGTGATTGTCTGCGGCCGCGCACCTGGCCAGAGTTCCGGGATCTGGTGGTCTATCTGGCAGGGCCCAACCCGGCGCTGCCCGAGCAGTCACCGTTTTCGCAGGCGCACTTTGACCATGTCTGCGCGGTTTATGGCGACCCGGCCAGTCTTGACAAGTACCAGACCTACTTCTGTGACTCCATCACGGCGCTCTCGCGGCTGTGCTTTAACTGGGCCAAGAGCCAGCCAGCCGCATTTTCAGACCGCACCGGCAAGCCGGATTCGCGCGGCGCGTATGGTCTTTTGGGTCAGGAAATGGTCACGGCGCTGACCCACTTGCAACACGCTCGCGGCAAAAACGTGGTGTTCGTGGCCATTTTGGACAGCAAGACCGACGACTTCGGCCGCAAGGTGTTTGTGCCGCAGATCGAGGGCAGCGCCACTGCATTGCAGCTGCCGGGCATCGTGGACGAGGTGGTGACGCTGGCTGAAATCAAGGCCGATGACGGCACCTCGTACCGGGCATTTGTCACCCAGACCATCAACCCCTACAGCTATCCGGCCAAAGACCGCAGCGGTCGTCTTGACCTGCTGGAGCCGCCCGACCTGGGTGCGCTGATCGCCAAGTGCGCTGGCACCGGAACACCTGCACAGCACCCACAAGCCCCAACCACCACTGATTCCAAGGAGTAATTCAAATGAACGACAACAACACCAATGTC
>Ga0007792_10000681_pt1 | contig 12213 bp, 8 predicted proteins | sample CryBogmetaGMA6M_FD_60371 | JGI IMG/M metagenome (GOLD analysis project Ga0007792, IMG submission 60371) | Freshwater microbial communities from Crystal Bog, Wisconsin, USA - MA6M | ecosystem: Environmental > Aquatic > Freshwater > Lake | place: Crystal Bog, Wisconsin, USA | collected 2009-07-06
TGGGTGGAAATCGCATGACTGGATATAATTGGGAAAATAATGCTTCAAATTCTGGTCGCGATTGGGAACCTGCGCCGAGCACACATTATAGTTATAGTGATTATTTTATGTGCTCAAATGACGGAATATCTAATGCAGACTGCGACAGTCAACCAGGAATAGTGCTTAAAAAATTTGTAGATTATAATATTGCTCACAATTATGCTTCTATTATTACATTGCCTATGGCTGGTTATACTTCTGCTGATAAAAACGGTGAAGTAACAGTGGCTGAAAGCGCTCCTTCAGCGAGATGGAAAATTGTTCTGCCGAAAAAAGGCAGTGCTTTTGTTTATCCTCCAGATGTGACCGACAATTATGTTTATGATGATGAGGAAGTGGCATGGTTGGTTAGTCTTTACGGGAATGCATGGGGACCAAACGGCGTAAAGTTTTATCAATTAGATAATGAAGGTGATATATGGGATGGTTCTCATCCACGCATACATCCGACTCCAGTTGGAGCGGCAGAATGGGTGAATAGAGGGATTGACCTTTCTAAAGCAGTAAAAGATGTCGATCAATATGCTCAAATGATGGGACCTGTATTTTTTGGCGTTTGGTCCATGATTTCACAGGGTAGTGATTGGAATACTGTTAAAGGCACTCACGCTTGGTATGTGGAATATTATCTTGACAAAATGAAACAAGCGAGCGTAACTGATGGACGACGGCTCTTGGATGTTATAGATATTCATTATTATACTGAAGCAAGAGAAGGTCTAACGCCTCCTTTTAATTATTCAAGTGGTCAGTGTAGAATTACTGAAGATGCTTGTACTTCCACCTTGGCACAGCAAACAAGACTTCAGGCACCCAGATCTTTGTGGGATCCAACTTTTTCGGAGAATAGTTCTGTTGGTCAGTGGTGTGGGGTGGCATTACCAATAATACCAAAAGTTCAACAAGCGATAGATACATATTATCCAGGAACGAAAATATCATTTACGGAACATGCGTTCGGTGGTGGTACTGATTTTTCTGGTGGTATTGCGACAGCTGATTCACTCGGTATATATGGAAAATATGGTGTATATGTTGCAACTTTATGGAAGACCGCCTATGGTTTATTTCATTCGGCAGCATATAAGCTCTTTAGGAATTATGATGGTTTGAAAAGTACTTATGGAGATACAAAAGTTTATTGTGAATCAAATGATATTCCAAATATGACTACTTATGCTTCAATAAATGGAACAGACGATTCAGTGCTTCATATAATTGTTTTGAATAAAGCGAGTACTGCACAAACGGCAAATGTTTCTATAACAAGTCCTCAGACTTATATGCTGGCAGAAGCATGGGCGTTTGGTGGTACAAGTGCGACTATAACAACAAGAACCGCACCGACTTTATCGGGAAACGCTTTTTCATATTCAGTTCCAGCGTATTCGGCTTTTCACTTTATTTTAAAAACTGGTGGAACTCCTACAAATACACCGAACTGGACAGCGACACCGACTTTTACAATTACAAAAACATTTACTGCGACTCAAACTTATACATCAACACCAGTAGTCCCAGCGGCTATTATATATGATGGTGACACGGCAGGTGCGACTATCGCAGATGGAACTATTGGAAGTGGAGCCCCTGGAGTTATGTCACAGACAACAGGTGGCGATCCAGCAAATATGATGTTATTGACATATACTAATGTGACAGGTTGGTGGCAGCAACATTCTTGGACACTGAACAACCCGAAATCAACAGCAGGACAAATGTATCTGACTTTTAATGTTAAGCAGGACTCGTCAAGTGCAAATCCTGTTATACAATTTGATGTGGGTATTGATCCAGCAAATACAATTAATATAGATGTATCAGCATATTTAGTAGAGGGTGGGGCAGTCAATACTACTTGGAAGACTGTAATAATACCAATATCTGTTTTGTTGGGTGTTGGTCAGACAACAATAAATTCTATTAAATTTACTAATAATTATTCTAATGATTATGTGGTAGATGTTGACAATGTAAAACTGATACCAAATAAAAATACTCCAACGCCAACTCTGACTCCGTCAGGTTCGGCTACAATCACACAAACAATCACACCAACAATTACACAATCACTTACGCAAACAGTTACACAAACGATTACTAAAACTATCAACCAAACAGTAACTCAAACAGTTAACCAAACAGGCACTCAAACAGTAATTCAAACATCTACTCAAACAGGCACTCAAACAGTAATTCAAACAGCCACTCAAACAGCCACTCAAACAGTCAGCCAAACAGGGACGCAAACTTTTACATTTACAAGTACCCCAATAAATACGATTACTCGAACAATCACTTTGACTGTTACAAAAACACTACTGAACACTCCTACAAATACACCTATAATATCGTCAACAGCAACTATTACTATAACTTTAACGCAGCAAGATACTGCAACACCAGTAGTTCCAACAGCAACAGCCACTGTTGCTTCAGTCAATGTTATTGCATATCCTAATCCTATAAATCCTGATTTGTATGATTTGAAGCTTGGAGTAGATGTGGTTCAAGCATCATCCAGTATCAAAGCATTAATTTACACTAGAGCATTTAGATTGGTTAAAGTTATAGAGTTAGGTGGTAGTAGCTCGACAGGAATTGTAGTGAAAACAATAAATAAAGAATCGCTAAAAAATTTGGCAACGGGAACATACCTATATATAGTAAAACAGAAAGGATTATCAGGATTAGAGTCAAAAAGTAAGATTAAGATGTTTGTTTTAATAAGATAATTCTGCAACGTTATTTCCTTCCACGCATTACAATATGTAGAAGCATTTACTCTTTTTCCTAATTAAAAGGAGCTTGTGTTTGGATAAAAACATTGAAAAAAAACTGGTTGAAGAAGCCAGAACAAATCCTGAAGCATTTGGCAAGATTTTTGAGGCTTATTATCATAAATTATTACATTATTGTATTTATCGGACTATGAATGTGGAAATAGCTCGGGATTTGGTGTCCGAAACTTTTTTTAAAGCACTAAAGAACTTATGGCAGTTTAAGTGGACAGGCGCACCTTTTTCTTCGTGGCTTTACCGTATAGCGATAAATGAAATTAAAATGTATTACAGACATAATAAATATGAACCGTCTTCTATGGAAGAAGCTATGGAAGTATTTAATATGCCTGAATTAGCTTCACATAAGGATCTTGAAGCCGAGATAATGCAGGCTCAAGAAAAACTTGATGAAAATGGTGATTTAGCAAGAGTCAATAAAGTGTTGGGTACGCTACCTGAAAAATATCGAGAAGTGATAATATTAAGATTCTATCAAGAATTAAAAATAGAAGAAATTGCATTAATGCTTAATTCTAAAGAAGGAACCATAAAGTCGGTATTATCAAGGGGCATAAAAATGCTTAAGGAAAAATTAGGTTTGCAACCTTTTTTTGACTCAGGCATTGTAGAGGTAGAAGAACAAATGGAAAAGGAGGTCAAGTGATATGGACCAAAAATATAATAAATTAGAAGGTTTTGAACTCACAAAAAATAAAGATTTTTTAAAACAACTTCTTTTAAAAAAAATAACTGAAAAAAAATCAAAAGTATCATTTAATATAAAATTCCTGCCAGTTTTTGCGGCTCTTCTTGCTATAGCGGCAGTTGGAATGTATATGAAAATCGACTACAATAATTCAAACACGAAGTGTAATTCACTCGGTGGTATCTGGTGTACTTATGATGATCATAGATATGGTGGCAATTCTAAGGTATGGCCTCCAGCATCAACATCGTGTGAAAATCTATTTGTGAAAAGTGAGCCTGGTTATGGAGGGCGTGGTTATGCTGTTAGAATAACTGGTACGGCTGGAACTAAACTCGGTTCTGCTTATATAGGGGTAAATGCTTTCTTGAGTGAACATTCAGCTTGTCCGCGTTGCGACGGCATAGATTTAAGAAGGTTTCGTGGCATAGAATTTAAAATCAAAGGTTCTGTGGAATTGGGGAGGGTAATGTTTATAATTCCTCACGAAGGTAGTGCTTTAGATAAGAAACTGTTTACCTGTAAAAGTTTAACTGATTATGAAGATTTTGAATCAGACATAACAAAGGATATAGGTACAAAATGGAAAATTGTAAGGTTGGTTTTTACTAAGGACTTTAAGCAGCCAAATTGGACAAAACCAGAACATAAAGTAAGCATGGATGAAGTCCTTGCCAATGCAAATCTTTTAAAGTGGCAGTATGTAGATGGAAAAGGACATTTTGTTGATATATGGATAGATGATTTACAGCTATTTTAAGAATAGTTTTAATTTGTCTTTTGTGATGATTGTGGAGCAGAAGAGTTCACCTGATTATTGAAAGCTTTAAATGTACTTTATAACCCCATTAAATATACCAGCAGGGTAGATTTAAAGGGTTATTATATATATGAAAAAAAACTAAATAGGAGGTTTTTTATGAAAAAGTTTTTAATTGTAGTGGCTCTTGTAGTAATGTCAGCGGTACTTGTATTAGCATCAGAACAGAAATTTGTAGTAGATGATTTTACAGGAGGAAAAGCTGAGTCCTCGATTGGCGGATGGTGGTATATTTATAATGATGCATCATCAGGCGGCAACTCTGAAGTCACACCTGCACCTAACAAGTTTGAAATGGTAAAGTTAAAAAATACATATGTTGCAAGCATGCAGGGAAAAACTGGAAATAAGCTCGGTTGGGATTATGTGGGTATGGGAGTAACTTTAGGCAAGAACTGTGGTTGCCCAGGAAAAGCCGAACCAGTTGATTTAAGCAAATTTACTAATTTGACTTTAAAAATTAGAGGTTCTATTACTGGTGGTAGAATTACAGTCATACTTCCATATTCAGACAATAAGTGCGTAGATGAGAAAACCAGCACATTAACAGATTGGGCTGATTATGAAGTGGCATTAAACTCAAAACTTTCTAAAGAATGGACTATTGTGAAATTGAATTTGAAAAATGATTTTAAGCAGGCAAAATGGGCTAAAACAATAGTACCGATTGAAAAAGTTCTTGAAAATGCGCACAGTATTGATTTCCATTTTACAAGTTCAGATGGGGACAAAGTAGATTTTCAAGTGGGTTCTATAGAGTTTAATTAATATATTTAAATAACAAAAAAGCCCGGCTTATTTAAGCCGGGCTTTTTTTATTTCTAAAAGTTTCAATTCTGTTAATGTTGACACACTTTCAACAGGTGGTATAATAATTTATGGCAAAAAAAATTAAAAAACCAAAAATTGAAGAGACGGTTATAGAAGCATTTTTATCAGGAAATACAGAAGCAATAACTGATAAAGATGAGATACAGGAAAAGGCTATAACCCACAAAATCGGGCCTTTATTGATAGTGGCTGGTGCTGGAACTGGTAAAACCCGAGTTATTACTGAAAGAATTGCATGGATTATCAATAATAAACTTGCCAAACCATCAGAAGTTTTGGCGCTGACATTCTCGGAAAAAGCAGCAAAAGAAATGGAACGCAGGGTAGATGCTTTAGTTCCTTATGGTATGGTAGATACTCGTACCTCAACTTTTCATTCTTTTGGACACGATATCATAGGTGAGTCATTTGCTGATTTGCGAATTGCTCCTGACTGGAAAATTATGAAGAAGCCAGAATCAATAATTTTTATTGTTGAAAATATTGAAAAACTTGGTCTTGAACTCTATAGACCTATAAATAATCCAGCTCAATATGTGGCAGAACTTACAAATTTCATTTCTAAATTAAAGGATAATCTCATTACTCCGAGCATATATGAGGAGTATGTAAAAGAACTTTTGCAAAAAGGTCCAAATGAAACAGAAGATAAAGAGGTTTGGCAAGAAAACATAAATAAACAAAAAGAACTTTCTGGTTTTTATTCCAAATATGAAGCATTAAAAACAGAAAAAAATTATATGGATTTTGGCGATCTAATAATGGTGCCATATTTTTTACTAAAAGAAAAGAAAGCTGTGCTTGCCAAGTATCAAGAACGATATAAATACATTCTTATAGATGAATTTCAAGATACTAATTATGCGCAGTTTGAACTTATCAAACTTATTGCTGATAAGTATCAAAATATCACGGTAGTAGGCGACGATGATCAAATGATATATCGATTCAGAGGCGCTGCAATATCAAATATTATGGGTTTTAGGGCTTGTTATCCAGCTGCGGAAGTGGTGGTGTTAAAGAATAATTACAGGTCTACGCAGGTCATACTTGATTCGGCATATAAGTTGATTCAAAATAATACTGATAGGCTTGAAACTATATTAAATATTACAAAAAATCTTAAATCAAAATATAAACAAGAGCATAAAATTGTGCCACTTAATATTAAGGCCTTTGCCAGTTATTCTGAAGAGTCGGATTTCATAGCGGATGAGATTGAAAGACTTGTGAAGGCAGGTTATTACACTTATAAGGATATTGCAATACTGCTTAGAGCCAAAGGTGATGCCAGAATATTTTTAAAGACCTTAGAGCGTAGGGGGATTCCTTATAGATTTACAGGTGATGAAGGTCTTTACAATAAAAAAGAAGTGCAGTTTTTGATTAATTTTTGTCGTATGTTGTCCACCCCGTACGAGTTTAATCCCATATATGATGTTGCTATATCAGAGTTCTACGGAGTGGATCCGTATATGATGTCTAAGGTTGGCAGTATAGCCAAAGAATATTCTGTAACTGTGCTTGATCTTATAAAAAAGCTTGGGTCGTATCCAGAACTTGAAATGAATGAAATTGATGGACATAAGCTTGAAACACTTTTGCAGGATGCAGAGCATTATATTACGCTTGTGAAAGACAAGTGGAGCTCTGGGGAAATACTTTATGATTATATCAAAAACAGAAAGATATTTGACATACTGCTAAAAGACAAAACGATAGCATCAGACAGAAAGATTGCAAATATATCAAGGTTTTTTGATATTTTGAAAGAGTTTTCTGTATCAGAAGAATATGACACTATGTATAATTTTGTAAATTACATAGACCTTCGGCAAAAAGCAGGTGACAATCCAGTAAGCGATGTGTTTGAAGACACAGAAGAAAATTCAGTTCAAGCGGCTACTATACACAAGGCAAAAGGACTTGAGTTTAAAATTGTCTTTGTTCCAGCCCTTATACAAGATAAGTTTCCAGTACGCGCCAGGGGCGGTTTCCCATTTCCATTACCTGAAGGTTTAATGAAGGACTTAGTAGATGAAAAGTTGTATATGCAAGAAGAAGAACGAAGATTGTTTTATGTGGCAATAACCCGAGCAAAAGATTCGCTTCACTTGACTTACTCAAAACAGTATGAAGGGGCAGGTAATAAAAAACCGTCTATGTTTCTTATGGAGTTAGGTTATAAAGAGCCTGAAGCGATGACAAAACAGTCAAAAGAAGACAAACTTAAATCCTTTGAAAAAAAAGAAATAGTTGAAGTTGCAAAAGTCGAAGGTATTAAACTAAAGACGATTAAGCTTTCTAATTACCAGATTGATGATTATCTTACATGCCCATATAAATATAAATTAATTCATGTACTCCGTATTCCTATAAAGGAAGAACCAGTAGTTATATACGGTCAGGCAATGCATAAAGTGGCATCTGAATTTTATAAGGCAAGACAAGAAGGTAGCGTCATTACACTGGATACGCTGATTGACATATTCAAGTCCATGTGGAAACCTGTAGGTTTCATATCCGCTCAACATGAAAAGCGTCGTTATGAGCAAGGTTTGAAGAACATAGAAGAGTTTTATAAAACAGAAAGCATGAGTGCGATTATACCTAAGTATATAGAAAAAGATTTTGAATTTAAGTTGAGCAGCGATATTACAGTGCGAGGAAGATGGGATAGAGTTGACGAGATAGATGGAAAGTGGCGCATAATTGATTATAAAACATCTGATATCAAAGACATTGAAAAGGCAGAAGAAAAAAGGGACAGCTTAAATATATCCAGACAGTTAAAATTATATTCAATAGCTTTTGAAAAAGTATTTGGTCATCCTTTGGATGAAGTGGGGATATATTTTTTTGAGTCACGCATATCGGTTTTTAAAAAAATCAGAAAAGATATTCTTGAAAAATATGAAAAACAAATATTCGAAGTGGCTGCTGATATTAGGGCGAGTAAGTTTGATGCATCCCCAAGTGCTTTTATTTGCAAATTTTGTGCGTTTTTCAACATTTGTCCTCATTCAAAAGCGGATATATTGTTCTGAGTTTGTTTGGTTTAGTAAAATAAAACGACACCGTAGATAGGGGCTTGCCCCATCTCATAAAAATAAAACATGGAGGTTTTATGAATAATAAATTGCTTTATATTTTGATTTTCTTGTTTTTAACTGCAGTTGTGATTTTTAATATCTTCTTAAAAACACAGCCAAATATCATTAATACTGGAGTACATACAATGGCAATATCGAGAGAGGTGTTGGCTTGATTAAACTAAATAATGTATCAGTGTACTTTGATAGCTTTTTAAAAAGTACTGCAGTTACTGCCCTTAGTGATGTAACTCTTACTATTAATCGTGGAGATTGTTTTGCTATGATAGGACAAAATGGAGCAGGGAAGTCAACTGCTATGTATTGTTTATTAGGTCTGATTAAGCCACAAAAAGGGACGGTAACTATAGATGATAAGGAAGTGCATTTGGGTTCGGCTATTTATAATAATATCGGCTTTTTGCCTGAAGAACCACACTATCATGATTTTTTAACTATAGATGAAGCCCTGTATTTTTATTCAAGTCTTTATAATAAGAATATTACAAAAAAACAGAGAGATGAAATACTTGGGGAAATGGGACTTTATGATAAAAGAAATGTTCGTATAAAGAAATGTTCAAAAGGAATGAAACAAAAAATGGGTATTGCGCAAGCAATAATTACGGAACCGGATATACTATTTCTTGATGAACCAACGCGTGGCCTTGATCCGATTATAAGCAGGTATTTTAAACAAAGATTATTACAAATGAAAAAGAATGGAACAACTATCATTATTAATTCTCATGTGCTTTCAGAAGTTGAGTCCTTGGCAAATCGGGCTGTCATTATAGACAAAGGTAAAGTGGTTTTGGAAGATGATTTGATTAACATAACAAATAGTGGAGAAGGCGAATATTTTGTTGAATTTGAAAAGTCAAATGCAAAATCACCAGCATATTTATCGAATATTAAAATTAATGGTTCGGTGCTGTCTGGTAATATTAAGGAACATGACTTGTTTAAATTCACTGCATATTTAGAAAAGAATAATCTAAAAATGTATAAATGTCTCTTAAATAAAATGTCACTGGAAGATTCGTTTTTTAATATCATAAAAGGAGCCCACAATGAATCGTCAACTCAACTTTAATATATGGCTTAACATTAAGTTTTTAAGCAGAAACTATCTGATTATTACAGTACTTGGGATTATGGCACTTTCAATATTAAATATTTTTTCTTCTGCTAATGCTGGGGGCGGGGCATTACAGGGTTTTATTTGGTTACATTCAATCGTTACCATAGCAGCTTTTTTGATAGCGGTTATGATTGTTTCTAATCCTATAAAGGATAGAACAGTGAAAATGATAGTTACAAAACCATGTTCGCCTGAAGTATGGACAGCATCTTCTTATGCTACTGTTAATCTTGTCTCTATTTCTTTGCATTTGATTATCTTGATTTTTGCTTCTTTGCTATTTGCCTTTAAACCAGATGTATTGGGTATTAGCTTCTCGTCTTATATATATATGTGGTTAAGTAGCATAGTAGCAGTAATGATTTTTTCATCTTTATTACTTTTCTTAACCTATATTTTGCCTACTGGCCTTGCGTTGTTAGCTATGATTATTATAAGCACTTTGCCATTAGGAAGAATTGTAGATTATTGTTTTAACTATTCAGGGCATGTTATAACCAATATCTTATACAAAATCTTAGGAACAATTTTTTATGTGTTCTATCTTATCATTCCGTATTTTTCAATGGAAAACATAATGAAAGTAGGGCAAGGCGGATATACTGACTGGTCGCAGCTTGGAGTGTTTTTCGTATATGGTTTAGTAACACTTGGTTTTTATTACCTTATGAGTGTTTATGCGATTAAAAGAAGAAATCTAATATAAAAGTGCCTGTTATTTAAAAACAAAAAGTGTTAAATAACCCATATATCATTAGTTATTATTCACAAAACAGTAAAAATTCCCTTAAAATAATATGTTTTTGAACTAAAATTTGTCTTGAAATAAACCATTTTATTTAATATAATCTTTTGGTGCTAAAACACTATAGCTAAATATCTCAAGGAGGACTTAGATAGATGGAAGCGAAACCTTTTGTAAGTATTATTAGTCCAGTTAGAAATGCGGAAAGAACGATAGAGACCACAATACAGTATCTTTTAAATGTGGATTATCCACGCGAAAAGATGGAAATTGTGTTTGCTGATGGTGGTTCTACGGATAAGACAGTAGAAATCATAAAGAAATTTCAGGAAAAATATAGTTTTATTAAATTGGTTCTCGTACCTGATTCTAAATCCCCTGGGCATGCAAGAAATGCCGCACTGAAAGTGGTTGTTGGAGAGATTATTCTTTTCACTGATGGCGATTGTGCTCCTCATAAAGATTGGGTAGAAAAAATGGTAGAGCCGTTTGTTAAAGACCCGCAGGTTGGAATGGTTGGTGGAGAAGTATTTACATTAAGAACAGATCCAAATAATGATACTGAAACATATTGTGAAGCCACAGGCTTCTTGTCTATAGGCGATAGAGTTGGTATGAAAAATGGTGGATACTATCCTGAAATAAAGAAAGATTTACCGAGTGAGATAAATGGTTCACAGACATGTCCGTTTTTTGCTACAGCTAATGCGGCAGTATCAAAAAAAGCAGCATTGGCTATAGGCAATGAGTTTTGGCATGAGCCAACTGGAGAGGATGTAGATTTCAACCTTCGCGTACTAAAAAAAGGTTTTAAACTTTTCTTTCAACCATCTGCGGTAGTGGATCATATGCACAGAGCTACACCAGAAATGTTCTACAAGCAGCTTTATGGCTATGGTTATGGACATCCGCTTTTATTGAAAATGCACGCAAAGAAAGTACTGGAGTTTTATTTTGCTTTTGGTAAAGGTTTTTCTTTTTCAATACCATTTCCAGTACCAGGTATAATTTACTTCGGAGATTTTTTGTTTATGCATTTGTTTGGATTCGCAGCTATTCTTACTCTGGTAGTTAACCTCTTTATAGGTGGCATCCCAAGCATAGTTTCAAGCTTTTGGAGTTGGGGAATATTATTTGCAGTAGCTGCTACATTTAAGTTAAGGTTTTTTGCACCAGTGTTTAAGATTAAACCAGGAAGTAAGTTGTTCACATGGATGTTTATAGCATATCTTTCGAAATGGAACTTTATCAAGGGCGGCCTTGATGGGCAGAAAAAATTTGGCACCATCAATATCGAAGGATAAGGTGCACATATAATGGCGAAACGCCGCGTTACCGAAAGGTGCCGCGGCGTTTTTACTTTGCGGTAAAATATTTAGATAGAAGTGAGTAGATAAAAAAAGTTTTAAGTTTACTAACATGTTTATAAAATATATTACTTGGAGGCATTGATGAGTGATTCTGAAATACTGGCACAGCTTGTAAAATTACAAAAAATAGATGCTGAGATTTTGAGTATTCAAGAAGGTAAAAAGGAATTTGTTGTAAAGATTAACGAAATAAAAGCTCAAATTGCAGCTAATACAGCAGAGTTTCATGCAAAAAAATCAAAGCTTGATGATACAAGAAAGAAAAAAGGTCTTTTGGATGTTGAGATTAAATCAAAAGAAGCGGACATAAAAACTAAAGAAGGTCAATCTGGAGAAGTTAAGACAAATACAGCTTTTAAAGCTTTACAAAATGAGATAGACGGTATGAGAATGGATATACGGAAGTTTGAGGACCAGCAGTTAGTTTTAATGGAAGAAGAAGATGTAGTACAGGTATGGATAAAATCACAGGAAAAGGTCATGAAAGAAAAAGAAGTTAAGCTACTTGCGGATATAAAAATACTTGAAGCAGAAGCTGCTGCGCGTGAAGGTTTGATTGACGGAGAACTAAAGAAAAGAGAAGAAGAAGTAAAAAATGTAAATGCTAATTGGTATGAAAAATATGAAAAAATTCGGAAAAATAAAGGGTTGGCTTTAGCTCCAATACTTGAGGGTGGCAA
>Ga0007792_10000683_pt1 | contig 12202 bp, 6 predicted proteins | sample CryBogmetaGMA6M_FD_60371 | JGI IMG/M metagenome (GOLD analysis project Ga0007792, IMG submission 60371) | Freshwater microbial communities from Crystal Bog, Wisconsin, USA - MA6M | ecosystem: Environmental > Aquatic > Freshwater > Lake | place: Crystal Bog, Wisconsin, USA | collected 2009-07-06
CCAGCCCGGTGGCGACGGCACCGCTCTGCAGCGTCTGCCACACCCTGGGCAACCCCACGGCCGCCGGATTGGGCACGGGCACCTGCTTGAGCTGCCACGTGGGTGGGGCTGGCCTGCCCACGGGCCCAACAAGCGGAATCTTCCCGAGCATCGCCGGGGCGCACAGCAAGCATATGGGCCTGGCCACAGCCCTCACCTGCAACACCTGCCATGCGGGTAGCGGGACGGGGACCACGTCCCATTACACCAATGCCAATGCAAGGACCGGCACCCCCACTGGTCCCGGGTCGGTTGCCATCGACAGCACCTATAACGCCAAGGGTGCCACGGCCACGTTTACTCCCAGCGCTCTCACCTGCGCCAGCGTCAGCTGCCACGGTGGCCAGACCACCCCGATCTGGACTGCCGCCGGCAGCATCAACAGCACCCTGGACTGCACCAAGTGCCACAGCGTGAGCCTCACTGCTGGGGACCCGCAGTACAACAATGCCTTCGGTCGCCACAGCCTAGGGACCCACGCCGCCCACACCTGCGTCACCTGCCACAACATGGCCAATGGCTCGCCCGGGGCGCTGGCCCACTTCAAGTACCTGAACACCCCGGCGGTGGACGGTGTGGCCACGGGAACCCCTTCGGATCAGCTACCCAGCGGCACGATCGAGTTCGATTCGTCCGTGACGGGGGCCAAGACCTACACCGTGACTACGAACACCCAGGGCAATGGCGGCTGCACCCTGACCTGCCACACCCACCTCCACACGCCCACCTACGAGACCTGGACCGCCAGCGGCTCACCCCATCCCATCCCCTTCGGAGCGGGCCAGATCGACAGCCAGCTGAACGAACACTTCCTGGTGAACGCCACCACCTTTGCCTCGGACTGCAGCATCTGCCATGCGTATACAGGGACCTCGCCCAACGCTTCAGCGCCTCTGTGCAATGTCTGCCACAGCCGCGGGAACCCTGCGTCCGATGCCTATGGCCCCGGCACCTGCCAGTCCTGCCATGAAGGCGCCACCGGCCTGGTGGGCGGACCCGCTGGTACCACCTTCCCCAGCAAGGCCGGTGCCCACAGCAAGCACCTGAGCTTGGCCACCACCCTCTACTGCGAGTCCTGCCACGCCAACAGTGGTACCGGGACCAGTCGGCACTATCTCAACGCCGACGCCCGCATCGCCATCCCGGTGGGACCGGCCACCGTCAATGTGGACCCCATCTACACAGCCAAGACCGGGGGCAGCATCGCCTTCACCCCCGCCACTTTGACCTGCTCCAACATCAGCTGCCACGGGGGGCAGGTCACCCCCAACTGGCAGACCGGTAGCCTCAACACCAATGCCCAGTGCACCGCCTGCCACGCCACCACGGCCCAGGCCGGAACCGCCACCCAGTACAACGACGCCTATGGCCGCCACAGCATGGGCACCCACAACGCGGTGGCCTGCACCACCTGCCACACCATGACCAACGGCAGCCTGGGCGCCAACGCCCACTTCAAGTACCTGAACACCCCCGCGGTGGACGGCCTCAACCCCAGCGCCACCCCGGCGGACCAGCTGCCCAGCGGGACCATCCTCTTCGATCCCGCCATCGCCTCGGGGGCACTGACCTACTCCGTCAACGGTGGCACCCAGGGGAATGGGGGCTGCGCCCTCACCTGCCACACCCACATCCACGTGCCGACGGTGGAGACCTGGACCTATAACGGCCCGCCCCACCCCATCTCCTTCCTTGGGAACCAGCTGGACACCCAGGGCAACGGCCACTTCACCGCCACGGCCGCCACCTTCGCTTCGGACTGCAGCCTCTGCCACGTCTACTCCGGGACCTCGCCCAACGCCACGGCCCCCGCCTGCAATGTCTGCCATGCCAAGGCGGATCCCACCCAGGTCTCCACGGGAACGGGCACCTGCCTCTCTTGCCACACTGGGGCCAGCTTCCTGACCCTGGGGCCGGACGGCAATGCCTTCCCCAGCCTTCTCGGCAAGCACGCCAAGCACCTGGCATTGCCCACCACACTGGACTGCGGCACCTGCCACAACGGCGTGGGGGCCGGTAGCTCAACCCATTACCAGAACGCCAACGCCCGCGTCTCGACCCCGGTGGGGCCGGGCACGGTGCGGATTGCCTCCACCTACGATGCCGAGACCGGGACGCCGAGCGGTGCCTCGGCGGCCTTCAACCCTGCGGCCCTCACCTGCTCCAGCGTGAGCTGCCATGGCGGCCAGGCCACCCCCAGCTGGCAGACCGGGACCCTCAACTCCGCCACCCAGTGCGGCTCCTGCCATGCCATCAACGGCGGGGCCCTGGCCGCCCAGTACAACGACGCCGTGGGCCGCCATGCCTGGGGCACCCACGCTCTGGCGGCGGCGGCCGACTGCACCCTCTGCCACGACATGAGCACCGCCCGGCACTTTGCCTACCTGGACACCACTGCGGTCAGTGGCGTGGCCACCGGCACGCCTGCAGACCAGCAGCCCAGCACCACCATCGTCTTCAAGACCAACAACGCCACCTACCCCATCACGGGCACCCGGTCCTACACCATCTCCCTCAGCACGCCCCAGGGCGACGGTGGCTGTGCCCTGTCCTGCCACAGCATGACCCATGTGCCGGCCAGCCAGCACTGGGATGCCCCCAAGGGCTCTGCGGCCCACCCTGTCCCCTTCTACAGCACCGGTGTCAGCCTCTCGGGCAACAGCCACCAGGCCACCACGGCGGCCATCTTTGCCGGAGACTGCACCGCCTGCCACGACGAGTCCGGCACCAGCTACAAGTCGGGGCCCGTCTGCACCACCTGCCACATCAAGGGCTCTCCGCTCAGCACGGGCATGACCCTGGGCACCTGCCTGTCCTGCCATGTGGGCAGCAGCTTCACCACCCAGGGCCCCGGAGACACCGCCTGGCCGAGCGTGAAGGGCGCCCACCTGAAGCACCTCTCCCTGCTCACCTTCACCCGGGCAACCCCGGCGCTGCCGGTGGGGCTGACCGGGTCGGCCTTCCCCAGGTGCGAGGCCTGCCATGTGGGGTCGGTGCCCTATGACAGTGCCCAGACCCACTACAGCAATGCCAACCGCCGGGTGGCCTCGCCCATCCTGACCGGGCCGGCCACCGTGTCCATCCACAGCACCTTTAACGCGAAGAGTGGCACGGCGGGAACCACCCCCAGCGCCACCAACTTCACCTGCTCCAATGTCAGCTGTCACGGCGGCCAGGTCACACCTGGCTGGCAGACCGGCACCCTGGTGGTCGATGCCAGTACCTGGTGCCTCAAGTGCCATAAGACCGCGTCCACAGCCACCCAGTGGAACGATGCCACCGGTCGGCATGCAAGTGTGAGCGAGCACAAGCAGACCTGCGACTACTGCCATGACATGACTCAGGCCAAGGCTGGGGCACAGAACCACTGGAAATACCTAGACACTTCTGAGGTTAGTGGCGCCGCTACCCCCATTGCACCCAACACGCGCCCCGCCGATCAGTACGCCAGTGACACCATCAAGTTCGGTGGACCAGCCACGGGCACCTACATCACCCCAGGGGCTACCTATACGGTGTCAGGTGTTGGCGTCAACAGCGGGAACCAGGGACGGGGTGGGTGCGCCCTCATTTGCCATACTCCCAGCAAGACGATGACGCACGCTAACAACAACGAATACTGGAATTAAACAGTCTGCTTTCCGGGGTAGCCGTGCCCTCTTCCCGGGGTTGATCGGCGCCAATGTCTTCCTCGTGGGCTTCCTGCTGAGCTACCTCCTGCTGTTCCTTCTCTTCCTCATCCGGGATCTGGACAACCCCTTCGGCTACTACGAAAACGAGTCCTCCGAGGATGCGTCGCTGAAGCCCCTGGAGGACGCCCTGGCGGACCTCGAGGCCCGGGTGGCGCTGGAGCAGGCGGCGGTGGCCCCCCAGGGCTGACCCCCCCGGTGGGGCCGCAATCTCGGAACCGGATCTGGCCCGGTTCCGGCCACTGGCGAACCTGAATGGGAACGCAAGTCCAGCTCGCCCTAGGGCGAAGGGGGTCCCATGAAACGCCTTATCCAGTTAGCTACGCTCTCGGCTCTGACCCTTCTGGTCGCCTGTGGCGGCTCCTCGTCTGGAGGCAGCTCTGCCAGTCCGACGCCGCCCGCCCCCGCCCAGTTCATCACCGGCACCATCACCGCCAAGGCCCCGGGCAGCATCCAGGTCAGCGGCGTGACCCTCTCCACCGTGAGTGCCACGGTGCTCATCGAGAAGGCCCGCCAGCCCGAGTCCGAGCTCAAGCTGGGCATGGTGGTGCGGGTCAAGGCCCACCACAACGGCAGCACCGGGGAGGCCCTCGAGGTGAGCTTCGAGGATGCAGTCAAGGGCAAAGTCGCGACCGTCAGTGGCGCCACCCTGTCCGTGGGGGGCCAGACCGTCCGGGTGGATGACAGCACCGAGTTTGAGGACACCACGGCCCGGCTGGCCGGGGTGCATTCAGGAGACCGGGTACGGGTCTCTGGCGTGCCAGACAGCCAGGGGGGCATCCGCGCCACGCGGATCGAGAAGAGCCAGGCGGGGCAGGGCGACAGCTTCGAGCTCAAGGGCCTGGTCTCTGGCCTCACGGCCACCGGCTTCACCCTCAAGCTCACCCCGGATGCCGGTGCCGCTGACACCTACACCGTGAACCTGCTGGGCGGTGCCACCCTGCCGGCGGGGCTGGCTGAGGGCGCCTTCGTCGAGGTGCGCTCCCTGAAGTCGGTCCAGGCCGGCAATGTCATCGAGGCCTCCAGCATCTCCCTGGAAGACGACAGCCCCGGCGAGACCGGGAGCGAGACCGAGGTGGAAGGCCTCGTGACGGCGGCGACAGGATCCACCCAGTTCACCGTGGCCGGGGTCACCGTCACCACCTCGGCGGACACCCTCTGGAACGGCGGCGCCCCCGAGGACCTGGCGGTGGGCGTGAAGGTCGAGGTGGAGGGGGTCCTGGGGGCTACGTCCCTGGTTGCCACCAAGGTCAGCTTCCGAGCCAACAGCAGCGTCCAGGGCGCCGCGACAGCCCCCCTGGCAGGGTCGGACGGAACGGGCACCCTCCTGGTGAACGGCGTCCTCATCCGGGTGGATGCCCTGACCGACCAGCGGGTGCGCCTCGCCAGCCTAGTGGCAGGTCAGCTCGTGCAGGTCCGCGGCAGCCTGGGCCGGGATGGTCTCTCCATCGTGGCCACCCGCCTCGAGACCACCAATGATGACCGGCCCATGCTGCAGGGGGTCGTGACCGCCAAGGATGCCACGGCTCGGACCCTGACGGTGCTGGGCAAGACCGTGGCGCTGGACCAGGCCAACATTTCGGGAGACTCCGGCCAGTCCGGGGTGGAGGGGCCAGCCATGACCACCGAGGCCTTCTTCTCCGCGGTGGTGGTGGGAGAAACCGTGATCCAGGCCCGGGGCAAGGATGCGGCCGCCTTCACCGACCCCGTCCTGACAGCGAAGGAGGTGAGCCTGGAGGGACAGCGGTAGGCGACGAGCAAACCCAGGACCCGGTCAGGAACCGGATCCTGGGACCCTTCCAGACTGAAAAAGCCCCCATTTGGGGGCCTTTTCAATCTGGGGCGGCTGACCGGGCTCGAACCGGCGACATCTGGAATCACAATCCAGTACTCTAACCAACTGAGCTACAGCCGCCGTTGGACCATTCAGATTATCCGGGGCGGCTCTTGATGACCAGCGGGAACCTTCGGGGGACTGCTGTCATCGAATGGCATGCCGGGGTTCGGCCAGTGAGGAGTTCCATGAATCGTCAGGTAAAGCAAATTCTGGGGTTGTCGGCGTTCGCTGCCGGGTGCATGGCCCTGGGGATGGGGTTGAGTCGCGGGTGGGTCGCCTCGGCCCAGGAGGAAAAGCCCGTGCTGGTGGATGCCAAGGGGCTGGATCGCCTGCCCCCCATCGCGGACGTGGCGGAGAAGCTCAACCCCACCGTGGTGGCCATCACCAACACCAGCTTCGTGAAGGGCCGCGGCTTCGACCATCCGCAGGTGGGCGGCCAGGACTTCTTCGACTTCTTCTTTGGCCCGGGGAACCCCCAGCAGCGGCGGACCCCCCGCGGGGGAGAAGACGAGCAGCGGGCCGTGTCCGGTGGCTCAGGCGTGATCATCAGCCCCCAGGGCGAGATCCTCACGAACTACCACGTCATCGCCAGCATGGGCACCGGGGACAACAGCCTGGAAGTGAAGACCAGCGACGGCAAGACCTTCAAGGCCACGGTGCTGGGCAAGGACAAGGAGCTCGACATTGCCCTCATCAAGATCGATGCGGCCCACCTGCCCTTTGCCAAGCTCGGGGAGTCAGACTCGCTGCGCATCGGCGAGTGGGTGGTGGCCATTGGCAACCCCTTCGGCCTGGAGCACACCGTCACCCAGGGCATCATCAGCGCCAAGGGCCGCAAGCTGGACACCGGCGTCAGCTCCTTCCTGCAGACAGACGCTGCCATCAACCGCGGCAACTCAGGGGGCCCCCTGCTGAACCTCCGAGGCGAGGTGGTGGGCATCAACACGGCCATCAACCCGGCCGGCCAGAACATCGGCTTCGCCGTGCCCATCAGCATGGTGAACCGGATCCTCAAGGACCTCCGCTCCGGCAAGCCTGTGAGCCGAGGCTACCTCGGCGTCGGGCCCCAGGAGCTGGACCAGGCCTATCAGGACGCCCTGGGCGTCAAGGCCGGCGTGGTGGTGGGCACCCTGGAGAAGGGGCAGCCTGCCGACAAAGCCGGGCTCCAGCGGCTGGATGTCATCACCGCCGTGGATGGTCAGCCCATCCAGAGCCCCGATGAGCTGGTGAGCGCCATCTCCAGCCGCCGGGCCGGCGAGACCGTGAAGCTGGCCGTGTCCCGGGATGGGAAGACCCTCAACCTCACTGTGACCCTCGGGGACCGCAAGGCCCTGGAGGATCAGCGCCGCCGGGACGCCGGAGAAGAGCCCGAGGACGAACAGGGCAAAAAGTCCCCAGGCGAAGCCAAGAGCGTGAACCTGGAAAAGACCTACGGCTTCACCGTCGAGCCGGCGGACCCCAAGAACCGCCTGAAGGGCGTGGTGGTGACCTCTGTGGATCCCCGCTCTCCCGCGGCCGAGCGGGGCCTCGCCCCTGGCTTGATCATCACCGAGGTCGGCCGTCAGTCTGTGAGCACCCTGGCGGAGTTCAACGCCCAGGTGAAGAAGGCCGGGGGGCGCACCCTGCTCCTCTTTGTCCAGGGCACCAGTGGCAACCAGAAGGGCACCCTGGCCATCCCGCCACGCTGACCTGTTCGTCCAGATCTGCCCAGGGCCCCGGATCTGCGGGGCCCTGCCGGTTTTTTGGTAGACTGGAGGGCTCAACTCGGCCAAAGGATCGACGATGGGCCAATGCCTCCTGCTTGTGGACAGCGACCGGGGCTTCGTCAAGGAGCATGGGGTCACCCTGGCCTCGAGCTTCGAGTTCGAGAGTCTCCAGACCGCCGATGGTGTGCTGGACCGCCTGGGGAGCGGGGCCTACGCCGCCGTCCTCATCTGCGTTGAGGTGAACGAGAACAAGGGCTACGCCCTGTGCTCGGCCATCCGCAAGACCCCCGGCCTGGAGGGCATCAAGGTCATCCTGATCAGCGCCAAGGCCACCGAGGAGGAGTTCCAGCGGCACCGGGGCCTCAAGGTGCGGGCCGACCTCTACCTCCACAAGCCCATGACCCCCAGCACCCTGGTGGCGGCCCTGGCGCCCTTCGTACCCACCCGGGCGGTGGACCCCGACAACCCTCTGGGTGGCATGACTGACACGGGCCTCGGTAGCGACTGGCTGGCCGGCCTGCGGAGCTCCCTGGAAGGTCCGCTGGCAGAGGACCCTGCCGCAGCCACGGTGCGTCTGGAGGCAGCCGGGGCAGAGCGGGTGCGGGTCCTGGAGGAGGAGATGCAGGCGCTCCACGAGGAACTGCGCAGCCGGGACCGTCGTCTACAGGCCGCTGAAGTCGCCACCGCCGAAGCCCGGATGAGCATCGCCGAAGGCGAAGCACTGCGCTTCGACCTGGAGGCCCGTCTGGACCGGGTGGGCAGCGAGGTCCGCAACCTTCAGCTGGAGCTGGAAGAGTCCCAGACCGCCCAGGGGGACCTCCGCCAGCAGGCGGAGGCGCTCACCCACGACGCCACCGAGAAGGCCCAGGCTATGGTCGACCTGCTGCAGGAGCGGGAGCACCTTCTCCAGGCGACGCTGGACCAGGATCAGCTCCAGGCCCGGGTGGCCGAGCTCCAGGAAGCCATGGACCTCCAGGCCGCCGCCGCAGCTCTGGAGCGCCAAGCCCTCCAGGAGGCGGTCGCTGCCGGGGAGCAGGCTCTGGCCGCCTCGCACCAGGAGCGGGAGGAGGCGCTGCAGTTCTGGTCCGATGCGGAGGCTACCCGCGAGACCGCCGCGGAAGCCCACCGCCAGGCCCTCACTGCGGCCGTCGCCGCCGGCGAGCAGGCTCTGGCCGAGGGTCTGCAGGCCGGGGAAGCCGCCCTCGCGGCCGCCCGGGCAGACCTGGAAGCTGCCCAGCAGGCCCAGGCCGAACAGGACGCCCTCCGCACCGAGCTGGGGGCCGCCCACCAACATCAACTCGAGCTGGAAGCCGCCCTCGCTGCTACCCGGACGGAGCTGGAAGCCGCCCAGCAGGCCGAGGTAGAGCGGGACACCCTCCGGACGGAGCTGGAGGCCGCCCACCAGGCCCAGGCAGAGCTGGAAGCTGTTCGCACCGCACAGGAGGCCGCCGTCACCGACCTCCGCCAGACCGCCGAGGCACAGGAACAGAGGGCCCAGGCCGCCGAGGAGGCCCTCCGCCAGCACCAGGAGCAGGGCAGCCTCACCGAGGCTCAGCTGGACGAGCTACACCGCCACCAGGAAGAGATCCGCACCCAGCACGAGCGGGAGCGCCTGGAGCTGATGGTGGCCCTGGAGGAGAAGGAGGCCGAAGCGGCCCGGATCGTCGACGTGCTCTCTGCCCTCGAAGAGGAGAAGCAGGCCCTCGCCACTGAGGCTGCGGCCCAGCGGGGCCGGCTCGGGAGCCTGCAGGCCCTGCTGGGGGAGGCGCAGGAAGCCCTCCGCCGTGCCGCTGACCTGGCCCGGGGCCAGGAGTGACCCTGACTGCAGCCCTCGCTTGCGCCGCCCTGATCTGCGTGAGTGCCTTCTTCGTGCTGGCGGAGTTTGCCGCTGTCCGGGTGCGGGCCACCCAGCTGGAGGCCCTGGCTTCCGCAGACCTCCGCGCCCGCCGGGCCCTGGAGATCCACCGGAGTCTGGGCCACCACCTCTCGGCCATCCAGGCGGGCATCGTGCTCTGCGCCCTGGCCCTGGGCGCCGTGGGCGAGAGCCTCTTTAGCCATGGCTTCCGCACCCTCTTCGGCCGTCTGCCCTGGCCGGGCCTCGTGCTGCCACTCAGCTCTGGCTTGGCTCTGCTGGTGATGACCACCCTGCACGTGGTGCTGGCGGAGCTGGTGCCACGGAGCCTGGCCATCCGCTCGGCGCTGCCCTGGGCCCTGCGCACCGCCGCCCCCCTGCTGGCCTGGTCCCGGCTGGTGCGCCCGCTCACCTGGGGCCTGATCCGCCTGAGCCACGGCGTGCTGCGGCTCTTCGGGGTACAGCCCGAGAGCGATGCCGAGGACCTGCTGCCCAGCGAGGCTGAGTTCCGCCGCATGCTCGAGCGGAGCCACGCGGAGGGCAGTCTGGAGCTGGACCGCAAGGAGCTCATCGAGAACCTCTTCGACTTCAGCCGCCGCACCGTCAAGGAGATCGCCGTGCCCCGGGCCCGGGTGGTCTGCTTCGACCTGAGCCGCAGCCTGGACCAGAACCTGGCGCTGGCCCGCTCCACCCCGCATACCCGCATCCCCCTGGTGGAGGGCGACCTGGACCGAGTGGTGGGGATCATCCACCTCAAGGAGCTGCTCTGGGCCCTCCAGGACCAAGGCCGGGCGCTGGACCTGCGGGCCCTGGCCCGCCCCGCCTTCTTTGTGCCGGAGATGAAGCCCATCCAGGGACTCCTGCTGGACTTCCAGCAGCGGAAGCAGCACGTCGCCCTGGTGGTGAACGAGCACGGCGGGATCGACGGCCTGGTGACCCTGGAGGATGTCCTCGAGGAGCTGGTGGGTGAGATCCAGGACGAGTTCGACCGTGAGGCCATCCAGCTCCGGCAGACCCGGGGCGGCGGCTGGCTGGCCCAGGGCAACGTCACCCTCGAGCAGCTGGAGGACCACCTGCGCCTGAGCCTGGAGGCCGAGGCCGGGTCGGTGAGCCTGGGTGGCTTCTTCCAGGAGCGCCTGGGCCGGGTGCTCCGCCCCGGGGATGAGCTCAAGCTGCAGGGCTGGCGCATCCGCGTCCTGGCCATGAGGGGCCTGGCCCCCGGCCAGTTCCTGCTCAAGCCCCTGCCCACCGAGCCGGCGGACCCGGATGTCTGAGGCTCTGGATGGGTTCCTCCTGGCAGCGGGCCTCGGCCTGCGCATGGGTCCCCTCAGCCAGTGCCTGGCCAAGCCTGCCTGGACCCTGCGGGGGCGCTCCCTGCTCCAGTGGGGGGCCGAGGCCCTGCGCAGCGCCGGAGCCCTGCGCCTGGCCTGCAACGCCCACCACCGCCCCTGGGACATCCAGGCGGAGGCCGCAGGCCTGGAGGTCTGCGAGGAGCCGGAGCTGCTGGGCAATGTGGGCGCCCTCCTGCATGCCCGGGGCCGGGTCGCTGCCGAGCTGCTGACCTGGAACGCCGACGTGTGGGCGGACGCTGTCCCCTTTGCCCTGCTGCGAGAGCGCCACCGCCAGGCCCGCGCCACCCTGAGCTGGCTGCTGGTGCCCCACCCGGGCGGTCCCTGGAATCCGGTGTTCCTGGACGATTCCAATCGGGTGCTGCCCAAGGGGGTGGCAGGCCCCCGCGGTCCCTACCACTTCACCGGCGCCGCTGCCTGGGCATCTGAGGCCTTGGCCCTGCTCCCCGAGGGCCCCAGTGAGGCGGACACGCTGCGGCCCCGTCTGCCCCTGCACCTGGGGGTGGTGGCAGAGCCCTTCCCCTGGCGGGAGGTGGGTACCGCGGATGCTCTGATCGCCGCCGCCGCCGACCTCGCCCCTGGGCTGGAAGGCCGCCTGCCCGGCTGCTACGTCCATCCAGCGGCCCATCCCGCCGGCCAGCTCGTCCGGTGCGTCCTGGGCCCCGGCGCGGCCCCGCAGGCTGCCAGCACGGACCGGGACGCCCTCTGGTTCCAGGACCAGGGCCGCCAAGTCCGCCTGGGCCTTCCGGCCTGAGGGTTCGCTTCCCTGGTAGCGATCGCCGCCCACCGCATTACCCTGGGAGGATGAACCCTCGTCTTCTCCGAGCCCTGGATCGTTGGAGCCTCGCCGAGCCCCGGCCGGTGGCGGGCGACGCTGGGGCCCGCCAGTACGTGCGGGTGGCCCATCCCCACTTGGGTACGGCCATGGTGGTCCTGCACCCGCTGGACACGCCGGAGAAAACGGACGACAGCTTCTACGAGTTCTGCGCCCTGCAGGCCTACCTGGATCCCCTGCTGCGGGTACCCACCATCCTCCAGGTCGATGAGGACAACCGCTGCTTGCTGGTGGAGGATCTGGGCGACGCCACCCTGGAGGCACGCCTCGTCAGCCACCCTGAGGAAGAGGTGCGGTGGGCGCAGGAAGCGGGAGAGCTGCTGGCCACCCTGGCCGGGCCCCTCACCCTGGGCGCGCCGGGCCACAGCTTCTTCATGAAGCGGGCCTTCGACGAGCCCAAGTTCACCTTCGAGTGGGACTACTGTCGGACCAACTTCTTCCAGGACTTCCTGCAGAAGGAGCCCCCCCGCTGGCTGGACCGCCTGATGGAAGAGATCCACGCCAGTCTGGAGACCCGAGCCCGCTTCTTCGTGCACCGGGACTTCCATGTCCGCAACCTCATGGTCCACGGGGATCGCCTGGTGGCCATCGACTTCCAGGACGCGCGCCGGGGGGCCGCCACCTACGACCTCGCCAGCCTCCTCTACGACGGTTACTGGGACTGGTCCCCAGAGGCCGGCCGCGCCATGATCGAGCCCCTCCAAGGGGAGCTGGGCTGGGGCCACGATGCCCTCCAGGAAGAGCTGACCCTCAGCGGCATCCAGCGGAACGTGAAGATCCTTGGCACCTTCGGCCACCAGATCGTGCACCGCCGCAAGGCCCAGTTCGCCTCCGCCATGCCCCGCACCCTGCGCCACCTGCGGGGCCACTTCCAGCGCCTCAACCATCAAGACGG
>Ga0007792_10000684_pt1 | contig 12193 bp, 8 predicted proteins | sample CryBogmetaGMA6M_FD_60371 | JGI IMG/M metagenome (GOLD analysis project Ga0007792, IMG submission 60371) | Freshwater microbial communities from Crystal Bog, Wisconsin, USA - MA6M | ecosystem: Environmental > Aquatic > Freshwater > Lake | place: Crystal Bog, Wisconsin, USA | collected 2009-07-06
ATGATTATTATTATATGAAATTTTTAATGCTCTTTTTATTTTTGATTTCATCGAAAAAAACTGCATTTGCTATAGATCAACTTACAGCAGTGCCAACTCTAGCACACCCCCCCATCTAAATAAAGGAATTGATAGGAATCTAAATCTAAAACAGGTATTTCATTAATTAAAGTGACAGTGCATTCATTGCGCTCTTGCTATCCAACCCTACTTTTCGTAGACTTAAGCTAACTTATTTTAAACGGAGCCCAAAAAACATGTCATCGTTGACTACCTCAAAAGCATGGATCGCTTTACAAAACCATTATAATGAAACTAGAAACTATTCAATACGTGAAGCCTTCAAGCAAGACCCCGAGCGATTTAATAAGTTCTCTATTAATTTTAACGAAATACTTTTTGATTATTCAAAAAATCGAATATCAGAAGACACTGTAACCTTATTATTGGAACTTGCAAATTATGCGGATCTAAAAACAAAAACTAAAGCACTCTTCTCCGGTGAAAAGATAAATACCACCGAACGTAGAGCCGTTTTGCATACTGCTTTACGTAATAGAAGTAACCAGCCTATTTATGTTGATGGTCAGGATGTTATGCCTGATATTAACAAGGTTTTAGGTAAAATGCGTACATTCTGTGAATCAGTCCGTTCTGGCCAATGGAAAGGCTATACTGGCGAGGCGATAACAGATGTGGTTAACGTGGGTATTGGTGGCTCAGGTTTAGGCCCCAAAATGGTTTCTATGGCGCTGACGCCCTATAGTTCCAGCTCATTAAAAGTTCACTATGTGTCCAATATTGATCAGACCAATATCACTGAGGTCTTAAAGTCATTATCACCCGAAACGACTTTGTTTATCATTGCATCCAAAGTTTTTAACACCCAAGAAACCATGATGAATGCAAAGTCAGCAAAACGCTGGTTTCTTGAGACCGCTAAAGACCCTGAAACAGTGGCTAAACATTTTGTTGCTATATCCACCCATGCAAAAAATGTCTCTGATTTTGGTATCGACACCGATAATATGTTTGAATTCTGGGATTGGGTCGGAGGCCGCTATTCTTTGTGGTCAGCGGTAGGTTTATCCATTGCCCTGTACATTGGTATGGATAACTTTGAAGAACTCTTACAAGGCGCCTATGAAGCGGATTGTCACTTCTTTGAGGCACCCTTTGAGCAAAATATCCCGGTCATCATGGGATTACTCGGCATTTGGTATAATAACTTCTACAACGCAGAATCTCATGCCTTATTACCGTATGACCAATCCATGCGTTATTTTGCTGATTATTTTCAACAAGGTGACATGGAAAGTAATGGCAAGGGCATTGATTTACAGGGAGAAAAGGTTGATTACGACACCGGGCCTATCATTTGGGGACAACCCGGCACCAATGGTCAACATGCGTTTTTTCAGTTAATTCATCAAGGCACCAAGCTGATTCCCTGTGATTTTTTAGCGGCGGCTAACAGTCATTATAAATTACCCGAACACCACGATATTTTAATTTCAAACTATCTTGCTCAACCAGAAGCCTTAATGAATGGCTTAACGGCTGAAGAAGTCAAACAGAAGCTATCACCTGAAGATCAAACCGATGCCTTGTTGATTGCATCGAAAGTATTTGAAGGCAATAAACCGTCAAACTCATTTCTTTTCAAGAAAATGACCCCTAAAACACTAGGCTCATTACTTGCTTTTTACGAACACAAGATTTTCGTTCAAGGCGCTATCTGGAATATAAATTCCTTTGATCAAATGGGCGTAGAGTTAGGTAAGGTATTAGCTGGGGTTATTTTACCGGAGCTAAAAAATGATGATGTCATAACGAGTCATGACAGTTCTACCAATGCGCTAATTAATAAATACAAAGCATTACGCGAATAGTGACTGGTTATTAGCTATAGAGGAGTGACTTTAGCGGCCTGTTTTTGTAGCCAAAGTCATTCCTTGCTATCAGAGTATCAATCGTTGCAGCCAATACAAGGTCGAACAAATGAGAGCAGATTTAATCACCTTTAAACCTTTCTAACTAAAACATCCAGCCAAGACGTGGGCAGAATGCGTTTAAGAAATGCAAATAGATAAGTTGGAAATGTAACGTAATAGCGTATTTTAGGTTGTTTCGCTTCCAAAGCATGAATTACTTTATCAACAACCGCTTTGGCTGGTAACGTAAATGCTACGGCGGCACCTTCTTTTTGCAAACGCGCTTCCATCGCTTCGTATGCAGATTTATGAAAACTCTGTTCAAAAGCTATATTTTTTTTATACAGAGTGTATGAGTTTGTTCTAAAGTTGCTTAGAATGGGGCCGGGTTCTATTAGTGAGATATAAATAGATGTTCCATAAAGCTCAAGGCGTAAAGTATCAGCCAATCCTTCTAAAGCAAATTTGCTAGCGTTATAGGCACCACGATAACGCATAGCGACTAATCCCAAGATAGAACTGTTATAGATTATTCGACCATGACCTTGTTTACGCATCAACGGTATAATCAAATTAGTTAACTCATGTGTGCCAAATAAATTAGTTTCAAATTGAAACCGGAGCACATCTCTCGTTAAATCTTCAACAGCACCCGGTTGACCAAAAGCACCATTGTTAAACAGGGCGTCGATCTTACCATCAGTTAACTCCACTATCGCCTCAACAGCTCGATGAATACTTGAGCTATCAGCTAAATCTAATTGTAGTGCAGTAAATCCTTCATTTATCAAACGTTGAATATCGTCTAATGACCTTGTGGTAGCAATCACATGATGCCCTCTTTCTTTTAAGTGCAATGCTGCGCTATACCCTATACCAGTAGAACAACCAGTAATTAAAATTGTTTTTGATGATCCCATAAATTTAACTCACAATTCGCACATTTTATCGGATGATTTCAATTACAGCGCCCCAAGACATCACAAAGCCGCTCAAAGGACTTTAGCATTTTATCTTGTAATAACTCTCTACCCACCAAGTGCTTGAGTGTGCTTCCCGTTCCCATTACCTGGTCAGTGAAGCTACGCACCTGCTGAAAAACGACGGTACCCTCACGATACGGTAAGCCGCCTGTTATCCATTGGCTAGAATTATAAGAGTGTGGCACATAATATTCACGTGTTAACACTAATACACCCCCATTCCAATCCATGGTTATGCGGTGCCTGAGGATAATTGCAGTGCGCCCTTCAACGCTTTTTTCTACCCAGGGAAATGCTTCTCTGGCACCCGCTGGCAAAAGTTTAGGATAGTCCAGCCACTCTTTGAGCAAGCCTGAAAAGTGTCGCGACAAAATATCACTTTCACCTGCCGACTGACGTAATTCTATAGCGGGCTTTGATTCCGTGCCATGTTTACGCATATAGGGCGATATTGCATTGATACCTTCACGTCGATAAGCGTCATGACGCTGTAAAAGAATCTCCCGGAAATACTCACTGGCAGCATCTTCTATCGCTCTTTGTGGTACTCTTTTAAGCGCATGCTTGAAGGCTTTAAGCTTTTCGAACTCATGACTGGATAAATTAAATTCCTCTCCTGGTTCAGCCTCTAATAACCCCCGAGCTTCATCTTTTGAGAAAATCACCGACTTAAGAGCTCCCATCCCACTATGCTCTGTCAAAATCCCGTGAGCAATGACGTCAACATCTAACATATCAGGTTCTTGCATCCACAATTTTTCCACAACCTTTTCTAAAGGCACAGGAAAATACCAGATCAGACCCACAGCCAGCTCATCACTGCTACCTTCTTTTAAATCATAGACAATGGGCCGACCTTTATCTAATTCGGCAAGCTGGGATTTATCAAGACCTAATAAGCTCTCAACGTCTAGCAACTCGGCAAAAGCAGGCGCTTCAAACAAGATAAAAAGGATACAGAGCAACCAGAATAATATGACTTGTTTCCGTATTCGTGACATCAAACTACTACTTTTCACGACTAGCCCACATCGCTTGTATCTCTAGTATCTGCGGCAAAATAAACATAAACTGTTCAACCAATCGTGGTTCAAAATGGCTGCCAGCACCTTCCTGAATTATCTCCAGAGCCTGTGTTAACGACCACGCACCCTTGTACGGTCTTTTCATTGTTAACGCATCGAATACATCTGCTAATGCCACAATACGTGCCGATTCAGGAATCAACTCCCCCGCCAGTCCATCAGGGTATCCGCTACCGTCCCACCGCTCATGGTGACACAAGGCAATTTCAGCCGCCATTTGAAATATCGGTGCCTTACTCTTGGAGAGTATGTCATATCCTATGATTGAATGGGTTTTCATCACCTCCCACTCCTCTGGCTCCAACTTACCGGGTTTCTTGAGAATTAAATCTGGAATACCAATTTTACCGGTATCATGCATCGGAGCGGCTAGTTCAATTTGTTTGCAATCATCAGAAGACCAGCCACAGGCTTTTGCCAGAGCACTCGCATAAGCAGCCATACGCCAGATATGCACCCCCGTGTCGTTGTCATTGTAATGCCCAGCCTCTCCCAACATATAAATGGCATCGTGATAACTCTGCTCCAAATCACTTGCACGCACTAACGACAAATGTGTTTTCACCCTCGCACGCACAATCGCTGACGATACAGGCTTAATAATGTAATCGACCCCGCCGACCTCGAACCCTCGGGCTTCATCGCCTATATCTGCTAATGTGCTAACAAAGATCACCGGAATATTCTCCGTTTGTGGGTCGGCTTTTAATTGAAGACATACCGTATAACCATCCATATCAGGCATCTGGATATCCAGCAAAATTAAAGAAGGCCTATGTTTACGAACAGCATTGAGCACTTCTTTACTTTTACGAACAAAGACCAGTGGATAGCTGTCCGACAAAATGTGTTCCAGCACCGCAAGGTTTTGCGCTTCGTCATCGACTATCAGGATAGAGCCATTTGACATTTTCACGTTTCCATTAATATATTGAGATCATTAGCCAGTGTTCGGATAACATCCTCGCCATCCCGAAAATCGAAATTCTCGACCGCCAGATGGAGCGTCATCAGACGTGTAGGCGGTAATATTTTATCCAGTTCGGCCAATATTGGCCTAATAGCCGTCATACTATCGGTGTTCAATGCATCGAGCATTCTGGCAAATAGCCGGGCAAGCTGCTCTGTATTGATGGCATTGAACTGGACGTTTTTAGTATCAAGGTCTGGGGGCGCATAACGCTCAATTGATTCCAATGCCGTATTGAGTACCATCTGCAATCGAGTCAAACTATCGGCTGGATCTCCGCCGTCATGAAACGCACGCTCCACTTCGCCAGCCAGCTCGGCAACCTGTTGCAGACCCAAGCTGCCGACCGCTCCTTTCAGCTTGTGTGCAAAGGCTTCAGCTTCGCATTTTTCAGAGTGGGTTATTACTTGCACGCTATTGGCATAATCACGCACGAATTTACGCAGATATTGCTGATAAGTCGTGGCATCTTTCCAAAGACTGAGGGCATATCCGATCGCCAAACCAGGAAGGTCTAGATCCATGGCTGGAGCCAGAGGAGCAAGCTCCGAGGGCTTAACGCGGGTATTCGCTATGAACCATCCTGAATGCTTTAGTATTAGCTCAATAGCGGTGTCTACATCAATCGGTTTGGCGATAAAGTCGTTCATGCCCGCCTCACGAGCCAATTCTTTTTGCTCCACGAAGTCACCTGCAGTCAAAGCAAGCACCGGCAATTCGGCCAAGGCCGATACCCGTCGTATCTGGCGAGTAGCCTCATAGCCATCCATAACGGGCATTTGCACATCCATAAGCACAATATCGACCTCGGTCGGATGGGCTTGCAGCCAATCCACGGCTTGTTGACCATCATTGGCAAGTACGACGTGAGCGCCTCCGTTAACAAAAACGAGTTCCGTCAGTTCTCTGTTGATTTCACTATCATCAACGATCAGCATTCGTAATCCCGACAAAAGCTGCTGTGCAGAAATAGATGTCAATAGGTCGTCATTTTTTCGATCTTGCATTGCGAGGTCAACCACGTTGTAGAGATTAGAGGAGTACAGCGTCACAAAGGCAAAACACTCAGACCTGATGCACTCCTAAATGCGTAAGACTAAACATATTGGTTAATTTAGTCAAGCCGCCGGAACATCTTAAAGAGTTACAAATTCGACAAACGCTCTATACACGTAAATTAGTCAGTACTCAGTTTTTGCCTTAATTAAGGCCTCATGCCTCAGAAGCGCTTCAAACTGTTCAATAGGTACTGGTTTGCTAAATAAATAACCCTGATATTGGGAGCAGCCATTCAGTTCAAGAAAAGCTCTCTGTTGTTCCGTCTCCACACCTTCGGCAACGGCTTCCACATTAATATTTCTGGCCATACCGATGATGGTTTGCACGATGATCTCATCGGAGACATTTACACTATATTGAACACGAAAGACTGATCGATTTTTATTTGATCCATGGGTAATTTCGACAAGTAAGCTAGCGAAGAATAGCCGGTACCAAAATCATCCATAGAAAACCTGACGCCCAGCTCACGGAGTGCATTCATCTTTTCGGTAGCCTCTTTAATATCATCGAGCACCACCGTTTCAGTCAATTCAAGCTTGACTCTACTAGGATTAATAGCACTATTTTCCATGACTCGACGCACAGTCTCCACAAAATCGATCTCGTGAAACTGACGGGCACTGACGTTAACAGAAATGGTTAAGTCTTTGGTATATTCATTATTTTCCCATTTTTTAATCTGGGCACAAGCGGTTTCCAGAACCCATTGACCAATCGATAAAATCAAACTGTTTTCTTCTGCCAACGGTATAAAGGCATAGGGGTGTACAAAACCACGGACGGGATGATACCAACGAATTAAAGCTTCAGAGCCTATTATATGATTTATATGGTTGATAGACTGGATCTGGGGCTGGTAGTAAAGCATAAACTGATTTTCAGCCAACGCTTTCTCCAAGTCCCTTTCCAGACTAACCCGACTTGATATATTATCCTGCATTTGTTGATCGAAAAAACGAAGAGTATTACGCCCTCTTGCCTTAGCTTGATACATGGCAATATCAGCCTGCTTCAAAACCTCATCAAGGGTTTGCCCTTCGTTCTTGAATAAAGTAATACCGATGCTGGAGGTGCAGCGGTAAACGGTCATATTCAAATGATAATCCTGGTTGATTGAATTTATTATTTTATTGCCAATCGCCTCAACCTGTACGACCGCCTCATTAATGGACGCACTTAAGTCTTCCAGCATCACGACAAACTCGTCACCACCCAAACGGGCAACCGTATCACCGTCCCTTACACTGTTCAATAAACGCTCAGCAACCTGTTGCAACAACAAATCCCCCATATCATGCCCTAAGGTGTCATTAAGGGTTTTGAAATTATCCAGATCAATAAATAATATTGCACAATTGTATTTATTACGTTGACTTGAAGCCAACGCCAACGTTAGCCGATCCCTGAGCAATATCCTGTTCGGTAATTGGGTAAGGGGATCGTAGAATGCCAAAAACTTTATTTTCTCTGCGGCTAATTGACTCATGGTGATGTCAGTCAATGTTGCGACGTAATTAGTGATCCTGCCGTTTATATTTTTTACTGAGGAAATGGTGAGATGCTGCGGATAAATCTCGCCATTCTTTCGACGATTCCAAATTTCACCATCCCATATCCCTGTTTCACTAATAATTTTCCACATTTCAGCATAAAATTCCGCACTCTGGCGACCAGAGCTGAATATAGACGGTTTTTGTCCAACGAGATCTTTTTCGGTATAACCGGTGATACTGAAAACCGCCCGATTTGCACGAAGAATAACATTGTCGGCATCAGTGATATATATACCCTCCTGAGATTCAAACACTTTAGCCGCAATGCGCATTGCATTTTCAGCTTCCAATGCTGAATCCATAAGAGATTGGATATGAACAATACTATCGCGTAGTGCTATTTCGGTCTTGATCAGTTCAGTGATATCGGTTAATGTAATCCGTAAAATCGGAAGACGCACCTCATCCTGCGCCACAAGAGCATCCAAATGTGCCCAGAATTGGATACCATCGTTTCTCAGTATTCGCAGATCCAGCACCTGATGCTCCCTAGATTCAATAAGCAACTTATAGAATGTGTAGTAAAGCGCCAGATCCCCACTGAAAATAAATTTGGAGAGTGGCTTATTCAGCAGGCTACGCCGAGATAACCCCAGTAAAGTTGCTGCAGCAAGGTTGGTTTGTTTAATCAATCCATTGGTATCGATAGTAAGATACGCGACTGGCGCTAAATCATAAAGCTCAAAGTAACGGGTCTTTGCAATATCAAGTTCAATCTGCGTTTGACGCAGTTCCTCATTCTGTAACTCCAGTTCTATTTGATGTACGTGTAACTCATGAAACAGTTCTCTCAACGCTTCCGGAGACAACGCTTTAAGTTGTTCCGACTGCTGCGCCATTTTAGCCTGAAGAACTACTTCTGCCTGTTTACGTAGATCTATTTTGGGGCTGGTGTCATCACGGCTAATCATTGATGCTCTCCAAGGTGTTCGCTCAACACCTCACTCACCCGTTCTGTTGTAGCTACTGCATACATCTGCCCGGCCTCATTGATTAATGCAGTGGCTGTAATCCAAACCTCTACAACTGTCCCGTTTTTGGTAATCCGCTGGGTTCGGTAGGGCTTCAAAATTTTAGCATGACTAAGACTAATTACTTTATCCAGAGCCTTTTTACGCAGGTTATCGGGGATTCGATCGCTGACGTTCATCAGTAAGGCCTCTTCTTCACACCAACCGTACATTCTTTCTGCGCCCGGGTTCCACGCCATGATACGACCATTCAAGTCTTGCACCGTAATAGCATCATGTGCATCACGCACTACTACGGCTAAACGAAGCAGCCTATTGGCTTTTTCCAAAGTCTCTTCAATATGCAGGGATTCGGTGATATCCACAAAGGTAATCACCGCTCCCTCAATCGCGTTGTGCAGTGTGCGATAAGGCAAGATGCGCATCGAGTACCATTTGTCATCCGTGGATTGCACTCGTTTCTCTATGGGAATCAAGTTATTGAGGACTGTCATAATATCAGCCCCCAAGCTATGGTAGTTAACCAGATTGGAAACAATATGGCTTATCGGTCTGCTAATATCGTATGGAATCAGATTGATGATTTTAGTAACGAGAGGGTTGAAACGTAAGATATTCAAGTTATTATCCACAAAAAGTGTGGCGATACCAGAACCATCCAGCAGGTTATTCATGTCGCTATACAGTTGCGAAGCAATATCCACCTTGGCTTGCAACTCTACATTGACCGTATTGAGTTCTTCATTAACCGATTGTAATTCCTCTTTTGAAGTTTCAAGTTCTTCATTGGTAGACTGTAACTCTTCGTTAACCGACTGCATTTCCTCGTTGGTGGATTTAAGCTCCTCGTTAGAGGACTCTAACTGCTCATGGGTCGACAGAATATAGTCATCCTTAGCTGACAGCTCTTGTTTAAGTTCTACAATAAGACGATCATTGTCATCTAGAAAATGATCATGTACCGGATTATTGGCAAGCGCCTGCTGCATTTGTTCTGGATCGATAACAGGTGCTTCTTCCAGGATAACCAAATACAAAGGTGGCTCAAGTGTATCTAAATATTTAGAGGTCACTGGGCAGATACTTAAGTTTACCCCGCTAAAATGACTGTTGGTCTTGACCCGCAACGCTTTGTCTTGCGTCATCTCGCCATTGGTCACCACCTTATGCAAAGCAATCGTCAGTCGGGATCGTAAGCCGGTTCTGGCCATTTTTAAAATATTATTGACCCCCATCTCACCCGAAGTGGGTTCTAAATACATCCCGGTGCGTCCGTGCAGATAGAAAATATCACCTTTGCCATTAACCAGTGCTGCTGAAGCTGCCAAATGCCTCAACAACATTTGTTCGACCAATTCACGTAGTGGTGGTTTCACTTGAAATTTTTTACTGATACTGGTTTGATTCAGGGTATTGAGCGTAGTCATTGGGGGACTAAATAGTCCTCGGGGGACATCATGAGGACTGTTGTAGGCATTTCCTTGACGCCGATAAAGTTTGGCTTTTCGATCCAGTACAGAAAAAAGGTCATCGCAATCGCCAATACCTTCAGAAGTCCCTAGCAGCAAGAGTCCTTTTTGATTAAGTGAGTAATGGAATAGAGGAATTATTTTCTTTTGTAGGGCTGCGTCCAGATAGATCAGCAAATTACGACAGCTAATAAGATCAAGTCTTGAGAAAGGAGGGTCTTTAATCAAATCATGTAAGGAAAAGATCACCATCTCACGTATTCTTTTGTGGATACGGTAGTTACTTCCATCGGGCGCCGCAGTAAAAAATCGTGACAACCGTTCTGGCGAAATATATTCACCGATATTGGCTGGATAGAAACCAATCCGAGCCTGTGCTATAGCTTGACTGTTAATATCCGTAGCGAAAATCTGTACGGTATAATTGAGATTAAGTTCCTCCAGGGCTTCCACTAAGAGAATAGCAAGAGAATAAGCTTCTTCACCCGTTGAACATCCCGGTACCCAGACACGAATTACGGTACCCACCGGTTTGTTGTCGAGTAGTTGGGTCTTGATCTGCTCAGCAAGCGCCAGAAATACAGACGGATCACGGAAAAAATTGGTCACTCCAATTAACATATCGAGAAACAGCGCCTCCACTTCGGTAGGTGTTTGCTGCAAAAACTTAATGTAATCGCCAATAGATTCTATATTCTGCACGGCCAAACGCCGCTCAATACGACGGTTGATGGTATTAGGCTTATACCCGGAAAAATCATGACCCGTCTGGTTGCGCAACAGAATGAATATCTTCTTCATCGCGCTTGGGTTATAAAGCGTAAGACTAGCACCTAAGCACCCCAATTTACCAAAGGCATGAGTAATATAGTGGATAAGCTTCCCTGCCATTTCGGCTATTGGAAGCACATAGTCCACGAGACCAGTAGCGATAGCACTGCTGGGCATACTGTCAAACTCAATGGATTCCGGGGACTGAGCCATAACCATGCCACATTCCTCCTTAATAAGTCTTACACCTTGGGTGCCATCACTTCCTGCGCCGGAGAGTATAATGCCAATAGCGCGTTCATGCTGTTCTTGCGCCAGTGAACGAAAAAAGAAGTCAATGGACAAACGTGATTTATCCGCCTTGGAAATGTTAAACAACCGCAACGCGTTGCCCTGAAGCGCCATATTGCAATTAGGAGGGATAACATAAACGTAGTTAGGCTGCACTATCTCCCCGTCCTTAACCTCACAGACCGGCATTGACGTGTAACGCTGAATAATTTCAGCAAGAAGGCTCTTGTGCTCAGGCGCCAAATGCTGCACCAGCACAAAAGCAATACCAAGATCGGTGTTGACAGGTATGCTGGTAAAAAACGCCTCGAAAGCCGCCAACCCTCCCGCCGAAGCACCAATACCCACGATGGGGAATCGAATAAAGGGCGTTTGAGGTACCGCCAAGATTTTTTTTGTTGCCATGATGACAGGAAGAATATGCAATTAAGCAATTATAAGTAGTCTCGATACACTTCGTTACATCAAGACTACTGACATCAAATGAGGTCTATTGATACCTGAATTATTTTGTAACCTCTTTTTCAATCTCTTTTGTCTTCTCCCCCTCAGCCGGTACGGCTGTTTCAGGAGACTTTTTATCTTCAGCCGCTTTTTCTCTTTCTTTAGCCTTCTTCGCTAAAGCCGCTTTTTGATCCGCCGCCTTACTTGCTGCTATGCTCCCCGTATCGGATGCTGCCTTAACCAAGATTGGAGATACCAACGCCAGTGACGAGACCAAACAAAGAGATATCGGCAACATCATTTTTTTTGATTTGATATACAAAATAATCACTCCTTTTACCGCTAATGAAAACTATCCCAATCACCAAGAGATTAGATTGAAATATTAAAGAAAAAATATTAAAGAAAACTGAAATATGATAGCAGATTAAAAGTAAGGCGGGGTCAAATATAACTCTGGCTCTGTCCCTATATTTACCGATATTATTTATCTTGCAGTTTGTAAAAATAGGTCTATAGTGATTCTTAAGCCTATCGAGTTAACGCTGAATTGAGTTGATCAACTGAATTTTATACATAATCCTTTTGTACCTATCAAATGGTATTTGATAGTACTTCACTCTAAAGTGCCAGTACTCAGAAGTATTTTTATACCCATCA
>Ga0007792_10000686_pt1 | contig 12193 bp, 9 predicted proteins | sample CryBogmetaGMA6M_FD_60371 | JGI IMG/M metagenome (GOLD analysis project Ga0007792, IMG submission 60371) | Freshwater microbial communities from Crystal Bog, Wisconsin, USA - MA6M | ecosystem: Environmental > Aquatic > Freshwater > Lake | place: Crystal Bog, Wisconsin, USA | collected 2009-07-06
GCCTGCTTGTGCGATTTTACCAGCACCGCGATATCCCCCGGTTTCAGGGGGCGTGTCAGTTTGGCAGTAACCAGAGTTGTACCCTCCGGTGTGAGCAGACGGGCAATTTCCTCGGCAACCGCCCGGACGATACTGCGTATGGCGACCGGTTTTACGACGCTTTTTGATTCATCGCTGCGGGGGTAGATCCAGAGGTTCAGCGGCCGGATATCGGGAATTCCATCAATCAGCAGCCGGTCATTACCGGAACGGCCGGAACCGACCGGGTGAAACGGGATCTGCCGGTGCATAAATGGATCAGGGTTGGCGGAAAACAGGGAGGAAACGGCGTGCACCAATGCGGAATCCGAACGGTAGTTGGTATCGAGAGTATGTGTATTGCCAGGTGGAACGCTCCGGGCGGCATTCAGGTAGGCGTAGACATCTGCCCCGCGAAAACTGTAGATCGCCTGTTTGGGATCGCCGATCAGGAACAGGGGATACCTTTCGGCCGCCCCTAAATGGCGGAAAATGTGCCACTGGAGAGGATCCGTATCCTGAAATTCATCAATCATAGCGGCGTGGTAGCGCTGTCGCAGTTTGTCGGCAAGGGCTTTCCCGGAATCCGCTTCAAGGGCACGGTACAGATCAAGAAGGAGGTCGTCAAACGCGCGCTGGTTCAACTGTTTTTTGCGCAGGCTTAATTCCCGTTCCATCCATTTTTTGAAGTCATGCCGGCAGGAAATTACATCAGCTTGAAAGGCGTGCTCGATTTCAGTCAGGATATCGTGCAGTTCCTGGCACACGGAAAAGAAGGGGTGATTCGGAGTACGAGTTGTTGCTTTGGTTGTTTTTGTTGCGATCTTCCGGGCAGAGAAAAACTCAAGTCTGCTGTTCGGCAGCGCGGCATTGCCACCGGCGGTCCAGGCGTCAAAAGAGCTGGCTGCTGCCTCAATCTGTGCCGGTTTGTAACTCTGCTGGTTCAGGCGGGCTTCTTCCAGCTGTTTGACGATGGACGTTCGCTCACTGTTCCAGAGCGTACCGGCAGAGAGGTACCTTCTGTCACGCTCCACGGCAAGCGGTTCAAGCGGCACCGGATCAGGCTTCGGCAGAATGATCAGATCTGGATTCTGGAAGTGCCCCTCAAACGGTTTGGCCAGTTTTTCCGGGGTATACCCCTCCGCCGCGAGGCGTTCAACAAAATCATTTGACCGGGACAGGACCTGTGAACGCCAGAAGTCATTGCAGACCTGGTGAACGATTGCACTTTGGTCGGTGATCATTTCACTATTGAACAGGGAGCCGCTTTCAAAGGTATTTTCCAGAAGCGCCCGTTGGCAGAATCCATGAATAGTAAAGATGGCGGCTTCGTCAAAAGAATACAGCGCCCTCGTCAGCAGTAGTTTCGCACGGGCGGCGTTCTGGGGACGGTGCGTCATCAGGATCTGTTCAAGGGCATCATCACCGGCCGGCCGGCCGCTGGAATACAGGTCAAGCGTGGTGGCGATCCTGCGTCTGATCCGCTCTCGCAGTTCAGCTGTGGCAGCCTTTGTGTAGGTCACCACGAGAATCTGCTCCGGGCGGAGTTCTTTCTCCAGGAGCAGCAGGATGTAGAGCGAGGCGATTGCCCACGTCTTGCCGGTACCGGCGCTTGCTTCGATCAGATTAAGACCGGAAATATTGATAGATGCAAGGTCGAGCGGTTTCATGATGTTTTCATGGCGATATGGGCACAGAGGAAGGATTCCCCCGTTCCGGTCAGGCCGAAACGGGGGAAGAAGGAAGCGATCTATTTTTGGTCAATCGCCGTAAGTTTCCAGGGATTATTACCGACAGGACGGGTAAAGGTCCAATATTCTTCAAATTTGACCGGGTCGCTCTTGCTACCGGACAGCACGGCACCGGCTTCATCGGTCGTATAGTCAAGCAGATTCGCATAAATAAGGGTATTGATGTAATCCTGACCTGACTCCTGCCACGCTTCAACAATTTCAACGTTTCGCACGGCGATGTTTTCCAGCCGGTTGATCTTTTTGTCCCTGATCAGGGTATCGATATCTGACTGGAAAACACGACGCATCTCATCAGTGAGAAGGTTGTTCGCCGGTTGTAGGTCGCGGTTCATCCAGGCACCCTGAATTTTGAAGAAGTTGTCCATGACCAGATCGGTATACCGGTTCTCGTCAAAGTACTGGTCAAACTGGCGGATATGCCCCAGACCGGTTTCGACATCCACCACTTCCGGAAGAGCATTCTGGTACCCTTGGGAAATCGGGGTAACCGTTCCTCCCCGGTAGGGCTCCGGCTCAAAAGTGTTTGTGGTACTTTCAGCTCTTCTGTTTTTTACGTAGCGATAGATCAGGTACGCAATACCGGCAAGAAGCAGAATTTCGAAAAGACCAATGCCACCGCCCCCCATGCCTCCGCCCATGCCGCTGAAGCCGAGACTTCTGAACAGCATACCGCCGATCATCCCGCCGACTATTCCACCGGCCATACTCCTCATAAAACCGCCGGAAGCAGGAGGCTGGAATGCAGGGGAGGGTGCAGCCTGCTGCGGCCGGGAAGGTGCCGGCTGCGGAGAAGGACTGGCAGGGCGCGAATTGCTCCGCGAACCGCGACTCCCCATGGAACGGCTGCCACTGCCAGCTCTGGCATGGGCTTCAAATTCCATGACAGTGGCAGAAAGAAACAGCGCGGCGGCCAGCACTATAAAAACCTTAGTAATGTATCTCTTCATTTTTTGCGTCTCCTTGAAAAAAATGACGGGTGATCTGAATTACTAACAGCATGCTTCTCAATCTAGTGGCAGGGTACACGAAAATCAAGGGTATCTGAATAAAAAACAGCGGTGCTATGTATACGAGATCAGCACCGGTTATACCGTAATCAGGTTGAGAGTTTTGCCCGGATAGCTTCCACAACATGATATGCATCGTTAACAGCGGTGTAGATAAGGTTGGGATGCCGTTCCTCGGCAATGGATCCACCGCTGATCTTCATGTATGACGGCGAAATCGCCCCGCCGATAACGTATACCCCTTTCCGTGTACTTTCAAATTCCGCAGACAGCAGAATCAGACGGTCTCCCTCTTTGGCAATCTTGCATACGCCGGAGGCACAGGCGATACTCTGGATGTTTAGCTTGTCGAATATGGGGACCGGGCCTTCTGAGCCGATGCAGGCGATGACATTTTGCATCGGGAAACTCATGGCGTGATACAAGTCAATACCGTCTTCCTGTTTGAACTCATTGATACGGATAACCAGACGATCCACACCCTGATCATCCACCTCCCCGATACGGGGCATGGCCCCCGGCAACAGTCTGATATTTCCACCCAGCAGGATCTCTTCCCCCAGGCGTTGCGCAGTTTCCTTATTGACGTCAAACGTTTCCGCCTTATGCGCCCAGTAGACCGGATTGGTGTCGTTGGCCTCACGCTTGGCCTTCAGGATATTGATGATTACGTCAGCAGCGGTATTGCCGCCGCCGATTACCAGTGTTTTTATGCCGACATATTTGCCGGCATCATCGACATTTTTGGCAACCATCTTGGCGTCGCCGTACACGGAAAGTTCGCGCGGAATGTTGCTGCCGAAACAAAGGACAACTTTTTTGCCCTTGAAATTACCCTTGGAAGTGACAACCGTATGCCCGTCCCGCTCATCCTTGATATCCTCAAAATCCACTTCAGTCTGGACCAGAAGGTTTTCGTGCTGGACAAAATGCTGCACGTACTGAAGATAACTTTCCACCGTCACCGGCTTGTCCGGCGGGCGCAATTCGTCAACCATGAACGGTTCCGGCGCATCTTTGGGCTTTGATGCATACACCAGTTTGCCTTCGGGATAGGTGTTGGCTATCCCCTGGAAAATGGCTTTTCCTGATTCAAGAACAATATAGGAAAGGCCGTGCTTGTTGCAAAGATAGGCGGTAGAAAGACCGGCCGGACCTCCGCCTATTATCAGAACATCATAGATATTTTTATTCATGTGGGTGTCCTTGTTAGTATTTACGATAACTTTGCTCAAGCTTATACCATGGGTCATACAGAAAAATAAAGCGGCAAGGGGCTTGCCATACAGTCAGTTTCCGGTATGATGCTAATAACTACATTCAAAAGGAGGCTGTGTATGGAGGAAAGAGATAAAAAAATTGCCGCCGCAGCGTTACTGGTATTTGCCGGTGGAGTTATCGGGGCCGGACTGGCACTGCTGTTTGCCCCTCAATCGGGAAGCAGTACACGGAAAGATATTCTCCGTTATTCTAAAAAAGTCCGTCACCGGGCCGATGAAGTTGTTGATGATCTTGCGTCAAACGTGTCAAACCTTGTTGAAACAATTGGCGAAAAGACCGACGATTTACTGGAAAAGGGGAAGGATGTTGCGGGCGGAGCCCGTAAAGACCTGATTCAGTTGATTGAAGAAGGTGCTGCAAAACTCGAAAAGTTCAGGACCTTGTTGCGCAGAATGTAAGTATGTTCTTGTTACGGGGATTAAAACAGGCGATCGGCGCGCACAGTGCGGCCGGTCGCCTGTTTGTTTGAAGAGTCAGGATGGGATCGTTATGCAGCTGCTCCCTTTCTCCGGGATCAGTCTGTTGAAGTAGTCTATTGTGGGAAAATGATCGGAGCTGCGCGGTTCAATTCTGGAACTGTAGCGGCTGATGTAGACCAGATAGCGGATTAAAAATGTTTGTGCCGTTTTCAGGTTGGCTTCACTATCTTCTCCCAGCAGGGTCCGCTCCGGATCGTAGCTAATAAATTTCTGCAGTTTTCCCCAGAAGCGCACGTCCTCTTTCGGCAGACCGACCTGGTGTGCAGAGATGGTCCCGTCAAAATACGGACCGATGCGAGTGTTTTTCATCTTTAAGTCAAGGGTTTTGGAATGGGCGTTGGTCACCAACCAGACCGCTTTACAGGCATGTTTCGCAAACAGCAGAAATTCGATAACATGGGGATGTACGGCTATCAGATGCTCAACTTCCTGCTTAAGCACCGGAATGTCGAGTTTGAGGCGATCTGACCAGTAATCAAGGTCAGTCCAGTTGAGTGTGTTCTCCTGACTGCGGAACAGCCGGTACAGATGCTCCTTGGCCTGCTCTAGTGTTGTGTGATTCTGCTGACTCCACCGTTTCGGCACATGCTCCAGCCAGAAATGATCATCAAAATGACGATCGAGAATTGTGCCGTCCATGTCGAGAAGGACGGTGTCTATGTCGTTCCAGTCTATTACCATCCGGTCCCCGTCCTGTTTGTAAAAATGTATGTGCGGAGAATACGTTCCGAACGGGCGGTTTGTCAAGGTACGGATCAAACCGACACAGCACGAATTATACCGTAAAATGAGCCAATTCAATTGACTTTACCGGCTTCCGTCGCGTATAAAAACCGATCGACCATGTTAGATAAACTCCTTTACATAGAAACATTTGGCTGCCAGATGAATGTGAACGATTCGGAACGGATTGTCTCCATGCTGGCCGATCTTGGCTACGCTCCGACGAACGAACCCTCTGCAGCCGACATGATCCTGCTCAATACCTGCAGTGTGAGGGGCGGCGCAGAAGAAAAAGTGTACCGGCGGCTGGCCAATCTGCGTATCTACAAGCGGGACGGCAAGCAGCAGATTATTGCGGTAGGCGGCTGCGTGGCCCAGCAGGAGGGGGAGGAACTGCTGCGCAAGCTTCCGTATCTCGATCTGGTGATCGGTACCCACAACCTTCATCTGCTCCCGGATATGGTGCGGGGGGCAGAACGGGGCGAGCGTCGTTCCGAAACAACGTTCATTGATAACGATCAGCGCCTGGATCTGTTTCCCTCCATAAAGGGCGAATCACGCCTGTCGCGCTTTGTCACGGTCATGCAGGGGTGCGACAACTTCTGCTCGTACTGCATCGTTCCCTTTGTGCGCGGGCGCGAGATCAGCCGTCGTTCGGCGGATATTCTCCATGAAGTCAGACAACTTGCCCATGAGGGGGTCAGGGAGGTTATCCTGCTTGGTCAGAACGTCAACTCCTACGGTTTGAAAAGCGATAACGAACCTACCTTTGCCGACTTGATCCGCCAGGTGGCGGATGTTGACGGGATTCAGCGCATCCGTTTTACCACGTCGCACCCGAAAGACATGTCCGATGAACTGATTGCCTGTTTTGGGGATGTACCGAAGCTGAGCGGACAGATGCATCTGCCGGCCCAGTCCGGCAGCGATTCTGTTTTGAAGGCGATGGGGCGCGGTTATCCCCGCGATTCTTACCTGGATAAGGTGCACAAGCTCAGGGCGATCCGTCCCGATATGGTGTTTACCGGTGATATCATCGTCGGTTTTCCGGGCGAGAGTCCCGCCGATTTTGAACAGACCCTTTCTCTGATGGAGGAGGTGCGCTACATCGACCTGTTTTCCTTTGTCTATTCGCCGCGTCCCGGCACCAGGGCGGCAGATCTGGCAGATGACCTGCCGCGAGCCGAAAAAATGGCGCGCCTCGATCGTTTGATGGACCTTCAACGGCGCATTACCCGTGAAATCAGCCACACGTATATCGGCAGCACAATGTCCGTTCTGGTTGAAGGTGAGGGGAAACTTCCGGGGCAGGTGTCCGGCAAGGGTGACATCGGCCGCATTGTCAACTTCAGCGGCGACAGTTCACTGATCGGAAGGTTTGTGGACGTCAGAATTACCAAGGCATACCCTAACTCGCTTCTGGGCGAGTTGTGATCATAATTTCAAGGGGTTATCATGACCAATGTTGAACAGGCTGTACCCGGCAGTAATAATTTTCTCCGCACAATTATTGATGAGGATCTTAAGAGCGGCAAGCACAGCGGCATCGTGACCCGTTTTCCACCGGAACCGAACGGCTATCTGCATATCGGACACGCCAAGTCGATCTGCATCAATTTCGGCCTGGCGCGTGATTTCGGCGGGCGCTGTCACCTCCGCTTTGATGATACGAACCCGGCCAAGGAAGAACAGGAATACATCGACTCCATCAAGGAAAACGTCCGCTGGCTCGGTTTTGACTGGGGTGAGCACCTGCACTATGCCTCTGACAACTTTGAGCAGCTGTACCGCTGGGCGGTGTATCTGATTGAGCAGGGGAAAGCGTACGTTGAGGACCTGAATGCCGAGCAGATCCGGGCCTATCGGGGTACTCTGACGGAAGCGGGGACTGAAAGCCCGTACCGTACCCGTTCCGTTGAAGAAAACCTTGATCTGTTTGGCCGTATGCGTGCCGGGGAATTTCCCGATGGCTCCCGCGTTCTGCGCGCAAAAATTGACATGGCAGCGCCGAACATCAATCTGCGTGATCCGGTACTGTACCGCATTATCCACGCCCCCCATCCGCACGTGGGCGATGCCTGGAAAATCTACCCCATGTACGACTTTGCCCATGGGCAGACTGATGCCATAGAGCAGATAACCCACTCCATCTGCACGCTGGAATTTGAGTCCCACAAGCCGCTGTATGAATGGTTTCTGGATAATCTGCCGGTTCCTGCGCGTCCACGGCAATATGAATTTGCCCGGTTGAACCTTACCTATTCAGTGATGAGCAAGCGGAAGCTGCAGGAACTGGTGCAGCTTGGCATTGTCAGCGGTTGGGACGATCCCCGCATGCCGACACTGGCCGGCATCAGACGGCGCGGCTACACGCCGGAAGCGGTGCGGGCGTTTTGCGAGATGATTGGAGTCGGCCGGAGTGATTCGTGGATTGATGTTGCCATTCTGGAGGAGTGTGTCCGTGCTGACCTGAACGATGCGGCTCCCCGGGCCATGGCGGTGCTGCGCCCCATAAAACTGGTAATTGATAATTATCCGGCAGGTCAGACCGAACAGTTTCAGGCTCCAAATCACCCCCAGAAGCCGGAGATGGGAAGCCGCTCCATCAACTTTTCCCGTGAACTGTGGATCGACAGCGATGACTTCATGGAGGTGCCGAGCAAAGGCTTCCACCGCCTGACGGTCGGCGGTGAGGTCAAGCTCCGCTGTGGCTACATTATCTCCTGCACCGGAGTCGTCAAGGATGATGACGGCACTGTTTTGGAACTGCATGGCGACTACGATCCCGCATCACGCGAGGGAATACATACCGCAGACGGCCGGAAGGTCAAGGGAGTTATTCATTGGGTTTCTGCCGCCCATGCCGTTACTGCCGAGGTACGGCTGTTCGACCGTCTGTTCAGCGATCCCAACCCGGACCGGGGGGGCGCAGATTACCGGCAGTTTCTCAATCCGCACTCAGTGGAAACCCTGTCTGATTGCAAACTGGAAGCGTTTCTGGCGGGAGCGGAAACCGAAACCCGCTACCAGTTTGAGCGTCAGGGATATTTCCGGCCTGACCCGAAGGACTCACGCCCCGGTTCACCAGTATTCAACCGCATCGTCACCCTGCGTGATGTATGGATCAAAAAGTAAATAATGAAGGATTGGTGTATAACAAAATGAAAAACAACAAGTTTACTTCTGGTTTCGTTTCAATTATCGGCCGGCCCAATGTGGGCAAGTCAACTCTTCTGAACAGTATTATCGGTGAAAAGATTGTCATTACCTCCGATAAGCCGCAGACGACCCGCAACCGGATTCAGGGTATTCACAATATTCCCGGTGGTCAGATTGTCTTTATCGATACCCCCGGTATCCACAGCGGGCGCTCCCGCCTGAACAAAAGTATGGTTGACGCGGCCCGTTCTGCCGTCAGCGGCGTCGACCTGTTGCTGCTCGTTGTTGAAGCAACATCCTCTGCAGATCCTGACTTTATTCAGGACGTCCTGAAAAAAGTTTTTGTTCCAGTTGTCCTAGTTATCAACAAGATTGATCTGCTGGCAGACAAAAATCTGGTGTTGAAAAAAATATCCGACTGGGCGGCTCTTTACCCGTTCAAAGAAATCATTCCCGTATCAGCAGGGCGTAACGACGGTGTTGATCATCTGGTCGCGGTGGTCAGCGGCTATCTTCCGGAAGGGGATGCGATGTTTCCCGATGACATCCTGACCGATATGCCGGAAAAGTTTATTGTGGCAGAGATGATCCGGGAAAAGGTTTTCCGCCTGACGCGTGACGAAGTACCCTATTCAACAGCGGTTGTGGTGGAAAGTTTTATTGAGCGGGAAAATGGCGTGATCGCCATTTCTGCGGCCATTATGCTGGAACGGGATACCCAGAAGGGGATCATCATCGGCGCCAAAGGTGAAATGCTGAAAAAAATCGGCAGTCAGGCGCGACAGGATATAGAGCGCCTGCTTGACACCAGGATATACCTGGAACTGTTCGTTAAAGTGGTTGAAAACTGGAGCGAACGTCCGTCTAAATTAAGAGAACTGGGATACGAATGAAACCTTTAGTAGCTATTGTCGGACGTCCCAATGTGGGCAAATCCACCCTCTTCAACCGCCTCCTCGGTCATCGCCGAGCGATTGTCGATGACACCCCCGGCGTTACCCGCGACCGGAACTACGCCAACATTACCCGTTTTGAAAAGCCGTTCATACTTATTGATACCGGCGGTTTTGAACCGGTAACTGAAGATCGCCTGTTGCAGCAAATGCGTGAGCAATCAAAACTGGCCATCGAAGAGGCTGATGTCATCATCTTCATGATGGACGCCAGGAGCGGCTTGACACCGGCTGATATTGAGGTGGCCGAAATGTTGCGGCGCGTCAAAAAACCGGTTTTTTTCGTGGTCAACAAGGTTGACGGCGAAAAGCTGGAGAATGAATCGGCTGAATTCTATTCCCTCGGGATCGGGGAGCTGTTCACCATTTCTGCCGAACATAACCGGGGCGTCATCGATCTGGTCGAACACGTTCTCGATGTATTTCCACCATCCCCGGTCGAAGAAGCGGAAGAAAACATCACCCGCATCGCTGTGGTGGGGCGCCCCAATGTGGGTAAATCCTCGCTCGTCAACCGGCTGCTTGGCTTTGAGCGGGTTGTGGCCAACCCGACCGCTGGAACGACCCGGGACTCGGTTGACACACCGTTCAGCTGTAACAAAAAACCGTATGTGTTGATTGATACCGCCGGTATCCGCCGCAAGGGGAAAACCACAGAAAAGCTTGAAAAATACAGTGTCTGTGATGCCCTGCGCAGTATCGAGCGGGCTGATGTAGTCCTGATGGTGATCAATGCTGAAGAAGGGGTGACCGAGCAGGATGAGCGCATTGCCGGGTACATTCATGAAGCCGGCAAAGGGTGTGTATTTGTCATCAATAAGTGGGATCTGCTTGAGAAGGACAACACCACTCTCGGGGTTTACATCGCCAAAATACGGGATGGTTTCAAATATCTGGCCTATGCGCCGATTGTCTGTGTTTCCGCCACGAGCGGCCAGCGCACCGGCAAGATCATCGCGACCGTTGATGAAGTCATGGAGCAGTATTGCCGCCGCGTCACCACTTCGGAACTCGTCCATGTGTTTACCGATGCCATTGAGGCTCACCATGCCCCTCTGTCTCACGGTCGTCGGGTAAAATTCTACTTTGCTACCCAGGTTGCGACACGCCCCCCGTCTTTTGTTATTTTCACCAATCAGCCGGAGAATATTCACTATTCGTACGAACGCTATCTGATAAACAAGTTCCGCGAAGCTTTTGGTTTTGATGGTGTACCCCTGCGGCTTATGTTCCGGGGGAGAGACAAGACGGACACTTCTCGTAAAGCGGGTTCAGATCGTCCGGCAAAATAGCACGTACTGCCGCTAGTACTCTGTAAAAGCAAATATTTATCAGTTATGTCCGCCCAAACTTTGCTGTTAGCTTCCCCTCCCGCAAAGGGCGGGGGGACTTTTAATAGTTCCAAGGCGCAATCCGGATTTTATGGAATATCAGCAGTTGGGAGGTATGCCCGGTGAGTACTAAAACCATTTTGATTGTCGATGACTCTGCGATCATACGCACCATGCTGGCTACCATTGTCAAGGGACTGGGCGATTATCAGATTGTTGAGGCTTCCAGCGGTTTCGAGGCGCTTCGCCTTCTCCCCCGGGGTCACGTGGACCTGATTCTGACCGATATCAATATGCCCCACATCAACGGACTTGAGCTGATCAGTTATGTCCGCGCCAATCCACTGTATAAAAGCATCCCTGTTTTCATCATTTCCTCGGAAGGGAGCGCTGTATACCTCGAAAAAGGAAAACAGCTCGGAGTGAATGAGTTCGTGGCCAAGCCGTTTTCTCCTGCCGCACTGGGAATTTTGATTGATCGGTACTTGAATCCAACTCCGCATCAGGGGCATGAGATACTTTTGCCATGAGTGAACCGGCCGCTACCCATACAAAAGCTGTTCAGGATTTCCTTGCTGAGGCTGAGGAGATTGTCGAGCATCTCGGCTCCGAATTGGCTGATCTTGCAGACGCTGCCGAGCGTGGTGAGTTTGATCCAGATCTGCTCAACTCCATCTTTCGGGGGGCCCATTCCCTAAAGGGGTTGGCAGGCATGTTCAATTTTGACGGTGTCGCTGAACTTGCGCATAATATGGAAAACCTGCTAGACCGATTGAGGCTCGGAAAACTGAATCTTTCCCCACACCTCATAACAGTACTGTTCCTGTCACATGAGGTATTGACCGCTACTGTCAGAGCGCTTGCTTCAAGAGAAGACAAAGACATGACGCAGGAAATTGCTGTGTGTGTGTCCAGAATCAATGCCTGTCTTGCACCGCCGGAACATCAGGCCGGTACTGCTTCTCCCGGCGCTGCTGAGCTACCTGCCCATATACGTACTGCACTGACGGAATACGAAGAGCATCGCCTGAATGACAATATTGCCAAAGGGCGTGCACTCTTCACTGTTCACGCATCTCTCACCCTTGACACCTTCGATACCGAACTGACGGATATAACGGTTCTGCTGAAAGCGCGTGGCGAAGTTATCAGTACTCTGCCCGGCGTCGGGGAGAATGTTGAGACCGCCATCGATTTTGAAATTCTCTTTGGGTCAACTCGCTCCCATCAAGAACTACAGGCTGATCTTGAACGTGAAAATGTTTCTGTTTCCCTGCTTATCCCCGCAGTTACTCTGGCTGCTCCTGCCGCCGCTGTAGATGACAGAGCTCCCGTTTGTGCCGACTTCCTGACACCAGCTCCCGATGAAACACCGCTCACTGCAAAAAGCATGAGCAGAACCGTTCGCGTTGACATCGCCAAACTGGATGAACTGATGAATATTGTCGGTGATCTTGTGCTTGCCAATTCTGCCATTGCTGATGTTAC
>Ga0007792_10000689_pt1 | contig 12176 bp, 16 predicted proteins | sample CryBogmetaGMA6M_FD_60371 | JGI IMG/M metagenome (GOLD analysis project Ga0007792, IMG submission 60371) | Freshwater microbial communities from Crystal Bog, Wisconsin, USA - MA6M | ecosystem: Environmental > Aquatic > Freshwater > Lake | place: Crystal Bog, Wisconsin, USA | collected 2009-07-06
GGCTGTCCCCGCGCTGGCCCAGGCCCCGGCGGGAGGGGCCTTCCTGCAGGCCCTGCAGGCAGCGGTCCAGCCGGACACCCTGACCACCATGGACTTTGCCCTCGAGAACGCCCTCCGGTTCGGGGCTGGGGTCGGGTCCCAGGCCGCCCCTGGGAGCCAGCCCGCCGGGCCCGGTCAGGAGCTGATCCGGGATGCAACGGCCGTGCTGCGGGTCCGGGGCCTCCCGCCCCAGGGCGGGGAGAGCAACGCCTTCCTGCCCAACCAACCCCCCTTCCGAGGGCTGCCGAGTCCCTACAGTGCGCCGCCGGTGGCGGCCGCCAGCAGCCAGCTGGACCTGCTGGCCTGAGGGGCTACCCCAGCAGCGTCCACAGCAGGGCCACGGCCAGCAGCACACCCCCGATGTAGACCAGCACCCGGTCACCCGAAGGCTTGCGGGTCGCTTTGGGGAGGGCGAGATGGTCCAGGGGCATGGGGGCTCCTTCCCTGTAGACCGCCCCCCCGGCCCGCAGGTTGAAGGGCCTCTCTTGGGGCCGTCAAGTCCGCGGCTCTGGCGGCCGATAAAGCAGGGGATGAGGGGGAGGTGCACATGAACGTCAACGGTCTAAGCGCCTACACCTACCAGTCGACCCTCCAGCAGACCGGGAGCGCCAGTCAGGCCCTCAGTCAGGCCCTGGCAGCGAGCAAGTCCCAGGCGGACCTGGTGGGGTCCCTCTTTGGGAACACCGGCACCCAGGATGCCTTGGCTGGGGCCTTTACCAGCCCGGACCTCGCCGCCCTGACCTACACCACGTCAGCTGCTGCGGGCAGCGGCTCCGACCTCCTGCAGTCCCTGCTCAGCGGGGCCAGCAGCAGCTTCGCCGGCCTGTTCTCCAGCGATGGCCAGTCCCTCACCTCAGCCATGGTGTCCCCCTCAGCCGCTGCCGCCCTGGCCCGCTACGCCTACGACCAAAACCAGAATCCGACGGCCCTCATCCAGCAGGCGACCACATCGGCCCAGCAGTCGCTGCTGCAGTCTGGCTTGAGCCTGCTCGCCTAGCTGTGACCGCCGGGTGCGACGGCCGGTGCTAGGATCCCCGCATGATTCCCGGACGCTTGCGGGGCCTCTCGGCCAACCTGGGGCCCCTGTTCCTGGGCCTCCTCCTGGCCTGTGCCCGGCCGCCGAGCCCCCTGCCGGTGCGCCCCCCAGCGCCAGCGCCCCGGGCCCCAGTGCGGGTGCTGCCCCGCCTGGGCTTCACCCTGCAGGCCGGGGCCTTCGCCAAGGTTGAGAATGCCGCCCGCTTCGCCCAGTCCCTGCAGGCCCAGGGCCTGGAGGCGGCCTACTACGCCTCGGGGGACGGCCTCTACCGGGTGCGCTTCGGGGACTTCCCCTCCCGGGACAAGGCCCGCTTCCGGGGCGAGGCCCTGCGCAGCGCCGGCATCATCGAAGCCTTCTGGGTGGTGGCACCGGATGGCTCCGGCCCGGCTGCCCCGGGCCTCCTGCGGCCCCACCCCCTCGAGGCGGCGGGCCTGAGGCTCAGCCTGGTGGAGACCGCCCGGAGCTACCTGGGGGTGCCCTACCTCTTCGGGGGCACCACGGAGCGGGGCTTCGACTGCAGCGGCCTGACAGGAGCCGTCTATCAGCTGAACGGCCTCCGCCTGCCCCGCAACTCCCAGGACCAGTTCGAGGCCGGCACCCCGGTGGACCTCAGCCAGGCCCGGCCCGGGGACCTCCTCTTCTTCGCCACCAAGGCTCCCGGTCGGGTCAGCCATGTGGGCATGTATTTGGGAAGAGGGACCTTCATCCATGCCCCCAGCCCCGGCCAGGGCATCCGGGAGGATGCGGTGACCACCCGCTACTACCAGCAGGCCTTCCTCGGGGCGAGGAGCTTCCTGTAGGGAACTCGGTTTTGGCATCCCTTTGGCGGATACCCCTTGTCCCAGCCGCTGGCTGGGCGAGAGGTGCCCAATGGATTCTGGATACTACGTCGCCGCAGGCAGCCTGAAGGCCCGCTCCTTCCAGCTGGAGGTGGTGGCCAACAACCTGGCCAACGCCGCCACGGTGAGCTACAAGCCCGACCAATCCTTCTTCGCCCTCTTCAACAAGGCGGGCGGCAGCAATCGACGCCTGCCCCTGAGCGCCGCCCTCAACGATGGCGTGGTGTTCGGGGAGACCGGCGTGGTCACGGACCAGGGCAACCTGCGGGCCACGGGCCGCCCCCTGGACCTGGCCCTGGAAGGCAATGGCTTCCTGATGGTTCGTACCCCCGCCGGGGACCGGGCCACCCGGGATGGCCGTCTCCAGTTGGGTCAAGGCGGTCAGCTGCAGGCCATGGATGGCAGCCCTGTGCTGGGCAAAAACGGCCAGCCCATAGCTGTGGACCCTGCCAAGGGGGACCTGAGCATCACCGCCGACGGTACGGTTCAGCAGAAGGAAGCCGTGCTGGGCCAGCTGGACCTCAAGGCCTTTGAGAAGCCGGGCTCCCTGAAGCGCTCCGGCTCCCTGCGCTTCGACCCCACCGGGGCCGTGGAAGCCCCCATGAAGGGCACCGTGGCCCAGGGCCATCTGGAGCAGAGCGCCGTGGATACGGCCAGCACCATGGTCGAGATGATCCGCCTGAACCGCCTCTTCGAGCTGAGCCTCAAGGTCGCCTCGACCCTCAGCAATGACCTCGATTCCAAGTCCATCAACGACGTGGCTATCTCCAGGTAGCCCCTAACTCTTCAGCCATTTCCCAAGGGAGGTTCCCCATGATGCGTGCAATGTGGTCAGCGGCAGCGGGCATGAATGTCCAGCAGTTCAACATGGACACCATCTCCAACAACCTTGCCAACGTAAACACCACGGGCTTCAAGAAGGCCCGGGCCGAGTTCCAGGATCTGCTCTACCAGACGGTGAACCTGGCTGGCACGGCCTCCAGCAGCAGCACCTCCATCCCCTCGGGCATCCAGATGGGCCACGGCGCCAAGCTGCAGAGCCTGCAGCGGCAGTACAGCACCGGCAACCTGCGCCAGACCAGCAACCGCTTCGACATGGCCATCGAGGGCGACGGCTTCTTCAAGGTCACCCAGCCCGACGGCACCCTGGCCTACACCCGGGACGGCGGCTTCACCACGGACCAGAACGGAGCCCTGGTGAATGCGGCGGGCTACATGCTCGAGCCCCAGATCACCATCCCTTCGGACGCCCTGAGCGTGACCATCGCCCCGGATGGCACCGTGAGCGTCACCCAGCCCGGCCAGACCCAGCCCCAGCAGGTGGGCCAGATCACCCTCTCCCACTTCGTGAACCCCAGCGGCATGAACCAGCTGGGCCGCAACCTGATGCAGCCCACCCTGGCCAGCGGCGATGCCATCGACGGCGTCCCTGGCACGGACGGCATGGGTACCGTCAACCAGGGCTTCCTGGAGGTCTCCAACGTGGACGTGGCCGAGGAGATGGTGAACATGATCATCGGCCAGCGGGCCTACGAGGCCAACTCCAAGACCATCCGCACGGTGGATGACATGCTCAGCCTCCTGAATGGGCTCAAGCGCTAGACGGAGAGGTACCATGCGCACTGCTGCCCTCCTGCTCCTCTGCGTCCCGGCCCTCATCGGCCAGGTGCCGCTGGCCCCTCCGGCCGAGCGCCTGGCGGATGCCGCCCTGGCCTTCGCCCAGAAGGAAGCCGGCAAGCTCGGGGGCGAGCACCGCTTCAAGCTCGTCCAGCCCCCCCGGGTGCCCACGGTTCGGGCGGGGGTCCTGACCTTCGAGGGGTCCCACCTCAGCAAGCGCGAGCCCCTGGGACGCTTCTTTGTGGTCGTGGCCCTGCTGGTGAACGGCGAGCGGGTCGGCATGGTCCGGGTGGACCTGGAGGGCAGCTGGGTCGGCAGCCTGCTGCGCGCCAAGGGCGACCTGGCCCGCAGGATGGAAGTGACCGCAGACCTGCTGGAGGCTTCACCCTTCGAGGGGATTCCTCCCGAAGGCGCCCTGGCGGAGGTTCCGGAGGGCAAGCGCATCCTGCGCCCCGTGCCAGCAGGCAAGATCCTCACCCGCGCCGACCTGGAGCCCATTCCCCTGGTCCAGTCCGGGGACAAGATTCGCCTCACCTCCACCCACGACACCCTCACCATCAGCCTCGACACCACGGCCCGGAGCCGGGCCGGGCTGGGCGAGAAGGTCCGCCTGGAGGCACCGGGGGCCCGCCGCACCGTCACCGCCGTGGTCACGGCCCCGGGCGAGGCCCGCCTGCCCTAGACCTGGACGACCCTGCGCATCCCCCTTGGATGCGGCACGTTTCAGGCTATTCTTGTCCCTTGCGCGAGGAGGAGCCCATGGCTCACGAGGGACACGAACACGGACCGGACTGCAACCACGAGCACGACGACTCGTTTGAGATCGAAGTGGTGGAGCTCGAAGACGAGAACGGCGAGAAGGAAGAGTTCGCCATCCTCGAGGAGCTCGACTTCGAGGGCCGCAGCTTCGCCATCCTCGCACCCCTGGCCGAGCTCCAGGCCCAGGAGGAAGGCACGGCTGATCCTGAGGACGGCCTGAGCCTAGAGATCTTCGAGGTCAAGGACGACATGTTCACGCCCCTCGAGGACGAGGAGCTGGCCGAGCGCCTCATGAAGCACCTCGACGAGCAGGAAGCCAAGCTCAAGGCCGAAGAAAACAAGGACTGAGTCCTTTCCCCATTGCCACACGAAGGCCCCCGGACGGGGGCCTTCGTGTGGTTGAAAGAAGGAAGTAGGCTGGAAGGATGTTGCCCGACTCGATTCGCTTCACTGGCCGAATCCTTTTTCTATCGGAGGATCCGGCACGGATCCTCCGCCAACTCGAAGGCGAGGACCTGGAGCTTGAAGCGGCCACGCCGCTCAGGGACCAGATCAGCACGGACGAGATCACCCCGGCCCACATCTGCTACCACTTCGACGAGACACTGGGGGACTTCCCCTACCTTGGTCTTAAGTGCGGCGGGGCCTTCCCCGTGAAGGCGGGGTCGGTCCGCGCTGGGGGCTTTGCGGTGAGCGTGGCGGGGAAGCGCCGGGGCAAGGGCAGCAGCCGGGAGGCCAGCCCCTATGCGGAGCTGTGCGCCGGCCTCCGCCTGGTACTCGCCGAGAGCTTCGAGCGCATCTACCGCCAGAACTGTCAGAACCTCGGCCTGCTCACCAGCACGGACCTGGGCCTGCTCCCGCGCCTTCGGCGGGGCGAGGCCATTCCTCTGGCGGAGTTCACGGCGGGCCTGGATCCCGTCACCGCCGAGATCGTACGCCGGGGCGGCCTCTTCGCCTACAACGCCGCCCGCCTGGCCGGCGAGGTGACGCCGCCGCTCCCAGCGACGGCGCCACGGCCCATGACCTATGCGGAGAAGCTGCTGGCCCGCCAAGCGGTGGCGGAGGCCACCTCGGGCCGCCTGGGCCTGCCCGCCGTGGCGCCCGGCGATGGGCTGTTCGTGAAGGCGGACTGGCGCTTCAGCCACGACTACGTGACCCCCATGGCCGCCCGGTTCCTGGCCCAGGCCCTGGGGCCCGATGCGGTGCTGCACGACCCGGCCAGCATCCTGGCCTTTCGGGACCACCTCACCTTCCTCCACCACAGCATGAGCCCCGAGCGCCGCGCCCAGGGCCTGCTGACCGTGGCCGAAGCGCTGAAGCCCGCCCAGGAGGCCTTCTGTCAGAAGCACGGCATCCGCCTCCATGGGGAGCTTGCCGACGGCTCCGGCAGTGAAGGCATCTGCCACGCCCTCATGGCCGAGCGCTACGCCTGCCCCGGGCAGGTGGTGGTGGGCACGGACTCCCACACACCGCACGCCGGTGCGCTGGGCTGCCTGGCCTTTGGCATCGGCACCACAGACATCGCCTGCGCCTGGGTCACAGGAGACGTGCGCATCACGGTCCCGCCCACCCTGCGGGTGCTGCTGCGAGGCCGCCTGCGGCCCGGCGTCTCGGCCAAGGACCTGATCCTCAGCCTGCTGGCCCTGCCCTTCATCCGGGAGGGCGGCGCTCTGGGCCACGTGGTCGAGTACCAGGGGGAAGGCCTCCTGGACCTGGACACGGACGAGCGGGCCACCCTCACCAACATGGCCGCCGAGATCGGCGGCTTCACCGGGCTGGTGGCTCCGGACGCCGAGACCTGCCGCTTCCTCCGGGAGCGCCGGGGCCTGGACTTCACGGTGGAGCCCTGGATGCAGGGCGATGCGGACGCCGTCTACGCCCACACCCTGGTGGTGGACTGCGGCGCTCTGGGGCCCATGCTGGCCCGACCCGGAGACCCCGGCAACGGCGTGGCCCTGGCGGATCTGGCCGAGGCCGTGCCCATCCACATCGCCTACCTGGGCAGCTGCACCGGCGGCAAGCGGGAGGATCTGCGCCGGGCCTATGAAGCCATCCGCAGCGCTGCGGCCGAGGGCCGCCGGATCCCCGAGGGCGTAGCGTTCTTCGTGCAGTGCGGCAGCGAGGACGTGCGCCGCCATGCAGAGGAGCAGGGCTGGCTCCAGGCCTTCGAAGCCGTGGGCGCGGTGGTGCTGGGCAGCTCCTGCGGGGCCTGCATCAACGCCGGCCCCGGCGTGTCCAGCCACCCGGACCAGGTCACCCTCAGCGCCATCAACCGCAACTTCCCGGGCCGCAGCGGACCCGGCCAGATGTGGCTGGCCAGCCCCGCCACCGTGGCAGCCAGTGCCTTGGCGGGGTACATCGTGGGGGCGGACGCATGACCGATCCAGTCCTTGCAGCACACTACCGGACGCTGCTGCTGGCCGGGCTTGCCCGCCCTGGTGCGCCGGCCCTGGACTTGGCCGCGGATCGGGTGCTGGTGGTGGATCCGGCGACCCAGCGCCTGGGCCTGCTAGAGGGCGGCCGCCTGCTCTTTGAAGCCCCCGTCTCCACCGCCGCCAAGGGGCTGGGCTGCGTGGCGGACTCCTATCGGACCCCCACCGGCTGGCACCGCATCCACGCCCGCATCGGGGCCGGCGCAGAACCCGGCACCGTGTTCCGGAGTCGCGTCGCCACCGGCGAGGTCTGGCAGGGCGAGGCCGCCACGGAGGACCTGATCCTCACCCGCGTCCTCACGCTGGCAGGCCTCGAAGCGGGCTGGAACCAAGGGCCAGGCTGCGACTCCCTCGCCCGCTTCATCTACCTCCATGGCACCAACCAGGAACACCTGCTGGGGACTCCGGCCTCCCACGGCTGCGTCCGCCTGGCCAACGCTGCCGTAGCAGACCTCTTCGAACACCTCGCAGAGGGGAATGCCGTCTTCATCGCCGAGTCCGCGGCTGTGGCTCATCCCAACCCCCTAAAAGGTGGCCTCGACACGGGGGCTGGGCTTTGCCCGGCACCCGTGTGGGGGCCAGGGGGGACGCAGAGGCCGCCTGCGGCCGGGCGGTCCCCCCTGACTGACTTAGGCCGCCTCCACTTCGCCGGTGTGGCAGGCAGCGGCATGAGTGCCTTGGCCCAGTTCCTGGCCATGCAGGGAGGGCAAGCCAGCGGCAGTGACCGCAGCTTTGACCGGGGCCAGCGCCCGGAAGCCCGGTCCCTCCTCGAGGCTCTGGGCGTGGTCATCCATCCCCAGGACGGCGCTGGCCTCGCCGGGGACTGCTCGGGCCTGGTGGTGTCCACCGCCGTGGAAGAGGACACGCCCGATGTGGCTGCCGCCCGCCGCCTGGGCGTGCCCGTGCTCCACCGCTCGGAGCTCCTGGCCCACCTGGTGGCTCGCCACCGCACCCTGGCCATCACCGGCACCAGCGGCAAGTCCACCACCGTGGCCATGGCCTTTCAGATCCTGCGGGGCGCAGGGCGAGACCCCTCTGTCATCACGGGCGGAGAGCTCACCGCCCTCCAGGACGAGGGCCTCTGGGGCAATGCCTGGGCCGGGGCCTCCGACCTGCTGGTCATCGAGGCCGACGAGAGCGATGGCTCCGTGGTGCGCTACCACCCGGCGGTGGGCGTGCTGCTCAACCTCCAGCGCGATCACAAAGAGGAAGCGGCCGTGGCCGAGATGTTCCACACCTTCCGCGCCCAGGTGCGGGAGGCGCTGGTCGTGGGCGAGGCCACCAACCTCCAGCCCTTTGCCCCCGGAGCCACGGTCTTCGGCTGCTCGGAGGCGGCCACCTTCCGCGCCGAAGACGTAGCAACCGGCCCCGAGGGCAGCACCTTCACCGTGCAGGGACGACCCTTCCACCTGCCTGTCCCCGGCCGGCACAACCTGGAGAATGCTCTGGCGGCCATGGCGGCCTGTGCGGCCCTGGGTGTGCCCCTGGCGGCCATGGTCGAGCCCCTGGCGACCTTCCGGGGCGTGGCCCGGCGCTTCCAGGTGCTGGGCTCAGCCCGGGGCGTCACCGTGGTGGACGACTTCGGCCACAACCCGGCCAAGGTGGCGGCCTCCCTGCGCACGGCCCTCCTCCGCCTGGGCGGCGGCGGCCGGATCCTGGCAGTGTTTCAGCCCCACGGCTTCGGTCCCCTCCGCTTCCTGCGGGCGGACTTCGTGGCGACCTTCGCCGCCGAGCTGCGACCCTTGGACAAGCTCTGGTTTCTTGACGTCTTCTACGCCGGCGGCACCGCCGCCAAGGACATCAGCAGCGCCGAGGTGATCGCCGACATCGCCGCCCAGGGCACCGCCGCCGAATGGGCCCCCTCCCGGGAGTGGCTGGTGGCGCGCCTAGCAGAGGAGGCCCAGCCGGGAGACCTCATCCTCGTCATGGGAGCCAGGGACCCCTCTCTCACCACCCTGGCGCAGCAGATTCTGGCTGGGCTTACTTATCCAGCTCGAGCATGAGGGCGTAGCACTTCTCCAGGCGCACCTTCTGGATGCCCGCCGCAATCTTCTCGGCCTTCTCCTTCTCGCCCGCCAGGATGGCCGGTACCAGCTCGGTCTCCCGGGTGAGCTTGAAGGCCTCCCAGGTCTCCTTGAGCTCCTTGAACTGGGCGCTCCGCCCCGCCGGGGCCTTCAGCTTGGCCAGGTGGGCGCTCACGGCATTGGCCGTGTCCTTGACCACCTTCTGCTGCGCCTCGTCCCGCTTGGCCCGGTAGAGCACCATGGTCACCAGCTCCTTCCGGGCAACCTCCACCTCGCCCTTGAGCACCGCAAACTCTCCGGCAGCAAGCGGGAGCGTGGCTCCCAGCAGCAGCGTGATCACAGGCAGGAGCAGGGGCATCCTCACGGCGGCCTCCAGGCATCCGCCCGGGCGACAGGCCCGGGGGGTTGCCAAGTGGATCGGCCCAACCCGGCCACTCTTGAGGACTGCGGTAATGCTTTCCCGGGCGACTGCCGCTATACACTCAAGACAAGCTCAAAGAACCAGGGAGATCTCATGGACGAGGCAAGGACCATCCAGGCCGTGCGGGACCTCCTGCTGGGTCTGGGCCAGGATCCCGATGCCCCCGAGCTGAAGGACACCCCCGCCCGGGTCGCTGGCTTCTGGAAGGAGCGCCTCGCCGGCTACGAGGTGGACCTGGCCGCTGAGCTGCAGCCCCTGCCGGGGCTCTTGGCGCCCGTGCCTGTGATCCTGGAGCGCATTCCTTTCGTCAGCACCTGTGAGCACCACCTGGCCGCCTTCGAAGGGCACGCCACTGTGGGCTACCTGCCTGGAGCGGGTGGCACCGTGGGCCTCAGCAAGCTGGTGCGGGTGGTGCAGGCCTATGCCCTGCGCCTCCAGGTCCAGGAGCGCATGGTCCGGCAGATCGCCGAGGCTCTGGAGGCCCACCTCCGCCCCGCCGCCTGGGGCGTGGAGCTGGTGGCCATCCACACCTGCATGAGTCACCGGGGCGTGCGCACACCCGGTGTTCCGGTGCGGACCACCCTGCTTGGCGGCGCCTGGGCGACCCAGCCCCCACCCCCTTTCCGGACCTGACATGATCGAGGTCCGCTCTGATCCTGACCGGAACCGGCTGTACATCACCATGGCCGGACGGCTCGAGGGCCCCGAGCGACAGTCGGCGATCATGGCCATCCTGGCCGAGGCGGCCAAGCTCACCGCAGGCTTTGGGGTGGTCTCCGACATCTCCGGGCTCCATGCCTCCGATCAGGATGGCTTCAAGGACTTCCTGCGCGCCAAAGAGGCCCTCAAGCTGAGGGGCGCGGGTCCCGTGGTCCGCGTGGTGAAGATCCCCCTCAGCCGCATTCAGGTGGGGCGGATCAGCACCGACGCCGGCTTCGATGCCGAAGAGGTCTCCACCCTGGAAGAAGCGGACCGCTGGCTGGATGCCGCCGAGGGGAAGCATTGACCGAGCTCGCCACCCCCATCCGCATCTTCGTGGATGCGGACGCCTGCCCGGTGAAGGATGAAGTCTTTCGGGTGGCCCTCCGCTGCGGCCTGCAGGTCTACCTCGTGGCCAACTCACCCCTGCGGGTCCCCAAGAACCCCCTGTTCGAGTCCGTGGTGGTGGCCCGGGGCATCTTCGACGGTGCGGATGACTGGATCGTCGATCGCGTCACCCCCACCGACATCGCCGTGACGGCAGACATCCCGCTGGCGGCCCGCTGCCTGGAAAAGGGCGCCCGAGCCCTGGATGCCAAGGGGCGGGTCTACACCCCGGAGTCCATCGGAGATGCCCTGGCCAGCCGGGAGCTCATGGCCAACCTGCGGGCCATGGGGGACATGGGTGGCGGTCCGGCCCCCTTCACGCCCCGGGACCGGTCCACATTTCTCCAGCGCCTCGACGACCTCATTCAGGCCATCCGGCGTGCCTCACGCTAGACTGGTCCAAAGGCAGGAGTGGATCCAACCTTCGTGATGATCGGATAAGCCATGGCCAGGAAGCCCAACTACAACTTCGAAAAGCGTCAAAAGGACCTGGCTCGGGTCAAAAAGAAAGAAGAGAAGCTCCAGAAAAAGGCGCTGAAGAAGGACGCCCTGGGGAATGACATTCCTGAGTCTGAAGGTTCCGAGCCCGAAGGCTCTGAGACCCCCACCGAATAGGGTGAAGACTCTCGCTATTTCGTGAATTCGACTCTCGACCGGCCGATGATTTCGGGCCTTCGAGGGTCGAGTCATTTTTATATCTCTATATTTTTTAATTATTTAATGATTCGGCATGGCTCTGGCTATTCTCTCCTGCCGCCCCTTGCGGCCCTCCAGGAGACCCCATGTCCTTCATCGAGTCCAAGACCCACCAGAACCTCAAGGCCGCCTTCGCCGGCGAGAGCCAGGCCAACCGCCGCTACACCTGGATGTCCCAGGTCGCCGAGAAGGAAGGCCTGCCCGAGGTGGCCGCCCTCTTCAAGCACAGTGCGGATGGCGAGACCGGTCATGCCCTCAAGCACCTGATGTACCTGGCGGCCCAGGCCGGCGATCCCGCCACTGGCCTGCCCCTGGGTGACACCCTGACCAACCTCAAGTCCGCCGTGGCCGGGGAGACCTACGAGTACACGGACATGTACCCCGAGTTCGTGCGGGCCGCCCAGGAAGAGGGCTACACCGAGATCGCCGCCTGGTTCGCCACCCTCGCCAAGGTGGAGCGCTTCCACGCGGGCCGCTTCCAGGACGCCCTGACCCGCCTCGAGGCCGGCACCATGGCCGCCCCGGACGCCGACATCGCCAAGCACGTCTAAGCCGCCTCCCGGAGCGCCCCATGCTGATCACCTTCGACGCCGCCACCGAGCGGGCCCGCTTTGAAGCCCGCCTGGGCTTCCTGGCACGGCACGCTGCCCTGGCCCTGACCCTGGCCGAAGGCATCACCTTTCAGCCCGAGACCCAGGAGAGCGTAGAGGACCAGCTGGTGGAGACCCTCTGGGCCGAGGGGATGACGCTGGAGACCGCTCCGGCCGAGGATGTGGCCGAGTCCCGCGCATCCTTTGCGGTGCTCTCGCCCCGCCGAGAGTCCGGCGGAACCTCCAGGGCCGCCACCGTCATGCTGGCCTTCCCGGACGCCCTCCGGGAAGGGCGGCTGGCCGCCCTCCAGACCTTCCCGGACGGCTTGCTCCTGGAGCTCTCCGACGGCTCCCGGGTGGCCCCCGCCGTGGACCGGGGTACCGCCGGCCCCAACGATCGCCTGCCCTCCGTGCTGGCCCTGCGCTACCTGCTTCCGGACGGCCTCACCCCGGCCGCCCTCGTCTCCAACCACGCCGAGGTCCCGGGCCGCTGGCCTGCGCCTGCCTCCTGGAGCACCTGGCTTTCCTGAGGAGATCCCATGAACCGCTCGGTCATCGAACACCTGAATGCTGAGCTGGCTACGGCCTTTGTCCTGGCCCTCAATGCCAAGCGCTACCACTGGACCGTCACCGGCCC
>Ga0007792_10000690_pt1 | contig 12171 bp, 10 predicted proteins | sample CryBogmetaGMA6M_FD_60371 | JGI IMG/M metagenome (GOLD analysis project Ga0007792, IMG submission 60371) | Freshwater microbial communities from Crystal Bog, Wisconsin, USA - MA6M | ecosystem: Environmental > Aquatic > Freshwater > Lake | place: Crystal Bog, Wisconsin, USA | collected 2009-07-06
GGCGCCGTTACCCTGCGTGAATGCCTGGGTTAGAGACGCCCCGAGACGGTCAAACACTTGGCTCCCAAAAGTACCTAATTCGTCAATGGCAGCCTTTTGCTTCTGGTATTCTAGGTTCTGGTTGGCGATAGCATCCGCTCTGTTAAGCTCATCCTGATAGATTTCTTTAAGTTTATCGTCCAACTGAGAAACATCGCCGTAGTGATCCGCGTACCAATTTTTAACCGTGTCTTCGGCTTTGGCCCGTGCAGCATCGTCAGTTCCCATTCCAAGGTATGATAGGTTCTGATTGCTAGCACGTAACTCCTTGCCTTGTTCGTAGCGATGCTGGAGAGCGGCATTAAGCTGCTTCGCGGCGTCTGTAGCGCGCATCAACTGATCGATCTCGGCTTCCCTGCCGTCTTTTTCTCCGATCTGTGCCTGCTGAATGGCTTTGTCGAGTTCTATCTGGTGAACTTTAGCGACATTCCCTTCTTCCCAAGCTTTGTTCAGCTCTTGCTGAGCCGTTAGGTTGTTCTGCAGCTTCTCGATCAGATTATCGACTGAGCTACCAGAGCCAGTATCCGCGCCTGAAGCCGTTTTCTTATGGTCCTGCCCGTACTTTTCTGCGAGCGCTGCAGCTCTGGCTTCGGCATCTTTGCCGGCTTGCCATTCCGCCATGTTCTTTTTTACAATGGCGGCTTGCTCGTCGGCAGGATCAGACGAAGTCAGCCATTCCGCCGCACGACCCAACGGCGCGAATACAGTGCCGATCGTCTTGGCTGTCTCAGGGCTCGCCCCAAGCCATTCAGCCACCCCGCTCATCATGTGCCCGGCGGGGTTGACAACTGACCCTTTCGGCAGCGCCGCCGATATATTCAATATCTGAATTGCGATATTTTTAAGACCGTCATAAACATCCTGTAAAAATACGACAAATCTGCTATTGCCAGCGGCATCAAACGTCGCGCCTATTTGTCGTTCAACTCGTGCTAAGGCTTCTTCTAATTGGTGATTTAGCTGGATAGACTTGTCTTGTTTATCGGCCCATTCGGCGCTCGCTCGGCTCGCAGCCTCTAGTTTTATCGCTCGCTCTTCCAGAGTAAGGTTAATAGCCTTGTTCCAGTCTTCTTCTTCCTGCGCCTTTTTGATGTTTTCTTCAATCGCGGCGCCTCTCTTTAATTCAGATGCCGTCAGATTGATACCAGCTTCCGCCAACTTATCGTATGATTTAACCAACGAATCAGTGTTTGCTAATAACTCCAGTATTTTCTTTGGGTCTTGGGCCGTGCTATCTGCGTATTGAATCCCGGTCTGAGCGATGTTCGTGAAATCGCTGGCCGCCAACTGCACCTTGTTGCTCTGGGCGATCAGGCTGGCCATTGCCGTGTCGATCTGCGCCCTATTCAGGTTAGTTGTCTGGCCGTAGATGCTCCCTACTTGCCCCTGCACTTGGTCCGTGGTGAGCCCGGTGGAGTTACCGGTGAACCGCATTATCTCCTGGAAGGCTGCGGCCTCTGCCCTGAACTCTCTGATTTTCGTAACCGATACCGCGATCGCATCGGCCACACCGACAATCGCGAGCCCAGCCGCGTTCGCGGCGATCTGAGAAGCAACGAACCCGCCGACAACTTCCCAAGCAACCGGCGCCACGGCTGTGACGACCTTAGCGCTGTTCACTGCGACGACGGCTATCGCCTCGGCGGCCAACGTGGCTGCAGACCCTACGGTGCTAAAGGCTTCCCCGGCCGTACCGCCGATTGCTTTCAGTACACTGCCTGCGACATTGACAGCGACGATAGCTTCAGAAACCTTTAAAATATCATCGCACATTCCAGAAGTAGACTGTGAAGTCTGCTGCTGGGCTGCAGCCATGATGCTCGTGAATTGCTTCATGGCCTCGCTGCTATTCATCATAGCAGCGCCGAGACGGCCATTTAGATCATCTACGCTTTGCGACAGTGCGTTTAGCGTGTAATTGACGTCATTGAGCTGTGATTTAGTATTCTGCGACCATGTAGACGTCTTGTTATTGAGGTCGTCGATGAGGGAACTGGCGTTACGCAGATCATCCGTATTAACGGAATAACTCAGGCTGTAATCGTAAGCCATGGCATCATCCCAAAAGAAAAGGCCCGGAGAAATCTCCGGGCCTTCGCCGTCTTCAGTGCTCTAGGCTGCGTTACGCAGCCTTGCGCTTGCCGAGCCCCAGGCCCAGAGCAAGCTCCGAGCGGGCCTTGGCGTAGTTCGGAGCCACCATCGGGTAGTCCGACGGCAGGTTCCACTTCTCGCGGTATTCGGCCGGGGTCAGGCCGAACTTGGTGTTGAGATACCGCTTCAGCATCTTCAGCTTCTTGCCGTCTTCGAGGCAGATGATGAAGTCGGGGGTAACCGACTTCTTCACCGGCACCGCCGGCTCCTGCTTCGGCACGACGGTCAGAACCGGCTCCGGGGCACCCAGCGCGCTCAGAGCGCTGAAGATGGCCTTGATCACAGTCGGGATCTCGGCCACGGGGACGGTGTTATTGGCGAGGTAAGCGCCGGCCAGTTCGGAGGTAAACGCGGTCAGTTCAGCTTTGTCCATGGGTTTTGGCTCCTGTCGGGAAGCAGAGGCTACGGCGTCGGTGCCGGTGAAAGCCTTATAGGCGTGATAAAACGCCGGGTCAAGACTTTTCTGGCTTCAACTCCGCTTCTGCTGCCGACATCACCGAGAACGCCGCCAGCATGATCATCGCCTGATCGATCGTGCCACCTTCGTCTGGCAGTAAACCGGCGCCCATGCCGCCCTGAAAGAACCTCCAAAGCCTAACCATTTCAAAGGCCCAACTTTCGACCAGGAACTTGGGATTGGTGGGGATCACCTCCCCATACAAATCCCAACCCGGCCCACCGTCGGGAGGACGCGGCCCGCACTCGAAGTCTTTGGGAAAGACCGCGAGTGCGACCGCGAGCTTCAGTTTTTTACCTGTTCCTCAGTCGGAGTCAGGAGTTCAACGATCTTGGCCGAGAGCAGAGCCCGGTCAGTGTCGGGAATCTTATTGGCCACGGCTTCCGAGAGCGGAAACTTCTGGCCCTCGACCGTGACATGGTGCCGGATGAGGTGGAAACGCTCCATCTCCCAACGATAGGTGCGGTTGGCGATCAGCCTTGCTGACGCAGGAATGGTCTTGGCCAACTCCCATGCCTTATCCCAGTCCGCCGGCTCGGGCGTTTCGCCCGCTTCGAGCTGGGCCTGGAGAAGCTGGAGGAGGGTTTCCTCGTCATTCGTCAGCTCGCCGGTGAGGGCGGCATTGACGAGGTCGAGGTTGCTATTGCGGGGAATGGCCTCGCTGTCGATGTCGCGCGTTGCGGCAGCGCGAGAGCGAGTGGTCGGCACCTTGACGCCGTAGAGGGCCTGCTCGGGATGCTTGGCCAGTTCTGCCTCAGCGTCGGCCACCATCTTGGCGCCGCGCTTCTCGGCAGCCGCCAGGGCGTCCTTGGCGGCCTGGACATCCTCGTCGCCTTTGGCGGCGTCGAGCTTGGCCTGGGCATCAGCCAGAAGCTTCACTTCCGACTTCTTGGCGAGTTCCAAGGCGTAATCGTAGGGTCGAAAGACGATCACGTCCTTCGCAGAGATGGGAAGGCTCATACTTTTGCTCCTGTCGGGGAGTTGGGAGCCCGCCGCCGACACAGCGGGCTCCCGATCACGCGCGTGAACCGAGACAACGCCGCCGGGGATGGCCAGAGGCGTCGCAAGGTATCCCGCTGCCGGGCGGGATTTCTTACGAGGAGTGTTGACACGCCCCATCAATACAGCGTCAAGCCGATGGCGCCGTCGTCAACGCCGTTGCATTCGAAGGAAGTCGGCGTGCGCTGGATGCCGCCGTCGTCCTGCGGAGCGTGCTGGATGTACTTGACGGTCGGGCAGGTCTGGGCGACGCGGGCACCGGGAACCGTGCCATAGCGAGCGTGCAGCGACACCTGGGTGCCGTTCTTGAAGGCAGTCATGATGTCGCGCGTCGCCACCAAGGTGTCCTGGGGATCGACGCTGCCTTCGAACTTGCGGCTCAAGATCACGCCCGGATCGAAGCCCTGCGAAGACGCCGGGTTCGGCGGGTTGATCACCTGATTGTTCGCCTTGAACATCAGGCTCTTGCAAGCCGCCGCGATGCGGTTGAGGGTCGTGACACCGCCACGATAGATCGAGGTGGTGATCGTCGGCGGGGTGTAAGCCGGCAACGCAGAGTCGACCTTGGCCTGGAAGATGCCCTGAAGCTGGAACTGCATGCGGCCGATGTTGGCGGTGGTGTGGGTAACCTGCCAAGTGCCGGTGAGGCCAACAACCTGCCAGCAGACACCATCCACGTACATATAGGCGGTGCCGGTCTTGAGGTTGGCATTGACGCTGGTCGGCAGGTAGGTGACGTTGGCCGGGATCGAGGCCACAGTGGTCGCCGACAGGGCCGGGCTGGCAGTGTCGGTGATCGTGGCGACCTTGCCAGTGGTGTAGTCCTGGATGAAGGCCCACTGCGGCGTCACCGGGTTGGCGCTGAGCACCACCGGCTGATGACGGTAGATTTCCGAGGTGGCGCTCCAGGCGGCACCGGCGGTGAAGGAGGTCGTGGTGCCGGCGGTCGCCGTCGCCCCGGCAACGCCGTAAACGATGGTGACCGGGTAACCGGCGCCAGCCGTCTGTGCCGTGAAACCAGCGGCGGTACCGTCAAGCTTGGTCACGCCGAGGACGCCAGCAGCAGAGGTGGTGACGATGTACTCGCCAGAGTTCACGCCGTTGGTGTCGATCACCGTGACGATGGTGCCGACGGTGGCCGCGACCAGCCCTGAACCGGAGTCAGTGATCGTGTTGGGCGAGCCAGTCGTAAAGCCGATGGTGATCGCCGCCGTGACCAGATTGGTCTTGGTCGCCGCACCGACGAAGCCGCAAACCTGCATCAGCGCATCCCAGTCGGGAAGCACGCCGGGGCCGCTGGCAGCCGCCGTGGCGATCGGCACGGTGAACGACATATTGCACTGCATGCCGCCGATCAGGCTGGCGCTCTTGTCCAGGCTGGAGGCCACGTAATTGGTCTGAATGCGCTGGGCGCTGGGCTGGCAAGGAGCGCCAGTCACTTCGACGTAGATCGCATTCGTACCGGTCGGAACCGGGTCAACACCGGCCGTAGTTTCGATCTTGAAGTACAGTACGGCTTTCCTCGTACGCAACGGCGTCGTGGCCATGGTAGTTCTCCTGAAAGCCCGTTGCGTGAACGAGCGTGGACAAAGAAAAAGCCGCTTGATTTCTCAAGCGGCTCAGTGATGGGTTTGTGGCCCACGATTTAGTTGTAGTAGTGTGTCCAGCTAACGACTACGGGAACTCTCCACCAATTTCCGTCCGGAACCCCATTTTCAGCTTGGGAATACTCGATGTGCGTTTGGCCGTCATCGAGAGTAAGTCCCAATCCCGTCATCGGGTACGCCGCCTCGATTAAGGCGGCCATTGCGTCTGCCGAAGCGTCTTGACTGAGAGGGTAGAGAACATCGAGCTGGAGCATGCCCCTCGCGACTTTCACCAGATTATCGAGAGGGCGCTTTGTCTGCGCTAAGAACGTCCCGCGAATATACGGCACGGCAGTGTCGGGGTCTCTCGCCTCATCCGTCCAAACGACTTCGGGAAGGCCAGATACTGATGCCAATCGCGCTTCTAAAGTGGCTCGGATGGCTGAATTATCTGACATTAGCCTAATCCGACCATTGGTTAGCTGAACCTAGAAGCATGCGAGCCGGTCGGCTGTGCTTAGAGCCTTCCTCTATTTCCTTTATTCCCGGCATATCGCTCGCAACGAACAGTTTCTGCCCAGGCTGTAAACTATCTATGACACCTTCAATTTGAAGAAGGGCGGCCTGTCCGGAAATATCATGTGTTCCCGGTCCAGGGTCTGTCCCGGTCGGTTTCGATCCGATGGCTGCTTTCCATGAATTCTTGTGTCGGCCGGTGGGGTTTTTGTGCCCAATCGGCGTATTGCGTACGAGAACCTCGGCTGTTCTCTTGACCCTGTTCTTGACGTCCGTCAGCATCGCGGCTTTGCAGCCTGCGGCCCAGTCGTTCAGGGAATCACTCATTTTTCAGGGTGTCCAGAGAGTAGCAAGTGGGGTTAAAAATCGCAAGCGAATTAACACGCTCTTGGTCACCGGGCCTGCAGTTCGTAAGCGATCATCACGCCGTCATTGAAGACCGAAAGCACGCTCTGAACGGTGCGATTGCGCCCGGCAACGGTTATCTGGTCGCCGACGATAGGAGCGCCCGTATACCCGGCTGCTTGGAGCATCCCAGCGAGCATGAACACCTTGACATCGGTGGCCTGCACCAAGGTGCCGTTCAGCTCGGTGCCCTGATAAGAGTCGACGGAGCCTTGAAGCGCGCACGTCTTGGCCGTGCGGGTGACGTTTACGGCTGCGGCAGCGGCAACAGAGCCAGGCAGGCCGGGCGTGAAGGTGACGCCAGTGAGAGCGCCAGCAGACGCTGCGACCGAGTTCGTAATGGTGAACGCAGCGGAGTAGGGCGTCACTTTGAAGGTATCACCAGGGGCAACAGCAGTCAGCCCGGTGGCCAGGGTGCCGAAATCGAGGGTCGTGGCATTCTTGACCGCTGACGAAACGCTTTTGGCTGCGAAGGAGCCAGAGCCGGCTGAGGTGAAGGAGATCGGCACGGCATTGATGCCGGTGATCGTGATCTCCCGCTTCTGCATGCGCTGGTCGAGCAGATTGGAGATGAAGAACTCGGTGCCGCGCCAAACCAGGAGGTTGGCGCGCGAGAGATCAGTGCGGTATCGGGTGGTGAAATCGCAGTTGGACTGCGAACCCAGTGGTCCCATGGCCTTCTGCAGAACAGACGCCCGTAGCGTACCTGTCGTCGCAAAGGCACTGCCAGTCCAAGTCTGGATGGTGACGACTTCCCGGTAGGCGGCGGCCTTGACGTCGGCGCGTGCCATCAGCAGAAGCCCCTGATCTTGACCGTGTTCAAGAGGGCGGCCACCGGCGGCGGGAGCTGCGACGTCCGGAACGACGGGCTATCCGCCTCACGATTGGAATACCAATCGCCAATCAGGAGCAGCGCCGCCTGCTGGGCGACCTTTGGAATGGCGCCGCCGGCGACGAACCGGATCACCACCGTGTTCAGGCCAGGTGCCCAAGGGTTGACGTAGTAGTCAGGCCAGGAAGCGTCGCTGGTGTTCGGCCATGCGCTTGGGGTGCTGTAAATCTGTGGCCATTGCGGCCAGACGGAGCCATCGATATACCGCAGCCGGGCGGGGTTGCTGACGGCGTCGAGCTGGTACAGCGACGTGTCGAGGGTGATCTGTGCCCCCGAGACGTCGAGGTACTTAATCGACGTGACCGACGCCACCGGTGAGTTCGGCAGTTCGATGTCAACATTAGTGTGGGGAGCCACGGTGCGACCGAACATCTCGACGCGAGGAAAATCATCGAGGAAATAGTCGTAGGTGGTCGTAGCGAAAGAACGGCCGGTGTAGGAGCCAATCAGCTCGCTCGCTGCCGAGATGTACGCCGAAATCAGCGTGTCATCATCGGTGATATCGACGCGAAGATGCGACTTCGCGAGGGTCAACGAGACGAGATCGGAACTCGGAGCGGTGACGACAGCGAGGGAGCCGGGGAACTTCATTTCGTTTTCCGTTCCGCTTCTTTGGCCGATAGGAAGGCGACGACCTTCTCTTTGGCGATGTCCTTCGGGGCACCGAGACGGATGGCGATGCCGCGCTGCCGGAGCGGCGAATGCTCGCGCCAATTCTCAGGGAGCCACTCACCGCTGGATTGCTCTGGCGGGGCACTGGAAGGAACGGGAGCAGGGGTCGGCTGCACGGCGACGCTGTCGGGCGCAGGCTGTGCAGGGCGTTCGGCGGCGATCGCGAAGCCGCCCTTCAAAAGCATCGCTGCTTTCTCGGGGCGGAACCACGCGACTTCACCCTCCGCGTAAGGAGGGTGATGCCGAACAAACTGTAGAGGTTGGGTGCTCATCAGATCGGCAGGGTATCCGTGCCGCCCAGGACCCACACGCCGGTGATGTTGGCGGTGTCGGTCGCGGTGTTGTTGAGGTCGGGGGTGAACTTGCCACGGATGTACTGGCCAGCCGTCGCGAGGTTCACGTCGATCTCCAGGACGCCCTGGTAGGTGGTGGTGCCAGTGGCGGTGACCTTGACCGTCGAAGTCGCGGTAGCCAGGGTCCACGGGCTGGTGAACGAGCTGGAGTCCGAGGTCTCGACGGTGTAGCCGAGGGCCAGGGTCTTGGCGCTAGTCAGCGAGGCGTTGTAGACGATCGCGAAGACGCCAGACAGCGGGGTGCTGTAGGCGTTGCGGTCGATGGTGTAGCCGGTGACGAGGGTGTTGTCGCCGGTACCGGCGGCGGTGACGGCGGTGCCGACCGAGCCATTCACGGTCTTGACGTACGCGCCGGTGTTGGTCTGGATGGTCATATGGAGCGGCCCTCCTTGGGCCTAGACTGAGAGGGAGAATTGGGTGGCGGGCGCTTTTACACGCCCGCCTCAGCCAAGGTTAGGCGCCCCAAGAGGTGGTGAGGACGGCCACGGACTCCGGATGCCGGACGTTCAGGTCGTGCTCGGTGATCTGACGAATGACCGTCAAGTCCTGCGAGAACGCGCTGACGGCGACGCCGCTGTCGATGAAGCTGGCCTCCTGGCTGATGTCAACGCGGGGGCTCAGCTCGTCGGCCAAGATCACGTCGTTGAAGTTCGCCAGATAGACTTCCGACTGAGCGCCGGTGCCGACGTTCTGCGGGATCTGAGTGGTGCATTTGAACGGCGCACCATACAGGGTGCCGCGCAGCAGCTCGTCGCGGAAGGCGTAGACGCCGTTGGTGAACGTCAAGCTCATCAGGAAGCGCTTGACCTTCGGGTGCATGATGAAGCCGAGGCTGTCCATCGCCACGTTGGCGTCTTCCAGCTTGCCGATCAGCTTCTCCAGGTCCAGGATGGTCTCGGTCACGGTAGCGGTCGAGCCGGCCTGGGTGTTGGAGAACTTGTTGGCGGCCGGGGCGAAGTAGAGGAGGCCCTTCGGGCTGGCATCGCTACCGGCGCCACGGATGAAGGCCAGATCTTCGCGGCGAGCCATCTGCTTCAGCATGTCGTCGAGGACAGTCTGGTCGGCGCCCGCAACGCCACGACCGGTGGTACGACGGATCAGATCGTTGGAGATCGGAACCAGCGACGCCAGCTTCTTGGCATTCAGCTTCACCTGCTTCAGGGTGATCTGGCTCTTGGTCGCATCGGCGGCTTCACCGATGTAGTAGGCCGAGGAACCGCCGGACAGGCCAGAGATGGTCAGGTTGCCACCGGTGAGGTCGTAGTGACGCGGGGCGAGGGCGCGAACGGCGACCTGGGGACGCAGCAGCTCGATGAAGTCCGAGGAGAACTGCTCGGGGATCAGCGCGCCACCGTCGGCGAAGCTGGCCGAGGTCAGGGCCTTCGACAGATCGTCATCGGCGCCGTAGTCGGCCGAGGCCATCTTCAGCATGTTGTCGGGATGGGCCGAGCCGTAGACCAGCTTCGACTTGCACAGGTTGCGGACGAAGCGGGCGGCCATGTGGCCGGGCTTCGGCGTGCCCATGTCAGCCTTCACCAGGATGGCCGGGGTGCCGGGGATGGTGGCAGTGGCCGGCTGAGCCGAAATCCCGCGCGCCTTCTCCAGCTTCTCGGTGCGCTCGATCTGGCTGTCGAGGTCGCCAATGGACTTCTCCAGGGAGTTCCAAGTGGCGGATTCGTCGGTGGTCAGAGCGCGACCGTCAGCGGCCTTGCTCAGGGTGTCGAGCTGGTCGAAAGTGGACTTCCGCTTGGCGCGGAGATCGGCAACAGTAGTCATGTTACTCTCCTAAGTAGCCCCATTGCATGAGGCAGGGTTCCCGTCTCCGCGTGGAGGACAGGGCAAAGAAAAAGCCGGGTATTTCTACCCGGCTTTAATTCGGTGTATGGAGGAAGCTTCTACTTGTTGAGCTTCGCAAGTCGGGCGGCACGAGTAGCCGGGTCGGCGATGTTCTCGACGACCTTCGGCTCACTCTTAGCGAGTTCCGAACGGCTGAGGTCGAGGATGGCGGCGGCGTGCTTCTGAAGGGTCTTCAGGGTCGCCGGGTCGATGGCATCGCCACGGGCCTTGCCGAGCAGATCGGCTTCGAGAATGGTGCCGACGCCCTTGGTGAACTCGACGGCAACTTCCGGGGGAAGCGCGTTAAGACTCTCGGCGAAGGCAGCAGTCGCCATCGACAGTTTGGTGAACGGCGTCGGGGTGATGCTCTTGGCGAGGCACCCTTCGGCAGAGGCTTCAGCAGCCACGTCGATGGCAGCCAGGATGGCGTTGAACTTGGCGAGCGGGCCGAGGAATACCGCCTTCTCGGCAGTCTCGTCCCCGCCTTCGGCGGCTTCATCGTCGTTGCCGTCCTTGGCATCTTCGGCGTCATCAGCCTTCTTTTTCTTGTCCTTGCAGGCAGACTTGGCGACGTCGTCACCATCAACGCCTTCGCCGTCGTCGTCTTCGCCACGGGGGTCGGTCGCCTCGAAGGCGGCGATCGCCTGGAGGAGCTTCAGACCGTCAGTGCGCCAGGACGTAATCTGCATAGCCAGATCAGAGGGCTTGCCTTCCTGAACGCCGTCGAGCAGGACGTCATTCGCCAACCGCTCGATGCTGTCGAGGATGTAGGCGAGCTGAGTGACGTTATCGAGGTCTTTGTTGAGGTCGCCCCCGCCAATCGACTTCTGCGCGTCCTCGCAGCCGACAGCGTGGCCAGCTTCGAGTCCGACATGGAACGCCTGCTCGATGCCCCACGTCGCCGCCGTGATGGCGTCGTTGCGGGCCTTGATCAACTGCGCGTCGCTGCTATCCGGAAGGCTGAGGGACTTCTTGACGTCGGCCAAGCCGCCATCAATCTGCGCGCCAACCTGCTGGGCGAGCTGTTCGAGAGGGTTCGCCGGGACATCGCTCGCGGCGCTGGTGTCGGAGGCGGTGCCGCCGGACTTCTTCGACATTGGTGTGTCTCCTGGTGTTAATGCGTAGGAAATTCGGTAGGTGCCTGTCGAGGCGTACCGGGGGCGGCAGACGAAGTGAATTCACCGGGCGAAGAACGCCCCGCTCCTGATCCACGCTTGAACCTGTTCGCGCTGCCAGCTACATCCGCCTTCGCTTTGGCCCAATGCGCAGAGGACTGAGCAGTTGTCGAGACGCTGTCTCGCACCTTGGCGTAAGCTTCGGAAACACGACTCTTCAGCCCAGAAATCGCATTCGGATGCGCAGCCATGTATCGGGCACCGTAGAGAACGGCGAGCGGCGCAGTGTACGCGAGCGCGGCGGCACCAACGACCCCGGCGGCTACTTTTCCAGCCGTAGCAAGAGGGGACGAAGGGGCAGGGGAAGCTGTGCCAGAACCGAAGCGGCCATGAGCACCGCGCGGGTGTTTGATCTCATCCCACTGGCCGGGGGCGTCCTTGGCGAGACAGTTGGCGGCGTTCAGGACCCGTGCCGTCATGTCTTTTTCCAAAATCATGCCCGTTTTCTCCGAATGATACTTGCGGCCAGATAGCGCGGTACCACCCCTAAAGCCGGGAGAACCGCTGCGGGGACTGCGACTTCGGCTACGCGCTGCGCCGTCGTTCTCTCGTCAGGCTTCCCTGAAGACGCGGCATTGAGCCGTACCACCCCCTCCGAAATGAGGGCATCTCCAGGGAGTGCCGACGCGACTGACGCGACGTAATGCGCCGGGCGACTGCGGGCCTGGAGAAGACGCGAAATCGTGGCCGCTGGCTGCCGAAAGACTGAACTGTCAAGATGGCGCGCGGTCAATCTAAGGGCCAATCTCGGCGCAATCGCAGCGGCGATACGACCGGCTGGAAATGCCGCCGCCAGCATGCCGACGCCCGTCAGCAAGTCCTTATTGCGAGAAAGCCATCCGCCACCAGCTGCAAACTCGCCGTCAGCTGCCCGAGGGTGCTTGCTCTCGTCAAACGCCTTGGCCAGATCACCGAGACCATCTGCCTTGTTGGCAATAGCCGCCCCGAGAGCGACATCCTTGTCCGAGAACTTGGACTGAAGGTAAGCATACCGAGTGGCGCGGCCAAGGGTGCTGTCGTCGGCCGCCATTTCCCAGGCCGCCAAGTGACCAAGCCCGACTGCGGCAGCAGCGCCGCCGCCAACAATACC
>Ga0007792_10000693_pt1 | contig 12159 bp, 11 predicted proteins | sample CryBogmetaGMA6M_FD_60371 | JGI IMG/M metagenome (GOLD analysis project Ga0007792, IMG submission 60371) | Freshwater microbial communities from Crystal Bog, Wisconsin, USA - MA6M | ecosystem: Environmental > Aquatic > Freshwater > Lake | place: Crystal Bog, Wisconsin, USA | collected 2009-07-06
ATACTAATAGAGTATTAATAACGCAACACCGCCCATATTGAATGGGGCGGGTATGCTAAAATAAGATATCCCTATAAAAGAAATAACAAGCTGGCTGATAGCAGCACAATAGCAGCCAGGATAAATATAATCCAATTGAGAACAACGCAATAACAACAGACTATTCTTTACAGGGACTAAATAAAAGTAATAAGCACCCCCTTGCTACCAATAACAGAAGAAGGCATACAGACCGTAAATGCTTATCCGTATTCCCGCAATTAACCTACATGGGTTTTTTGGAAAGACAAAATAATAATAGGGACACGATAACAGCCAAACACCCGACCATTCCGACTATTCCGACCCCCTAAAAAAGAAACAAAACAATAGCAACGAGAAAAGGTTAACAAATACTAACATTTTGTAGGCAAATAAAGGCTTGAAACATTGAAAAGTAAACGATTTACTCAATTATAAAAAAATGACAGCGTAAACATGCTGATAGCAGCACAATAGCAGCAGAGAACAGCCCCCATTCACACAGATATTAAGACAGTACAATGACCGTAAATGCTGTATCAGAAGCCCCGAATTGAATTTTACATAAGGGGTGTAGTCTAAAGAAGGTTTAACACCACCGATAATCATAATTATCGGCTGTATAACGAAACCTTAAAACCGTTGATAAATAGCCATTCATAACATACCTAAAAAACAAGGAAAATTACAAATATTAATTTACTACTTTTTACAGGCTAAATACCTATGATCCAAGCGGAAAGGGGCATAAAAAAATGACACAAGAAGAAGGCGACCAATATATCAAAGAACACATAAATGAATACTTATGCAGCATTACAACCAAGAAAGGCAATAAATATATATGCCCTATTTGTGGAAGCGGTACGGGTATTAATGGCACACCAGCAACAGGCGTAAAGAATAATAAATACTCATGCTTTAAATGTGGAAATACGAGCCTGGACACATTCCATTTAATAGAAAAAGTAGAGAATATAACAAAGGCAGAAGCTTTTAAAAAGGCAAGGGCATATTTTAACATAGATGATAATACAGGCGATATAAGGCAAGAAAATATTAAAAAGGATAGGAAGTACCACCCTAATATAAATAATGCGTTAGAGGGGCGATTAGAGCCTCACAATGACACCATAACAGAAGTAAACTATGACTTTACAGAGGCAACATACAGAGCAAGCCTATTATTAAATACAAGTGAGCAATTTTATATTAAAAGGGGCTTATCATACGATACAAGGATTATATATAACCTGGGCTATACTTCAACATACAACGATTTATTATCAGACTATCCCGAGCTTCAAAGCGGACTATCTAAACAAGGGCTTTATAATTATATAATTCCTTTTACGGAAAATGATGGATCATGTAATTATTTTATAGCTGAAATATCAGACAGAAAACAAATAGACAATTACAGCCCAAAGTATTTAAACATGAAAAACCCCGAAGGAAAAAACCCATTAAGAATATTTAACGAAAGATATATAAAAGACAATAACCCCGAATATGTTTTTATATGTGAAGGCATTTATGATGCTTTGAGCTATGAGAATTTTCACTATAAGGCAATGGCATTAATGGGAACAAGTGGGGCAAACAGATTATTAAGCCTATGCAAACAGTACCAACCTAAAACACATTTTATAATATCCCTGGATAACGACAAGGCGGGAAGTATTGCAGCTGATAAAGTGGCGGAAGGTTTAACCTTATTGGGAATACCCTATACAATAGCCAACGCAGCTGGAGAATATAAAGACCCAAACGAGGCATTAATAAAAGACCGAGAAGGCTTTAGCATGAGAATAGCGGAAATAAAAAACAATATCATAGAAGCAAAAGGGGAAGCAATGGAAAAAGAGAAACAAGAACAGGAAGCCATATACACCGAATACAAGAAAAACAATGCCAAGAGCCATATTAAGGGCTTTATAAATGGCATAGAAGCGAGCATAGATACCCCAGCAATAGCGACAGGCTTTACGGGTTTAGATCATCAATTAGACGGGGGATTATACGAGGGTTTATATATTATAGGGGCTATTCCATCATTAGGGAAAACAACATTTATTTTACAGATTGCCGACCAAATAGCAAAACAAGGAAACGATATATTAATATTTAGCCTGGAAATGGCAAGAACAGAATTAATGGCAAAGAGTATAAGCCGAATAACTTTTACACATGGCGGAAAACATAAAGCATTAACCACGAGGGGTATTACAGCTGGGAAGAGATACGAAAACTATAACCAAGAACAAAAGGACACTATAAAGAAAAGTATTGAAGAATATGCAACCTTTGCTGACAAGATTTATATAAGCGAGGGAATGGGCGATGTAACAACAGGGCGTATAGTTGAAATGGTAAAAGAGCATATAAAAATAACAGGGAATAAGCCAATAGTTATAATTGATTACTTGCAGATCATAGCCCCAGCAGACACGAAGAGCAGCGACAAACAGAATACAGATAAAGCCGTATTTGAATTAAAGAGAATGAGCAGAGAGTTAAAGCTTGCTGTTATAGGGATATCAAGTTTTAACAGATCTAATTATTCAACAAAAGCGGGATATTCTGCCTTTAAAGAGTCGGGGGCTATTGAGTATTCAAGTGATGTATTGATGGGGTTACAATTCCAAGCAATGAATGACAACGGGGATAAAGACGAAAGCAAGATTGATGAATTGAAAAGAGTAGACATAAGAAAGATTGAATTAAAAATATTGAAGAATAGAAACGGGCAAACAGGCGGACAGATAAATTATAATTATGATCCTAAATATAATTACTTCCAGGAAGATTGGAAGCCGACCATAACAGAGAAACAAGGAAGAATACAATAAGGACACATTGGACACACAGTACATATAAAACACATAAGACACACGATACACATTGAACATATAGAACACATTAGACACATAAGACGGAAGGCTTTAACGAGCTAACCGTCTTTTTATTGTTTACAAATTTTCAACATTTTGTCGACAACAAGGGATATGTAAAACTTATGTAAAACTAACAGGATAAATGCCCTTAAAAATAAATATGAAATAATATGAAAAATATGCTTGACTATGCGAATACAAAGTATTATTATTAACTTATAAAATACAAAGGGGGCGGAAACAATGAACAGACTACAAGTTATAAAAGGGAACGAAATAACAGCGGATCTATTTAACGGCTTTGTGGAATACATAGACGGAAGCCCAAAGACTATTGAAACATACACAAGAGCATTAAAGCAGTTTTACAAGTGGTTACATGAAGAGGGCATAACCAAACCAACAAGAGCAGACATATTACATTACAGGGATTATTCAAAGAGCCACCACGCAGCTGCAACAACACAGAATTATATTATAGCCGTTAGACAGTTTTTTAAATGGCTTGCACAAGAAGGAATTTATAAGAATGTAGCCGAGAATGTAAAAGGGGCAAAGCTGGACAGAAGGCACAAGAAAGACCCTTTAACCATTGCACAGATTAAGGACATAATGAACACATTGGACACACAGGACACACAAGGCAAGAGAGATTATTCAATATTCATATTAGCTTTAACGGGCGGTATGAGGACAATCGAAATACAAAGAGCCAATATAGAGGATATGAGAACGGCTGGGGCTGACACAGTATTATATATCCAGGGCAAGGGCAAAGAAGAAAAGACAGAGTATATAAAGTTAACCCCAATAGTAGAAAAGGCTATAAGAACTTATTTAAAGACCAGGGGCGACACACAGCCAACAGATCCTTTATTCGGTAGCAACAGCGACAGAAACAACGGGGGAAGATTAACAACAAAGAGTATAAGCAGATTAATTAAAAATGCTTTTATAAAGGCTGGATATGATAGCGACAGATTGACCGCCCATAGTTTAAGGCATACGGCTGGAACGCTAAACCTTATCAACGGGGGAACGCTGGAAGAAACACAACAGCTATTAAGACATTCTAATATTAATACAACAATGATTTATTTACACCATTTAGAAAGAGCCAAGAATTGCAGCGAAGCACGCATAGCAGATGCAATATTTAATTAAATAGTGAGCCGTTGAACAGCCTGGAAGCATCACAACGACCCACAAAAGGAAACCCAAAGGGAAACCCGTAGCCTTATTATAATAAACTTGCGGGTACAAAACAATAATAAGGAGCAAGAAAATGAGTGAGAAGAAAACCGCTAACACAATAAGAGTAATACGACTTCCTCTGCCGTACGGGGTTATCAAGGTTTTATTTACCGATTCGAAAGGTTATATCCTATTAGTGAATAACAAAATGAGTAATAATAAATGTTTAGGAGTGTGTAAATAATGAAGATTACAAAATTAAACAAAGCGGAAATCAAGAACGCAGCATCAGATGTTTACGGGGAAATAATGGCACTCAAAGACTTGTCTGAAAAAGCAAGATGTATTTCAGACGAAATCGTTCAAGATTATTTTACGGAGTACCTGGACAAATCATTTAAAAGTGAGGAAGATCGTAATTCTGCAATTGTTTACGACTTTGGCAGAAATTCCATAAAGGCTGATATTGTATATGATTATGTTAGACAATTAAATGAGAAAATCGAAAGTCTTAACGAAAAATTTAAGTCAATTCAAGAGTACATTTATGCGGAATATAAAGAGGCAGTTTAAGTATTGCAGATGGCATTTTAAATGCGGAAGTTAAAAGGGTAATAAAAACCCTGTAACGATTGCAAACACAAAGGATAGAACATACCAAGACACTAAATAAAATGGCTTAAAAGGGCGATTTAAGGCACATAAAACGATGATTTTAAAAGGTTTTAGCCCATACCTATATAGAGCATATAGAAGCCCTAAAGGAGTAACCTAAAATGGACATATTATTCATAGATAGTAAAGACAGCAACATTTACAGGAAGAGAAGAATAATTAATATAATAGCGATCCTGGAAAACGAAAACACAATAGAGATAATGACAATATCAAATAAAATAATGAAGCAGCTGGAAGGTAAAGACCCCGACATAATATATATTTTTATAGGGGGCATGGACTATCACACTATTGTTAAATTCTTTGAGGGCAAGAAAGCAATAATAGTATCAGACGAAGAAGCGTTAAAGCTTGTAGTAGATATATATATAAGCGATGAAGCCGAGGAAGTTTTACCCTTATTGCTTAAAGCCATTGAACAAAAGAATGACTTATCGGAAGTGCCAGGGATCATATACAGGCACACCACAAAGAAAGCAAACGAATGGGATATAAACAAAATACCTTTTACGGCAAAAAATAAAGAATATACAACATTTTTAAGCCGAGGTTGTAAAGGACAATGTAGCTTTTGCACAATACCAAAAGCACAAGGAAAGTTAAGGTTTAGAAGTATCGCAAATGTAATTGATGAAGTGCGATATATAAGCACGCTGGAAGGCTTTAATCAAGGCTATATGTATGCGGATTGCTCTTTTGATAGTAACCCACCAAAGAGATTAAAAACACTCTTAAAAGCCCTTATACAACAAGTACCATATACAGTTTTTGGGGCAAACTTTAGACCCGATTTTTACAAAGCAGCAGACAAGGAACTTATAGAACTATTATTTTATGCGGGTAATTATTCAGCTTTTATTGGAGTAGAAACCGCCAACGAAAAAGACATAGTTTTATACAACAAGAAGTCAACAGTAGCGGAAGCAGAAAGAACAATACAATTATTTATAAGCAATGACACAGCTGTTAGAATAGGGTTTATAAACTTTAACCCATTAAGCACGCTGGAAGGGATAAGGGAAAATATAACCTTTTTAAGAAAGCATCATTTTGGAACATACCAAAACTTGACAAAACGATTAGAGATTAAAGATGCCCCTATAAAGGGAAAACTTGAAGAGGCTGGCGTAACAACCTTTGGACACAAATATTATTATAACGATAACCAAGTAATGATATTAGAAGAAACTATAAAGCTTGCCGAAAAAGAGTTAAATAAGAACGCTTTGGCAATATATAAGGACTTCAATATAGACGAGATAAAAAGGTTAAAAAGAGTAGCCCTGTTAACTTCCAAAGAAGAAGAATTTAAGATAATTCAGAGTTATGAAGAACAGGCAATAAAAATATTATATGAGGAGTCAGACAGACTGACTGAATGGCTTTTAAAATTAATAGACATGATCGCAGACGGCACACCGCAAGAAGAGTATTTTAAGTTAAGCAGAGCATACATAAACAACGAACACATAAGGGAAGTTATCACAAATAATAAAAAGTTAGATAGGGAATTACACAGGGAAGTATTAAATATTGCTTAACAAGAAGAGAGGAGTAAAACGCATGGCTAAAGTAATCACAGTAGCAAATCAGAAAGGGGGAGTAGGTAAGACTTCAACGGTAACCGCCCTTATTATGGGCTTATCCTCTAAAGGCTTTAAAACGCTTTTAATTGATATAGACCCACAGGGCAACGCAACCTTTGCTATGGCAGCAGACGACACCAAGGCGGGCATATATGACGCCCTAAAAGCTATACCCGATACCATAGACACAATACAGACTACAAGCCAGGGCGACATCATAGCAAGCAACCTATTATTAACAGGGGCAGACATGGAGTTTACGGCAACAGGGCGGGAATATCTTTTAAGGGATATTATAAAGCCTATAAGAAAAGATTATGACTATATAGTGATAGACACACCGCCAACGCTGGGGATATTAACCATAAACGCATTGACAGCAGCAGACGACATTATAATAACTATGGGGGCGGATATATTCAGCCTACAAGGGCTATCACAGCTTTATAAGACTATTAGCAAGGTAAGGCAATATTGCAACGCCAACGCCAATATAGCGGGCTTATTGATAACAAGATATAGCAATAGATCCATATTGAGCCGAGAGCTTAAAGAAACTATTGAAGAGGCAGCCAAACAATTAAATACAAAACTATTTAATACAATAATTAGAGAGGGAATAGCCGTAAAGGAAGCCCAGGCACAACAAGAGAATTTATTTATAAATGCACCCAAGAGCAACCCAGCAATAGACTATTTAGCCTTTATAGGGGAATACCTGGAAGGAGAGCAAAGCAATGGTTAAGAAAGACTTTAAGAAGGCAATAGCCAAAGGGGCGGATAAGTTTTTTAGCGTCAATGACGAGTCAAGGACAGACAGTACACAAAGGACACATAGTACACACGATACACATAAGACATATTACAGGATCAACCTTAAATTAGATGCTGAACACGAAGAGTATTTAAAAGAGAGAGCCTGGGAAAAGAAGCAAAGCGTTACGCAATATATCAATGACTTAATAGCAGCCGACAAACTTTTATAAGTTAGCAAGTTACCGCTGGCAACAACACAATAACAACGAACTATCGAGCTAATTCGATACATATTCGAAGTATACCGCAATCAGACCGCAATCAGACCGCAAGTTGCCAATAGGTTTACAGTAGGTTTACAGTATCGGACTATACCGATGATATTCCGAAGGGAACACATTAACATTTTTAACCCCCTAAAAAGGAGAGCCGATATAACACAAGTTTACCGACGCTATACCGACACAGCACCGACATAACATTATCACAGCCCCGACATAGCCCTAACCTATGTTGTACGGAAGTTGTACAGAGGTTATACGGAAGGTGTACAGAAGGTGTACAGATATCAACCGATATCAATTGATATCAAGCGATACCGAATAACCGTAATCCCGACAGAAACCCGTTACGCACAATTAAGGATTAACACCGTTAAACGGATAGAAAACGGTAGACCACAAGTTATCCATAAGTATACCAAGATTTCAAATATTATCTTTAGTATATAGGTTCAGTACAGGTTCGGTACAGGTTCAGTAAAAGGTTAGTGTAGGGTTAGTACAGGGTTAGTAATAAAAACCTGGTAACAGGTAGTTTACAGGCGACCAGCAAGGCATATAAAACAAACATTATCACATAAGTATCGCAATGCGATCACGAAAGAAAAGGAGTAACACAATGATAGAAATTTTAGGAATTAAAGGGTACACCATTAAAGAAGTTGCAGATCTATTACACATAACCACCAGGACAACACAGCAATACATAACAGACAAGAGATTACCAGCTGTTAAGATAGGCGGTAGATGGCTTATCACAGAAGAGAACATAAAATCTTATGTTAACGCAACATCAAACTTTAAAAGCAATATATAAAGCATCACCAAATCAACTATAAGCCCGTACGCAGCACATTAAACAAGGCAACAAAGAGATAACTTTTAAAAGTGGGCATATAGTATCACCGTAAAATTAAATAGCCATAAACGACATAAAAATAGTGTATGCGAACTAATTATCATTAGCGGACATAGAAAAGAGGGTTAAGAATTGGACAGACATTTTAAACTTAAACAGGCACGAATAATAAAGCGTAAACCCAATACTAACTTTGAGCTTTTGAGATCACCCTTATTTATACGCTTTAAGTCTGTATGGAAAGAAACAGCCAAAGCCTATGGCGAGGATCATGTTTATAGAATTAAAGCTGAAAGGCAATTATTAAATTTGATTAAAAGAAAGCATGTTATAGACAACCTTGAATACTATATAGGCATAGCGGAAAGCGACAAAGAAAAAGAGCATTTAAAAACACTTTCCATATCAGAGGAAGAGCAAGAGCTTATTAACCTTTATGGGGCAAATATCAAAGCCATGTGGACAGCGGACACACCACCCGAAGTAGTAGACCAAGACATAAATGAGTTAGAAAAGGCTATTAATAGGTTTAATAAATTCGGCTGGAAAATAAAGAAAACCGCTGAAGCTATGACAATTCAAGCGAGTGGAATTTTAACAGGTTCTTCAAGCCTAACGACTACATTCATACCCGTATTAAAAGCTTTAAGGGAATACGAATACTATATTGATAACTTCCCTAAATATGCGGAATATATAGAAAATCACCTTGAAGAGGAAGAAGAAGCCCACGGACTTCAAACAGTATTTGAAATACAAAAAGCCTATATAGACAAGTTTAATATTAAAACCGAAAGTAAGCCCTTTACGAACAAAGAAAAGAACAGACTTAATAATTTTATTAAAGATTTTTTAATTAAGAACACCGATAGCCCAAAGAACATATTTTTAAATGATCTTGCTTTTTATGGGGTAAGCCCTGGAACACATTTTATAAGCATTATCTTAAATACAACAGGAACAAATAGAACGCCCAGGACAAACCGAAATATTAAACTAACCGAAAGCCATACAGACAAAGGATATACGGCAACCTATAAAAGCAAAGACAACACATTAATATTAAACATAGACAATATTGATATTTTGACAAAGAAAAGCGACAACAACCTTAAGAAGCTATTTATCTATAATTTACAAGAATGGAACAGACAGAATTTTGATAATGATATAGTTTTTAATTTAAGCAACCTTGTTGATTTAGGAATGTATAAGAGCCTTGAAAGTGCAAGAAAAGGCTTTAAGTCAAGCATGGACAAGCTGTTAAAAATAACTATTGAAGGGGAAACCAAGCAAGGACAACAAAGCATCAAGAGCGAGAAGGGTTATATATTCATACACCGCAAAATTGAAAACAATATCTGCACCGTTACATTAAGCCCGAAGGTTAACCCGTATTTTGTAGCACAATATTTTACTTGTATTCCTCAATGGAGTTATGCCTTAAATAAAAAAGCCTTTAACACTATTGAGTACATATTCTATTTAGCAAGGCAGAACGCAAGATCCATAGACGAGAACGGTTTTTTTAATATAAGCTTCAATTCAATAAACGACTACCTGGGGCAGCCTTCCCCCAAAGAAACAAAGCACCATACAGAATATATTATAGATCCTATTCTTAATGCCATTACTGATATTGAAGAGGCACAAAAGAACACAGATTATAAATTTACCCCTATATATGATACCAACTATATAAATGCCGTTGATTTTTTACAAGGTTATTTGAAAGTAGAATTAACAGGGGAAGCAAAACTATACTTTATTGAAAGAGCAAAAGACCAGGAAAGAGAGTTTAAAAAAACAGCCTCTATAAAAGAAAAGGCTTTGATTAGAAGGACTGAAAAAACATTAAAAATATAACTTCCACCAACTTTAGACAGCACCACACCAACTTTAGACAGCACCACACCAACTTTAGACAGCACTAAATTAATTTTTATGACAGGCTTTAACCCTTTATATACCAATGCTTGCGGGGATTAAAAAAAGTCTTTCAAAAATCACAATAGAATACTAATAGAGTATTAATAACGCAACACCGCCCATATTGAATGGGGCGGGTATGCTAAAATAAGATATCCCTATAAAAGAAATAACAAGCTGGCTGATAGCAGCACAATAGCAGCAGAGAACAGCCCCCATTCACACAGATATTAAGACAGTACAATGACCGTAAATGCTGTATCCACAAAGCAAAAGGCGATCAAGCTGAAATGTGGAACGGACTTAAACAATATGACAAGGTTTATCAAAGCAAAGTGTTTACCGATTCGGAAGATATGGAGTTTTGCATCAATGCCGATGAAGTGATTAAAGGTGGTACGGGCTATGACCTTATAAATAAATTACCCTATGAGATTGAGCATCAATATCCAGATTACGAATTATATCCACAGCTAACAAAAGATAAAGCAATAGGTTTTTTAACGAGAGGATGTCCGAGAGGATGTCCTTTCTGCATTGTAAGCGAGAAAGAGGGGAGGGAGTCAATTAAGGTAGCTGACTTATCTGAATTTTGGAGAGGACAAAAGGAGATTGTACTTTGTGATCCAAATATAACAGCTTCAAAAGATTGCATATCTTTAATGAAACAATTAGAAAAATCTAAAGCATGGGTTGATTTCACACAGGGAATTGGGATCAGGTGTATGACAGTAGAGATTGCAGAAGCATTAAGCAAGGTAAAAGTTAAGATGCTACATTTTGCATGGGATAATTATACTGATGATACGATTCCATATTTGCTATGGCATTTTAAAAAGAGGACAAAACTTGATGCAAGGAAATTGAAAGTTTATGTTTTAACTAATTTCGACACTACCCACGAACAAGACCTTGAGCGAATTTATAAACTACGGGAACTTGAATATGATCCTTATGTAATGATATTCGATAAGGCAAAAGCACCGAGAGAAACAAGACGGATGCAAAGATGGGTTAATAACAAGTTTATTTGGAGAACGTGCAAACAATTTGAAGATTACAGATAGGAGGAACTATGAACAAAGAGTTTTGGGATGGGGTTGAATATGCCCCTCCCCACAAACCAACGATAATTTTGATTTCAGGCAAAGCCCAGCACGGTAAAGACACAGTTGCCAATATCTTGCAAGAAAAATTAAAAGGCAGAATAGCTATTACTCGCTATGCTAAACACATCAAGGAAATGTACAAAACTTATTACGGTTGGAACGGAGTCAAGAACGAGAAGGCGAGGGAGTTTCTGCAATGGTTAGGAACTGACTTCATAAGAGCAAAATACCCTAATTGGCATGTTGACCGTACACGCGGAGAAATCGAAATACTCGAAGATGAATTTGATTATTTTCTAATCCCTGATGTGAGATTTCCGAACGAGCTTTTAAGAAACACAGATTTTAATATTAAAAGAATTAGGATAATCCGAACGAACTACGAAAGTGAACTGACCGAAGCCCAACAAAATCATATAAGCGAAACCGCACTAGACGATTATGATAATTGGGATTTAGTCATTACCGCCGATAGTGGAGATATTGCATCAATCAGAAAACAATTGGAGGGGCTATGTACCAGATAAGAATCAACATTAGTCAAACAGGAACTAAAGAATTTGTACCTTATCGAAAATTAGACAATCTGCCCGAAGTCAAGAAAATGATTAAAAATCTAACCAAAGCTAAATTCGATTTTGAAGTTTTGGAGAATGGCGTTTTAATGCCGAAGGAGTGAGTATGGCAATAATACAAGGTAAATTCTCACCACATAACCCGAACTACACAAAAGATATGTGCGTGAGAGTAAGCACAAAATATGAAGTAGTCGAAGAAAATAATCTTTTTTACTACAAATGTGAAGAAAGTGATAACTATTTATTGTTAAGAGCAATGTCAATGATAAAC
>Ga0007792_10000694_pt1 | contig 12141 bp, 7 predicted proteins | sample CryBogmetaGMA6M_FD_60371 | JGI IMG/M metagenome (GOLD analysis project Ga0007792, IMG submission 60371) | Freshwater microbial communities from Crystal Bog, Wisconsin, USA - MA6M | ecosystem: Environmental > Aquatic > Freshwater > Lake | place: Crystal Bog, Wisconsin, USA | collected 2009-07-06
ATATGGTGACCGTAGTTCAGGACAAGGTCATTGTAGTATGGCGGGTTATAAAGCATGAGAAAAACCGGCGGGCTGTCATATCCTTTGGTGAGCATACCGCACTGATCGTTCATGGAGGGACTGATCGGACCACGCATGGCATTAAGGCCCTTCTTTTTGAGCCATCCTCCGGCGGCATCAAACAGCGCATTGGCAACATTCTGATCGTTAACGCATTCAAAAAAGCCCCAGAAGCCAACCTTGTCAGCATGAAAGTCATTGTGCCTGCGATTTTCTATTGCAGCAATAGTCCCTGCCATAACCCCGTCTTTCCATGCCGTAAACAGAGCAAGGTCGGCATGGTCATACAAGGGAAACACTGCCGTATCAAGTGTTTTCATATAATCGTCAATAACCGGCGGAACCCAGTTCCTGTCAAGTTCCGGATCCTTGCGGTAGATCTGCCAGGCAAAGGTGATAAACTGCTTCTTTTCTTTTTTATTCCGGACTTGCCGAATCTCTATAGCCATACTTGCCCTCCTCCAGTCAAAACATTATTAAGACGTTACAATGTTCGAAATAAAAATTTTATCAAGCCAGCTTATGCAGGACTTCTGCACCTTCACGCAGTATGCGTTCGGTCTCATCCCATGAAAGACACTCGTCGGTTATCGATACGCCGTACCTGAGCTTCTCGGGATCCTCGGGAAAAGGCTGATTGCCGCAAAAGAGATTACTCTCTATCATGACCCCGACAATGCTTTTATTTCCCTCAACTTTCTGTTTAAGAATGTTTTCCCAGACCGTCAACTGACGCTGGTGTTTTTTCCCGGAATTGGCATGACTGCAGTCGACCAGAAGCGATTGCTCCAGACCCGCCTTGCCGATCCATGACTCAGCATGGGCAATACTTTCTGCATCATAATTCGGTTTTTCGCCTCCTCGCAGCACGAGATGTCCGAATGGATTGCCTTTTGTTGTAATCACGCTGCTGTGCCCTTCCTGGTCAATCCCGAGAAAGCTGTGAGGATGCATTGCCGAACGGATAGCATCGACAGCCACATTGAGGCGACCGTCAGTTGAGTTCTTGAACCCTACAGGCATTGAAAGGCCGCTTGCCATCTGCCGATGGGTCTGCGACTCAATCGTCCTTGCTCCAATTGCTGCCCAGCTCACGACATCGGCGACATACTGGGGGGTTATAGGATCAAGAAATTCAGTCGCTGCGGGCAATCCCATTTGATTTATTTCAAGCAGAAGCTTTCGTGCATGAAAAAGACCATGCTCAATATCGTATGTATCATCAAGATGAGGATCATTGATAAAGCCTTTCCATCCAACTGTTGTGCGTGGTTTTTCAAAATACACACGCATCATGATACAAAGATCATTCTGGAGCTGAACACGCAATGCAGCAAGTTTCTCAGCATATTCAAGGGCTGCTTCGACATCGTGTATCGAACAGGGCCCGACAATAACCAGCAATCTTGAATCCTTGCCAGTCAATATACGCTCAACTTCACGACGTCCAGCAGTAACCGTACTGGCCACCTCATCACCCACCGGCAGCATCTCCTTGAGCGCCCTTGGTGAAGGAAGACGAATAATGCGTGAAACTCTTAAATCATGTAACTGTTCCATCCGTTGTACAACTATCTAATAACTATAAATAAAGCTTCCTCTCAGCAAAGCCTTGAGGTATTGAATTTTCACTTCTCTTGACTTCTTTTCTCGAACAAAGACTTTCGGATAATTTATCTACCCTGAAAAGAACTCTGATTTTAAAGGAGGCAAGATAAAAAACTAATGCGTAATATAATGAGCAACCACTCTTATAAATTCCTGAACGACGATTCAGAAGTTCAAAAGATATGGAGCAACAAAATTTCTTTATATTCAAATTGATTTATAAGAGTCCGGGTAATCAATAATCAAGAAAGTTAACATGAAAGTACTGATCACTGACGGTGTTGATCTTCAATGCGGTCAAATCCTCGCGCAAAGCGGTTTTGAAGTTACCGAAAAGCCGAAAATCAGCAAGGAGGAACTCAAAGAGATCATCGGCGGCTTTGAAGCGCTGATCGTCAGAAGCGCAACCAAGGCTACCTCTGAAATTCTTGAGTGCGGCACGAGGCTTGAGCTTATCGGAAGAGCAGGAGCAGGAGTCGACAACATCGACATTGAAGCAGCTACCCGCAAAGGTATTATCGTGATGAACACTCCTGGCGGGAACACGGTTTCAGCAGCAGAACATGCCTGCGCCATGATGCTTTCCGCTGCTCGACGAATTCCGCAGGCGACCGCTGACCTGAAACAAGGCAATTGGAACAAGAAAAAATTTACCGGCGTAGAGCTTGAAGGGAAAACACTTTCTATTATCGGCCTTGGAAAAATTGGACGTGAGGTAGCATCCAGAATGCAGGCATTCGGTATGAAAACAATTGCCTACGATCCGATGATTCCCGACGAATACGCCGCACAGCTCAACATTGAGCTTCTTCCCCTGCATGAAAATTTTATTCACGCTGATTTTATTACCCTCCACTCATCACTCAACGAATCGACTCGTAATCTCATTGCAAAAGATACTCTTGACCTGATGAAGCCGGGTGTTATCATTGTCAATTGCGCCAGGGGCGGAATCATTAACGAAACTGACCTTGCTGAAGCAGTAACATCAGGTAAAGTTGCCGCCGTAGCGCTCGATGTGTTTGAAACAGAGCCGGTCAATCCCGACAATCCGCTTCTGAAACTTGAACAGGTTATTGCTACTCCGCATATTGCCGCATCCACCAACGAAGCCCAGGAAAAGGTTGCTGTTCAGATCGCAGAACAAATTGTTGCATGGAAACAGACTGGAAAACTTGAGGGTGCCGTCAATGCCTCGGCTGTTGAACTGGCACAGGCGCCGGGGGTTAAATCATATCTGAACCTTGCCGAAAAACTTGGTGCTACACTGGCGCAGATGGCGCCGGTTAATGCGTACAAAATGACCGTCAGAACATCCGGTGAATTCCTTCATAAATTTAATGAAGTCATCACGGCAGCAGCACTCAAGGGATTTCTTGATATCCGGCAGTCAAAAGATACCAACTATATCAACGCATTCACGATGGCCAAAGAGTGCGGCATCAGCCTGAACCAGAAATTTGAAAAGGAAAATCTGGACTATACCAACCTGATCCGCATAGAGCTTGAAAGTGACACGACAAAACGGATGATTGGCGGCACCGTGTTTGGCGACAAAGAGGTCCGGATTGTGATGATAGACCAGTTTCTCGTCGAGTTCAAACCGGAAGGCAATATCATTATTTACAATAATATTGACAAACCAGGTGTCATTGCCAATGTCACTCAGCTTTTGTTGCAGCACAACCTGAATGTTGCCTACGTAGCACTTTCGAGAGATGAAGAGAAGAGAGTTGCGATGACAGCAATCGTTGTCGATGGCGATGTGACAACCGCACTGCTTGACGAAATAAGAAATGTCAATGGCGTTGACATTGCCAATCTTGTTTCGCTCTGAAACTCTGAAGAAAGAAAAAAACGACCAATAAAAAACCTGCCTTGCTGGCAGGTTTTTTATTGGCACCATTTTGATGGATTGCAAACACGAAATTATTTAGCCTTCGCGAAATCAATGCTGAGCCATTTGTCTTCATAGGATGCGCCGGTGGAATCCATGCCCGCAAGGAAAATCGGCAAGGCAACAATCTTCTGGTAATCACCGATTCGAATCGTAAGATCATCTCCAAGCTTGAGAATTTTCGGCTCAAGCCCCATGTGTTCCATAAACGGCAGCCTGACGCGAACTTTGTAGTGTCCGTCTGAAACTTTTTTAATATCAATCGGATTCTCACTGAAAAATACATCAAGAGGATTCTTCTCTTCGTACACTTTCTGGCCTACCCTGCGAAGCATGGCCAACCCGACAACCTCATCATCAAACAACGGTACCTCGGCAATAGGAATGGGCGCAAATGCTTCCTGAATCTGCTCAATATACTTCTGCTGAATACCACGCCATTTCTGAAAATAAGGATCCGGGCTCTGATCAGGCATAACACGGTTAATGGTAATCCTGTCAACAGTAATCCCGTAAAGGTTAAGATAGGTCAGAGCGCGCATAGACTCCTTGATAACCATTTTTTCCGGATTCATGACCAAGCGCATGGTTGTTTTGGAGCTGTCGGCAAGCAGATCAATAATTCCTTCAGTCGAAGAGAAGAGGTTGTCAACCTTGTCATAAACCTCAACAGGGGCAACAAAATCATTAATTTTGTTGACTTTTTTTGCAAGCGGCCTGATGACCGGTTTGACCATGAATTTCTCGACATTGCGGATCATCTTGATAAACCATCCGAATGTTTCAGGCAGAGAAAGCAGACGAAGGGTTTCTCCGGTAGGAGCGCAGTCAACAACAAGAAGATCGTATTCGTTCTGTTCATTGTAACGCTTGATATAGGAAAGCGAAAAAAGCTCTTCCATGCCCGGCAGCACTCCCATCTCCTCAGCATAAACTCCTTCAATACCACGGGCTTCCATCAAATGAGCAAAATGCTCCCTGACAACATCCCAGTTCAGATTGAGATCACCAAAGACACTTACTTCCTGACCCCAAAGATTTTCAGCAATTTTCACAGGTGAAGGCCCTAACTGAACATCAAGCGAGTCACCCAGACTGTGTGCCGGATCGGTAGACATGATCAGGGTTTTGTACCCCATATCTGCTGCCCTGAGCGCTGTTGCAGCAGCAATAGAGGTTTTACCAACTCCACCCTTTCCGGTAAAAATGATATTACGCATACGTTTAATGATTTCTCATTTAAAGAATTATTGAATTACAGCGGTTTTTGCCAACAATTATTCTGCGTCAGTTGACTAACATAAACCTGTGAATTTAAAGATAAGAAAATTATCCTTTAATTGAATATCATGAAATAACAATTACCGCCCCAAAATTGATGTTTACTGCACTGGTTTTGAAACATCTCCCTTTCCAGACACTGCCTGGGTGGAAGCTCCATTGCCGTCATTGACAAATACAATAAGTTTCTGACCTGGCGTAACCTGAGAATCTTTCAGGTTATTCCAGACAATAAGCTGGCTGACAGTTGTACCATACTTCGCAGCAATTGAACCGAGGTTTTCGCTTTCCTCAACAACATGCGTTATATATACTTGCCCTTCCGAATCAGGCTCTGCAGATGGAACACTGGTTACTGCCTTCAGTACCGGCTCGGCTGGCAGAACGCTGGTTACCGCCTTCTGTGCCGGCCCGGTTGGAGGAACGCTGGTTACTGCCTTCACCACCGGCGCGGCTGGAGGAGCGCTGGTTACCGCCTTCTGTGCCGCCCCGGCTGGAGGAGCGCTGGTTACCGCCTTCTGTGCCGCCCCGGCTGGAGGAACGCTGGTTACCGCCTTCTGTGCCAGCTCGGCTGGAGGAACGCTGGTTACCGCCTTCTGTGCCGCCCCGGCTGGAGGAGCGCTGGTTAATGCTTTCTGTGCCGGCCCGGTTGGAGGAGCGCTGGTTACCGCCTTCAGATCCTTATGATTTTCAACAAGAGCAAAAAGCTCATCACGCTCAACAGTTTTAGCTAATCTTTCAGCAACGATCTCTTTAGCCTGAGGCTCTGGTTGAAGCGGCACAGGATGCTTAGGCAGAAGCTGAGACTGAGAGATATATTTTTTCTGAACTATGACCTCTTTTTTCAACCTGCGACTTCCCCGCATTTTCTTTGACCTTCTTTTAGAAACATTGGCATGAGAAGAAATGCCATTGTCGGATCCTCCGAAAACAATGAGCTTCTGGCCGGGAGTTACATCAGAATCCTTCAGGCTGTTCCAGGCGATGAGCTGACTGATATAGGTACGGTACATCCGTGCAATTGAGCCCAGACTTTCGCCCTGCTCGACGATATGAATCTTCTGTGTTTTTCCTTCAGCGCCAGACTCTTTATACCTGTGGACAGATCCGGCATGGAGAGTTTCAAGACGGGCAAAAAGCGCCTCGCGTTCAATAGTTTTAGCAGATTTATAGGCATAAATTTCCTGTTCCCGTTTCTGAAACAGAGGAATAAATTTTTTTGGAAGCCTTATAACATTGCGTGAAGTACCGGCTGCAGGAATAATGCCAAGCTTGTACTGGGGATTAAGAAACTGAAGATCGGCCATCGGCACTCCAATAGTTTCACTGATCTGCTCGAACGACAAAAGCCGGGAGGTTCTCAAGGTGTCGATATCCTGATACAAAAATCCCGGCTCAACCGGTCGGATATTATGCTCGTTATAATAGCTCATAATATAGTTAACCGCAATAAAAGCTGGGACATAACCTCTCGTTTCTGCAGGAAGGTAATCCCATATCGCCCAGTAGTCTTTTACCCCGCCAGCCCGCCGGATTGCCTTGTTAACATTTCCAGGGCCAGAATTATATGCGGCAAGCACAAGAAACCAGTCCCCATAAATTTTGTAGAGATCACTCAGATACTTGCTTGCCGAATCCGAAGCCTTGTAGGGATCATACCGTTCCTCAATAAAGGATGACGACTGCAAACCATACATTTTGCCGGTTCCATACATAAACTGCCAAAGCCCTTTTGCGCCTGCAGGAGAAACCGCGGTCGGATTAAGTGCTGACTCGACAATGGCGAGGTACTTCATCTCAAGCGGAACATTGTTCGCATCAAGTTTTTCTTCAAAAAGCGGGAAGTAGATTTTGCTCAATCCGAGGATTTTGGCAGTCATACTTCTTCTTTCAACAGCATAAAGTCTTATAAATCCCCTCACCTGAGCATTGTAAACAAAATGGAGCGGCGTTTTGCGGTTCAACGTTGAGATTCTTGCTGTATAGACCGAATCACTGTACTGTGGCACAAACGTGGAAGGAAATCCAAACTTTTCAGACTCTTTGGAAATGGAAAAATGTTCATCCTTAAAGTATGTGGCATTAACAAGGCTGTCAAGAATATCGGAAACCGATGACTTGCTGAACTCTCCTCGGTTATTGGCTGCCACGGGCTCCACAGCAAGCACAGGCTGAGCCAGAAACTGAAAAACAAGTGCCGACAACAACACCCTGAATATTGTATAATATAAGCTGATTTTCACAAGCTGCAGTTTGATTAAGATGTAATGGTCGCCAAACGATCAATGCTGCGACAGCAAAAATCCCTGTTGAAATGTCAGAAACAACATAAAAACAGTTCTCCACTATTGCAATAACCGTTTCCTTTTCTGTCAGTATTTCACTTTCCATAGAAAAAGCCCACCCGGCGAAGCCGGATTCAGTTGACTCGTCATGACTCCGGTTTCCAGCATTCGAATAAACTCTTCGGTTGAAAGCCTCCCCTTTCCTGCACTTATCATGGCATCAACAAGGTAGCGAACCATACTCCTTAAAAACCTGTTCGCTGAAATCTGAAAAACCAGGAACCCGTTGTCACGATACCACTCGCAAACATTCACTTTGCAGATACGATCCGGATTATCCCTATCCTCCTTTGAAAAAGCAGAAAAATCATGGGTTCCCTTCAGTAAACCCGCAATTTGCTGCATAACCGCAAGATCAAGCGTCCCATAGGAACACCCCGCAAACCTGCCATATATCGCTGAAGGCTTCTCGATGAGAAAATAACGATAATGCCTTTCTTTAGCACTATGCCGGGCATGAAAATCATCTGGTACTTCAACAGGATTACTAATTCTGATTGTACCGGGCAGCAGAGAGTTGAGTGAATGCACAATTCTGGACGGCTCCATTGATGAAACGGTAACAAAGTTTGCCGTCTGTTCCCTGGCATGAACTCCCTTGTCGGTTCTCCCGGCAGCAGCAAGAGAAATATTTTCCTGCAGAATCATTCCAAGTGCTGCCTCAATCTCCCCCTGAACAGTTACAATCCTTCCTGACTGCCTTTGCCAGCCCGCAAAAGAAGTGCCGTCATATTCAACAGTAATCCGAATATTTTTCATGCGTGAAGGTGATTCATTCTTTCCAGTTGCCTTGGCTTAAAAGAGAATTTAGTACATTGCGTTTCGTATAATAATTATCTTCTTGTTATCTTCCATCTTGCCGAAAAACACAGCACAATATTGCAGACAACTCATCTTGAATCGCTTCTTCTGGCGCTGAAAGGACTGCCTGAGCGCTTGACCGAAAGCTCCTACCGGGTACCCGGTATCTGGACTGGAAAAACAACCGGCACGGAACAGGTCAATCCTGCCGCATACTTCGGTCACATCATCGAAAACATCCTGAACAACGCAGCGACAGCTTCACCAAAAGAATCTGACTGGAAAACCGGTGCGGTGGTTTACAACCTGTTTGTTCGCCTCACTGCTGCGTTTGATCATAACGGCGACGGAGTCATCAGCGCCGACCCGCTCGAATCCGGATTCAGAGAAACAGGCACACTCCTGAAAGCCATTGGACTCCTGCCTTATATAAAAAATCTTGGCGCGAATACTCTCTATCTCTTGCCGGTTACAGAAATAGGTTTCCAAAGCAGAAAGGGCACTCTCGGTTCTCCTTATGCCATTAAAAATCCACGAAAACTTGATCCACTGCTTAACGAACCTGCCCTCGGACTTTCTGCGGAAGTCTTGCTTAAAGCATTTGTTGAAGCTGCACATCTTCTTGACATGCACGTTGTTCTTGAATTTGTGTTCAGAACAACATCCATTGACAGCGACTGGATAAAGGAGCATCCTGAATGGTTTTACTGGCTGAGAGATAATAGCGGCAAATACGGCCCGCCACATTTTGACACTGTGACGCTCAGCAAGATTTATGATCTTGTTGAACGCCATGAGTTAAGCAACCTTCCGGCACCCCCAGCGAAGTACCGGGAGCAGTTCGTTGCGCAACCGGTAACATTACAGGAAAAGGATGGCCAGCTTTCCGGTATCACAACAAATGGTGCTCACTGTCATATTGCAAGCGCCTTCTCAGACTGGCCTCCTGACGACCAGCAGCCTGCATGGAGTGATGTTACCTATCTGAAAATGCACCACCATGATGCTTTCAACTACATTGCCTACAACACCATCAGGATGTACGACAGTGCCCTTGACAATCCGGAAACCTTCAATACCGGCCTGTGGGACGAAATTTCTGATATTATCCCTGGTTATCAGAGTGAGTATCAGATTGACGGCGCAATGATCGACATGGGCCATGCCCTGCCTGCCCTTCTGAAACGAAACATTGTCCACAAGGCTCGCGAACAAAACGCGGATTTTGCTTTCTGGGATGAAAATTTTGATCCAACCTCTGAAGTACGCAATGAAGGATTTAATGTGGTGTTCGGCACGCTCCCGTTTGTCATCCATGATATTGTTTTTCTCCGGGGATTATTAAACGACCTGAACAAATCCGGCATCCCACTGCCATTTTTCGGCACAGGAGAAAATCACAACACCCCGCGTGTTTGTTTCCGCTATCCCCGTCAGGAAGCCGGACGAAACTATTCGATGTTTATCTTCACCCTCAGTGCCATACTGCCAGCCATACCTTTTCTGCAGTCGGGCATGGAGATCTGCGAATGGTACCCGGTTAACCTCGGACTCAATTTCAAAGATGAAGACCGGGCCCTTTATCCTCCCGAAAAACTTCCGCTCTTCAGCGTATTCAGCTACGACTGGGAAAACAGCAATGGGTTGACTCCCCTCAACAGCTATATCCGTAAAATTTTGGAGATACGTTCACACTACCTTGATCTGGTGCTGTGCGGAGAACCCGGTTCAATGACCATCCCCTATACCAGCCAACCTGAGCTTTTTGCCGTAATGAGAAAAACTGCTGCTCAATCACTGCTTTTTATCGGCAACAGTAACCTTTACGACACTAAAACCGGTTTTCTTGAATTCAGCATGGAAAATGGTACACTGTACGACCTGATCAGCGAACAATCCTATTCGATCAAGGGACACCGGCTTGGAGTAAGCTGCAAACCTGGACAATGCATGCTTTTTGAACTTTTATAAATTTTCATTAACCAAACATTACTCGCCCTATGTCTATTCTCATTGTTGGCTCTCTTGCCTTTGACGATATCGAAACACCCTTTGGACATTCCGACAACACCCTTGGCGGGTCATCCACCTATATTGCGCTGTCGGCCAGCTATTTTACCGAAACGATACAGATTGTTGGTGTTGTCGGTTACGACTTCGAAGATGAACATTTTTCGTTGTTGCATTCCAGAAATATAGACACAAAAGGTATCCAGAAGATCGAATACGGAAAAACTTTCCGGTGGGCCGGCCGGTATCATTATGACATGAACACCCGCGACACGCTCGACACTCAATTGAACGTCTTTGCGGATTTTGATCCTGTTGTGCCCGATCAGTATCAGAATGCGGAAATTGTCTGCCTGGGCAATATCGACCCCGTACTGCAGCTCAAGGTGCTTGACCAGATCAATAAACCGAAACTTGTCATCTGTGACACCATGAACTTCTGGATTGAGGGTAAACTGGAGGCACTCAAAAAAACACTGGAGCGTGTAGATATTTTCATCATCAACGACGGTGAAGCAAGACTCCTGAGCGGTGATCCAAACCTTGTCAAATCAGCAAGAATCATCCGCCAGATGGGCCCGAAAATTCTGATCATCAAAAAAGGCGAGCACGGCGCCCTGCTCTTTACCGACAATGGTATCTTTGCCGCACCGGCCTTCCCGCTCGAAAACATTTTTGACCCCACCGGTGCCGGTGATACCTTTGCAGGCGGATTTATCGGCCACCTTTCAAGATGTGAAACCATCAACGATATTGAACTGCGCAGAGCGGTTCTTTACGGCAGCACCATGGCAAGCTTCTGTGTAGAAAAGTTCGGTACCGAAAAAATTGCATCGCTTGAGCAGCTTGAAATCGAAGACCGCTTCCAAAGTTTCCGTGAACTTTCAAGAATCGACGATTAAGCGAGGAGGAAAAGACAATCTTTCAGGAAAAAACAGATATGCAGCTCAACATCCTCGATTACAGTTTCATCGTCGGCTACCTGCTGCTGACGCTTGTTATCGGCCTTTGGTTCTCCTCACGCGCTTCGGAAAATGTTGGAGAGTTTTTTCTTTCGGGGCGCCAGCTACCCTGGTGGATTGCAGGTACCGGCATGGTTGCAACAACCTTTGCCGCTGATACCCCGCTTGCCGTCGCAGGATTTGTGGCCAAAAACGGTATCGCGGGCAACTGGGTGTGGTGGACTTTTGTGTCAGGCGGGATGTTGACCGTCTTCTTCTTTGCCCGCCTGTGGCGACGGGCAGAAATCCTTACTGACCTTGAGTTCATTGAACTGCGCTACAGCGGTGCGGCCGCCCGTTTTCTGCGAGGCTTCAAGGCAATCTATTTCGGGCTCTTCATCAACGCAGTCATTATCGGCTGGGTCAACCTCGCCATGTTCAAGATCATCCGGATCATGGTTCCTGAACTGAATCCTGAAGTTGCCATTGTCATCCTTGTTCTTCTGACCACCTTTTATTCTGGTCTCTCAGGGCTCTGGGGGGTATCCATTACCGACGCAGTGCAGTTTGTCATTGCCATGACAGGCTGTATCATTCTTGCCGTCCTTGCGGTTCAGTCTCCTGCCGTAGTCTCAGCCGGAGGCCTCACCAGGGCTCTGCCGGCATGGATGTTCGACTTCTTTCCAACCTTCACCTCATCAGGAAAAAGCATGACGGGAGCCGTCGCCCTTCCCTTCATCTCGTTTGCGGCGATGGCATTTGTCCAGTGGTGGTCATCATGGTACCCCGGTTCCGAACCAGGCGGCGGCGGCTATATCGCCCAACGCATGATGAGCGCCAAAAACGAAAAGCACTCGCTTCTTGCCACCCTCTGGTTTACGGTAGCCCATTATTGTCTGAGACCGTGGCCCTGGATCATTGTCGGTCTTGTGAGCCTCGTCATGTTCCCCGACCTGCCGATGAACCAGAAAGAGGACGGCTTCGTCTACGTTATGAAAGCTGTGCTGCCCCCCGGGCTGAAAGGGCTGCTTATTGCCGCTTTTCTGGCGGCTTACATGTCAACGCTCTCAACTCACCTGAACTGGGGCACAAGCTATCTGATAAACGACTTCTACAAGCGGTTCCTGAAAAAAAACGAGAATGAAAAGCACTATGTCTTCGTTTCAAAAATCACCACATTCCTGACAGCAGCCTTTGC
>Ga0007792_10000696_pt1 | contig 12123 bp, 8 predicted proteins | sample CryBogmetaGMA6M_FD_60371 | JGI IMG/M metagenome (GOLD analysis project Ga0007792, IMG submission 60371) | Freshwater microbial communities from Crystal Bog, Wisconsin, USA - MA6M | ecosystem: Environmental > Aquatic > Freshwater > Lake | place: Crystal Bog, Wisconsin, USA | collected 2009-07-06
AACTGTTCATCCCTGTTAACTGTGCAGCATTAAACGAAAACCTACTTGAGAGTGAACTGTTCGGTCACGAAAAAGGCTCGTTTACAGGTGCAGAAAAACAGCACAGGGGAAGGTTTGAAATTGCTGATGAGGGTACTATCTTCCTTGATGAAATAGGAGACCTGCCTTTGCATATACAGGTAAAACTTCTGCGCGTACTTCAGGAAGAACAGTTTGAAAGAGTCGGCGGAAGTTCAACGATTAACGTAGACGTCAGGGTTATAGCCGCTACAAACAAGAACATTGAAGAACTTATCAAAGAAGGAAAATTCAGGGAAGACTTATACTACAGGTTGAACGTTGTTAACATTAATCTGCCTCCATTAAGAGAAAGAAAAGAGGATATCACTTTGCTGATATCAACATTTATAAATAAGTACAAAAGCGATTCCAGTAAACCTAACCTCGATTTCTCAAAAGAGGCACTGGACATATTAATGAAATACAATTATCCAGGAAACATAAGAGAACTTGAAAATATAGTTCATCACTCAATAGTATTATCCCGGAACGAGATTATCACAACTGATGATCTGCCATTAGGTATCAGAAAGCCGCGCAGCGAGAATGATTTGAACTCCTGCTTTGATGAAAGTTCTTCTTTACCTGAAAAAGTCGAATGCCTCGAAAGAAAAATGGTTAACGATGCTTTGCATCAGACGAACGGTAACCAGTCAGCAGCTGCAAAACTTCTCGGAATATCCGAAAGAAATTTAAGGTACAGACTGGAAAAATGGGGTCTCAAGAATAAAGGTTAGGCACGCTATTTGCTAATCTATATTATGTGAGATACATTTTAAAAAATACTGTCATAATACTTACATTCTTAGTCCTTGTTTCCTGTACTAAACAGGAAAACAAAGATATCATTACAGCCAGAGAAAACTCAATTGAAAACAGATGCGACTCTACGTACGGCAATGGTTATAAATGTTTAAATAAACATGATGTTAATAACCCAGATTACGTCCCGCCATGCGATGGAGGAGTTAATGGAAAATGGTTTAATAATCGTCACAGAATGCTGACAAATGACAGTAATTGTTATTTCAGGAGGGGGAATCTGAAGAAGTAACCCGCTTCGTCATAATTGTTATGTGTCTCTTTTAATCGTCAGAATTGTCGAAATATTTTAACATAAATTAATTAAACTAAACGGAGGTTAAAAATCTTTATGAGAAAGTTATTGGTACTGCTGTTTGTCAATATGCTGCTTTTATCTGCAGGTATAATGGCACAGAATAAAATTGATTCTACTGAAATTACATCGTCGGTTCCTGAATTATTTCAGTTTCATGATGTAATATATGTAATATGGCACGAAGCATATCCTTCGAAGGATATTGCAGCATTAAAAGGTATGGTAGAAAAAATCAAACCTGATATGGATAAAATTAACAATGCAAAGCTTCCCGGAATATTAAAAGATAAAGAATCAAAATGGAATGACGGACTGAAAATGCTCAATGCATCTGTAGAAAATTATTATGCGGCAGCAAAAGGTACAGATGACCAGGTAATGCTCGATGCAGCAGAAAAGCTGCACGCTGATTATGAAAAGATGGTAAGAGTATTAAAACCTGTAAGCAAAGAAGTGGATGAATACCATAAAGACCTTTATGTAATATTCCATAAGTTCTACCCTGCGAAAGACTACAAATCAATCGAGCCAATGATGGACGGAATGATTGCAAAAGCCGAAGCGTGTCTGAACGCAAAACTGCCTAAGAGACTGGAACCGAAAACGGAAGTATTCCAGAGTACAGTAAAAGAGTTAGTTGCAAAGACCACCGCCCTTAAAGAAGCATTAAAGACAAATGACAGTGCGGTTATAGATAAAGCGGTAGATATTATGCATTCCAAGTATCAGGATGTGGAAAAGATATTTGAATAATAAATAAGAAAATTCCGTATAACCCATATAGCCCCTTCTCTGAGCTAAGCGGAGAGGGGGCTTTTGTTTTTCCCCTATGGCATAAATGGCTTGTCTATTCTGTATATACAGGGTCTCCCGATTTCTATCTTGATATTTATGTATACTATGATTAATTTTAATAAATGAATGAATATTCAAAATAAATCAATCTTATGAGGAAAAAAGAAGGGAACAAGGAAGTTGATATATTGTCTGCCGCTATAAAAGTGTTTGCAGAATCAGGTTTCTTCGATGCAAAGATAGCAAAGATAGCGGAACTTGCGAATGTATCAATTGGGAGCATTTATGTTTATTACAAAAACAAAGATGACATACTTTACAAAATATTCGAACAGATATGGGGCGGCCTTTACAATAATCTGGACAGTCTCGTTTCGAGAAAAGATTTAACCATGGTCGAAAAATATGATGCGATGATTGACATGATTTTTGATACTTTCACTGAGAATTCTGCTACGGCAATAGTTGTCGCACACGAACAGCAGAGAATCGTTATGAGAACACCTGAAAAATTCACACCGTATTACGAAAAATTCGTAGGTCTCGGAGAGAAGATAGTAAAAGAGGGAATAAAGAAGGGTACATTTAACCAGAACATTAACGTTAACATATTCAGGCATTTCCTGCTTGGAGCATTCAGGGATTTAATTAATTCGTGGGCAGTTTCACCGAAGGAATTTCCTCTTAACACAATGAGACAGAATATAAAGTTTCTTTCAAAATACGGTTTACTGAACCATAAATAATTACATTCTCCAGAGGTATTGCAGTTTCAGGAAGTATTGTCTGTCTGTAAGAACCTTTTTGTATACATCGTTAGGAGTAGATACTACATCGTTGTAGTCGTAAGTAGAACCTACATAGAATATAGTGAACGGGTTCAGTTTATAACTTATCAGCGGCGAGAAATTGAAGTTGCCGGAGAAAGTATCGTACTGAAACACTAATCTTGCTGAAAGGTTCTTTGTTACCTGTATGTTTGTCTTATTCCTGAATATATAACCTGCATAGATTTTTTCGCCTGCGTATTCTTTCAGCAGTTCGTAGTATGTATAGTTGTTCTCAAGTGTAATTCTGTCGATTGGTTTGATTGTTCCCCATAATTCATAATCGTTCATGTATCCCACAAAAGAATCATCATTCCTGACAATAGATTTCCCTGTTGCAACAAGGAATCCCCCCTGCAGCCAGCTGAATGACTGAAAGCTTAAATTAATAGTTGCTCTTCTTACTCCTTCGTGATATTTTCCTTTGAATGATTCGTTGTTCACAAGAAAGAAGCCGAAGTTTGTATTTATCTGCATCGGGAATCTCAGCCAGAGAGAAGCCTGTGCAAACTGTTCACGTATCTTACCGTCATAATCGTATCTCATAAATCCAAACAAAGATGGCTCAATTCTATTGATGACTTTACCTTCAGGATAGAAATCATAAACCTGGTTTGTCTGAATTGTTCTGTAATCGTTGTTTGAATTATAACCGTTATCACGTCTTGATACAGGCGATGCATCGTTGTAAGATAAACTGAAATTCCAGTGACGTGCACTTCTGTTCAGTGATAAATAATTTGAATTTCCTGCAAAGTACTCGCCGTCGAGCGCTGCAGTGTATTTGCCGTTATCAAATATATTAGGATTATAATAATCAGGATAGTTTATTTCCCTCGTAAACAACCTGACTGACTGGAACGAGACATTATAATTCTCAAGGAACCTGAAACTGCCGTCAAAACCGAACACTCTGTTGTATCCGTCAACGTCGAATGCTTTCTTAGTATCTTTATTCACTTCTCTGTCCGTCAGAATCATTCCGATGTATGAGTCATTGTTTCCGATTGCCTGTTTCAGTCTTAGTATATTCGAAGTAGATGTCCTGTCTGTTGCAATAAAATCACTGTACTCCTGAAACGGAACGATGAACGGAGTTTTCTGGTCGTAGGCAACAGTATAGCCAACGTCTGTTCTTCCGATTTTACCCGTTAACTTAAAAGCAAACAGCGGATTGTTTATGGAGCGGGTATAAACTATGTTCATCGGAGATTTAAAAATATCGTTACCTTCGATGAAGAAAGGTCTTTTCTCGGGATAGAAGAGTGCAAAAGTATTGTTAACATCAACCTGTGCGGCATCTGATTCTACCTGAGAGAAATCAGGGTTGATAGCAAGGTCGGAAGTCAGGTTAGAAGTAATTCCGTATTTCACGTTCACGCCATACTGACCTTTCACTTTCTCATTATTAAAATCTGATTCTGCGTTGTTAAAATCTGACAATGTTCCGCTTTGTGAACCTAAGGCGTATGGCAGTACTTCAAGATTCTTGCCGCCCTTAATATCTTTAATCCCGTACATCTTTGGAGAATGTGAATACAGAGTAGGGTCATCTCTGGATATAGGGTCCCAGCAAATCTGCTCACGGTTTTTTCTCGGATGGTTTCTGAACAAATGGAAATTCCAGACCTGTTCGCTCTTGTTAGGAAACCTTATACTTTTGAAAGGAATAACCATTTCGCAGGTCCACATATTATCGTGTATCTTTGCGCCTGAATACCAGATAGCGTCATAAGTCTCATCTTCATTACCCGGAGCATTCCACATCAGGTCTGCCTGAATTCCGTAAGGATTAACAACAAGTTCGTACGCCTGTTTCTTTTCATCATAAGTATCAAAGAAGAATCCCGCCCAGTCGTCGCTGAAGATTAAATCTCTTGAAGTAAAAGTCTTGCGAATGCTTTTAATATCGGTTTCATAACATTTAAAACCTATATAAATATTCTCGTCGTCGTAAAAAATAAATGCTTCTGTGTTAACTGATGGTTTGGTGTTGTCACCAGGGTCAACTTCTGAGAAGTTATCGAATCGTTTTGCCTTCATCCATGCAGGTTCAGTTAAATCACCGTCAACATCGATTTCTGCATTGTTAACTCTCGGTACGGTTACGCCTTTATCTTTATTTGGTATAAATCCTGATTTATCTTTTGAAAGGGTGGTAGTGTCTATAGTTGAACTGACTTTAACAGAGTCTGAATTGTTTTGCGATATTGCCGTGTTATAAACTGCAATGAATATTAAGATTGTAACGATATACTTCAATACACTATCCCTAATTAGATTATAAAAGAATTCTAATATTATTAACGCATGAAACGGGCAAAGGTTTCAAGTAGCGCTACTAAATGCAGATATAATATTATTCTTTTCCTGTGAGTTTCTCGGCTCTGTCAGCCATCTTAAGTTTCTCTATTATTTCGCCAAGGTCGCCTTCCATAACCTCACTCAGGTTATAGAGTGTGAGACCTATTCTGTGGTCTGTCAGTCTGTTCTGCGGGAAATTGTACGTTCTGATTTTCTCGCTTCTGTCACCTGTCTTAACCATTTCTTTTCTCTGCGAACTTGTTTCTTTCTCGCGCTTCTCGAGTTCGAGTTCATAAAGTCTTGAACGGAGAACTTTCATTGCCTTAAGTTTATTCTTAAGCTGTGAACGTTCATCCTGGCAAATAACAACCAGTCCTGTAGGATGGTGAGTTAAACGAATTGCCGTCTCAACTTTATTCACGTTCTGTCCGCCTGCACCGCCCGAACGGTACACGTCAATCTTCAAATCATTTTCCTTAATCTCAACATCAAAGTCCTCTGCTTCAGGAAGTACTGCAACCGATGCTGCCGAAGTGTGTACTCTTCCGTTTGCTTCTGTTTTCGGAACTCTCTGAACTCTGTGAACACCGCTTTCATACTTTAAATTACCATAAGCACCTTTTGTAATCACGTTTATCACTGCTTCTTTAAGACCGCCAGGAATTGATGATTCACTGTAGACCATTATCTCTGTCTTCCAGCGTTTCACTTCGAAGTATCTGTTGTACATCCTGTATAGTTCTGCTGCGAACAGCGATGCTTCGTCACCGCCCGTTCCTGCTCTTATTTCAAGTATTGCGTTCTTATCGTCTATAGGGTCTTTTGGAACAAGGAATTCCTTAATCACGTTTTCCGATGCTTCCAGTTCAATTGTCAGTCTGTCAACTTCTTCCTTTGCCATTTCTTTCATCTCTGCGTCACCTGAATTGTACATAAGGTCTTTATTCTCTTCCAGTTCATTCTTAAGTTTCAGGTAAGAATCGTATGAATTCACAACGTCAGTCAAATCAGAATACTCTTTGGAAAGTTTCCTGAATTCATTCTGGTCTTTAATCGTCTCTTCTTTTGAAAGCAAATCAGATATATCATTATATCTTTGCTTAACTCTTTCTAATTTATCTAACATATTGTTTTAAATAAAAAACTTAGTCCGTTATGATTCCGCAGACTAAGTCCGAATGCTTAAAAATACTAATTATTAAGTTTTAATTTCAGTTAATTATACATCTCTAAAAGAACATCACATTGAAGCAGAACTGCAGTCCGCCTACGTTCGTGATATTTCTGTCTTTAATACTGCTCACTTCTCTGCCGAGCACGGGTACGTAATAATATTCAATCCCAAGGCTCATCCCTAAACTTCTCGATTCATAGTATTCGATTCCAATACCGCCGAAAGCACCCAGTCCGAAACTCGTCTGTGCATATCCGAATGAGTTAAAGAAACTTCTGTCATACGGAGTCATCATAATTAAAGCAGGAGCAATACCTCCTTTTATGTAAGGCTTGAAGTTACCGTCAATGTCATCAAAAAAGATATTATGCTTAAGCCCTATGCTCAGTGTCGCCGCATAGACTCTGTTAATTTTATTCCTTACGTAAGAGTTTCCGTAGTAATCGTAGTATTCCACTTCGTTCGGGTCCGAGACTCCTGAAACAGAAAGTCTTATCATTGATGACGTAATCCTGCCAATACTTTTGGAATATGTTCCGAATAACCCAAATCCGCTTTCAGTGTATAGCATACCAACAGCCCAGCTTCTGTTAATTGGTTTTATGTCCGGATTATTACTCTGTGCATACACTAACGTATTAAGGAAAATAATCAGTATTAGTGCAATTTTGAGAGTTCTCATCATTTTAAATTGTTTTAAGTAACATATTTGATTAATTTTTAAGAATAAAGTTAATTAATCCTTATAATATTGACAGAAAAACGACTTAATAAGTTCAAAGAAGTTATTGCAAAAAGGCAGAAGCACCTTACAATAGTGCTCGAAAACCTTCACGATGCGCACAACGTAAGTGCCATACTCCGCACATCTGAATCAGTTGGTATCGATAAAGTATATTTAATCTATAATGCGGAGGAAAAGTTTCCGCGAATCAGCAAGGTTTCATCTGCGAGTGCGAAGAAGTGGGTTGAAATAGTAAGGCACACATCGGTAAAAGAGTGTTTCGACGATTTGAAAAAGCAAAAGTATAAAATCTATTCCACACACATGGAAGAAGACAAAAAGAATGCATCGTTATACGACCTCGACCTCACGAAGAGAGTTGCGCTGGTATTTGGCAACGAACATCGCGGAGTTTCCGAAGAAGCAAAACAATTGTCAGACTCTAACTTTCTCATTCCGATGGCAGGACTTGTTCAGTCGCTGAACGTCTCCGTATCAGTTGCAGCTTGTGTTTACGAGGCAATGCGCCAGAGGCTTGATGCGGGAATGTATAATAAATCAGCATACACAAAGAAAGAATTGAAAGACAAATTAACTCAGTATTTGAATAGATAATATACAAAGGAAATATTATCTTTTAACAAAATTACTTAACGATAACTTAATTATGATTCCTAAATACTTATACAAGGAACTGGGGTTTAAAAAAACAAACAATTTTATACTAATCTCCGGTCCCTGCGTTGTTGAGAGCAAAAGCGTAGTATTCAGGACCTGTGAAAAGTTAAAAACCGTGACTGATAAACTGAACATCCCGTTCATTTTCAAGGCATCTTACACTAAAGCAAACCGCACCGCAGGAACATCATTCCGCGGAATAGGTTTTGATAAAGCTGTAATGATAATGGAAGATGTAAGAAAAGAGTTTGGCGTACCGATTCTTACGGATGTACATTCAAAACTCGATGCAGAAATCATAGGCGACATTTTCGATGTGCTTCAGATACCTGCATTCCTCTGCAGGCAGACGGAACTTCTGGAGGCAGCAGGCAACACGGGAAAGATAGTGAACATAAAGAAAGGTCAGTTCCTCGCACCGCAGGATATGGTCTATCAGGCAAAGAAAGTTGAAGCAACGGGCAATAAGAAAATCTTCTTAACTGAAAGAGGCACAACGTTCGGATATCAGAATCTGGTAGTTGATTTCAGGGGATTCCCGATAATGAATAAGTTTGGTTACCCTGTGATATTCGATGCCACGCATTCAGTACAGATGCCGTCGAAGGAAAACGGAGTCAGCGGAGGAAATCCAGAGTTTATAGAGCCGCTTGCCTGTGCAGCGGCGGGAATTGGTGTGGACGGATTCTTTTTCGAAACACATCCGAACCCGAAGAAAGCACTGAGCGATGGTTCAAACATGATTAAACTTGACCAGATGGAAAAGTTATTAAAGAAATTAGCCTCAATATATAAAATATCCAGTAAGTAATTCAGAGAAAGTTGTTCTGGTAAACAGCAGACGGCAAAAGAGACAAAACATTCAGCGCGGGTATAAAATAATCACTTGTTTTTAATAGGATAATTATGTATATTTGTAATGAAACTTATCAGAGCTTTTCGTACAGGAAATCCTGTAATCCCATTTAAATAACTCTGAAAAGACCAAAAAACAACCCTTCAAAAAAAGAATCAGGAAAATGGCGCAGTGGTGGCGCACATGTGGCGAAGTTTTGGCGCAGATGTCTGCTAATAGTTTGCTTAGAGCTAACTTAGGGCATACTGAGAGCATGCATAAAAAGACGCAAAACAGCTATAATCTGCATACCAGAAAAGCTGGTTTTGCTTACCATATTTAAACATACTCCTGACATAATAAAAGTTTTGTAACTATAATATTGTATGTTGCTTGTTCATATTATTATCATTCCAAAAGTAGTAATTTCAATACATTGCAATACACTCCGAATAGGGAATTTGTTGAAATATTAATTTTACTGTCATTTTTATTATTCCTTTAAGGTACCACTCCTAACGGAGTGGGGATTCTGTTTAATTAATTCTACAAACGTTTCACTCCTAACGGAGTGAAGAGGGTGTTGTTTCTATAGTGTATGTGTAAAAAAGGGTTTGTGTTTAGACACACCCCGTCTATCCTTTCGCCAGGGCAAAAGGATATCCACCCCTCCAGAAGAGTGGAATCTCAGAGCAGATTATTTCCGAAAGGAATGTTAAAAGCGAGCAGCTTCGTTGGTTCGGAACTACAAACGAGCTTAGTGGAAATCAAAGATAATATTGTTTCCGTCAGGAATGACGGAACTACATATTATGTGTTTTGTGGACTGCGTATTACAGGGAATATTAAGAATAATAAATTTATTTTTGCAGTTGATATGTGAGGGGGAGTTTTGCAGAGTTGATAACAATTTGTTCTGCGGAAAGGAACCCTGATTAATGATTTTGAATTATAATATTATATGAAAAATAAATTCACGACTGTTATTAAGAAGGAAAACCTGGATGGTTCTTACCTGCTGGGGATTTTTATAGTTTCGATGGCTTCGCTGCTGCACGAGTTTACGCTGACGAGGATTCTTTCGGTTTCGCTGTGGTACCATTTTGCTTTTATGATTATCAGTGTAGCACTGCTCGGCATCGGTGTGAGCGGTGTTGCGCTTTCGCTGTTTCCGAAGATTATGCAGAGGCCGATAGATAAACTTCTTTCGCTTCTTGCTATTATATACGGGTCGAGTGTTATTCTTACGTTCGTGATTTCATACTATATTCCGATTGACCCGTTCAGTCTGTTCACGCAGAAGATACAGTTTGTTATAATTCCGATATACTACATACTTATTACTATTCCGTTTTTCTTTTCTGGGCTGATTATATCAGTGATGCTCACAAAGTTTTCGGATGAGGTGTCGAAGCTTTATTTCTTCGACTTAGTCGGTGCGGGAGTTTCGGTTCTGGCGTTTACAATACTGCTGCCTTTTGCAGGCGGTAACGGAACTATAGTATTTGTTGCAGCGCTCGGATTTCTTGCGGCGATGGTTTTCAGTTTAAGGAAGAACAATACATTGTTTCTGGTTTCGATGGTGCTGATGATTTCTGTGTTTGCTTTCCTGATAAAGAAAGATGATATTTTAAGGATAAGAGTTACTCCGAATAAGATTTATGCCAACTACATTGCCGAAAGACCTGACCTGAATATGTTTACGGGATGGAATACAATCTCAAAGATTGACGTGATGAAGGAAGAGGAAGCATCGCCCGACGGTTACAACGTGATGCTCGCAATCATTGATGAAGGCAATGCAACAACGAACATTCCTAACGTTAGGAAGATGCCACCGCTAACGAAACCTTTTGATGCTTCGAACCTTGCATTCGTGGGGAAAGATTCTGCCGATAAGGTGTTCATAGTTGGTTCGGGCGGCGGCGGGGAAGTGCTCGTGAGTATGTTCCACGCAGCAAAGAAGGTTACTGGTGTTGAGATTAACGGACTGCTGAACGAAATTATTACAAGTACTCTTGCAGGATGGACAGGACAACTGATAAACAACAATCCGAGAGTGGAAATCATAACAGATGATGCACGTTCGGTACTGAAAAGAAGCAAGGATGTATACGACGTTATAATTTCCGCACACACAATCAGCGCATCGGCAGTATCGAGCGGCTCGATGTCGATGGTTGAGAATTTCATAATGACTAAGGAAGCAGTAAAGGATTATTTAACTCATCTTGACAGCAGGGGAACGCTTTATATATCAAGACCTGAATCGCAGTTACCGAAACTTGTAGCAACTCTGAAAGAAGCGGGTAAGGAACTCGGAATAAAGAATGACGAATTGAACTATGTTGTTTTCAAAAGACCTGCCACGGAATACGAAGTAACAAACAGTTACCTTGCAGGAGTTGTTTACAAGAAGAACGGGTTTGATATGTTCGATATGATGAGTATGAGAAACGAAGCGAGTGCATTAAACCTTGAAATAGATTATGACCCGCTTACACAGCAGGATAATGTTTACAACAAACTTGTAAACGCAAAGAACATAGAACTTGAAATTGCAAAAAATCCGTCTGTGCTGACACCTGCAACAGACGACAAACCGTTCTTTGATGATAACTATAAATTCTCAGATGTAAGCTGGAGCACAATAAAAGATGTATTCTCGCAGGATGACAAGGCAATACTCGCACTGAAATCAAAGCCCGTTGCGCAGATAACACTGCTTACGATGCTGGCACAGGTTTTACTTGTTTCAATATTACTTTTAATAGTACCTGCAGTATTCATAAAGGGCGAACGTAAGTTTAAAGCGGACAAGAAATTCCTGATGTTCTTTGCATTCATCGGAATCGGATACATTTCAATACAGATAGCACTTATACAGAAGTTCACGCTTTTTCTGGGTCAGCCAGTTTATACTATGCTGACGGTAATTTCATCTATGCTGATATTCTCAGGGATTGGCGCAAAGTATTCAGAAAAGTTTATAAACGGAAACAAGACAAAATTATATTCAGTATTCCTTATAATCGCAATCTATACGATGTTTATCGGGCTGGTAAGTCCGCTGATGTTCGAAGCGTTTGTTTCGTTAAGTCTGATTCTCAGGATTATAATTACAATCATAATGCTCGCACCGCTTGCATTCTTTATGGGCATGCCATTCCCTACGGGAATATCGATGCTGAAGAACGACGACTCCAGAATGGTAGGTATTTCCTGGGCAGTGAACGGATTCTTCTCGGTGATTGGGACAGTAATAACGATGATACTTGCGATGATGTTCGGGTTTAAGATTATCTTCTTCATAGCGGGAGTTTTCTATCTTTTTGCACTCCTATTTATGACTATAAGATATAAGAATAATTTAGTAAATTTGTAGTATGTAATTGACAAACATCTTATTCGAAAAATTCGAACAACCAAACAAATTTAAATTATATTATGAGCGAAGATCATTACAGGAAAAAAACACTGGCAATTCTTGTCGGAGGCGGTCCTGCGCCGGGTATTAATGGAGTTATTCGTTCAGTAACGATAGAAGCAATAAATTCCGGATTAAACGTTATCGGTATTTATGACGGCTTTTCGTACCTAAGCAAA
>Ga0007792_10000697_pt1 | contig 12123 bp, 13 predicted proteins | sample CryBogmetaGMA6M_FD_60371 | JGI IMG/M metagenome (GOLD analysis project Ga0007792, IMG submission 60371) | Freshwater microbial communities from Crystal Bog, Wisconsin, USA - MA6M | ecosystem: Environmental > Aquatic > Freshwater > Lake | place: Crystal Bog, Wisconsin, USA | collected 2009-07-06
ACATATATCTGTTGAGCCGCTGAATCATGATCTGGCACGGCGGCAGCAGGGATATGGCCGTGGTGACCGGATGAAAATCGAGAAAGATACGGCTCAGTTACTTTCCGGTGTCCGCTGGGGGGAAACTATCGGTGCTCCGGTGACCATTGTTGTAAAAAATCGCGACTGGGAAAACTGGTCCGAAAAGATGTCGACACTTCCGGAGTACCGTGATGATTCCATCGCGGTGACCCGTCCGCGCCCCGGTCATGCTGATCTCTCCGGCATGCTGAAGTATCATCACAATGATGCCCGCAACGTATTGGAACGCTCCAGTGCCCGTGAAACTGCCGTTCGTGTCGCCGTCGGCGCTGTGGCAAAGTCGCTGCTGGCAGAGTTTGGCATCAAGGTGGGTGGCTTTGTTGCGGAGCTTGGGGGAATCAGTGCGGTGACGCCGCAGGAACCGATGGAAACCCTGTGGCAAACGGCTGCAAACTCGGAAACGTTCTGCTGTGATCCGGTGGCTGAAATTGATATGAAGCGGGTTATTGATGCTGCTCAGTCAGGGGGCGATACATTGGGGGGCGTTGTCGAGGTCCAGGTTATTGGCGTTCCTCCCGGCCTGGGGAGCTATGTGCAGTGGGACCGCAAGCTGGATGGCCGTCTGGCAATGGCCCTGATGAGTGTACAGGCTATCAAGGGAGTAGAGGTGGGTATCGGTTTTGAGGCCGCCCGCCGCCCTGGATCACGAGTGCATGATGAAATATTCTACAAGGACGGCTATCAACGTCACAGCAATAATGCAGGAGGAATCGAAGGGGGGATGTCCAATGGCGAACCTATCGTCGTGCGGGCCGCCATGAAGCCGATTCCTACCCTTTACTCGCCGCTTCGGTCGGTGGATATGCGTACTCATGAACCGTTCGAAGCAACGGTCGAACGGTCGGATACCTGTGCTGTCCCGGCGGCGCTGGTGGTAGCGGAGGCGGTAGTGGCTATTGAAATTGCCAACGCTCTGCTGGAAAAATTCGGTGGTGATTCGATCGTTGAAATCCGACGGAATATTGAAGGATACCGGGAGCAGATTCGGACAGCCTGAACGGGAACAATAGTATTTCGTCGCCGATATTAGAATTGACACGGATGGGAAATCCGTGGAAGATGTCGCGGTAGTGATTCTGCGGCTTTTGGAGGAGTTTTCGAGTGAGCGTGCTGTCCGTTAATCTTGCCGAGAACAGCTATGAAATCGTCATAGAGCGTGGTTCCCTTGCTTCCCTTGGTCGTCGTTGCCGGACTGTCGGAATGAAAGGGATGGCTGCGGTGATTTCAAACCGGGCCGTGGCATCTCTGTATGGTTCTGTTGTGCAAGATTCTCTGGAGGCGGCCGGTTTTACTGTCGCCCGGATAGAGATGCCGGACGGGGAAGAATACAAAAACAGTGTATCTTTGGGCAGGATCTATGATGATTTTGCTGCGGCCGGTGTTGACCGCAGTTCCTTCGTGGTTGCGCTTGGCGGCGGTGTTGTGGGAGATGTGGCTGGCTTTGCCGCGGCAACGTGGATGAGGGGTATCCCTTTTGTTCAGGTACCAACCACGCTATTGGCCCAGGTGGATAGCAGTGTCGGCGGCAAGACCGGTATTGATCACCCGAGGGGAAAAAATCTCATCGGTGCCTTTTATCAGCCCCGATTGGTGTTGATTGATGTAAACACGCTTGCCACACTTGATCAGCGTCAGTACCGTGCCGGGCTTGCGGAGGTGATTAAGTACGGTGTGGTGTATGACCGCCCGTTTTTTGAATTTCTGGAGGCAAACAGAGCCGGGATTCTTGCTATGGAGCCAGAGTTCCTGATAGAGATTATCCATCGGTCCTGCACATTGAAGTCGCAGGTGGTTGAGGCCGACGAAAAGGAATCCGGTTTGCGCGCTATCCTGAATTATGGCCATACATTCGGCCATGCTTTTGAGGCTCTTTCCGGGTATCGTGGTCTGGTTCATGGTGAGGCGGTTGCGATAGGCATGGTGCTGGCGGTTAGGGTTTCGGCTGCTGAAGGTATGTGCAGTCAGGCTGATGTTTCGAGAGTTTTTGATCTCATCAGCCGGTACGGGCTCCCGGTCGAAATACCGCTCTATGATCGACAACAGCTTCTAAATTCCGTTGCCGCAGACAAAAAATCAAAAGGCGACAGTATTACCTTTATTTGCAACCGGGGCATCGGCATGTACGCCATGTCGCACCATACTCCCGAGGAGCTGCTGATGCTGAGCGGGCTGGAGGCGTGACCATGCGGGATTCAGCTTCATTCTGGACGGACATCAGAGACCTTGAGGAACAGCTGGACAAGGTGCCTGAGTCACTCTGCTTTTCCAGGTTGGCTGAGGTTTACCTTCAGGTTGGACTGGTCGGAGATGCACTTCATGTCGCACGCCTGGGGGTTCTCAAGCATCCCCGCTTTTTGTCCGGGCAACGAGTTCTTTCCCAGGCTTGCCATGCCAGTGGCTTGAATGATGAGGCGATGGCGGCATTGCAGCTCGTTACTGAAGCACTTCCTGAGGATATCGTTTCCCAAAAACTGCTGGGGCGCCTACTGGCCGAGTCGGGTAATAAGGGGGCGGCCTCCCTGGCTTTCCGGATAGCGCTGGAGTTTGCACCGGATGATGTGGAATGCCGGATCGAGTTTGAATCTCTTGAACGATCAGCAGGTGTTACAGAAACCTCTTATGCTGCCGATGATGTCGAGGACGATGAAGCGGTTATAGAAGGCCTTGAGATCTTTGAGGAGATTGAAATCCTAGATGAGTATCAGCCGGAACCAGAGTTGTGCTTTAAAACACCTCATTCCGGTGTCTCAGTGTCCACCAGCCATGATCCGCTAACTACCAGTACTCTGGCAGAGTTATACGTTTCACAGGGGTTTATCCGTAAAGCGCTTGAAATTTATCGGATGATTCTGGCTGGTAACCCTGAGGACCGGAGTATTGCAGCGCGGATAGACGAACTTGAAAAGCTCGAAGACCCGTCACCTGAAGATGCTGAAGAAATTGACGATACCTTTGAAGATGAAGCGGAAATTGAGATAGAGCCTCTCGAATTCGAATTCAGTATGGCGTCGCCGGAGCCTGAAAATATTCCTGTAGCGTGCGGCATGCTGGATGGCAATTTACCAGGGGAGACGGACAGAGTAATCTCCGTTCTTGATGGATGGCTTGACAATGTAAGCAGGATCAAGTCATGTCGTTAAGAGGAATACTGGACGACATTATCCAGAGTGTTGATGGCTCACTGGCTGCGATGATTATGGCCTACGACGGAATTGCAATTGATGAGGTTTCTGTTGAAATTTCGGAGTTTGACATTCCACTCATGTCTGTTGAATATGCGGCAGTACTTAAGGAAATAAAGCGTGCTGTTGATGTTATTAAAATTGGCGGTCTGGAAGAGGTTTCCATTACTACCGCCCGGATCTGTGTTGCGGTGAGGATACTTACGGATGATTATTTTGCAGTTCTTATTCTGAATCGTGACGGCAATATAGGTAAGGGGCGCTATATGCTCCAGCTTAAATCGTTTGAAATACAGAGGGAGCTTTCATAGCCATGAAATTTTTGATACTGCATGGACCTAACCTGAATTTGCTCGGTGTACGTGAACCTGGAGTTTACGGCAGCAAAACGCTGGCTGATATTAATTCTTCGCTGGAAGAACTGGCTGCTGTGCTGGGGTGCGAGCTTTCTATTTTCCAGTCCAACGGAGAAGGGGCGCTGGTCGACGCCATTCAGGCCGCTGCACTCGACTGTCGCGGTATATTGATCAATCCGGCCGCTTATACCCACACCAGCATTGCAATTAGAGATGCTCTGTCGGCTGTCGGGTTACCCTGCGTTGAGGTGCATCTCTCCAATATTCACCGCAGGGAAGAATTCCGTCACACCAGTCTTGTAGTCCCGATTGCAGTTGGTCAAATCTGTGGCTTTGGCCATGATAGCTACCTGCTGGGGCTGCGGGCATTATACAATCATGTAAAAAATAGATGAACATCGTGCGTATTTTTACCTGTATTATGCTATTACGTAAAAACAGTTTGTAGTCAGGGTTTCATTTATGCTAAAAAACAGGCGCTCTCGTCTGATACGATTCTTTGAAAAATACTCGCTTAATGCGCTGCTTATTACGGACCTGAGGAATATTCGGTATCTGTGTGGTTTCAGTGGTACTGAAGGGGCGCTTCTGGTGACAAAGGATCATGCTTGGTTTTTGTGTGATTCCCGGTATACCGCTCAGGCGGCTGATGAAGTAACAGGTGCTGAGATCAGGGAGTGCGCGGCAATTCGCATTGACACTGTTGTGGCCTTGGCGGATGAAAATGGTTTTGACCGTATTGGTTTTGAAGCATCTCATACGACCGTTAGCGCATTCCGGCGGATGACGGAAAAATTGCCGAACGTCAGCCTTGTGGAACTCGGCTCCGATTTTGATGAAATCCGGAGCTGTAAAGACAATACGGAAATAGAGCAGCTTGCCTTGGTTGCAGCACTTTCTTCAGCGGCGCTTGTTTCAGTGCTGGGAAGTATCAAACCGGGTGTCTCTGAACTTGACATAGCCCTGGCACTTGAACTTGAAATGCGGCGGCGTGGCGCAGACGGTAAAGCCTTTGATTTCATTGTTGCTTCCGGTGTACGGGGTGCCATGCCACACGGCAGGGCTAGTGACAAGATCATTCAGTCAGGTGAACTTGTCACAATCGACTTTGGCGCATTGAAAAATGGGTATCATTCCGATGAAACGGTAACCGTTGCCTGCGGAAAACCGGATTCGCGTGCCGTTGAAATTCACGCGATTGTTAGGGCCGCCCATGATCTAGCTATTGAGGCGGTCAGACCGGGTATCAGTTGCAAGGAACTTGATGAAGTTGCCCGATCATACATTTCCGGTAAAGGTTACGGCGAATATTTTGGGCATGGGTTGGGGCACGGCATAGGTCTTGAAATTCACGAAATGCCGTCGCTTTCCCCGCGAAGCACAGCCGTGCTGGAAGAGGGGATGGTTGTTACAATCGAGCCGGGTATTTATATTCCCGGTTTCGGTGGGGTGAGGGTCGAGGACACCGTTGTTGTTACCGGAGATGGCGGTCATGTAATTACCAACGTAGATAAACAGTTATTTTTTCTGTGATTCTGCCGTGATGTACGAAAGAAATTAGATGGGCCACTATCAGACTGTATGAAAAAGGAGACAAACCAAGATGGATATTAAAGATCTGAAACTGCTTATAAAACTTGTTACAGACACAGACATCACCGAATTCGAGATGGACAATTCCGACGAGAAGATTATTATCAAGCGGGGCCACAAACCGGAATTTGTCACCTATGCCGCCCCTGCGGTTCAGCAGTATGCAGCTCCCAGCTATCAGGCAGCTCCCCCCTCCGCTCCTGCGGCCGCTGCTCCGGTTGCTGCTCCTGCAGCAGAAGTCGGTGACACTCTGAATTCTCCAATTGTCGGGACCTTTTATGCGGCACCCGGCCCTGAAACAGCTCCCTATGTTTCGGTTGGTCAGATCGTTGAAAAAGGGCAGGTCCTCTGTATCGTTGAGGCGATGAAGCTGATGAATGAGATTGAGGCCGAGTGCAAATGCAAGATCGTGAAAATCTGCAAAGAGAATGCACAGGCTGTCGAATACGGTGATCCACTGTTTGTCATCCAAAAACTTTAATTACATCTTAGAGCGGGGTTCGCCTTCATGTTTCATAAAGTACTTATAGCCAATCGCGGTGAAATTGCCGTAAGAATTATCAGGGCTTGCAAGGAACTGGGTATCAAGACGGTTGCTGTCTATTCCCAGGCAGACATCCATTCACTGCACGTCAAGCTTGCTGATGAGAGTGTTTGTATCGGGCCTGCTCCCAGTGCGCTGAGTTATCTTAATTTCAACGCCATCATCAGTGCAGCCGAACTGACTGACGCCGAGGCGATTCATCCCGGCTACGGTTTTCTGTCTGAAAACGCGAAGTTTGCCGAAGTATGCGAAAAATGCGGTATTACCTTCATTGGACCGACCGCTGAAAGCATGCGCATTATGGGCGACAAGATCAGTGCCCGTCAGGCTGTCATCAAGCAGGGTGTGCCAATTCTGCCCGGTACCAAAGAGGGTGTGCATTCCGTTGAGGAAGCGGTGAAAGTAGCCAAGGAAATCGGCTTTCCGGTTATCATCAAGGCCACTGCAGGCGGTGGCGGGCGCGGCATGAAAATTGTTCATTCACAGGCCGCTCTGCCGAATGCGTTTGCCACAGCCCGTGCCGAGGCTCAGTCTGGCTTTGGCAACCCGGAAGTATATATTGAACGATACTGCGAAAAGCCTCGCCACGTTGAGATCCAGATTCTGGGTGACAAACATGGTAATGTGATTCATCTGGGTGAACGTGACTGTTCTATCCAGCGTCGCCACCAGAAACTGATTGAAGAAGCCCCCTCAACGGTTGTTACGCCTGAAATTCGTAAAGCCATGGGTGATGCTGCCGTAAGAGCCGCGTCTGCAGTCGGTTATAACAGCGCCGGTACGGTTGAGTTTCTGGTGGATAAGCAGAATAATTTTTTCTTTATGGAAATGAATACGCGTATACAGGTTGAGCACCCGGTGACTGAAATGATAACCGGTGTTGACCTGGTTCGCGAGCAGATTAGATCCGCTGCCGGAATTCCGCTTCGCTATAAGCAGGAAGATATCAAGATAAGAGGTCACTCAATTGAGTGCCGTATCAATGCAGAAGATCCTTTCAAATTCACTCCCTGCCCTGGTAAAATCACGGCGTATCATCCGCCTGGTGGACTTGGCGTCCGGGTTGATTCGTTTGTGTATGACCAGTATTCCGTTGTACCGAATTATGATTCGTTGATCGGGAAACTGATTGTTCACGCTGATACCCGTGAGGAAGCGATCAAAAGGATGGCGCGTGCGCTTGACGAGTTCCGGATAGAGGGAATTAAGACGACTATCTTTTTTCATAAGCGTATTATGGCCCACAAGGATTTTATAGAAGGCGATATTGACACCTCTTTCCTTGAAAGAATAGTACTGGAGTAGATGCCATGGACTTTCCTGATGAGCTTAAGTATACTAAAGAGCATATATGGGTCAGGATTGAAAATGGTTCAGCAGTTATCGGCATAACTGATTTCGCTCAGGAAGAGTTGGGCACGGTCAGTGGCGTTGAGTTGCCTGAAGAAGGGGATGAAATAGAGCAGGACGATTCTATCGGCTCTATTGAAGCCCAAAAAACGGTAGCTTCGATTTATGCTCCTTTTAGCGGGACGGTCCGGAGCGTAAACAATGAAGCGTTAGATAACCCCGAGTTGCTCAATGATGACCCATACGACGGTGCCTGGCTGATTGAAGTTTCGCTTGACGATCCTGAAGAATTGAAAAACCTGCTGTCAGCAGAAGATTATGCTGATCACATTGAAAACAGGGATTAATTTCTGACATAAAGTATGCTATAAGGGCGGGGTCATTCAGTGATCCCGCCCTGTTTATTTGAAAGGAATATATTCTCGTGCGTATGCCCATACTGTTGCTGCTTTCACTGTTTATTCTGCCCACTGCTTTGGCCTATTCATCTGATGTGCCGCTGCCGCTTACTCTCAATGAAGCTATCCGCATGGCTGTTGAGAAAAACCTGGATGTCCGGGCTGAGCTTTACAATCCTGCTCAGTATGAGGCTGAAATTAACCGGAATCGGGCGATATATGACCCTTTACTTTCGCTGCAAACCAACTACACAGATTCTTCGTCTACAACTGTTACAACCAGCACCGGCATTCAAGCCACTAAATCCCAATCTCTGGATCTCAATTCCTCCCTCAGTCAGCTTTTTTGGACTGGAGGCACGGCTGCTCTCAAGTTCAATAACAACTATACTAATAGTAACAGCAGTATTATTGACTATTCAAGCCGTTGGCAAACCGGATTAGGCGCGAGTATCAGTCAGCCGCTTTTGAAAAATGTTGGACGTGAGGCGACTGAAATCGCTATCAATATTTCCCGTTATTCCAAGTTTGCTTCACTGGAGCGGTTCAATTCCCGTCTTCTCTCAACGGTGGCGCAGGTTCGCAATGAATATTATAAGCTATACAGCCTGCGGGAAGAGCGTGAGGTAAAAAAAGTTTCTTTGGAACTTGCGCGCAGGATCTTGCGCGAAACCGAAGCACGAGTTAAAGCCGGAGTGCTTCCCGCGATGGAGGTGCTTAATGCGGAATACGGTGCTGTAACCCGGGAAAAAGAACTTATTGATGCCGAGCGGGCTGTAAGCGATCAGGTTGATGTCCTCAGGCTACTGCTGCAGATGGATGCCACGGTGGGCGAGTTGCGTCCTGCTGATGTTCCGCCGCGTGATCTTGTTGCAACAGTTGAAAGTGATGCAATTCAGAAGGCATTGAATCGTCCGGATATTCGTGAGCAGAAGCGTAATCTGGAACTTGCCGAACTCCAGACAAAAAACCTGAATCAAAAAATCCGTCCTGATCTGAATCTTACAGCCTCCGTGCAACTGACAGGACTTGATAGTGCATATCAACGGAATATTGATAAGGTTTTTACCTTTGACTACCCGGTCTGGAGTGTGGGGCTCAAATTAGACTATCCACTTGGCAATGGCGTTGCCGAAAATGACTATCGAAAAAGCAGGTTGAAAACGGAACAGACTTCCCTGCAGTTACGTAGTCTTGAGGAAAGCTCGACTAAAGAAGTTAAAGCTGCGATTCGCGGTGTTGTCGTCGGTTATAAACAGATTGAAGTCACTGATCGCGGGAAAGTATTTGCGGAAGAGCGGCTACGTTCTTTTATGCGCAAAAATGAGGTCGGGTTGGCTACTACCAAAGATGTGCTGGATGTGGAAAATGATCTGGCTGTTTCCAAGAGCAATCAGATTAAAGCTGTTGTGGGGTATGCTAATGCCCTGACCACATTCTGGCAGGTGACTGGAGAACTTTTAGACCGGGAGGGAATCCGCGTGGTTGAGGGTGATGCAGACAAGCTGTACTCTGCGACCCATTGATGTTGAAAATCGGCCAAATAGAGTACGCAAACTGTACTCCGTTGTTCCATATGTTGCGAAAATATTTCCCCTGTACAGGGTATGAGTTTGTAAAGGGAGTTCCGGCCCTTCTCAATCGAATGCTTCTGGCGGGGGAAATTGATGTGTGTCCTTCCTCCTCCATTGAATATGCGTATCACCCTGAATGTTACAAAATCCTGCCGGAGCTTTCCATTTCAAGTGTCGGCGCGGTGGCAAGCGTACTACTCTTCTCCAAAGTTCCCATTGATCAACTGGATACCCGTAAAATTCTGCTCAGCTCCGAATCTGCAACCTCAGTCAATCTGTTGAAGATACTTCTTATCCAGAGATTTTGCTGTTCATGCACCTACGAAGTCACAAGGCCAGAATCAACTCTTATGGAGGGTGATTCATCTGCAATCCTGCTAATCGGCGATTCTGCGCTGCGGGCTTCCATGGTGACATCTGATCTGTTCGTGTACGATCTTGGCGCGTTGTGGCACGTATGGACCGGATTTCCGTTTGTTTTTGCTCTCTGGCTCTGCCGAAATGAGGTCGCAGAAGGGGAGGAATTGAATAATCTGGCAAGCCGGCTGATTTCAGCAAAAGAAGCTGTTCCCGGGCACCTTGATGAAATTGTGACAAGTACTCAAGAGGTTGACTGGATGGGGCGGGATAGATTGCTGGAGTACTGGCAGGATAATATTTCATACCATCTTGATAAGCCTGCTCAGGCCGGATTGATGCTTTATTATACCAAATGTTTTGAATGCGGTCTGATTGATGCTGTTCCTACTTTACGTTTTACCGCTTCACAGGTCTAAAATCTTCCGGACGAGGTTATCTTCGGCGATGGTCGATGCGGGCATAATCTGTAAGGATTTTGGGGTGGTCAAAGCAAAGTTGCTTCGGCAGTGAATCCAGGCTGAAAATGGCAAGATTAATCGCATCATCGGCTGCGTGAGGAATCCCGTGCCCTTTGGCAATATACACCGCTGAAATGGTATGCATCCGGTTGTCACGCAGCGGATCGGAATAGCATCCAAGTAATTGCAGGTTTGATATCTCCAGCGATGTTTCTTCCCGCGCCTCCCGAATTGCAGCAGACTCAAGTGACTCACCGTAATCTACAAAACCTCCCGGCAAAGCCCATCCCAAAGGTTCGTTCTTCCGTTCAATCAGGATAATGCCGCCCTCCATCTCTATAATTATATCTACAGTAGGGAATGGGTTTTGGTATTGTCTGACCGCCGAACCACAGGAAGGGCAGGTGAGGGTGGTAAACGCCATACGGTACCTCCTCTGAAAATAAAAAAGGGGGAATGGAAATTCCCCCTTTGATAAAAATTATAGTGCACGTAAAGCCGAGTACTATTTTTTCTTCTTGGCACCGGCAGCTTTTTTGGAAGCTTTGAGTGGGTTCATTTTTGCGTCATCAACTTTGATTTCAATTTTAACATGGGAGGCAAAGTTGCAGATTCCGCCGATCCATTTTTTTGAAGGTGCCGGATATGCGCTACAGACCTGGCCAATGGTTCCGGTCACAACGCGTTCGCATCCTTCACAGTCTTCGGCAATAGTCTGGCAGGAACCATCTGGAAATATGCACCCCTGTTTTCCCCAAAAGGTACACTCGGTACCTGCAAGTACGGTCTGACACTTCATACTTCTTCCTCCTGAATTTATTCTTGAATGAATAGGCACTGTAGCAATTACTGCTAATAAAAGTCAACGGAAAAATGGCGATAAACCAGACTGTTCCAGAGGGGGCCTGAGTGTCAGCGGCTTGTTATGGTTAAAAAATTTCTGAGCAGGTCCATACCTCGTTCGGTCAAAATGGATTCTGGATGGAATTGTACTCCCCAGATCGGTAGTTCTTTGTGACGTAGCCCCATGATTTCACCATTTTCTACCCATGCTGTTACTTCAAGGCACTCCGGGAGCGATGGGCGGTCAACAATTAAGGAATGATAGCGAGTCGCCAGAAATGGATTCGGCATATTTGCAAACAACTCAAGGCCGTTGTGGATAATGGGCGATGTTTTGCCATGCATGAGTGACGAGCTTTGAAGAACTGTGCCGCCAAATGCGTACCCGATAGACTGGTGTCCGAGGCAGACTCCCAGAATGGGGATTTTCCCGGCAAAATGTTTGATCGCCGCGACTGAAATTCCTGCTTCTGCAGGGGAACAGGGCCCGGGGGAAATAACGAGTCGCTCAGGACGTAGTGCTTCTATTTCATCAAGCAAGATTTTGTCGTTGCGGCGTACCTGCACATTTTCGCCCAGTTGTGCGAAATACTGGACAATGTTGAATGTGAATGAATCATAGTTATCAATCATCAAAAGCATTTTATAACAAGCCTCTCTCGGCGATTTCCACCGCCCGCATAACTGCCATACCTTTATTAACAGTTTCCTGCCATTCTGTGGCCGGATCGGAATCAGCTACAATACCGGCTCCCGCCTGCAGGTAAACCTTCCCATCTTTGATCACCAGCGTGCGGATAGTAATGGCGAGATCCATGTTTCCTGAGAAAGAAAAATAACCAACCGCACCGCCATATACTTCCCGGCGTACCGGCTCAAGTTCGTCTATTATCTGCATTGCCCGGATTTTTGGTGCCCCTGACAGGGTTCCTGCCGGAAACGTGGCTCTCACCAGATCATAGGCATCCCGATCAGGCAGCAATTGCCCTTGGACGTTTGAAACAATATGCATAACGTGAGAGTAGCGCTCAATAAGCATTAATTCCGAGACGCTGACTGAGCCGGTTGTGCAGACCCGTCCCAGATCATTTCTGCCAAGATCCACAAGCATAACGTGCTCAGCACGTTCTTTAGGGTCTTCGAGCAATTCCTCTGCAAGCTTTTCATCGTCCGCAGGAGTTGCTCCCCGAGGACGTGTTCCGGCAATCGGGCGCAACTCGACTCGGTCTCCTTCTTTGCGAACCATAACTTCGGGAGAAGCGCCGGCTATAACTGTATCGTCAAGACGGAGAAAAAACATGTACGGCGAAGGGTTAAGCGTCCTCAGTACCCGGTAGATGTCAAGCGGATCGGCGGAAAGTTCGCCGCTGAACCGCTGTGAAAG
>Ga0007792_10000698_pt1 | contig 12113 bp, 13 predicted proteins | sample CryBogmetaGMA6M_FD_60371 | JGI IMG/M metagenome (GOLD analysis project Ga0007792, IMG submission 60371) | Freshwater microbial communities from Crystal Bog, Wisconsin, USA - MA6M | ecosystem: Environmental > Aquatic > Freshwater > Lake | place: Crystal Bog, Wisconsin, USA | collected 2009-07-06
CCGGAGCATCCGCCTCCCCCCCCTTACGATTCGATTCAAGGAACAGCGGGGCTTCATTTTTCCCTTTGCAGCCGCCCAGCAGAAGGGCGCAGATGAGGAGTATCGGGAGCAGAAACAACATACGAGACTGGGCATTCATAAGAGTATCACCTGTGATTGCATGGGGTTGAATTAACCTGCCGAACTTTAATCCACATCCAGAACAGGTGTCAAGAGATTCGGGCGGCTTCAGCAGTGGATCTGTAGCTGTTCTATTCAGCATAATTATGTTATTGAAACGCAGCTCCATTTGTGTAAAAGTACCATCCATCAAACAAGCTTCAGGGGGAGCGTGATGACCGACATTAAAGCCCAGATCAAGGAATTTCGAATCGGCGAAAAAATCAGGGGGCTCCGCCAGCAGAAACGGTTGACGCTTCAGGAGTTGTCCGAACTGACAACCCTTTCCAAGCCGCTGTTGTCACAAATTGAAAATCAGCAGGTTATCCCCCCGCTGGCGACCCTGCTTAAAGTTGCCAAAGGGCTGAAAGTAGATATCCATTTTTTCTTTGCCGACGCTGCCAACAAGCAGAAGTTTGTGCTGACACGGCGCGAGGATGTGCGCGAGGATGAAAAAATTCCCCGCCCGGCGGCCAATGATGTTACGCGGCCATACGCCTACCACTCGCTGGCCCAGGGGCTCCGGCACAAACACATGGAGCCGTTTCTGGTGGAGTTTGAAAACATCCCCTGGGATGATGCCCTGTTTTTCAAACACGACGGGGACGAGGAGTTTATCTACATCATCTCCGGAGAGCTTGATTTCCACTACAACAGCGAAGTGTTCAGGATGCGGACCGGTGACAGTATCTATTACGACTCCAGCCAGCCGCACGGCTGGGTATCGGTGGGTGCCGAAACTGCCCGGGCGGTGGCGGTCATGTACACGAAGGAATAGGCGGCATCCGCATATTCATACCAAGGGGGGAGGATTTATTCTCCCCCTTTTTGCGTGCTGGCCAGTTGCCGCAGCGTCCGCACCCGTTCCACCGCCGGCGGGTGGGAATAGTAAAAAGCGGCGTAAAATGGGTGCGGGAACAGGTTGGAAAGATTCTCCACCGAGAGCTTGACCATTGCCGAGGCCAGATCCTCCGGCCTCCCGGTAAGGTCGGCGGCAAAGCGGTCGGCCTCCCGTTCATGACAGCGCGAACGCCACGCAGAAAACGGACCGAGCGGGAACAGCACCAGCGACGCGACAAAACCAAGCAGAACCATTCTGGCCGGCAGCGACAGATCGCCCGGCAACCCCAGCAGCCCGGGCAGACCGGGCCAGGCAAGCAGCTTGAAACTCACCCACGCACCGGCCAGCGCCATGGTTTCAGCCCAGAGCAGCCGCTTCCATATATGCCCCTTCTTCCAGTGCCCGATCTCATGGGCCAGCACCGCCACAATCTCGCCATGGCTCATCTGCCTGATCAGCGTATCGTACAGCACAATCCGCTTGACCTTGCCGATACCGGTGAAATAGGCGTTGGAGTGCCGGCTTCTTTTTGAGGCATCCATCTGCAGCACCTTGCCAACCTTCAGCCCGGCCTTTTCCATCATGGCCCGGATCTCTCCCTCCAGCCCCTCTTCCGTAACCGGCTCATATTTGTTGAACAGCGGCTCAATCACATACGGGGAGATGAACATCATGAACAGGCTGAAGAGCGCCATGAAGCCCCATACCCAGAGCCACCAGTTTTCCGGACTCCAGTGGATCAGCTGGAACACCACAGCGGTCAGAATGATCAGCAGGAGCGCACCGATGGCCTGCGACTTGAGAAAATCCGTGGTCCAGAGCCGGAGAGTGGTGGTGTTGAAGCCGTACTGCGCCTCGATGCGAAAGGTGCCGTACAGGTCGAACGGGATGCCCAGCAGTGTTGAAAACCAGGTCAACAGCAGAAAAAACAGAACCGCTGAAACGGTTGTCGAAGCGCCGATGCCGGTGATATACCGGTCATATATGGCGATCAGGCCGCCGAACAGAAAGAGCACCAGCACGGCATTGTCGAAAAGCGAATCCCACAGGCCGAGACGGCTGGTTGCAAAGGTATAGGCGGAGCTGTGCCGCAGTTTTTCTTCATCAATCGCCCCTTCAAACCCTTCCGGCACCCTGTCGCCGTGCTGTTTAAGGTAGCGGAGATTGATGGAGCGTAGCCGGTAGGTAAAGGCGGTGATGACGGCGAAAAGGATAAACAGGGCAAGTTTCATCAAAGCGGTCCTTGTATAAAAATCTGTTTGGTACTGATCTCCCGCCACATTCACATCTCCCTCCCCTTGAAGGGGGAGAAACTTGAACAGCGGAAGATCAGTGTTAATCAGACAAAAAACAAGGGCGAAGCAGAGTTCGCCCTTATGGTGACGTTCTTCGGAGGTGTCTTGCTACAGCAGCGTGACCACTTCCCTGACACAGTTGTCGATCCCCTCGCACACTTCACTGATACGGGTGGCAAGCATATACGCCGGCGTGGTGACCAGCTTGTTTTTCCTGTCCACAACAACACCGGTCACGGAGCAGTTCTGATGTTTCGCCCCGGTTTTTTCTATTTCGGCAGCGGTTCCGGCGTCGGAGCCGATGGTAACCAGAGGTGCATAGTCACTTCCCAGCGCCGCTGAAATAAGTGCCGGTGCGATACAGATAGCCCCGATCGGTTTTCCGGCAGCAAGCATCTCCTTAAGCAGGCGGACAACGTCCGGGTTTACGGTTGCGGCTGCACCCTTCACGGCAAAATCGCACAGGTTTTTTGCGGCACCGAAGCCGCCCGGGAAAATGACGGCATCTATATCTGCGGCGGAAACATCCCGAATGTCGCGAATGTTGCTACGGGCGATACGGGCCGATTCCATGAGAATGTTCCGCGTTTCGCCACTCGCCTGTCTGGTCAGATGATCCGTGACTGCAAAATCCACCGAGGGAGCCATACAAACCGCTTCGCACCCCTGCCGGTCGATAGCCAGCAGAGCACACACCGCTTCGTGAATCTCACTGCCGTCAAATACGCCGCACCCCGATAATACTACCCCGATCTTTTTCATGTTCATTCCTCCTGTTATTGGTTTGAGAAGGGAGCCTGCTACGGCGCAATTGTGCCACAACTCCGGCAGAAGGCAAGCAGGAAGATGAGCTACCAGACGTACAGCGGGATCAGGACGGCAGCCATAACGCAGATGGAGGGGATAATCAGGCGGTGGTAGACTTTGGCAATATCTGCGTGGAAGTACTCGCAGGTCAGCACGTAACAGAGATGAACAGGAGAGAGCATCACACCGGCAAAACCTGCGCCGAACGCCAGGGCAACCAGCGCAGGAGACGGAGCGGTAGCTCCCATCAGCGGGAGCAGAAGCGGAAAGGTTATGCCGATGTAGCCGACGGTCAGTCCGGTCATGATCCCGGCGATGAATGGTATGAGGAACAGCAGCAGATACACCGGCATACGGGAGACGGCAAAAAAGGTGGAGATTCCCGCCAGGGCGCCGGTGGCACGCAGCACCTCCTGAAAGATCATGATGCCGATGACCAGAAAGAGCGCCCTGCCTGAAACACTTTCCCGCAGATTTTTTATGATCATGCCCGGCGTATAGCGGTGGAAAATGTACAGGGTCACAACCGCCCCCCCCAGTGACAGGGCGGCATTGACCCGAAATACCACCACCAGCAGGAGCGCCAGTACTATCGGGGAGATCATGGCAAGAAAGACGGTGAATTCCTGCCGGCGTCCGGCGGGAGACGGCGCGGTTTCACCCCTGCCGATACCCCGGAAGCAGAACAGCGCGCCCCAGCCGACAACTGACAGGGCAAACGGAAGGTTGGCGATGAACAGGGTCTGGGTGGAGAGCCCGGTAATGCCGGCCGCCAGGATTACGCCGGGGTAGAGCGGTGAAACGTACTCCCAGATATGGCGATACCAGTAGTTTATCAGCGCCTTCTGCTCCGCCGGGACGCCGCTGTCTCCGGCGGCTTCATCCACCATGGGGGCAGAAAAAACCGCACCGCCGGGGGAGGGGAGCATACCGATCATGGCCGGCAGGGCGCCCATGACAACGCGCCGGTCCGGCACAGCGGCGGAAAGCGAACTGACCATGCGCTTGAGCATTCCGGTAGTACGCAGGATATTCTCCATAACCATGGTCAGGGTCAGGGTAAGGGTCATTTCGAGGGATTTGGGGGCGAAAACGCCAACCGCCGCCGCCTTGAGGAAGACGAGCGGCGGCGTAAGATACAAAACTCCCAGCAGTACGGCACCGATCGGCATAACCGCCGACATGGACACCTTGCGGCGCAGAAGAATGACAATCAGCGCCAGGACTGCGGCTGTTTTAAACAGGTCGGTCATGAAGGTCAGGGAGTCTCGGCTTTGCGATTGAGTGAGTTGAATACCATGTCGAGAACACTTTTCTGGCGCGCCTCGAATTTATTCAGCACGGCCAGGCAGGTGCCCATGGGGCAGACGTCGTGCAGGAAATCAGCGTCCCTTCCGGAGAGGATAACGATCCGGTTTTTATCCATGCCGGCATCCACCGCAAACTTGAGCAGCTTGAGGCCGTCCATGGCCGGCATTTCAAGGTCAATCAGCATCAGATCATAACCACCGGTCTTGATAACACGGAGCGCCGACATCGGGTTGTTGCAGATTTCCACACGCAGCAGCGGGAATCCTTCCGCAATATACGCCGAAAGGAACCGGGTAAAGGCAGGATCATCGTCAATTAAGAGTATTCGTCCCATGGTGGTTACTATAGCTGATTCAGCGGTTCGGGGAAATAAAAATGATGCACGGAGCCGATGGCAAGCCAACGAAAGAGAGGGCTTTGAAATTGAATTGAGTACTATTGGATAGTACGGGTAGCGCTTCGAAGGATCGGGTACGGCACCTCCATACCGATCTCGCGGGCCCGGCGCACGTTGATTACCAGTTCGATCTGGTGGGGGGGAACCAGGGGGAGAAACTCGGTTTTTGCCCCCTCAAGAATCCGGGCCGCCATTTCAGCCGCCAGGTGCCCCTGCTCCTGCGGGTTAATCTCAAGCGAGACGATCGCCCCCTTTTCAGCAGCACCCGGCATGGTAGAGGCGATGGGAACTTTCCGGGCTTTTGCCCGGGCAATGATCTGATCAAACTGCTGACCAAGGATCCCTCCCTCGGTGACAATCACCCCGTCGCACTTGTCAAGCAACCGGTTCAACTCCGGGTCGAGGGTCGCCGCTGAAGTAACGCATCCTTCCACGATGGCAATGCCGAGCTTCCCGGCATATTTTTTTACATCGTCAAACTGCTGCTGCGAACCGAATTCACGCGGCGAGTACAGCACCCCGATCCGCTGGGCAGGGTGTATGCCCAGCAGCGTTTTGAGCAGGGTTGCCATTGATACCCGTGAACTGACGCCGCAGACCCCTTTGGGCGCCTGATCCGAAACGAACACATCCACTGAAACAACCGGGATTCCAATTGATTCCCGCACTGCAGTCAACGCGGCCGGAGCGCCGTAAGTAACGATCAGGTCAGGACGGGAGCTGTTTAGTTTGCGGACTGCGGCGATCCAGGAAAGCGGATCAGGGTTGGGTGTCAACAGGACAATTTCCGTGGCAGGGGCGGCATACCCGCGACCGGCAATCGCCTTGAGAAAAGCTTGATGCGCCTCACGGTAACGGGGTTGATCGCTGCTCATTATGGCGGCGATGGTAGTGGCAAACGAGTGGGAGGGAACCATCACCGGTGCGGTGATGCTGATGAGCAGAACTACTATGAACAGGTAACGCTTCATGGCGTTCTTTACCTACTGCCCGGCGAAGCAAATGACCTTGCCGCAGTACGACGAAGTGATAGGGAGGAATATCCGTTACGTTATGCACGCAGGGGGGATTTTGCACTATTCGTGCCGTGGAATCAGAACAGGTATGGAGAGCGGTTACTGAAGAAATTACGTTGACGTAAAATAAATACTGAAAGCAGCAGGATAGCGATAATTACAGTGATGTTACTGGTCAGCAGACCGGACGGATCAACCTTCTCGCCAACCACATTCTCCAGTTCTTTAGTGGTTATTACCAGTAGGTTTGTCAGTGTATTCACCAGTTCGAAAGTGTTGTAACCGAGCAGCAGATACCACGTCAGGCGTTGCCGTTTCATGAGCCCCAGAACCAGGTAGAGACAAATCAGGCTGTCGACAAACACCAGCACACCGGCTGTTCTGCCAAGATAGATACTGCCGAGAAAGGGGATCGGCTTGCCGAAGCTGGAAACCGTCAGCAGAAAAAAGAACAGGTACAGCCCGCCAAGCAGGGTCATCCCCGGTGGCCGCCGCAGTTCCTGCCCGTTGTCAATATCGCTGTTTTCCATGCGCTACCCGCAGTGAGGCGGCACAGCCGCACCAGGGTGCGGAGGCGTCGCCTCATGAATGTTGCTGAAACTGCCGACGTTCAGATTACTCCCCCGACTTGCGGGGCTTGCGCATATCGCTGATGGCAACGCAGACAAAGATCACCAGCAGGATAAATCCGCAAAAAATCCAGTCTGCCATACTGAAACCGAACATGGTCAACTCCTCTTGAACGCTTCTGCCGCTTCGGCCATCAGACCGGCTTCCTGATAGCAGGTTCCGAGCAGATAGTATACCTCATTCAGCGGAAACTGCGCGGCGAAGACCGGATCAGCCAGAACATCCGTTATGATCGCCGCAGCATCGTCACTGAAGCCGTTGCCATGCTGCTCCACGGCGACCGAGAGTGCCGTAAGATAGTCCAGCGGGGGGACCATGGGCAGCTTACCGGCCAGTATCCCGGCAATGCGCGCTTCGACCCGGGCCCGCTCCCCCGGTTCCAGAAGAGGAATCAGCCCGCTCCAGATTTCCGCCGCCTGCTGATAGCGCCCCAGCACGTACAGGGTTTCGCCGTATTCATACCCGGCAGTGCGGTCGTCCGGATCAAGGGCCAGGGCCATTTTTAGATGCTTTTCCGCACTGTACCAACTGTTCACCGCATCCTGCAAGCTGGACAGGCGGGAACCCTTGTCAACATATCCCCTGCCGATTTCCAGTTGGAGGCCGGCATTGTCCGGATCCAGTAGCGCCATGATCTTGAGAAAATTGATCTTGCGGTCAATGTAGGGGGTATCGACTTCACGGGCTTCCAGCATGATGATCTGCCCCCCCAACTCGGAAATGATGTGGGGGTAGGCATCTTTCAGAACAGCGGCGTACCAGGCGGCACCGGCACACTCCGGGTTGAGCCGCAGGGCCTGATAGATGCCCCGCCCGACCATGTCGTAATCCGGTCTGCCGGCTCCGTCGAGAGCAGTATGATCCTCGTCCAGCAGCGGCACCGGGGGGTTGTTCTGCCACAGGATTGCAACCCGGCCATCCCTGCCGCTCAGCAGGTAATCGTCCGGGGGGATAACATAGGTTATGCCGGCCAATGGGGTCGGCGGCAACGGTTTCTGACTCATCGTTTATCTTCCTCTCTTCCGGGAAAGGTGTTGATGTCGGCGGGAGCGCCGATCATCCGGTAAATCTGTACCTCATCCCACGGCGTATCCATAATGCCATCATGAATCGCCCAGCTTCTTCCGCTCACCGTGCGCTCTCTTCCGGGCATCCTGAAAGGGGTTGACCCGTCCATCCGGGCACAATACCGCCCTCCTGGCTGGAACTCCCGGTCGATCTCCATCATCAGCCGTTTGCCGCGCAGATAATCGAACCCGTATTTTTCATAGCGGATGGCGTTATCGTAGGTCAGCGGCTCCGCAACGATCATCTGAAGACCGAGCGCATCGACAAAACGCTCCAGCAGCGGGAAGAATGTGATGAACAGCTGCAGCCCGTGGTGCGTCTGGTTGGGGAACAATCCCGCCCGCATGGCGCGCAGCTCTTCCGGGATATTTCGGCCATGGGATGCAAACCAGTTGTTTTTCCCCTGTTCATCCACATCAACCGCATACCGGGGAGCGGCCGGATCCCGGACGATACAGAAACTGAGCTCCATCTGGTGGTACTGGGTATCTGACAGTTCCAGGAAGAAAACCACTACACCGCCGCCCGGCTTGGAACGGGCCTCAATCCGCATCAGCGGCAGCCCTTCCGGGGCGATGATGGTGACCAGCCGCTCTCCGGCCGCATTGCAGAGCGAACCGCCGGTCAGGCTGAGCACATCGCGCAGGCGCTGCGGCAGCAATCGCGAGTAGATCTGCTCCTTCTCCGCCTCGTCCAGCCGGTTGATGGCCAGGATGGATGAAAGCGGCTGCCCCGAGGCATCGAGCAGTTGGCTGTTATGTGGAAGGATTGCCATGGTTTCCCAGTATTCCAGGAAAAACGGTTTTTTTGATGCGGCCAATACTTTTTTCCACCGCCGTCAGTGCCAGTCCCCGTTCCCCTTCATCCGCCCAGTGCAGAGCGTCCAGCAGCACACGATTCGGATAGCCCTGCCCCTCGATTTTTTCAACGAATGCAGGGGGAAGCCGGGGGTTCAGTTCGATATTGTTCATGATTGCCCACGCCAGCGTCCAGGCCCGGGCGGTGTTCATAAGATCGTAGCCGCCTCCCCCCAGTGCCACCCACGGAATATCGAGATGCTTTATCTTTGATAGCATATCACAGTAGGCGTGGGTGGTAATCTCCAGGTTGGTAAGCGGGTCGGTGCGGAAGGTGTCGGCACCGATCTGAGTGATGATTATATCCGGCTTGAACGCGGTGATCAGCGGGAGGGCAACCTCGTCAAACGCCTTCATGTAGATGGCATCATCCGTGTGGGCAAGCAGCGGCACATTGACGGAATAGCCTTTGCCGCGCCCTTCGCCGATCTCGTTTTCAAAGCCGGTGCCGGGGTAAAAATAGATGCCGCTTTCATGGATGGAGATCGTCAGCACCTGATCGGTATCGTAAAACGCTTCCTGAACACCGTCGCCATGGTGGGCGTCAATATCCAGATACAGCACACGCCGTCCCCGGGCAACCAGCCAGTTGATGGCGATCACCGCATCATTCAGGTAGGAGAAGCCGGATGCTTTGGCGCGGTGGGCATGGTGCCACCCCCCGGTCAGGTTGAAGGCGATATGGAAACCTTCCTCTTCCACCAGCCGGACCGCTTCAAACGTTGCCCCCACTCCCAGCGCCGCACAATCGTACAGCCCCTTGAACACCGGACAATCCGCATCCCCCAGACCGAACCTGAAATCGGCACGCGGCTCCTCGGAAACACTGAATTCCTTGAGTCGGGCGATATACGCCTTATCATGGAACGTCAGCAGCAATTCGTCGTCAATCGCCCGGCAGCCGCGAATCTGCATGTTCGGCAATTCCAGCAGCCCGTAGGCTTCAAGCAGATCGTAGGCCATGCGGTTACGCTGCAGCTTGAACGGGTGATTGTCACCGTAGTTGAAATTGCCGAAAAGGGGGGAATATATGAGAGCGGTACGGCACGGTTTCATCAGTGGGCCTCGCGGCGGATTGGACAGCGTACATCTGGCCGCAGAGTAGCCGAAGCGGGATATGCGGTCAAATTATTTGTTGGAGTGAAACGCAGCTAACAAAAATATATGACATCATCTTTTCGTTAGCGTTATAGTAACGAAAAGTTTTTTCTTTTGGAGGGATTCTGAACGAAGGGACTGAACCACTGAAGTAGCTCACTTGCGCAACGTACCGACTTTTCATGCAAAGACTTTAAAGAACAAATGGCCTACAGAATTAACTGTAAGCCATTTTGTTTTTTTGGTGGAGCTGAAGAGGATCGAACTCTCGACCTACGCATTGCGAACGCGTCGCTCTCCCAGCTGAGCTACAGCCCCGGGGAATAATCGGTTTCTGCCAGCGGCAATGTTATGGTGAACATGGCCCCCTGCTTGGTGTTATGCGCTTCCAGCGAGCCACGGTGGTTCATTATGATACGGTTGGCAATGGCCAGCCCGAGACCGGTGCCGTGGTGTTTGGTTGTGAAAAAAGGGTTGAAAATCTGCGGCAGCATCTCTTTCGGAATGCCGCCCCCCGTGTCCCTGACTGTAGCGATAACCGTTTTTTTGTCAAGCGCTGTTTTTTCAAGGGCCAGGAACAGCGAGCCCCCTTCCGGCATGGCATCGCAGGCGTTCAGAATCAGGTTAAGAAAAACCTGCTTCAGCTGGTGCGCATCCCCCAAAACATTCCAGGGGAGGGAATCGCTGGCAAACGACACCGTAATACCACTGTCCTCAAAGGTGGCTGCGCAGCTTGCGAGACAGTCCTGAATAATTTCATCCAGGTCACAGTAATTGAAGCAGATGGTCGGCTTGCGTGAAAACGCCAGAATTTCGGAAAGCATTTTTTCCAGCCGGCTTACCTCTGAGACGATCATCTCGGCATAGCGGTGTTCCCGTGTCGCGAGCGGCAAGGACTTGAGCAGACGACCGGCAAAGCCTCCAATGGTGATAAGCGGATTTTTCAGTTCGTGGGCCAGGTTGGCCGCCATCTCGCCTATTGCAGCCAGGCGCTCGCCATGGAGCAGACGTTCCCGGGCATCTTTCAGACTCAGATGGGCTTCTTCAATACGATTATAGAGCATGGAATTCTCAATGGCCATGCCTGCCTGATTGGCATACAGCTGCAGAAAACGAAGATTATCATTTGAAATTTTGCACGCGGATTCCGGATTACCCACCACGATCATGCCGATGGTTTTTTCACGGGCTATAAGGGGTACCGCCGCGAATGCGCCACCGCACAGCGGTTTGATGAAACGGCAGGCCTCACACTGGCGACAGAGGATGTCATCGGAGCGGCAGAGGGTCCGCTCGGTGACAATTTTATTAATAAGCGGACAGACCCCATCTATCTCAATGCGGGTCAGGCGTACCTGTTGGCAGTATTCATCAGAGCGTTGGCGGAGGATTGTTTCATCACTTATCTCCCAGCGGCTCCCGAGGGCATCCTGACCACTGACAATCTGCAGACCATCCGACTGTTGACGAGTGACGGCCAGCATACCTTGGAGTACGTTGGTTTTTTCGTTGCGGAGAAACAGAATGGCACGTTCAAAAAGATTTGATGACGGCGTGGTGATGGCGGTAAGGATGAGGTGAGTCAGCTTCTTGACACGTAGTGTGGAAAGCATTGTGTTGCTGAACTGGTACAGCAGCGTCAGCTCGAGAAGCTGGCGGTCGGCTACGGAAGACTGTCGTGAATCGCTAATATTCATGGCTGACCCTGAATTCCGCACCATATTGGTGAAAATAACTATATGCGGCGTTCCCTTTCTTCAGCAGCCATCTTGCAGTCGATACACTGGGTTGTCACCGGCCGTGCCCTGAGACGGGCCTCACCAATTTCCTCCCCGCAATCGTCGCAGATGCCAAACTCTTTTGCATCTATCCGGGTGAGGGCATCTTTGATTTTATTGATCAATTTCCGCTCCCGGTCTCTGATGCGCAGCTCAAAGTTGCGATCGGATTCCTGCGTGGCACGGTCCGTTGGGTCTGGAAAATTCAGGGCATCGGTCGTCATCTCCGTTACCGTTTTGCCCGCCTCACCCTGCAACGCTTTCATTTCTTCGTTGAGTATATTTCTAAAATAATCCAGTTTTTCCTGTTCCATAGCAGACTCCTGATTTATATAAACTGTGGGATTTTAGTGAGAATGTCACTACAAGTCCAGAAAAAAAACCATACTACTAAACTACTAACGGTTTGGTTCATTTTACAAAACTATTACATTCACTGAGCCAACACCTTGCTATGATACGGAAAATTTAAAGCATGACGGAGGAACTATGGTGCAACCGCTGACCATTGGAGTACATACAGCCCGTTTTCCGCTGATTCAGGGGGGGATGGGAGTGCGGATATCGGCAGGACTTCTCGCCGGTCACGTTGCCAAAAACGGCGGGGTCGGGTTGGTTGCGGCAGCCGGCATAGCCCTGAACAGCGGTCTCTATAACGGCAAGAATTTTTTTCAGGCTGAAACTGAGGCGTTTAAAGCTGAACTGCGCAAGGCCTACGAAATTGCTCCGGACGGGATTATTGGCGTTAACGTCATGGTGGCACTTTCCGATTTTGAACCGCTCGTTAAAGCGGCCATTGAGGGGGGCGCCAAGGTGATCGTCTGCGGAGCCGGCCTCCCCATGGGACTGCCGGAAC